>Ga0315281_10000037_pt1 | contig 154027 bp, 145 predicted proteins | sample YL17G07_0_MG_FD_204540 | JGI IMG/M metagenome (GOLD analysis project Ga0315281, IMG submission 204540) | Sediment microbial communities from Yellowstone Lake, YNP, Wyoming, USA - YL17G07_0 | ecosystem: Environmental > Aquatic > Freshwater > Lake > Sediment | place: USA: Wyoming | collected...
AGTACCTTCGTTATCGCAGCTGTGAGCGTCGTCTTCCCATGGTCTACATGCCCTATCGTTCCCACGTTCGCATGCGGCTTGGATCTCTCAAATTTTGCCTTGGCCATAATCCCTCCTTGTCAAAATATGTATTTCCCGTCCCTTTATGCCTGGAGCCCATGACCGGAATCGAACCGGTGACCTCATCCTTACCAAGGATGTGCTCTGCCGACTGAGCTACATGGGCGCTGTCAATAAAAAACTCTAACCTGAAATTCCAAGTTTCCCGAAGAGTTTGGAGCGGGAAACGGGATTCGAACCCGCGACCCTCAGCTTGGAAGGCTGACGCTCTACCACTGAGCTACTCCCGCGTCTTTATGGTGGAGGGGGGAGGATTCGAACCTCCGTAGGCAGAGCCAACGGGTTTACAGCCCGTCCCCTTTGGCCGCTCGGGTACCCCTCCTGACCAAGCCGAAAACAATGGGCAAGAGACAAAAACACCTATCTGTTTTCTGTTTGTTTTACTTTCTTTATGGAGCCACCGAAGGGATTCGAACCCCCGACCTGATGATTACAAATCAACTGCTCTGCCAACTGAGCTACGGTGGCGGCAACTTGTTATTTTAAGGAAGTTATTATAATCTTGTCAATTGAAAATATCAAGTTTGGATTGCCTCATTGCTCCTCGACTAAAAAAATGCCCTTCTGATAAACTTCCTTAAATGGACCCTGAACTCTCCTTTAAATCTACCGCTTTCCTTGGTTCGGCAGTGGCCGAAGCCTTACATGATTTCGAACCCAGAGGCCCGCAAACCGATATGATGCTGAGATGCGCCGATACGATCACAACCGGCGGCATACTGATCGCCGAGGCAGGCACCGGAACCGGCAAGACCTTCGCATACCTGATCCCGCTGATACTTTCCGGCAAAAAGGCCGTCATATCAACACGGACCATTAACCTCCAGGAACAGCTAGTCTCCAAAGACCTGGGGTTCCTTTCCAGCCTCCTCGAGTTTCATTACGCAATTGCAAAAGGCAGGGGCAATTACCTCTGTCTTAGAAGGCTAAACGCCTTCAGGGTCAATGACGACAGGGAGGAGGCCGAATACGCAGAACTGGTCCGGTGGGCCGCTTCTACATTGACCGGGGACATTGAGGACTATGGCATGAGAAAGGCGTTCATATGGGACAGGATCTCATCAGACCCTGATGCCTGCCGGGGCGCAAAGTGCGGCCATTTTAAAAAATGCTTCTACTTCAGGGCCAGACAGGCCTGGGAAAAGTCGCAGATTGTCGTGGCCAACCATGCCCTCCTTGGAGTCAACTCCTTGATGATGGGGGATGCAAAGATACTGCCTGCCGCGGATGTGCTCGTTATAGATGAGGCGCACTCACTGGATGCAGCGCTTACCGATATCGCCGGAGTTACACTTTCAAGCACCGGCTTTGAACGCATATTGAACAGGTTTTTGCGAATGGATGAAAAGGGGACATATAAGGGACTGCTCTCCTCTGCACCGCAACTCTTCACCGAGGTGGAGACGCTCAGAAAGGCGATGAATCTCCTTTGGATGGAGACCAGGAATCGTCTCGAGCATAAAAAGACCGTCAGGGGACCGTTTCCCATGAGGGACCTGGCCCTTTCACTTCGTGACTCCATCAGGGGCCTTGCAGAGAATATAGGTAAAAACGTCCTGTGTCTCTTCAAAGAAGACGATGAGATGGAATTAAAGGCCGCCCTTGCAAAGCTCAGGGCCTATGCAGCAGGCCTTGAGGAGGCAACTGAAGAGGTTTCAGGCCTTGTGCGCTGGGCAGAGATCGAAGAGGCAAAGACCGTTGTCCGGGTGTCCCCGGTCTACCCTGCTGGTTTTATGCGCAGCGCCGTCCTTCCTGGATATGCCTCCGTGATCCTCACCTCCGCGACCCTCTCGGTGTCAGGGGATTTCGGATTTACAAAAAAAGTGCTGGGGCTGGAGGGGGCCAGGACCATGTCGGCGGCCTCTCCGTTTGATATTGATAAACAGGTTGCAGTGGTAATAAAAAAGGGCATAGACCCCAGGGGACCGGATGCGCCTGAAAAGATAGCTGAAGTGGTCCTGGAAGAAGCGGCGGGGCGCGACGGGGGCGTCCTGGTCCTCTTTACCTCCCGGGAGATGATGAACGCAACATGGGACCTGTGCGCTGCCGGCCTTGACGCTATGGGACTCAATCCCATGCTTCAGGGAGAGATGCCCAACAGGATGATGCTCGATATTATGAGGAAAAGCCTTGACGCTGTCATTTTCGGTCTTGATTCCTTTTGGGAGGGGGTGGACGTGAAGGGGGACTCCCTGAAGTGTCTTATCATAACCAGGCTCCCCTTTGAGGTGCCGACCGAGCCGATAGTACAGGCCAGAACGGAGGAGATATCAAGAAATGGAGGGCGGCCGTTTTCAGAGTATTCACTGCCGAAGGCCGTGCTTAAATTCCGGCAGGGCTTCGGGAGGTTGATACGGTCAACAGAAGACAGGGGGCGGGTGATTATCTGCGACGAAAGGATAGAGACAAAGACCTACGGAAAAGAGTTTCTAAGGGCAATCGCCCAGGACCTGCGCTGAAGTCGCTTGCCGGAGCAGAAATGTTGCCGTCGTTGTTAGTCAGCTCAATTCTGTAGTCTGTGAGGATTACCTAAACACTTTCAGACTGAATGCCTGCAGGGACTATTTACCGGTACTCCCCCTGGCTTAAGTCCCTTCGGGTCTTGAACGTGACAATTGCTTCCGTTCCCTGATCGGATTTGATCTGGAGCGTTCCCCCAAGCTGTTCCGCTAATACATTGACAAGCTGGAGGCCCAGCGTGGATGCGTTTTTATAATCAAGACCTTCCGGCAGGCCGACTCCATTGTCCTTGATTATTAGTGTGTAGGTGCCATCATCTCTGGTAAAACTAACACTCACCACACCTTTTTGATTGTCAGGGAAAGCATGCTTGTAAGTATTTGTCAGCAGTTCGTTGATCAGGAGACCGCACGGCACGGCTGTTTCTATGTCGAGTTCAACATCCTTAATATTGATTTCCGTGGCAATTATTCTGTTATCTGTTCGATACAAGCTGATTATATCTGATATCAGTGACGTAATGTAGTCTTCAAAATCAACGGATGATAAATCTTTTGTCCGATAAAGTTTCTCATGAACAAGGGCCATTGATTTGATACGTTGCTGGCTTTCCTCAAGAAGGCCTCTAACAGTGTCGTCCTCTATTTCCTTTGCCTGTAAATAGAGAAGGCTTGATATGACCGCCATGTTATTCTTTACCCGGTGATGGATTTCCCTGAGGAGTGACTCCTTCTCTTTCAGAGAACGGATAATCAGTTCTTCGGCCTGCTTGCGGTCCGTGATATCCATCTCTACCCCGTCCCATAATATGCGGCCGTCTTCAAGGCGGCGAGGAGAAGAGGAAAGATGCATCCACCGGACTTGTCCATCGGGGCGACGAAAACGCGCTTCAACCGAGAACAAACTCATCTCCTTTACAGACCGGTCCTCTGCAGCGGCAACCATCAAAAGGTCTTCTTCCAATATCTGTCCATATAGAGTAGAAGGGTCACGCAACACCTCATCGGCAGAGACGCAGTTAAGGCGCTCGACCCCGGCGCTGACATGGATAAAACGCATGCTGCCATCATGTTCCCGCACGATCTGATAAACCATACCGTTCGGGATATTGTCTCCCAAAGCATGCACCCGGGCCTGGTCCTCGCGGGAGGATTGTTCGGCGGACATGGATTCCGTGTGACTGGCGGCGAGTAACATCCCGGTAAAGACCATAAACCCCAAATAAAGTTGCGATAGGAGTAAGCGTACTTCGAGGCTTTCACCTCCCCACAGGAGCGGACCTGTAGTCACAGATGTGCTTGTGAGCATAATGACTGCCAGCAGGACAATTGCAAGCATCACACTACGCTGACCGAAGCGCAAGGCAGGCCAGGCGAGCAAGGCAATGGGCATGTAAGGATAAATGCCGATGGGCTGGTCATTCGAGCTGACTTGAAAGGCTGACCATCCAACCACACACCATACAGCCAGGAACGCTCCCGATTCAAACACCCGCTCCCATCTGATATCCGACAAAGATTTCAGTTGTTTGGACCACGTTACGATTAGCGGCGTGATAAGTAATATGCCAAGGCCGTCGGCAATCCACCATGTCAGCCAGAAATCAAAAAACTTCGTTTTGCCGGTCAGGGCGGCAGCTCCGGCGCCGACAAATGAGGTCAAGGCATTCACAAAGATTGCAGCAGCGATTAATGCCAATACTTCTTTAACACGAACAAACTTTACGTCATCCCCGCACCAGCGGGAAATCAGCCAGGCACAGGACAGTGATTCGAGGACATTAGCAGTCATAAAACCGATACTGAGAATGGGCGGCCTGCCTGATAACAGATTGGCCGAATTGCCTGCTATGAAAAGGGCCGCAAGAATTGCCGGCCAAAGGCGGCGGCGGTTAAGCATTAACACTGCCAACCCGATACCACCAGGCGGCCAGATAGCAGCGAGGACCTTCTCGGCATCCGGTAACGACAGGGCTATAAAATGGGCTGCAAAATAGGCCAGTGCAATAGGTGCAAGTATTATGCAATCCTTGCCCGTAAGGTGACCAGCAAAGGGAGTCCGTCCATTTATGTTGCTCATGACACGCTCCGGCATAGATTATTATTTCTAATATCATGGTTGGCGTTCTTCGGAACCATCCCGGGCGCCAACCTGGTTACAGGAATGCTTGCCATTTTATTTGTCCTGCCCTCCACATCGTCTTTCGGAACACTCCTTGATCGCCTCTATCAACTCCTCCCGGACTATCGGCTTGTTCAGGGTCGCCCATGCCTTGTCCGATCTGTATTCTGCATCGTTGTAAGCGGTCGTAACTATGATCGGGACATCCGGGCTGAGTTCTACAATCCTGTTTATCATTTCAATGCCGCCCATTACCGGCATAGCCATGTCGGTTACTACAATATCAGGCTTATATTGTTTGAACAGCTCCAAACCCTCCTGTCCGTCTGCAGCGAGATAAACAACTGCTATCCTCTTTATGAATCCGCCTACTGCCAGCCTTGTTATTGCGTCGTCCTCGACGTACAAGACGCTTATAGGTTTAATGTCCGTCATGTTATACTCCCAAGCTCTATTGTCACCCGTGTCCCTCCTTCAATATTTTTCACCTTCAGGCTGCCGTTCATCAGATTTTCCAGCAGTGTTTTAGCCACGTAAAGTCCAAGCCCCTGATAGAGACTCTCCTCTTTTGTTGTAAAATATGGGTCGTATATCCTATCCATCACGCTATCCGGAATTCCACCTCCGTTGTCGGTTATCTGTATCACTATTTTGTCCGCCTTTTTATAAAAATCTACGCTGAGGACGCCTCTTTCATTGCCGTCTACCAAGCCTTTATTCCGCATTTCTCTTATAGCCTCGATTGAATTGTTGAGAACGGCAAGAATTACCTGTTTGAATTCGTTCTCATAGGTGGTGATGACTGTCATTTCCTTGCATGGTGTTATTTGTGAGACATCCTCAGTGGTTTTGTGATGCACATGGCAGGTGAACCGATAGGCGATATTGTTTTCCTTTAACTGCGGCTGGAGGAAAGAAACAACTTCTCCCAGGGCTTTTTTGATTTCTACAGACTTTTCCTTTTCTGTTGTATTTAGCATGTCTCTGAAGATGTCTATGCCTCTGGACATTAACTGGAGTTCCTGCATGGCAAAGGATACGGTCTCTTTCAGTTTTCTGTCGTCCAGATCACCGTATGCATGAGCGTCTTCGATGCTCTGCACCGACAGGCCTATCCGATTCAAGGGCTGCCGCCAATTATGCATGATGGCCACAAGCATCTCTTTCATCGCCCTATGCCGTGCCTGCTGCAGATCAAGTTTCTCTTCCTGCTGTCTTCTGATATTACGAGTGAAAAATATTATAGCGATTGTCCCGACTACCCACATAAGAATCATAACTGCGTAAGCACCCCCCAACTCTTTATTTTTGATCTGCAAATAAGGCTTCATGGGGACGGCTATTCCTATGCCGCCCCTGAGATCGCCGACCCTGTATCCCTGATATCCGTGACACTTCAGACATCCCTGCTCGACATACACGGGCTTCATAAGCCTGAGATACAAACTTCCGTTGTAAGGCTTGCCATAAATATTCGTAATTTCGCTTGCTTCCTTCTGTCCTTTTTCAAAGGCAAGCAATGCCTTTTCCTCCCATTCATCCGGTTTGTTTATGGGGTTCAGGTATCTTTGACTGGTGATCCTGTTGCGCGGCGCAATAGGAGACTGCTCTTCAAGCATTTTGAATACTATCCTTGTCATCCAGGCCGGATTGACAAGCGTGAGGTTGTCCCCACAGGTTGTTTCTACGTCCCGCTTGGGGACAGTCAGGTATGGGTTGGGCTTAAAGTCATCCGTCACCGGCACATATACGCCGCCATGTGCGGCAAACCATCTCCTGTAGACAAGATTCACTTCAAATAGTGTCCTTGCCTCGATACGCGCTTTTTCGATGGTGTGCTCATAGATATGGTAATGAGTATAAAACGTAGCGGCCATGATTATTGCGGTCCATGGCAGAACAAAAAGAGCTGCGTTTTGGGTTATATTGCCTGTCATAGTTATCCGCATTTTCAGTTCCGGCTGAGTTCAATAGTGAACCCGGCCCCTCCTTCTATATTGGCAACCGATAAACTGCCGCCCATGCTTATTTCCTCCTGGTCTTAAACGTAACTACCGCTGCTGGCTTTCTTCAAAAAGGTCCGTCCTCTACCAGCATGCGCAGTTCCCTGCCGTCGAAGAAGATTTGACAGCCTTGTCAGATAAGGTTACACTATTGTACAACTTTATCGAGAGGTGAATATTATGCGTTTCGCAGGCGTAAAAGAGCTTAAACATCAGACGATGAAAATACTCACGGCATCCGAGCAGGGGGACATAATCATAACCGCTTACGGCAAGCCCACGGCAGTGCTTCATCACATCACCGAGGATGACCTTGCGGACTATCTCATCGAGAACGACCCGAAGTTCAAAATGAGGATAGAAGAGTCCTTTGCAGAATACACTCTCAACGGCGGCGGCGAAGCCGGAGACCTGATCAAAAAACTGGAAAAACGGCGTGAAAAAAAGGTTTAGGGTCATATTCAGTCCTCCTGCCCTTCGTGAAATCGAGGGCTTTGAAACAGATACCGCCTTACAGCTTGTAAAGGACATACGCACATACCTTGAAACATCTCCCTTGCCGATAGGCAAAAGCAGAATAAAGAAAATGACAGGCTATAATCCTCCGCTCTACCGGTTAAGAAGCGGCGACTTCCGCGCATATTACAGAATCCTCCCTGATATTGTCGTCATACTTGCCGTTACTCATAAAAAACAGAGTGAAAAGTTTCTCAAACAAATCCGATAGCTGTCACTTATCTGCTGAGTTCGATAGTGAACCTGGCCCCTCCTTCTATATTGGCGACCGACAGCTTGCCGCCCATGTTCTTTTCTATAATTGTTCTGGCTATATACAACCCTATACCTGTGCCTGTGTCTTTTTCTTTGGTTGTGAAATGTGCATCAAAGACCTTTGATATATGCTCTTCAGGTATGCCGCCGCCGTTGTCGCTAAGCTCGATGATGATTTTGTTGTCCTTTTTGTAAAAATCAATGCTGATTTTTCCCTTGCCATCGCCCTTCATCAACCCCTTCTTTCTCCTTTCCAGTATTGCATCCTTGGCATTGGTGATCAGATTGAGTATTATCTGTTTGAATTCGTTTTTGTAGGAATTTGTCTCGAATTCCCCGCATGTCTGTATTTCGGAGAAATTGTGAAAGGTCTTGTCATGCACATGACAGGTCAGGGAATATAAAATAGAATTGATCTTCAACTGGGCCGACAAAAGCGAAAATACCTCGCCTGCAGCTATCTTTACGTCAAAAACCTGTTTTTCTTTTGATGGACTCATGAAGTTACGAAAGTCGTCTATTGTCTTTGACATGAAGCGGATTTGTTCCATGGTTTCATCCACAACTCTGTCAATCATCGTCTTGTCCACCTCGCCATTCTCATAGGCATCCTGAAGGGATTGCACTATCAGACCCAATGCGTTCAGAGGTTGCTTCCATTGATGGGCTATCGCTCCTATCATTTCTCCCATTGACGCCATCTTGGATTGCTGAACAAGCATCTCTTCTTTTTCAAGCCAGTGCCTGTATTCTTTTAAAGCCGCATTTTGCAGGTCTCTGTTCAGATCCTCAAGAAGCAGGCTCTTGTTTCTTATTTGTCTTTCCAGTTCTTTACTGTCTGTAATGTCCCTGGCTGCATGAATGGCCCCAGTCAGGTCACCGGTTGGTCCGAACAGCGGAGATACACTCACCATGTAGGTTCTGCTGCCTACCTGCAATTCTCCAGATACGTCGTGCCTGCTTGATTGCATTTTTTTATACAGACACCCGGCCGGGGGAGCGTCGGAATCATGAAAGATCTTGAAGCACTTTTGACCCAATACTTTTGAAAACGGCAGATTCAATCTTTCAATGAACGCCTTATTGGCTTTGGTGATCCCATATTCCGAATCAACGATCATTAGCAGATCCGACATGGCGTCAAAGGTCTGTTCCCATTCATCCTTGGCCTTGCGTATTTGATCTTCAACCTGCCTGCGTTTGACGTCCGCCTCGTATCTGTATAGCGCCATTTCAATGGCCGAGTTCACTGCAAGCGGATTAAGGGGCTTTATGATATAGCCATAAGGCTGTGTCAGCTTTGCCTGTGCAATAGTCTTTTCATCGGCATTTGCCGTAAGGTAAATAACCGGTATATCGAGGACCTCTCGGATACTCTCTGCAGCTTTTATGCCGGTCATCTCTCCGGCAAGTCTTATGTCCATGAGGATCAGGTCGGGGGAGACACTGGATAGGGCAATATTCACTGCATCCTCACCCTTTGCTGCTATTGAGACCACCTCATAATTGAGATCCGTAAGGCAACTCTTCAGTTGCATGGCCGTTATGCCCTCATCCTCAACAATCATTATTCTCGGTTTTTTTGCTTCGGAGCCCTCAGCCGCTACTGTTGGGTTGGCAGAATCTTCCGGCAAAAACCTGCTGTCCAGTCTGTTCATATTGTCATACCCCCTTGTCCTGCGGAATTGGAAAGGTTATCGTGAAAGTCGTTCCATGCCCTGTGGAAAGCTCTATCGTCCCCTTGATCTGTGTTGTCAAAGTTGTAACCAGTTGCATCCCGAGGGATGAGGTGTCCCTGAAGTCCAGGTCTGCCGGAAATCCTGCGCCGTCGTCCTCGACAGTCAGCACATATCTCCCCTCACGGTCGTCACGAAGGCCGACAATGATCTTTCCCTTTCCGCCTTCCGGAAAGGCATGTTTCAGGCTGTTCGATACGAGTTCGTTTATTATCAGGCCGCAAGGTATGCCTGTATTGATGTCGAGGAAAATGCCGGGCATGTCTACGGAGAAAGCGACATCGGGTCTGTTATAGATGCTGCCGAGCTCTTTGACCAGGACGCCGACATATTCGCTGAAATCAATATGGGCCAGGTCTTCAGAGCCGTACAGCTTTTCGTGAATAAGGGACATGGAATGGATCCTGCTCCTGCTTTCGTTGAATATGGCGCGAATTGTGTCATCCTTGATGTGCCTTGACTGAAGCATCAGCAGGCTGGAGACCACCTGCATGTTGTTCTTTACACGGTGGTGGATCTCCTTTAAGAGCACTTCCTTTTCGGCCAGAGAACGCTCAATCCGTTCCGCTGCCCTCTTGCGTTCGGTGATGTCCTGAACAGTCCCCATAGACCGTAACGCCTTGCCGGACTCATCAAATACGGTCTCGCATTGCTCGTGCACATATTTGATACGACCGTCTGGCATCAAAAGGCGATGGGTGATGTCATACGGAACCCGCGTTGCGAGGGAGTTCGTGTAAGCGGTATTGACCATTTCGCGGTCCTCAGGATGAATCGCACTTAGAAATGCCTCATAAGACGCCCCGAAATGTTCCTGATCGAGTTCGAAAATCCTGTAGATCTCATCCGACCAGAAAAGCTTGTCCGACACCGGATCAAGTTCCCAGCTTCCGAGGAGAGCGATACGCTGAGCTTCATTCAACGCCCTGTACGCCGCGTTCAGCTCATTGGTGCGTTCGATCACAAGTTGAGCGGTCCTGTGCTCCTGCCCCGTAACCGACGCGTCTTGCCGCCATGAGGGGGCGGGTCTGCCGAAATACGCCAGCAATAAGGGCGTAACGACAATGGCGCCCAGACTGTCGCCGATCCACCAGGTAAGCCAATTAATGCGGAAGATCGCCGGAGGCACTATCCCCATGAGCAATAAGGTCCCCACGCCGACGGTGGGACTTATTATGCAACTGGCCGGACCGCCGAAGAGGAAAAACCATAGTATGTCTTTTGTGTTATCGAGCGGCGAAGGAAAAACCACCCTGCGTTGAATTAAAAAGACACCGGCCAGGGCCTGCAATGAAGCCCCCGCTCCTATACAGGCCGGAACAACAAGCGCCTGTAGGGTGAAGGGGACATCGAGAGGCACGTTCAGGAGAAAGGAACCAAGCCAGACAGCGGGCCAAAAACGGTAACCGAGAAAAAGAAGAGCGGTCAAGGCGATACCCGAGGACGGGAAGATGGCGGTGGCATAACCGGGAGGGACCGCCAGCAAGAGGCCGAGTTTGCCCGCAAGGCAGTATGCAAGAGATACCGCTAATCCCTTAGCAATGGATTGGGGGATCGCATTTTTCATGTTGTCTGCTCTTTTGTCATGTCACCTGTCTCCGACTAACCCGTTTTCATCTGACTATTGATGCGACACATACTTCCATTCATCTTTTTTTCCATATAAGCTTCTATAAGATCCGTGTGCCCGTTCCTGAACAACTCGATTATAAATGTCTTGTCCGACGGGGTCGCAACTGTAAATACAGGAGTAATAAGCCTCACCTCCTGCATAATGGGCTCCAATTTGTGAAATGACATGTCCGGCGATCCGACATCCAGAAACACCAGGTCAAATCGATGCGGGCCTCTCAGTAGCAAAAGGGCATCCTCAATCCCGCCCGCCATGCTTGCCTGATAACCGGCCTGCAGGATTGACGAGACAAGTTCCCCACAATAAAAAGGGTCATTATCCACGACAAGTATGTTTTTAGGTTTTTGACTACTATGCATCGTGTACTGGATGTAGCAAGTGCTGTGCCAAATATACTAATGATTGATATATAAAGGAATATTCTGTTTAAAAAGGTGGGATGAGCTGAAATATTTCAGAAACTGCAATGAGTGGATATTGCAATAATTACAACCCAAGCGCCTATACTGGTAAAATTAACAGAACATGAAACTTCCCAACAATGAATATGCTTATATTCCCCCTGCCAAGCTATTGGATTATCTTTTATCGGAAACGCATTCAGTCGGTAAATCCAAATCGAAATATTTGCGCTCATCAGGTTTCAATGAAGCAAATGTTGGATCTACTGGCTTTTGTGTGGATGTCATTCCGGTTTGTCCGGAATCTTTCTGATATAATTGCATGATGATGGAGAGACCCTTTGCTGTATATATCATGGCCAATGCGAGGCCGACATTGTATGTTGGAGTTACGAATGATCTTATTCGAAGAGTCTATGAACACAGGAACAACCTCAATCCTCATTGCTTCACTGCCAGGTATTTTCTGCATAGGCTTGTATATTATGAGATCTGTGGAAACAGCATGAGCGCCATAATAAGAGAAAAGCAGATAAAGAATATGAGCAGGCAAAGGAAGCTCGATCTCATAAGAAAGGGCAATCCCGATATGAGTGATTTGTATGAAAACATATCCGGAATGATTCCGGACAAGCCGGAATGACAAAAACATTACATCACCCACAGGAAACCCTGAAGAACCCAAATGTTTATTTATTAAAACAGGGGCTAATGGCAATCGCTCAATCAGAAGACATAGCGGAAGCAATTAAAACGCCTTGTGGTATAAAATATGTGGTAGAAGGTCTTATTCAAACACCAGTCGGAATTTCTATCAGGATGCGGACTATCTGGATTGTGGATAAACAGCAGATGCGGCCCCGTTTTGTGACCGCGTATCCTGTCTGAAAAGGAGGCCTGAAATGATTAAAGAATTAGACACTGTAGTTTTAAGGCATGATATTAAAGAACATGGTTTGACGGATGGTGATATCGGCGTTGTTGTTCACTGTTATAGTGACGGTAATGCCTATGAAGTTGAATTTGTTACTGCAGAAGGAAAGACTATAGCTGTGCTTACGCTGACCACTAATGATATCAGGCTTATGAAAAACATGGAGATATTACATGCAAGGGGAATAGCGCTTAACGCGGCCTGACTCCTTCAACACTGAATTCTACGAGATTCTGTAATTAGTCATCTTCTTGATGAGGGTGTTATATGTTATGCCGAGTAGCGAAGCGGCCTTGAGTTTCTTGCCCCCGGTATGCGCAAGAGCCCTTTCAATCATAGCTCTCTCGGACTCCTTAAGAGAAAAATCATGTACGGTTTCAATATCCGGAGGGGAGTACCGTTCGGAAGTGAGACTGTCCTGACCTATCAAAAAAGCTATATTAGCGGCTTCTATAATATCCCCCGGGCTGAGCAACACTGCCCTGCGCATTACGTTTTTTAACTGCCGCAAATTGCCGGGCCAGTGAAAGGAAAAGGATTGCAGTTCGGTCAGAGACTCCCCGTTCAGCACGCAAGTCGGTTTATTCAGCTCAGAGCAGGTATCGGCGATGAATTTCTCTGCGAAAAATACAATATCCTCCTTCCTGTCCCGCAGCGGAGGCACTTTGATTACGAACTCACTCATGCGGTAGTAAAGGTCCTCTCTGAACAGTCCCTTCCTCACAGCTTCAGTGAGGTCCGTGTTCGTGGCCCCGATGATCCTTATATCAAGTGTCTTTGAAGAGGTGCTTCCTATTGGATATATTTTCTTGTCCTCGATTGAACTCAGCAGTTTGCCCTGCACCGATACCGGGATGTTATCCAGATCGTCTATAAAGAGGGTCCCTTTATCTGCGGACTCGAAGTATCCGCACCTGCTCCTTTCGGCCCCGGTAAATGCGCCTTTGTCGTGACCGAAGAGTTCACTCTCTATCAGACCTTCGGGTATGCTCCCGATTGAGACCTTTACAAACCTCATATGCGCCCTTGCGCTCAGGTTGTGTATCATGTTGGCAAGATAGGTCTTGCCGGTGCCGGTCTCACCGAGTATAAGGATCGAAAAGTCGGTCCCGACAATACGGCATAAGCCGTCAATCATGAGCTTGACAGGCTCGCTTCTGCCGAACATTGTTTCCAAAGACAGACGAAGGGTGTTGTCCAGGTCCTGCACCCTCTTTTCAAGATTGACCTTATCCAGCGCCCTCCTGATTGTCAGGAGCAGCTTCTCAGAATTCAGAGGCTTCGTCAGAAAATCATAGGCCCCCTCCTTGATTGCTTCAACCGCCGACGGAATATCTCCAAAGGCTGTGACAATTATCACCGGGAACCCCGGATTGATTTTTTTCAGCTCCCTGAGCACTTCCAGACCGCTGATGTCAGGCATCTTCATGTCAAGCAGGGCCAGGTCGGGCTTCTCCTTCTGGAATTGCAGCAGTGCCGCCTTTCCGCCTGAGGCTTCACAAGTTTGAAAGCCCTCAGAGGAGACTATTTCACAAAGGCCTTTTCTGATTATCCCTTCATCATCTACAACAAGCACTTTAGCCATGAATTACTCTCCGGTTGGTGCAGGGGACAGTCCCTATTCTACGACTTCGCTTCGCTTCGTCCGTAAATTGGGACAGTCCCCTTTGTCCCACATCGAGTCTGTCCGTCCTGACATCATTGTATCATAGTCCGAATTTGATTCGCATTTCTCAATTGGAATAGTTACAAAACCCGGCTTTTTTGCTATACTTCAACTAATATAATTGACGACCTCGCAAAAAGTCACACCCGTTGTCATTGCGAGGAGAGAAGCGACGCGGCAATCTCACTTTTTCAATTGGTTGCAAACTACGAGATTGCTTCGCTTCGCTCGCAATGACAGGTTTTCAGACTTTTTGCGAGACCGTCATAATTGATAGTCGGGAGGTTTTCGGTTGCTGAAATTGCGCGACGGCATTGTAGAGCTTTACAGGAAGGTGTCCACCTCAATCCCCAGGGATGTTGAGGAGGCGCTGAACAATGCCCTTGCGGCCGAGACCGGTCCGCTTGCAAAAGACTCCCTCGAAATAATACTCAAAAACATCTCCCTCGCGAGGACCACCGTCCGGCCGATATGCCAGGATACGGGCTTCCCGGTTTTTTTCGTGAAGGCGCCGACCGGCGTCAGCCACGAACTGCTGCGTGATGTCATAACCGAAGCGACCCGCATGGCTACCTTGAAGATTCCCCTCAGGGCAAATGCCGTAGACATCGTGACTGAGAAAAATACCGGGGACAACACCGGAGAACTCTTCCCGATGATCTACATGGACTCCACCACCGAACAAAGGCTTACTGTGGACCTCATCCTGAAGGGAGGCGGGAGCGAGAACGTCGGACAAATCTACAAGCTCCCTGCCGGCCTTGATATTGAAGGCATCGGCAAGGTTATTGCCGAGAGGGACATCGAGGGCGTAAGAAAGTGCGTCCTGGATGCGGTCTACAAGGCCCAGGGCAAGGGGTGCCCGCCCTATACCGTAACCGTGGCCGTCGGCGGCGCAAAGGACCAGGTAACGACCCTCTCCAAGGTCCAGTTACTGAGAAGACTCACGGACACCAACCCCGACCCGACACTGGCCGCATTTGAGAGTCGGCTCCTGGAGGACATTAACAGTCTCGGCATCGGCGTTGCCGGTTTCGGCGGCAGGACAACGGCCCTTGGGGTAAAAATAGGCACGGCCCATCGCCACCCGGCCTCTTATTTCGTCGACGTCTCCTTTGCGTGCTGGGCCAACAGGAAAGGCAGGCTGGTATGGTAAGGGTGAATAAACGAATATGAATGCCAGGCGTTTGAAGATACCACTGTTGAGTGAAGATGTGTTGGCCCTCAGGGTGGGAGACATGGTCCTTTTGAGCGGTAAGATCGTAACGGGCAGGGACAAGGCTCACAGGTTTCTGCGCGATGAGAGACCGGATAAAAAGGATATGCCCTTTGACCTTCAGGATGGGGTCATATACCACTGCGGCCCCATACTGCAAAACATTAATGACACATATTCCGTTGTCGCCGCAGGCCCTACCACCAGCATCAGGATGGAGTTGTATGAAGCCGATGTAATCAGGGCCTACGGCTTAAGAGGCATAATGGGAAAAGGCGGTATGGGACCGAAGACCCTTGAGGCCATGCGTGAATGCGGCTGCGTTTATCTCAATACGATAAGCGGCGCAGCGGTTTATCTTGCCGACAGCATCAGGGCCGTATCTTGCGGATGGAAGGTTGCGGAATTTGGAGAGGCCGAGGCCATGTGGCTTTTTGAGGTTGAGGATTTCCCTGCAGTGGTAACAATGGACGCCTATGGAAAAAGCCTGCACGATAACGTGGAAAAGACTTCCGTCAAAGGACTGAGAAAGGCCTTGGGTCTTTCCCTGCCCTCCTGAACGGGTACGTCCTTATTTAACCACCAGCACCGGGCATTTGGAGTAATCCACCAGCTTGGAGGATACGCTGCCCAGCAGAAACTTCTTGGCGCCGTGTCTGCCGTGAGAGCCTGTTACTATAAGATCAACCTTCATCTTCTGTGCGGTTTCAAGTATCTTCTCGGCAGGGTCCCCCTGCCTTATGACGGTCTTGACGTCTATTGACTTGCCGGCAAGGGTCTTCCGTATCTTTTCCAGTGTTTCCCTGGCCTCATCAGACAGGGCGGTTGCTATGCGATTTCTGTCCGCCTCTGATATCTGTGTGAGGTACAATTCCGGCACAACCGACAATACAGTAATGGATGAGTTGAAGTTTATTGTCAACTCGACGGCCTTCTTGAGTGCCTTGTCCGAAGACTTGGACCCGTCATGGGCCACCAATATCTTTTGCATGTTTCCCTCCTTAAACAACTGTTAGGATATTTTAGCATATTTTACTTGGACTTAACATAAATCCTCACAGGAGTGCCCTTAAAGGAGAAGGCCTCCCTCATGGATTTTTCCAGAAACCTGAGATACTGGTCCTTCACAGCGGCCGGGTAATTGACAAAGAGTGTGAAGGTCGGAGGCTCAGTCTCCACCTGGGTTATATACTTGAACTTCAGCTCTCTGCCCCTGTAAAGAGGAAACGGCTTCTGTTGCACCGCCCTTGCAAGGAAACGGTTCAGTTCGGCCGTTGGTATGCGTTTTCTCCTCTCGGACATTATCTCGTCTATGATCGGAAATACCTTTGTAATCCTCTTTTTCATGAGACCGGAAGTAGTTACGCTGGGCGCAAAATTCATGAACCAAAGCCGGTTCTTCAGTTCCATTACAGCCCTCTTGTATTCTACCTCGGGGTCCTCAACCAGGTCCCATTTGTTGAGGATGAAAAGCGCCCCCTTGCCGTATTCTTCCACAATGCCGGCAATCCTCTGGTCCTGCTCCACTACCCCCTTGGAGGCGTCAAGGACTATCAAGGCGACGTCGGCCCTCTCAATGCTTTTAAGCGCCCTGACCACGGAGAATACTTCAATTGAGTACCCCCTCCTGGCCTTATTGCGTATGCCGGCCGTGTCTATGAAGAGATATTTCCTGCCGTAAAATGTGCATATGGAATCAACCGGATCCCTTGTGGTCCCGGCAACAGGGCTTACGATATGCCGATTTTTTCCCAGCAGACAGTTTATTAAAGTGGATTTCCCGACATTCGGCCTGCCGACTACGGCCACCCTGGGCAGGCCTTCTTCAGAGTCCGAAAGGGACCTTGTGGAGAAGTCCTCTCCGCAGGTCTCCTTTAGCGCCGAAACAACGCCGTCCATGAAATCATCAAACCCAAGGCCTGTTGCCGAGGAAACCGGCATAAGTTCTTCAGCACCCAGGCTGTAAAACTCAGTCAATTCCTTTTCACGGGCCATATTATCTATCTTGTTCACAATGCTCAGAACCTTTTTCCCGGAGCGACGGACAATACCGGCCAATTCCTTGTCCGCCGGGTTAAGCCCTGCCTTCCCATCCAGGAGATGCACTATCACATCAGCCTCCTGAACCGCCAGCATGGCCTGTTCCTCAACCGCCTCAGCCATCTCATCTCCGAGAAAAAAACCTCCCGTATCTATAACAGTGAAATGATGGCCTTCCCATACAGCCTCGCCGTAGTTCCTGTCGCGTGTTACACCAGGCGTCTCCTCTATAATGGCGGAGGCCGAAGACCTGTGCCTCTTGCCCCGCATGCGGTTAAAGAGGGTGGACTTGCCTGAATTCGGTCTGCCCACAATGGCAACAATAACACTCATATCACACTCTCAACGATCATTAGCAATTCCCCCTTGGAAAAGGGGGTACGGGGGTTGTACGACAGGGACAATAAAAAGATGAGACTGCTTTCTTTTATAACAACCCCCTTTGTCCCCCTTTATTAAGGGGGAATATCCCTTTGTCCCCCTTTATTAAGGGGGAATATCTTCTGTTGCAAATACGGCTGAATACTGACGGGTATTAATTGATTATGATTATGACACTTTCCGCACAGCCTATTCGGCCCCCGCCTGCCTGCCCTGCCCTTCACTGATCTCATAAGCCTTGATCTTCTTGTGAAGGTTGCTTCTCTCTATGGCAATGGCGTCCGAGGTCCTGGAGATGTTCCAGTTGTTTTCTTCAAGCTTTCTGACGATGAAGTCCCTTTCAAAGACGTCCCGCGCCTCTTTGAGGGTCTTCATGGAAAAATAATCATACCCCCTCTGAGACGTCCGGGCTGCGAACATGCCTACTGCTTCTACGGCCTTGCCGTCTATGACCCTGGAAGGCGTCATTATGATAAGACGCTCCACGGCGTTTTTGAGTTCCCTTATGTTGCCCGGCCAATCGTAGCCCAAAAACAGTTCGACCACTTCCTTTCTTATCTCCTTCTGCTTGAGTCCGTTTTCAACGGAGAACTGCTCGATGAAATACTGCATGATCTGTTCTATGTCCTCGCGTCTCTCTCTGAGCGGCGGGATATTTATGGGAATCACGTTCAGCCTGAAATACAGGTCCTCCCTGAACCTTCCGGTCCTTGCCTCCTCGGCCAGGTCCTTGTTGGTGGCCGCCACGATCCTCACGTCGACCTTTATGTTCTTTCCGCTGCCGACCCTCTGGAATATCTGGGTCTCTATGACCCTCAGGACCTTTGCCTGGGTCTGAAGGGTCATGTCCCCTATCTCATCCAGAAAGAGCGTGCCGCTGTCGGCGAGCTCAAACTTGCCGATCTTTCTCTCCATGGCGCCGGTAAAGGAGCCCTTTTCATGACCGAAGAGCTCGCTCTCAATAAGTTCCTGCGGAATGGCGGCGCAATTGACCTCGACAAAAGGACCCTGGGCCCTCTGACTCTTCTCGTGCAGGAGCCTTGCGGCCAATTCCTTGCCGGTGCCGCTCTCACCGAGGATCAGCACCCTGGAATTGCTCTGGGCCGCCATCTCTATCTGCCGCCTCAGGGCCTTCATCTTTCCGGAATCACCGATCATGCTGCACTTTCTGGTCAGGTCGGCCCTGAGCGTCCTGTTTTCCTCCTCCAGGCTCTTGCGCTCCAGCGCCCTCCGTGCAACAATAAGCACCTTTTCAAGGGACAGCGGTTTTTCAAGGAAGTCATAGGCCCCAAGTCTTGTGGCGCTTATCGCCATCTCGATATTGCCGTGCCCTGATATCATTATAACCGGCACATCGGGGTGTATTTTTTTGATGCCTGAGAGGGTCTCAAGCCCGTCCATGCCCGGAAGCCAGACATCCAATAGCACAATGCCGGGGCCTTGCTCCTTCATCAGTTCAAGGGCGTCCTCCCCGGACTTCGCGGTAAGGACTTCATAGCCCTCATCCTCAAATATGCCAGTGAGGCTTTCCCTTATACCCTCTTCGTCGTCTACTATAAAAATGGTCGCCCTGGCCATAATGGTCAAGAAAGCCTTTCAGTAAGATTATAGCTTCCCCTCACTGCCTCCGTCATTTCTTTTCCTCTCCTTCGTCATGATGCAAACGGTCGTAAAATTCGGGGTACAGCACCTTGACGCATTCCGGGCAATAGCCGTGTGTAAATTCAAGGTCCGCATGTTCCCTCAGGTACTCCTCGATCTGGTGCCAGAAGCCGCCGTCGTCGCGTATCTTCTTGCACCGGGCGCATATGGGAATCATGCCCCCCAGTTTTTTTATGGTTTCGTTTGCCTTTCTGAGCTCATTGTTGGCCTTCTCCAGTTCCCGGTTTTTCTGCACTGCGCCTTCATAAGAGGACAGCAGCAGATCCAGTATCTGGATGCGGTTGGAGTTTATGAACTGCTTCTTTCCCGCAAAGATGATCTCTATACCCATTTCAGTGGTGTGTTCCTTGCGAAGTTCCACGTTCATGAGGGTGTCATTAATCCTGGGCAGCAGAAACTGTTCATTATAGGGTTTGGTGATAAAGTTGTCCGCTCCGCAGTCAAGTCCTTTTATAATGTCCTCAATATCAGAAAGCATGGTAAGCAGCATGACCGGAATATGTTGCAGCCTCTCGTCGGTCTTTATACTCTTGCATAATTGGTAGCCATCCATTTCCGGCATTATGATATCGCTTATAACCATCGTGACCTTGTGGTCCTGCAGATAGTCCAGGGCCTTGTCGCCGTCATACACTATGTAAACGTTATAATCCTGTTTTTCGAGGATATAACGCAGTCTTTCCGCCTGGGTGCGGCTGTCCTCAACAACAAGAATGACCACTTCGTTATTTTTTATTTTCTTGCCATCCTGCATAATAATCTCCTTAAATCCGTGCTGTTCCTTTACGCCTTTTAAACCGCCATGCCTATGAGCATTGCAGCTATCCTGTCCGGAGGAAGTACATAAACAGCCCCTCCCTCCTTTATCGCCTCACCCGGCATGCCGTGGACCACTGAACTTTCCTCGTCCTGAGCTATCGTAATCCCCCCGCCATCCCGTATCAGTTTTAATTCCATTGCCCCGTCCTTCCCCATCCCGGTTAGCAGCACGCCTGCCGCGCTTCTTGGCATCGCCCCTGCCACTGAACGGAAGAGATATGACACCGAAGGCCGCATCCCGTTTTCGGGTTGCTCACTGCCCAGCGTTATACGCCCGTCTCTTCCCAAACCCATGTGGAACCCTTCGGGTGGGAAATATATATATCCTGGGGCAAGTGATTCACCCGGCCCGGCAGTCTTGATGGGTCTGCCGGAGGTCTGGGACAACCAGTCAATCATACCCTGTAAAAAACCCGCTGCAATATGCTGAACCACCATTATCGGGACCCGGAAGTCTGGAGGCAGCATTGAAAATATGGTTTGCAGTACCGGAGGTCCTCCGGTTGAGGCGCCTATTGCCACGACCTTCAACTGCCTGCCAGTCTCAAATCCTGCTAAATGAGCCGGGTATGTCCCGGAGTGGTATTCCGATGCCGGGAGTGCGTGGCTTTTCAGATTTGGAGGCCGCTTGTGCCGCATCACTACCCTTACTTCAGACATCAGCTTTACAGTCTGCACTATCTCTCTGGCAATCTTTTCGTAAGTGTCATCCGTTAGCCTCGGCTTTGAAAGTATCGCCACGGCCCCGGCAGCCATGGCCTCAAAGGTCTTTTCAACCTCTTCGGGAGTATAACACGAGCTGATGATAACTATGGGGATCGGCGCAATCTGAAGTATCCTGCCTGTAGCCTCAAAACCGTCCATCTCCGGCATATAGATATCCATTGTGATGACGTCCGGCGTGACCTTGCCCAGCATTTCCAGGGCCTCTCGCCCGGTGCCTGCGGTCCCGACCACCTCTATGTCTCTGTCCGCTCCGAGTATCTCCGTCATCAGCCTTCGCGCTGAGGGAGAGTCGTCTACTACAAGCACTTTTATCATGTCCTATATCAACCTGCTGACAACCTCAAGCAGGTTGCCCTGGTCAAAGCTGCTTTTCACTATATAGGCGTCCGCGCCCACGTCTATGCCTCGCTCCTTGTCCTCCCTGGCTTCAAGACCGGTAATAAGCACGACCGGGATGGAAGCCAGCCCCGCATCGGCCCTGATCCTCTCGGTAAGCTCAAAACCGTTCATCCTCGGCATCTGCACGTCGGAAACCACCAGGTCGAAGGTCTCCTCTTTGAGGGCCGTCAGCGCATCCTGTCCGTCAACAGCCGTCCTGACAATGTATCCCGCGGATTCCAGGATGTTTTTAAACAGCGTCCGTGCCGTTATCGAATCCTCGGCAACGAGAACAGACTTGCGCCGTACCGCGTGTCCGCCCGGGTCACGGCCCGCGGCCAAAACCGCAGCCCCGGCCTTTACCGAGGATTTCAGCAGGTCCGTAACATTCAGTACGACAGCAGGCTTGCCGGAGCCGAGCACTGCCGCCCCGGCGACATTCCTTACCCGGATAAGCCTGCCGCCGAGTTTCTTAAGCAGTATCTCCTGCTCACCCAGTATATCATCAACCGCAAACGCGATTTGGCTGTCCCTTGTCCCAAGTAGCAGAATCGAAATAAAGCCGCTCGTTTCTTCGGGCCTCTCGCGCCCCCCAAGTTCGAGGACGGCCGACATCCTTACCAGGGAATAGGCACGGCCGTCCAGCAGTATCGTATCCCTGTTTTCAACAGTCTTTATCTCCTTGCGTGCAACCCTGACAGCCCTCTCGACATTCGTCGTAGGGACTACGAACAGTTGTCCGGATACCGAAACTATTATCCCCCGAAAGGTTGCCAGGGTAATCGGCATGAGCAGCCTGAAGGTGGTCCCGAGCCTCGGCGTAGTGTTTACAGTGACGGTGCCTCCCAGCAGCTCCACCCGCTCCTTGACAATGGCGAGCCCAAGCCCCCTTCCAGAAAGCGTGGTCACTATCCGGCTGGTGGAGAGCTCGGTCCTGAAGATCAGTCCGAGGACTTCATGGTCCTCAAGGACGGCAAGGTCTTCTTCCCTGAGCGCGCCCCGCTCGGCAGCCGCCTGCCTGACCTTTCCGATATCAATGCCTGCACCGTCATCGGTAATCAGCACTTCTATCCTGCTGCTGTCGCGTTGTATAATGCCGATGCGGATATTCCCCTGCTCGGGTTTTCCGGCCTTTGCCCTGTCGGCGGGACTTTCAATGCCGTGGTCCACGCAGTTCCGGAGTATATGAATAAGGGGGTCCTTAAGTTCCTGAAGTATCCTCTTGTCTATCTCTATCTCGCTGCCGGAGATCGAGAGTTCAACCTTCTTGTCCCCGTCACGGGATATCTCGCGCACCATCTTGGGCAGGCCTTCCAGTATAGAGGAAAAGGGCAGCATGACGGCCTTTTTCATGTCCTCCACAAGACTGTCTATCATTACGTTCATTGTCTCGCAATCCCGCCGGGCCGACTTCAAAATGCCCTGAAGCCTGCTGTCAAGACCCTTCACGTGCCGCAAGCCCAGCTTGAGGGAGCCGGAGAAGGCCGCCAGTTTTCGGGCTGTCGGGCCGTCTTGATGTCCGACCCCCGCGGACCGGGCGCAACTCACAATCCCGGAAACCGCGGCCGCAGTCTCTTTTTCGCGCGCCCGTGCGAATTCGGCAATCTCCTTGATCTCCGACAGGCGTTGTGCAGCAGTGGCTTTCAGAGAGACCAGTTCCTCAGCCTGACGCATCAGGGAATCGAGCTTTGCGACCGCAATTCTGACTGTGTCCGTTTGGGCAGGTTTCATTAAAGACCCGCCTGCCCCCGGGGCCTCCGCCGGAGACTCCTTGACAGACTTGCGGTTTTTTTGTTTGCCGGCTTCCGATGCGATATGAGCGGCTTGAGAGGTTGCCGTCCCCTTATCTGCCGGAGGTCCGGGAGCAACCGCCAATTCCTGCCTTCCGCCTGCTTCCCGGCCGCCTCCGGCAAGGGAACGAAGTAGGCCTATCAGTTTGGATACGGAGATGCCGGCATCGCCCTCGGGTAAGTTTATTATCTTTTCAACCGTATCAACGGCCTGATGAAGCGTATCAAACAGCATCTGCGACTTATCTACCGATCCCTTCCTGAGACCGAAAAAGATGCTTTCCATTATCTGGCAGATGTCCTCAATGTCGGCGATGTTCACCGAACGAGCTGCGCCCTTCAGGCTATGGGCCTCGCGGAATATGTTGTCCAGCAAAGACTCCTGCCTGTCGGAGGACGGCGTCTTTTCAAGTTCAAGCAGTCCGGCGGTCAAGGCTTTTATATGATCTTCCGCCTCGGCCATGAACGTGACCCGCAGTCTTTTCAGGAAGTCGTCGTCTTTATTTAGCATCCGTTAACACCTTTGAGGACCGGCTTTTTCACATACTGTAAGTTCCGGCAATCTGCTTCAATTTCTGAATAAGGTCGTTCAGGGTCTTTGATGCAGCCTCAACCTGCTTGATACTATCGGCATTCTGCAGGCTCGCCTGTTTAATATTTTCCATGGCCTGGGCCACCTGGTCCATGCCCACCAGTTGTTGCCTGCTGGAGGCGACTATCTGAACGGCGGCATTGGAGGATTCCGTTATGGTCTTGGCCAGCGAGCGTATGGCTTCTCCGGCATCACTTGCCTGCTTTACCCCCGAGGCAACCGCCTTGGTCCCCTGTTCGGTCACCATGACCGCCTTTGTCGTGGCCTTCTGTATTTCGTTAAGTATCCCCCTGACCTGGGCCGTGGACTGTTTGGACTGCTCGGCGAGACTCCTTACCTCCTGGGCCACCACTGCAAAACCCTTGCCGTGTTCCCCTGCCCTTGCCGCCTCAATCGAGGCGTTGACAGCGAGGAGGTTTGACTGTTCAGCCAGGTCGTTGACCGTTGCAATTATCTCGCCGACGGCCTGGCTCTGTTCGCTCAGGCTGACAATGCTTTCGGCTATCGACTCCATCTGTTCCTTTATGCCGTTTATGCCTACTACGGTATCCTCAACCGCCTTCCCGCCTGTCTGGGAGACGTCCACGACCTTGCGGGCCGTATCCGAGACATACTGAGCCTTCTGGGACGAGACCCCCGCCGTCTGCCTGACCTCCTCGACGGTTGACGTGGTTTCACTGACGGAGGCTGCGGTTTCAGAAGAACTTGAGGCTAATTGTGAGGAGGAGGCCATTATCTGGGCTATTGAAGACGCGATGACGTTGACAGCCTCGCTTATATCTTTTGTCTGGTCCCTGAGGCTCTTTATCATGTGGGCAAGGGCATTGCCGAGCACGTCCTTTTCAAAACGCGGCATCACGTTGACGGACAGGTCCCCTTCGGCTATCCTGTTGGCGGCGTAAGCCATCTCCTTCAGGTGCTGAGTCATGTTCTGCATGGACTTGCCGAGGGTGTCTTTTTCAGACAACGGGGTAATCTCAACCGCAATATCTCCAAGGGCTATCCTGTCGGAGGCCACAGCCAGATTGTGCATGGCCTTTACCATGTTGTCCATTGAGACAAGCAGTTGCCCTGTCTCATCCTCGGTTACAGCGCCAATCTCCGAGGTCATGTCTCCGAGGGCCATCCTGTCGGCAATGGAGACAGCCATGCGGAGTGGTGAGACAATGCTGTTCGTAATAGTAATCGCTATGATCAGACTGATAATTACTGACGCTATAATGACAATGAAGATAAGACGATATGCCTCATCCTCGCTTTGTTGCGCTGATTTAATGAATTCCGCAGCCTTGTTTCTGGCAAAATTTATAAAGTACTCCATGTCGCTCTCGATCTTCTTAATCAGACGGGCTGCCTCCTGCTTATGAACCGCGTCGGCCTTATCCTTTTGTCCGGCTTTCATATAGGAGTAAACCTTCTCGCGCACGGATTTCCATTCATTGAGCGCCATTAAGATATCATCCAATTTGGACTTGTCCCCGAGGAACCTCTCCTTGACAAGCGCCAGGCGCTCATGGATTATCCTGTCGTTTTCATTAATTGCGGATATGTAAGCCTCCAGTTCCGCGCGATTGGAACCGTACATGACCACGTTCTTCATGTCCCTGTGAATTTTTATAATGCGGGTATGAGCGTCCCGCAGGGAGTCTATGACTGTGAAGGGGTGATCGTACAGGTTTACAATCTTATCCTGCACGAGGTCCACCTTGTACGCGCCGAAACCGCCGGTGATCGTCAGCAGCAGGAGCATTATGCCGAAACTGAGAAACAGCCGCGGCCTGATCTTGATATTTTTGAGCATTAATCCCACCTCCTTATTGTTTTTAACCCTGAACCTCTTCATTTACGACAAGCCCCCTGTCGCCAAGGAGTGCGGCTGCATCCAGCACTATCAAGCCGTCGCTGTCTATCCCCTTAAGGTATTCCGCCCTGATTCCGGTCAGGGAAGGAAGGGAAGTCTGAAGTCCTGTCAGGTCAACCTCACGGCAACCCATGACAGCATCGGCCAGTATCCCAAACTCTCCTTCTTCCCCACCAAGTATGATTGCCTTGCCACTGTCCTTGCCGGTATCTGGGGGCAGATCGAAAAAGACCTTGATATCCAGCACCGGCAGGATCTGGCCCCTCAGATTGATGAGGCCTGAGACAAAGACCGGAACGCATGGAAGCGGGGTGAAATCCTTCAGGCTGCAAACCTCAAGTACATACTCCGACTCAAAGGCATAATGCTCCGAGGCCAGCAGGAACTCAACTACCTCACGCCTGCCGCCGATCGCCCGGACAGCCTGTCCTTCCCGGGCAAGCGCCGCAGCCCTTTTCCTCAGCGTCTTTTTAACCGCCTCGTTCATCCCTGTTTCTCCCCGGCCAGCGCAGCTTGTACAATGTCAAGCAGGCTGCCTGCCTTCATCCCCTCCGACCCCGGCACTTCGTCTTCACGCCCATGTCTTTTCAGTAAGGCAAAAGCATTCCTGAAACACCTTGACGACTCTCCGCGTCTGCCGCAGGCCGTCAGAAGATTCCCAAGCGCAAGATGTCCCAACACGAAATCACGGTCAAGATATATCACTTTTTTAAGTGAGCCTATAGCGTCCTCTACCCTGCCTTGCTCCTGAAGTATTGTAGCATGAAGAAAATGACAGGAGGGATTCGTCTTGTCGGCAGCCGTCGCCCTGCATGATAATGCCCCGGCCTCGGAGAGCTTCCCTTCATTGGCGTAAATCCTGGCCAGCAGCATCAAGGCCTCTGAATCCTCCGGGGCCTCCCTGATACGCCGCCCCAAAATAACCGCAGCCTCGGCGGACCTCCCGTCATTAAAGCAGGCAAGGGCCTCCTCATAAGTTGCAGCCTTGGTTGGAGACGGCGGGGCATCAACCCGACTGGCTGTGGTTTCAAAAACAGGGCCATCCGTATAAGCATAAGCCGTTTCATATCCGGCGAAGATGTCCGATTCCTCTGCGTCCGGATAAAGTGCTGTTCCATCAGACGGCCCGTTGCCCGCTTCATACTGACCGGATGAGGGGTCAGAAGTGACGTCTGACAGGGGGCCTTTCCCGTAGAAGATCGCGCCGGGTAAATTCACTGTAGAGTAAAGCTTAAACACCTCCACAGAGGTTTCGCTTGGGCTGACTATCAGCCAGCCGCCTTCGGCCAGTGTGCGATGAAACCCGGATGCAACCTTCTTTCTGAGTTCATCCGTGAAATAGATAAATACGTTTCTGCATAAAACAATGTCCATGTCGTGCAGTTTGTTCATAAAAGAGGGAAACGGGTCTACGGCAAGGTTGAGATAGAAGAATTCCACCATCTTCCTGATCCGGGAGGCTATCGCAAACTGCTTTGCACCGGTCTTCCTGAAATACCTCTCCCTGTACGCATCCGGGGTTCCCCTAAAGGACCACTCCGAATAAGTTCCCTTTACTGCCCCGGTGAGAAATCCGGCATTTACGTCAGTAGCCATTATTTCAAGCCGCCAGTCCTCTATATCCGGAAGTATGCTGTAAAGCAGCATTGCGATAGAGTATGGCTCCTCCCCGGTTGCGCAGCCGGCGCTCCATATCCTGAGTTCCTTCCTGCCCGAGTCGCGGCGCAGTCGTATAAGCTCCGGGAGTATCTTTTTTTCGAGGGCCTCAAACACCTTCGTGTCCCTGAAGAAATAGGTCTCCCCTATGGTAAGGCTTCCTGCGAGTATCTCGGCCTGTTTTGGAGTAAGCGTGGAGGACAAAAGCCTGTCTGCACAGTCCGATGGATCCTTGAAACCGAATTCGGCTGAAGCGGCTAGGACGCCCCTTTCCAGGTCCTGCCAACGGTCTTTAGGAAAGCTGAGACCGAGTCGCTCCCCGACAAAGCCGCTAAGGGCGGACAACTGCTCATCCGTCAGGCGCCGCTTCATCACTCAACCGTCTCCTCCTTGGCCGGGTGTCTATCCACTGACTTCATGGCCGCCTCCAGTCGTGCTTCTTCCTCCAGGGAGAGGAAGAGTTCAAGGTCCTGGATAAGCAGCATGCCGTCCTCAAGCATCAGGAACCCTTTAAGGACTCCTGCGCCGCCGGGTACTACTGCTTCGGCTTCGGATATTTTTTCTTCCGGGTATTCAAGCACGCCTGAGACCGCATCCACGACAAGGACAACAGAACGCCGGGACGAACGGGCGATTATGAAATGGTCGGACAATTCCATTTCACGGGTTGGGAGGCCGAGACGACGACGCATGTCAATAACAGGCATTATTTCTCCGCGCACGTTTACAGCCCCTATTATCACGGACGGAACTTCGGGCAGGGGTGTCACTTCTGCGGCGCGCACGACTCCGGCAACAGTCTCAAGATACAAACCGTAAAGCCGGTCTTCGATGAAATAGGATAGAAGGCGGACTGTTTTATTCATGGGCAGGTCTGTATCCCCTAATATTTATCTTCAGTCCACATCTCCAGCGCAAACCTTACGACCCTGTTTCTGCCGGTCTCTTTGGCCTTGTACAAGGCCACGTCCGCAAACTTGACGCATTCCCAGAAGTTCTGCGTGTCGGAAGGAAACTCGCTTACTCCAATGCTGATAGTTTTCTGGATAAAGCCGCCGGCCATCTTTACCTTGGTCTCCTCCAGGGTTTCCCTTATCTTTTCAGCAACGGTCATGGCATCCTCGGGTTTTGTATCCACAAGCAGGACAAGAAACTCCTCACCGCCGTAGCGTATCACTATGTCCGTGTTCCTTACACTTTTTCCTATATTGGAGGCAGTCTCTTTCAGCACCAGATCTCCGACATCGTGGCCGTATACGTCGTTGGTCTGTTTGAAAAAGTCCAGGTCGCACATCAGGAGTCCTAAAGTGGTGCCCCTTCTGAGCGTCCCGGCGACAATGTTATCGCAGCTCTCCTCCAGGAACCTCCTGTTATAAAATCCGGTAAGGGCGTCCTTGGTGGCCGATTCCTTAAGGGTCCGCATAAGCCGCTTGGCCTCCAGCACGGGCTGGACCTCACTGATGTATTGCTGAGCCCTGCCGAGGTCCTTCTTCATGTCGAATATCTCGCATTTTTCGGGGCGGCTGCATACTACCTGCACAATGCCTCCGACATTGCCCCCGATTATAATGGGCATGCAGATATGGGCGCTCCCCCTTCCCTCGGTGAAGTATTTGCACACATCAGGGTATTCAAGGGAGGAGACCGTGTGTCCGGTCCTTTTGGTCCTGCATAGTTCGCAATCCACTTGAATGTCCCTCTTGCAATTGATTTCAGTCCCTTCCGCCTCGGGCGGAAACACGATCCTCATCTTGTTTCGGCTGTTGGATACCTCAAATATGACCGTATTTTCAAGCCCGAGGTGTTCGACGAAGACCTTGCCGAGACGCAGGTATATGTCTTCCGCAGTCTCATCTTCCTCAATGATGTTTTTGAAGGTGGCCTCGTGCCCGATTGCGTCCATCAGCCTGTTGAATTCCAGGGAGAGTTGTCCTATTTCGTCTTTGGATGTGACCTCCAGTTTCTTCGTCAGGTCTATCTCACCTGTGGCAAGGGCCTTTATCTGGGTGATGATTGCACTTATGGGACGCGAGAGGGCTATGGAGATAAGGAAACCAAAGGCCCCCGAGAGACACACCGATACGATGAAGATTATTATGGTAATGATTATGGAAATGCCGAGCCTGGTCTTTATGATATCCTTGAAATTGATCCATTCCTTGTCTAAGCTGTTTGTGTAGTCGTTGACAATCGTCACGATATCGCGGGTCATGGAATCGTATTCGGAAAGTTTATCGACAATTCGGCCGGCCCGCCTTGCCTGGCCCTGATTAAGGATGGCCTCATTCAGACCTTCAAGGGACGATTCGAGTTCGTCTATCAGCGCCTTTATCCGTGTGATGAATTCCCTTTGTTCACTTTTGTCCAGTGCGACAACCTGGAAATCCGCATAGAACTGTCCTGTGCCGCGCGAATAGTCCATTATCCTGCCGCCGGTAAGAAGTACGTTCAGGTAGGAACGGCAATCCTCAAGCCTGTTTTTGGCCTTCAGATAGTTGCCATGTTCCTGGTTATCGTCCTTGGATAGGACCATTTTATGGGCGGATATGCTTGCGCCCCTGAGCTTGCGGATAATTATATTGCCGGTCTTCTGTTGCGGTTCAATAACGTCCACGAGCCATTTTGACTTGGCGCTCATCTCCACCATAGTCACAAGACCAATGGTGCCAATAACCACAAGCCAAAACAGGGTGCCTATCGAAAAGAGTATGAATTTCCTGCGTATGGAAAGGTCCTTAAAGGTGAGGAAATTCACCATCCTCCTGATTTTTGCTTCGATATTTTTAATTTTATTAGGCATTTCTCGTCATATTATACTTGAGGCTGGTCAGGGGGTCAATATATATTTTTCGTCCCGTGAGATAACGGTTTAGAGAAGACGGCTGTTTATAAGCTTCTTCACAAAGGCAATCTCTTCATCCTTCGTATTGAGCCTCTTTCTGAGTCTTTCATCCATCAACTGTCCCAATATGCGGGTATAGACCGGGCCTTCCGGCACGCCCATTTTTTTCAGGTCCCGGCCGGTGACCAGGGGCGCCGTATGCCTCAAATCCAGCAGGTACTGCGAGACGGCCTTTTTCTTTTGAATGTCCTGAGTGGCCGCCATGCAGAAGAGGTCAAGCTCCACGGACAATCCGTGCAAAAGATGGTATATCTCAACCGGGTCGTCGGTTGACAGTTTGTTCAACAGCAGGGCCGAACTCTCCAGGTCCTTCACTATCTTTTCTCCAAGCCTGGGCGGCACCGCAAGCCTTTGAAGCGCCAAAGAGCGTTCTTCCTTTTCCAGGTTGGCTGGCAGGGCCATGATATAAAGCATTCCCTTATTGTATTTCTCATTTAAAAACAGCAGCTCAAACCACGATATGGTGTCATGCACGGACTGAAACAATGCCTCCATGCCGGGACTAAAGGCAAGCTTCGGGTGTATGGCCCTGAGCAGACCGTATTGTCCGAGCCTCACGATGGCCTTGATGGGATTGGTCTCGTGAAAGGTCAGCATAAGCTCGTCGTATATTCTGGAACCAGAAAGCTTCTCAAAGATGCTCATTCGCACGGCGTGTTTTATAAGGGTCTCCGTGTGTCTGGTGAGTCTGAAACCGAAACGCTCTGAAAAACGTATGGCCCTGAAGGCCCTGGTAGGGTCTTCCACGAAGCTGAGGTTGTGAAGCACCCTGATAACCTTGTCCTTCAGGTCCCTTTGTGCGCCGAAGAAGTCCAGCAGGAGGCCGAAGTAATGCCGGTTGAGCTGGACCGCGAGGGTGTTGATGGTGAAGTCCCGCCTGTACAGGTCCTTTTTTATTGATGAGGTCTCCACCTTGGGCAGTGCGGCCGGAGACTCGTAATATTCGGTCCGGGCCGTTGCAATATCTATCCTGAGCGTTTGCTTTACCAAACGTCCAGCTGCTTTTGTATTGGGCATAATGAGTTGGGCTGTGCCGAATCTCCGGTGGGCGGTCACCTTCGCCTCCAGCCTTTGCGCCATGGCATTTGCAAAGGCGATCCCGTCCGCTTCCACTACTATGTCCATATCCAGGTTTTCTTCTCCCCTGAGCAGGTCCCGCACGCATCCGCCAACCAGATATGCTGCCGCGCCCAATTCATCCGCCACAGCACCGGCAACAGAGAGTACCTTATAAAGTGGCGCCGGCAAACGGTCCCTGAGCATGCTTGAAATGTTTCTGCCGAACCCTGCAGACTGGCCGCCTCCGGCGGAATCCCTGGGACTGACCCTGCTTTTCCTCAGGAAGTCCTCGTAGAGCGCCCTGAGTATATCCGTCCTTGTTATCGCCCCTGTTATCTTGTCTCCCTCCACCACCGGCACGAACCTCTGGTTGTGCCCGAGCATGGCCGTTTCAACTCCGGCAAGTGGTGTGTCCAGGGAAAGTGTGACTGCGTCCGTAGTGGCGAAGTCCAGGCACGGACTGCTCCCGAACCCGTGAAACAGGGCCTTTTCAACCACCTCCCTTGTCAGGATGCCCATATACTTCTGCTTCTTTACCACAGGCAGGACATTGACCCCATAACGGGTCATCATATCGCCGGCCTGCTTTATACGGTTGTTCCATTGAACAACTATGACGGGAGTAGTCATCACGTCCCTCGCAGTCTTAAGGGGCCTCACGTTCGCATTAAGGGAGACAATGACCCGCTCCTCCACTATCTCAAAAGGCGCGTCCTTTATCGTGGCCGAGGCTGCAGCAGCATGGCCGCCTCCTCCGAATACGGAGACCACGTCCGCCACATTAAGCTCCGGGGTCTTGCTCCTGGCGATTATCAGTATCTTATCGTCCATGCGTATGAGCAGGACCAGTGCGTCCGTCTCGGCCATATCCATCACCCTGTGAGCAATGTGGGAAACATCTCCGAAGCCCTCAATATTGCCTTTCCCTATCTTTATTGAAACGCCGTGTATGACGACCTCCCTCAGGGACTGGACCAGTTCGTTCATGAGTGCAAACTCCTCCCTGCTCAGCTCATGCCTTAGAAAGCCCGACACAATGTTGAGGTTGGCCCCGCGCATCAGAAGGTAAGAGGCGGCCATGAGATCGCGAGGCGTTGTGGAGGAAAAGGTCAGACAACCGGTTTCTTCATATATACCCAGACAGAGGACAGTGGCTTCAAGGGGGGTTATGGGCATCTTTTTTTTCTGGAAAAGTTCTGTAAATATGGTGGACACGGCGCCCACCTGCTCTACAACCTCCAGGTCACCCTGCAGGTCACCCTTCACCGGAAGGTGGTGGTCGTAGATATGGACCTTTACGCCCTTTACGTGCAGCAGTTCGGCGAGCTGCTCTATCCTGTCGGGCCGGCGGGTGTCAACGATGACGAGCGTCTTGACCTTGTCCTTCAGGATGTCCTTGAATTTCCGGATCTCTATAGGATGGAAGGCGTCTATAAAATCCCGCACCTTTTTCCCCACTGATCCGGGAAAGACCAGGACCGCGTCCGGATACAGCTTTCCAGCGGCAACGGCCCCTGCGAACCCGTCGAAGTCCGCGTTTATATGGGTGGTGATTATATCCAAATGGTTTTACATATCAAGCAGCGTCTTCTTTTTGCCGTCCCCTGAACATAGTTGCAAAAGACCGCAGCTCCGATGCCTTTTCAGTGGGCATGTTATCGAATTTGATCGCAACCTTTACGTTTTCAGCCCCTCTTACCGCCTCACCCGCCTGCAATCTTATCACAAGGCCTTCAAATCCGGAGACGCGCATGCCCATGAATTGAGCCTCCACTATGACGGTCTCCAGCAAGACAGGGTAGCCGCCCGCAGTCTTAAAGCTTCCGAGCGCCCCGCCGGCGCTGATGTCTCCGAGTTCTCCCCTGATAACACGGCCCTCGAAAGACACGATGAGTGTACCCTCAGAAGCAACGCGCGCCTCAAGTCTTCGTTCCCCTGCCTTTTCCATTATCACCGCCCGTTGATATAAAGCCTTTACACTATAAAATAACATAAACCGCATGCTTGTTGGTGTATTGACAGGGCGAACGCACTATGCATAAAATCGAAACTAATCAGACAAAAAAGCAATTATGAATCAAAAAAAACAGCATGGGAAACGTCATTCCCGCAGTTTGTAAGCGGGAATCCAGCTCTTTTGCTCCTGGATGCCCGATAAAAACCTTCGGGCATGACGGAAAATGGATGCTTATGGCACATAGTGCGTTCGCCCTGGGTGTATTGAGGTTGAATAATAGGGCTTATATGTGCTATCGTTTCCTGCTAAAAACACACGCCGGTAAAAATCACCTGACGGTCCCGCCGGCCGGGCATGCATTTAAGGAATGCGCTCGCGCCAAGGGTTTAAGGGGATTAGGCGGAGGAAAAACCAGAGGAGGAAAAAGCAGATGGGTGTTGTAACAATGAAGGAGTTGCTTGAGGCCGGGGTTCATTTCGGACACCAGGTCAAACGCTGGAACCCGAAAATGAAAAAATTCATCTTCGGGGAAAGAAACGGCATACACATCGTCGATTTGCAAAAGACGGTAAAGGGGCTTGATGAGGCGTATTCCTTCGTAAGGAAGACGTCCGCGTCCGGAGGTTCCATCCTCTTTGTGGGCACGAAGAAACAGGCGCAGGACGCCATTGCGGAAGAAGCCCATAGGGCCGGGGCCTTTTTCGTTAACAACAGATGGCTTGGAGGCATGCTTACCAACTTTTCAACCGTGAAAAAGAGTATCGAGAGGCTGAAGAAGATCGAGGTCATGAAAGAGGACGGCACCTATAACGTCCTTACGAAAAAAGAGGTGTCCCAGCTCGAAAAAGAGAGGCTGAAACTTGAAAAAAATCTGAGCGGGATCAAGGAAATGAAGGGCCTTCCGGGCGCTATTTTCATTATAGACCCCAGGAAGGAAAAGATTTCCATAGCCGAGGCAAAGAGGCTTTCCATACCTGTGGTCGCCGTGGTAGACACCAACTGCAACCCGGATGAGGCCGATTATGTAATACCCGGTAACGACGACGCCATAAGGGCTATTAAACTCATCTCATACAAGATGGCCGAGGCCATACTGGAAGGCAAGGGCATGCTGGCAAAGAGCCGGGAAGAGCAGAAAGCGACAGAGGCCGAGAAGGCCGCGGACGGAGAGGAGGCTGTGCAATGAGCGTCACTGCTGAGATGGTAAGAGACCTGCGCGAAAAAACCGGCGCAGGCCTGATGGACTGCAAGCGAGCCCTGTCCGGGAGCGGGGGCGATATTGAAAAGGCAATAGACGCCCTCAGGCAGAAGGGCCTTGCTACGGCCGCCAAAAAGTCCGGCAGAAGCGCGTCCGAAGGGCTTATCGGTTCATATATACACATGGACAAGATCGGCGTTATGGTGGAAGTGAACTGCGAGACCGATTTCGTGGCCAGGACCGACGACTTCAGGGACGCAGTGAAGGATATTGCCATGCATATAGCGGCGGCTTCACCCCGGTATGTTTCAAGGGAGGAGGTGCCGGCCGACCTCGTTGAGCGTGAGAAGGAAATATATAAGGGCCAGGTCCTGAACAAGCCCCCGCAGGTGATGGAAAAAATTATCGAGGGCAAGCTGGAGAAGTTCTACGGCGACGTATGTCTGTTGGACCAGGTGTTCATAAAAGACCCGGACGGAAAGTTAAAAATAAGGGACCTTATCACGGCAAAGATTTCAAAGCTGGGAGAAAATATCATTGTCAGAAGATTTGCCAGATTTCAATTGGGCGAAGGACTTGAAAAGGTCGCGGCTTGTGAAAACTAAACCAGGCGGAAAAGCCGGCTCCGGGGAGATTTCCGGGCGCAAATACAAGCGGGTCCTGCTTAAGATCAGCGGCGAGGCCCTCATGGGAGACAGGGGTTACGGCATAGACCCTGCCACTGTTACGTTTATGGCCGGGGAGATTCAGAAGGTCAGCAGTATGGGGGCCGAACTGGCCATTGTGGTGGGAGGAGGCAATATATTCCGGGGCGTGCAGGCCTCTCTGGAAGGCATGGAACGGGCCTCGGCGGACTACATGGGCATGCTCGCAACAGTCATGAACGCAATAGCCATTCAAAACGCGCTGGAAAGACTGGGCCTCCAGACAAGGGTGCAGTCCGCCATAGAGATAAGGGAACTGGCCGAGCCTTATGTGAGAAGAAAGGCCATGCGCCACCTGGAAAAGGGCCGGATAGTGATCTTTGCGGCCGGTACGGGAAATCCCTATTTCACGACAGATACGGCCGCTGCCCTGCGCGCCATGGAAATAAGCGCCGATGTGATATTAAAGGGCACCAAGGTTGACGGCATTTATAATGCCGACCCTGTGAAAAACCGCTCGGCAAAAAAATACGACTTCATTTCCTATAAGGATGTGCTCAAAAAAAATCTTAGGGTAATGGACTCAACAGCCATAACCCTGTGCATGGAAAATGACCTGCCCATCGTTGTTTTTAATGTCCGAAAGAGGGATAATATCACCAGGATACTGAAAGGCGGGAAAATAGGGACCACCGTATCGGCCTAACAGCAGGGGGGTAACGCATGCAGGAATTGAAGAAAAATGCAACCGACAGGATGAACGGGGCGATTGAATCCCTTAAAAAAGATTTTGGTTCCATACGCACAGGAAGGGCCTCCCTTTCTCTGCTTGACGGCTTAAGCGTCGAATTCTACGGCACACCGACACCCGTAAGCCAGGTAGCCACCCTCGGCATCCCGGAGAGCAGGCAGATAACCATACAGCCATGGGACCCAAAGCTTATTCCTGACATCGAAAAGGCGATACTGAAATCGGACCTGGGCCTGAACCCCAATAATGACGGCAAGACAATAAGGATCGTAATCCCTCAACTTACGGAGGAACGGCGCAAACAGCTTGTGAAGGTTGTCAAAAAGAGGTCGGAAGAAGGTCGCGTGGCGATCAGGAACATAAGGCGCGACATAAACGACGAATTGAAGCGGACTGAGAAAGAGAACCATTACAGTGAGGATGATGTAAAACGTTTTCATGACGAAATACAGAAGATCACGGATTCATACGTAGCAAAAGTGGACGATGTTCTTCAGCACAAGGAAAAAGAAATTATGGAGGTATAAAATGGCTGTCAATTCAAACTATATGGTCAAGGTAACCGATGCGAAGCTCATGGACATTCAGAAGGCGCTTGAGCAGGCCGGGATAAAGGTCAGGAGCATCCTGGAGGTCTTCAAGGAAGAAGCGGTCCAGCAGGACGCGAAATAATCATTTGACTGGAAGGCTTCTGTAAAAAGCCGTGCGCTTAAGCGGGACACCGACTGCTAAGGGTTCAGGAGATACTATGAACAAAAAAATACGGAAAAGTCCCCCCAAAAGCCTGAAGAAAGGTCCCAAGGTCGAGGACGAGAACACCAGAAAGGAACGGCTCCGCAGGCTGCTCATCCTGAAAAGGGGAGAAATACTCACGGAAGGCAAGATTGAGATAAAAAAATATATCTCCGGAGAAAAGAAGCAGCTTGTGGAATCGGTCATGGACGACGGGGACCTCTCGGTTGTTGACCTGGCCGAGGACATCAGTCTGAAGCAACTCAGCACCCACAGGGAAACCCTGATAAAGATAGATACTGCCATACGAAAACTGGACGAGGGGACCTACGGCGTATGCGAGGACTGCGATGATGAAATAAGCGAGCAACGTCTGAACATCATGCCCTTTGCCATCTATTGCCGTGACTGCCAGGAAAAAAAAGAGATAATGGAAAAGATCGAGAGGGAAGTTTAGAACTGCTCTTTACGGCCTGAACAGACAGGGTTCAGGGCTCGGAATCCTCATAAAAGATCCTTTCCAGGAAGAGTCCCCGGGCCGGTGCTGTAGGCCCGGCATTAATCCTGTCCCGTGAAAGCAGTATCCGCTGCATGTCGGCCACGCATAATCTTCTTTTCCCTATTTCCACAACCGTCCCAACGATATTCCTGACCATGTGTCTCAGAAAGGCATCGGCTTCGATACTTATTGCTATAAACTCTCCTTTGAGCGGTATGGTCATAAACTCAAGACTGTCAAGTTTTTTTATTGCTATGCCGGTGATTGTCCTGACCGTTGTGTTTGCTCCGCAGCCGGCGCCTCTGAACGCGGAGAAGTCGTGACTCCCCTTGAGCATGGAGAGGCCTTGTTCCATTGCCTTGACATCCAGCTCTTGAGAAAGCCCCCAGACGTATCTTGATAAAAAGGGGGAGACAATGGGCGCACATGAAACCAGGTAGATATACCGCTTGCCAAGGGCCTTGTATCTGGGATTGAAATCCGCCTTTTCATCGCATGAGTCAAGTACCCTGACGTCTTCGGGAAGGCACGCGTTCATGGCCTTTTTCAGAATATCGGGACCAAGACGCGAAGAGGTCTTAAATGAGGACACCTGAGCAATGGCGTGGACCCCGGAATCCGTTCGGCCTGCGCAGAGGACCGTAGGCGTTTCGCCGGTTATGCCGGCAATGGTCTGCTGGAGCACTTCCTGAATGGTGACGGCATTGGGCTGTATTTGCCAACCGCTGTAGTTTGTACCGTCATATTGTATTGTCAGCTTTATATTCCTCATGCATTTTATTATACGTGCATTTGGAAAAGCTTGCCGCTTGATTGCAAATCTTCTGTTCAGGGTCAGCACATGTGCGGCAGATTGCAGAAAGGCAAGGCTTCCGCACAGCTGTTTTCGGCACTCGGATCTAAGGACGCAAGCTGTTTTCAGACAGGTTTTTATTGACAAATAACTGCTGTAAATAGTAAATTAGACATCCTCTCACACCGGAGAGGGCCGCTAGCTCAGTTGGTAGAGCAACGCCCTTTTAAGGCGTGGGTCGTTGGTTCGAATCCAACGCGGCTCATTGTCCCCATCGTCTAGCCCGGCCTAGGACATCGCCCTTTCAAGGCGGTAACACCGGTTCGAATCCGGTTGGGGACGCCATTGAAATCAAGGGGTTGCGACAAGCAGCCCCTTTTGTTTTTCCTCACCGTAAAAAAACGTGAAATTCTGGTTGGGCAATAAAGATGCTATTCAGGCATTGACAGGAACAGGCAATCTTTTTATTTTTTTTATTTCCGCTGCAGTTGAAGAGTGAGTTGCATGATATAGATCCCATGATAACTGTAAATTAAGCCAAAACTGCGCCTCCATGCCGAAAAGTTTCTCCAGACGAAGTGCTGTATCAGGGGTTATTCCCCGTTTGCCATGAATCAGCTCATTAACACGAGGATATGAAACCCCAAGTTTTTCTGCCAATTCACTCTGTGACATTTTAAGGGGTTTGAGAAACTCCTCCAACAGCATTTCTCCGGGATGTGTCGGCGGACCATTTTTGGGTATGCGAATCATCTTATTCTTCCTCCTTATTCAGTGGTAATCGGTAATTTCTACGTTACCTGCACCATCGTCTGTCCACACAAAACAAATGCGAAATTGATCGTTAATCCGTATGCTGTGCTGTCCTTTTCGATCATCTTTAAGGGCTTCCAGAAAGTTAGCAGGCGGAATTCTCAACGACTCCAAGTAAACAACACCATTTAGTTGATCGAGTTTTCGTTGTGCCACCCGCCAGATTTGTTGAGGACATGTCTGACGCGCCTCTCTGGTATTTTTCCTGTCATAAATATCCTCTGTGCCCTTGTCACGGAATGATTTTATCACTAAGTTTCCTCTTATTTAACATTGCTGACTTAGTAACATTATAACGGATACCATTATAGATAGCAATATGTATTTCGTATTGATTTCTATCTGAGGCAACACGTATATATTATTATGCTTTAGGGAACCATTGGGACACCAAAATACGGTTAATCAGAAGAAATAAACCCGTTGATGAATAGAGAGAAAATATGGCGGGGCGGACGGGACTCGAACCCGCGACCTCCTGCGTGACAGGCAGGCGTTCTAACCAACTGAACTACCGCCCCATACCCGGGGTGAACAACACATGACCTTGTCCGGCAAATAAACCGGTTGAAAAATGGTAGGCGGAACAGGGATCGAACCTGCGACATCTGCCTTGTAAGGGCAGCGCTCTCCCAGCTGAGCTATCCGCCCGAGAGGAAGTATATTAAACTATACAGGGTCGTTTTTTGTCAATCGGAACCGGTGTTTTTCCCTTGTTCATCCCATGAGGCAGGATCATTTGTTGACTCCAGGTGCGTTAAAACCATGACATTGGGCAATGCATCCCGGATATCATGCTCTATGAGTTCCATGAGTTTATGGCCGCGGTCAACCGTCCAGTCGCCCGGGACAATCACATGGACCGATACAAAACGATGTGAACCCGATCGACGAGTGCGAAGCGCATGGTATTGTACGCCTGTCTGACAATGCCTCTGCAGTACTTTCTCTATTATACTTAGTTCATCAACCGGCAGGGCCGTATCCATAAGTCCCAGCACGGATTCTCTCACAATGCGAATCCCGGACCATACGATATTGCAGGCAACAATGATTGCAACAACAGGGTCCAACCTCTCCCATCCTGTAAAAGCCACTGCTGTCACACCGACAAGAACGCCGGCTGATGTCCAGACATCAGTCAGGAGGTGATGCGCATTGGCCTTGAGTGTGATCGAGTTGTAGTTTTTTGCAGTTTTTAACAGAATAAGTGCTGTAAATAAATTCACAAATGATGCTGCAACGGAAATACCAAGACCCAGTCCTATCTGCTCAAGCGGTTTTGGATAAATAAGACGTTCTGTAGCTGCAAGAGCAATACTGAGGGCTGCTATCAGGATCAATGTGCCTTCAACACCACTGGAGAAGTATTCGGCCTTATTGTGCCCGTAGTGGTGGTCCTCATCGGGCGGCCGGGCTGCTACGGTCAGCATTGCCAGGGCCATTATAGCTCCGACAAGATTGACCAGGGATTCAATTGCGTCTGAAAGCAGGCCGACCGAACCCGTCAACAGATATGCAACCGTTTTTAGTGCAATAGTGACAACGGCTGCTGAAATCGACAGCCATGCAAAACGGGCAAGAGAGGAACGCTCTGCAGTTGCCATATTCTGCGCCGCGGATGAGCCGGCATTACTGCCGGAAGCAGTACAGTTGTTTTCTGAGGTTATATCTTTATGCACAAATATTACCCGCCTGATCTTTTTATCGAACTGTTTCCAGTAATTTTACCACATGAAGAGTCGCAGGCGACTGTCAATAATCGGGCGACCCAGGGCGAACGCACTATGCATAAAATCGAAACTAATCAGACAAAAAAGCAATTATGAATCAAAAAAAACAGCATGGGAAACGTCATTCCCGCAGTTTGTAAGCGGGAATCCAGCTCTTTTGCTCCTGGATGCCCGATAAAAACCTTCGGGCATGACGGAAAATGGATGCTTATGGCACATAGTGCGTTCGCCCTGTCGGGCGACCTATCCTCTAACGCCGTCGGCCTGTGGCTGAAAATAGTGTCGCTTTAGTGTAAAATGTGACGAAAGTATTGCGATCCGTTTACAAATAAAGGGGAAGGCCGTCTTGACTGATATTAATTCTTTCAGAGAAATACTTCAAAACCTAATCTCAAAGTTTGAAAAGGACAAAAATCACTATCTCTCCAAGGGGTATCCCGAAGCTCAGGTGCGGATCGATTTCCTTAATCCATTCTTTGAAGCGCTGGGCTGGGACATGGAAAACAAGGCCCACAAGTCGCCGCATGAGCGGGATGTTATCGTCGAACTCTCCCCCGAAACCACAGGCCGCCCCGACTATAATTTCAGGATCAACGGCGCAACAAAGTTCTTCGTCGAAGCAAAAGCCCCGTCCATCGCCCTTGATGATGTAACCCATATCCTCCAGGCCAAAACATACGCTTGGTCAACAAAAGAGGTCTACTTTGCAATACTCACCGATTTTGAAGAATTCAAGCTTTTTGATGCCTCGCTGAAGCCGAACCCGAAGTTCCCCGGCGAAGGGCTGGTCCTCAACCTCAAATATACGGACTACCCGTACAACCTCGAAAAACTCTGGGAGCTTTCCAAGGAGCGGGTTGAACAAGGCTCGCTCGAAGCCCTCCTTCCCAAAGACACAAAGAGCAAGCGGCTCAGGATCCCGCCCGACAAGTCATTCCTTGAGGACCTTACCGAGTGGAGGACGGAGCTTGCCAAGGACATCCATAAAAGGAACCCTGAATTCGATGTGAAGCTCTTGAACGACGTTGTACAGAAACTCCTCGACAGGATCATCTTTATCAGGATCGCGGAGGACAGGCGGATAAGGCCGGACAGGGAGCTTTGGGAGATTATTGCTCAATGGAAAGAAGAAGGCAAACGGAAGTCCATAATGTCCCATCTGGCAGAACTATTCCGTGAGGTGAATGACGATCTGAACGGCGACATATTCAAGCCCCACGCCTGCGAGACGGCGGACGTTGATTCGGCTCTTCTGGCTGACATTATCGAGAACCTCTATTTCCCCAAAAGCAGATACCGCTTTGAAGCGATAGGGGTCGAACTCCTCGGAAGCATCTATGAACGCTATCTCGGCAGCACTATCAGGGTAACGCCGCAGAGGGTCAAGGTCGAGGAAAAGCCGGAGGTAAGAAAGGCGGGCGGCGTTTATTACACGCCGAAATATATTGTCGATTACATTGTCAAAAACACGGTCGGCAAGCTCATTGAAGGCAAGACGCCAAGGCAGATAGAGAAGATAAGGATACTCGACCCGGCCTGCGGAAGCGGCTCTTTTCTCCTTGGGGCTTATCAATACCTGATAGATTATCACCTCAGGTATTACCGCGAGCACCCGAAAGAAGCGCAGACTCTCCACCTTTTCCCATACTGGAAGATTTCACCTGAAGAGTTAAGCCTGCCGATACGTGAGAAGGCAAAGATACTGAGTAATAACATCTTCGGCGTGGACATTGACCCGCAGGCGGTTGAGATCACCATGATGAGCCTGTACCTAAAGGCGCTTGAAGGTGAGCGGGGATTGCTGCCGAGGAAGCAGCATCTACTTCCGTCACTTGGCGATAACATCAAATGCGGGAACAGCCTGATAGGGTATGACATGTTTGACAACGCCCCCCAACCCACTCTTAACCTAAGAGGGGTGAATAACCCCCTCAATCCCCCTTACCTCAAGGGGGAAGAAGGGATACCCCCTCTTAAGGTAAGAGGGGGCGAAGGGGGAGTTAAGTTGTCGGCGGATACAAAGGCCCTGGATGACGACACCAAAAGCAGGATCAACCCTTTTGACTGGGATTCAAAGAGTGGCGGCTTTGGCGAGATTATAGCAAGCGGCGGTTTTGATGCGGTCATCGGCAATCCGCCGTATGTGCGGATACAGACCCTTGAGCGAGCGCAGGTAGATTATTTCAACAAGAAGTACCAATCTGCCGGCGGCAACTATGACATATACGCACTCTTCGTTGAGAAGGCCTTACAGTTATTGAAAGACTCCGGCATTCACGGGTTCATCATGCCCCACAAGTTCTTTCAAGCCTCTTACGGAGAAGGCTTGCGGAAGTTGATTTCTGAAAGCAAGGCTTTGGTGGAGATTGTCAACTTCCGGGACAATCAAGTCTTTGAAGGAGCCAGTACCTATACTTGCCTCTTATTTCTTTCCAAGAGTAAGTCACAGAAGTTCAAATATGCAGAGATACTGACGTTTACAAATCCAGTTGAGCAATTGAACGGCTTGTTTACAAAAGATGCCTTGGCGACTGATGCCGTGAAAGCTGAATACATTGCGAAGAAACAAGCCACATCCGCGCCCTGGAATTTTCATTTTGAAAGCTCCGGTAGCCTGATCGAAAAAATACGGCTGAATACAACAACGTTAGAGGAACTTACGACTAGGATTTTTCAGGGTCTCAAGACCAGCGCGGACAAAATATACATAATGGATGTAGTCAGGCGGAATAAGAACCTCATAACGGTACACTCAAAGGAATTGGATAAAAACTTTGAACTTGAAACCGAACCTCTAAAACCGCTGATCAAGGGCGGTCAGATGAGACGATATTTGATCGAAGAGACGCAAAAGGTTGTCCTATTTCCTTATGAGGATGGCAAGTTGATCACCAAAACAGATTTCTTAGAGAAGTATCCGCTGTGTTGGGCATACCTTACTGAAAACAAGAAATATCTTGAGAACAGAGAAGATGGGAAGATGAAGGGTGAAAATTGGTATGCGTATGGCAGGAACCAAGCTATTGAAGTTATAAGCATGAAAAAAATCATTACTCCCGACATTGCTCCGTCTGCTTCTTACTGTTTTGACGAAGAGGGCGGCTACTACTTCAGCGGCGGAGCGGCAGGCGGTTACGGACTCCTTGCAAAAGACGGAGTAAATCCTAAATACCTATTGGCGATTCTGAATAGCAGTCTCATGGACTGGTATCATCATCAAGTCAGCACGACGTTTCGGGGTGGTTATTTCTCCTACGAATCCAGGTTTATTAAACATTTACCTATCCGCACCATTGATTTCAATAACCCCCCTAAAAAAGCCGTCCACGACAAGCTCGTTTCCCTTGTTGGCCTTATGCTCGATTTGCACAAGAAGAAATCCGCTCTTCCTCCGTCCTCAGGGCGTGAAAAGATAGAGCGCGAGATCGCTGTAACAGATGAGAAGATAGATGAGATTGTTTATGGGTTGTATGGGGTAACTGATGAGGAGAGGAAAATAATTGAGGGCAAGGAGTAGTTGTAATGGGCAATAACAACGAGGAGTATCAGATTTATTTAGAAGAAAGAACACAACTTATTACGGCTGAACGTGATACAGCTAAGCAGTTTGATAAAGCAATATTGACATTGTCTGCGGGGGCGCTTGCACTATCTATCACTTTTATAAAACAAATTGCTTCTCAGCCTAAACAAAATAGTATATATTGGCTTATAGCCGCATGGTCATTTTTTTGCCTTAGCCTTCTTTCCACATTAATTTCATTTCTTACAAGTCAAGCTGCTTGCAGAAATCAAAGAGAGATTTTAGACGGCGATATAGCAAAAAAGGATGACTCCGAACTTGTTCATAAAAATAAGGCCTCTTCGTGGACCAATACGCTCAACTATTTTTCAATAATCACCTTTATTTTAGGTGTTGTTTCTTTGATTATCTTTAGTGCCATTAATTTGTTATGAGAAAGGAGGCCAATATGTCGCAGAAAAAAGATGCCGGTTACGTTCCGCCAAAACAACCAGCTAAACCAGCAGATAGTGCACAAAAGGGCTATGTGCCGCCTAAACTGCCGATTAAGCCGCCATCAAAATCATCGGGCGGGAAATAGTAAATGCTGGTTGTTTTGATAGCTGACGGGAACATAGGGACATCTCCCGGTTAAGGACGAGATTCATTGTCTGGATTGTTTATGCACATAAAACGGCAGAAACGATAACCCCTCCAACCTCCCCTTACCTCAAGGGGAGGAGAAGACTGCCGGTGAATGTCCGGCTGGCGAGTAGAGTCGTGCATGAGTTCCCCCTCTTGAGTTAAGAGGGGGATAGGGGGCGTTATGAAATCAACGCAATTCCTATGACACCATACCTAATTCCCTTGTCCCCGAAAGCATCCGTTGTACTGGAAGCGGTTGTGGTGGGATTAAGGTAAAATAATAGCAGACAGCCTCAAGGAGGTCACGACATGAAAGCTTTTGAATACTATGCGGAGATGTTGCCGGATGGACATCTGTCTATTCCTGAAGAAATTAAGGACATTCTTTCCGGAGAATCAAAGATACGGGTCATGCTGCTTCTCGAAGATGAGGAGACGGCCTGGCGTAAATTTACAGTGTCTGAATTTATGAGTGGTTATTCCGCAAAGGATACCATGTATGACAGCCTATAACTTCGGCACCATTAAGACCATTTTGAGGAGACTATACTGTTTGTAAAAAACAGTTTGCGGAGGTGTAAAGTGGCAACCATAAAACAAGCTGATGTTTCAGCGCTTGAAATCGGCAAAATGCTCGCCGACCGGATTCATGCCTTGGTTCCGGATGCTACGGTCTTACTTTACGGCTCTGCCGCACGCGGAGAAATGGAGGAGTTCAGCGATATTGACATATATGTTGAGTTGCCGGATTCCTGTGATATTGAGTCAATGCAAATACGGATCGGAGATATTGCCTGGGAGATCGGCTTTGAGCATGATCGGATTATCCAGGCGGTCGTCTATAAAAGGAGCGAAGTTTGGGATAGCCCTCTCAGGTCGTCGCCGTTTATAAAAGCAATTATGCGGGAAGGAGTTTCCATATGAGAGATGCCGATATAGTCGCACTCATAAAACACAATATTGAAAAAGCGGACGATGCCGTAATACAGGCTGAAGCCCTTCTGAAAATTCAGCAAAACTTCGGAGTTGTAAACAGGGCTTACTATGCTATCTTTTACTCCGCCCTTGCCGTCCTCCTTACGAAAGGTTTTGGAAGCTCAAAACGTGCGGGGGTACTATCATTATTTGACCGTGAATTTGTGAAGACTAAAGAGGTCGATACGAAGTGGTCAAAGGTGTTTCATGACGCCTTTGATTTGCGGTCTAAGGGCGATTATGCCAGGTTGACCAAGATCAATAAGAACCAGGCGGAGAGTATTATTCAGGCAGCCGGGGATTTTGTTTCGTGGACCAAGAAGTGGCTTCAGGAAAAAGGCTGGGAGTAATGCCGCCGTCGGATAATGATAAAAACGGTGGGATCGTTATTCCTGAGGGATTTCGGGGCTCACAGGCTCATGGGACGTACATTTCTTCGGATGACCCAAACTCCATTGATGATATCGACTATATGGGCGTATATGTAATGCCGTCCGACTATTATCTCGGACTCGACAGTTATCGCCATAAATATGAAGTAATCGAGTCCTTTATCGGCAATATAGACAGGGTGAGCTATGAAGTCAGAAAATATGTTTCCCTTGTGTCTGTTTGCAATCCCAATGTCTTATCCCTCCTCCACAACAGACCGCAGGATTTCAACCTCATGACACCCGCCGGTCAAATGCTTATAGACAATAGAGATTTGTTTCTCTCGCGGCGACATATTTTTGAAGCCTTTGGAGGTTATGCGAGGAGCCAAATGCGCAGGATGACCCATATCAAATTCGAAGGTTACATGGGCGCTAAGAGAAAGATGCTTGTAGAAAAGTACGGTTATGACTGCAAGAATGCCGGCCATTGTATAAGATTGCTGAAACTGGGAACGGAGCTGTTGAACACGGGAACGCTGAAGGTTTTCAGAGAGCACGACAGACAGTTGCTTATGGACATAAAGACCGGCAAGTACCTTCTGGCCGAAGTGCAACTGATGGCTGAAAAGTTATTCGCGGAACTAAACAAGGCTTATGTCGACTCCGGCCTTCCGATTGAAAACGACAACGAGGCAATAAATGAATTGCTGGTTGAGATAATCAGAAGCGCGGGTGATAGGGGCAGATAGAAGGACGATCCCAAACTGCAGTCCTTGGTTGCAGAAATCAGTTGGACGAAAAATGTCATTATCATGGAACGCTGCAAGGACGACATCCGGAAAGAATTTCACCTTAAGATATAAAAATACAAGCTGACTGAAAAGCTACCCCTCGAACATTCCATGCCCCGCACATTCCTCTTTTGCTAAAAAAACCGGAATTCATTAAAATAACCCATGAAACCATCCTTTGAAGAGTTCCGTGTACTGGCAGGCAAGGGCAATCTTATCCCGGTATTCAAGGAGATCATCGGAGACGTTGAAACGCCGGTGAGCGCCTATATGAAGCTGGCCAGGAAACCCTCTTTTTTGCTTGAAAGCGTGGTGGGCGGAGAAAAATGGGCCCGCTACTCCTTCCTCGGCATAGACCCGTCCATTACAATAACCTGCCGGGGCCGGACTGCCGAGATAAGGGAAGGCGCTGCAGTGTCCTCCATTGAAACTATTGATCCGCTTAACGTGGTGAAAGACATCCTCTCCAGGTTCAGGCCGGTGGAGGTAAAAGGAGTGCCCCGTTTTTACGGCGGCTTCGTGGGCTACATAGGTTATGACACGGTCAAGTTCTTTGAGAAAATCCCGGATTTATCCAAGCCCTCTCTGGGAATGCCGGATGTCTTTCTTATTCTGGCGGACACCCTGCTCATCTTTGACAACCTCAAGCAGACCATCAAGGTGCTCTTCAATGTCCACACCGAGGGAAAGGACCTGCGGGAGGCATATACGGAGGCTGAAGACCGGATTGCCGCAATAATAGGCGAATTAAAACAGGGGACCGTTTTACAGGGGCGGATCAGCACTCGCAAAAAAGAGGATGTCTCGCCTGAGGCCGCATTCTCATCCAATTTCAGAAAAGAGGACTTTCTCGGGGCCGTTACGGCGGCCAAGGAATTCATAAAGGCCGGCGACATATTCCAGGTGGTCATGTCCCAGCGCTTTGAGAAACCTTCCGATACCCCTCCGTTTGAGATATACAGGACACTGAGGGTCATAAACCCGTCGCCATATATGTATTACCTGGACACCGGCGAGGCCCAGATAATAGGCTCTTCCCCGGAGATACTGGTCAGGGTTGAGGGGGACAGGATTACTCTCAGGCCCATAGCCGGCACAAGGAGGCGAGGTGAGACGGAAGAACAAGACCTTGCGCTTGAAGAGGAACTGAAGAAAGACCCCAAGGAGATTGCCGAACACGTCATGCTCGTGGACCTTGGAAGAAACGATGTGGGCAGGGTGGCGGAGGTAGGCTCGGTAAAGGTGTCGGACTTCCTCACGGTGGAGCGTTACAGTCACGTTATGCACCTGGTATCCAATGTGGAGGGCAAACTCGCAGAAGGACTTGACGCCTTCGATGTGCTCAGGGCCTGCTTCCCGGCCGGTACAGTGTCGGGCGCGCCGAAGGTCAGGGCCATGGAGATAATTGAGGAACTGGAGCCTGCTAAGCGCGGCCCTTACGCCGGGTCGGTCGGTTATTTCGGCTATTCGGGCAATATGGACACCTGCATAACCATCAGGACGCTGGTAGTAAAAGACGGCATCGTATACGTGCAGGCAGGAGCGGGCCTGGTCGCGGATTCGGTCCCCGAGTCGGAATACGCCGAGACCGTAAACAAAGCCATGGCAATGATGAAGGCTGTTGAAGGCCATGAAAGGATATTCGGATAGAACATGCTTATAATGATAGACAATTACGATTCCTTCACTTACAATCTGGTCCAGTATCTTGGAGAACTTGGCGAAGACATCCGCGTATTCAGAAACGACATGATAACCCTCAAAGAGATGGAGCGCCTCAACCCGGTCGGCATCGTCGTATCACCCGGTCCGTGCACCCCGAATGAGGCCGGCATATCAATGGATGTAATCAGACACTTCACGGGCAGGGTCCCGGTGCTGGGCGTCTGCCTGGGACACCAGGCCATAGGCGCGGTGTTCGGAGGGGAAGTAATCCGTGCGCCCTACCTCATGCACGGAAAGACATCCCTGATACATCATGACGGCAGGACCATATTTGAAGGCTTGCCGAATCCGTTCACTGCTACAAGATACCATTCTCTAATTATAAAAAGAGAGACTGTCCCTGACTGCCTGGAGATAAGCGCCTGGACCGAGGACGGCATTGTCATGGGGGTCAGACACAGGGAGGCGGTTGTGGAAGGGGTGCAGTTCCATCCGGAATCCATACTTACATCCTCCGGTAAAGACCTTCTCAGGAATTTCATAAAGCTGACCACAGAGAGGGAACGATGATACGGGAAGCCATAAACCTGGTAATCCAGAATATCAGCCTTTCAGAGGCCGAAACAGCCGAGGTTATGACCGAGATAATGGAAGGCCGCGCCACTGATGCGCAGATAGGGGCTTTCCTTACCGCCCTGAGGATAAAGGGTGAGACTGTTGAGGAGATAACCGGCGCAGCCCGGATAATGAGAGACAAGGCAACAACGATAAAGGCCCCGGAAGGCGTCATAGACACCTGCGGCACGGGCGGAGACATGTCCGGGACCTTCAATATCTCAACCACTACGGCCATTGTTGTTGCTGCCGCCGGGGTCCCGGTGGCAAAGCACGGCAACCGTTCTGTTTCCAGCAGGTCCGGCAGCGCCGATGTGCTGGAGGCCCTCGGCATCAGGATAGACCTCCCGCCGGACAAGGTTGAGAAATGCCTTTTTGAGACCGGCTTTGCCTTTCTGTTTGCGCCCCTTTTTCATCCCGCAATGAAGTTCGCAATAGGACCGAGGAGAGAAATAGGGATCAGGACCATATTCAACATACTTGGACCCCTGACAAACCCGGCCGGGGCAAAACGCCAGTTGCTGGGCGTTTTTACCTCCAGACTCACCGATACGCTGGCCTCTGTGCTGGGCAACCTTGGCGCTTCTGACGCCATGGTAGTGCACGGTGAAGACGGCCTTGACGAGCTTACGTTATCAACCGGCACAAGGATTTCGCGCCTCAGGGACGGCAAGGTCGAATCGTTCTATGTGACCCCCGATGAATTCGGACTTCAAACAGTTGCAGTCATCGAGCTTGCAGGAGGTGACAAGGAGAAAAACGCCGCAATAACCCTGTCTGTGTTGGAAGGCGGGAAAGGCCCCACGCGCGACATTGTGCTCATGAACACTGCAGCCGCACTGGTAACAGCTGGCCGTACCAGTGAATTCAGCGCCGGCGTGGACATAGCTGCTGAAGCCATAGACACCGGCAAGGCCCTAAAGAAGCTTCACGAAATAAAGAGGGTGACGAGTTCCCTATAGCCTATGGATATCCGGATAATTGACGATCCTTCATGGACCTATAACGCCGCATCTCCTGAAGGGGAAACCGGGTCCGGTCCGGGCATAATCATACTGAAACACGACATGCCTGTCTTCCGTTTCCTTGATTCCTCCGGCTTTGACGGCAATACCATTCACAAGGTCCGGGTCGCCCGGGAAATGATCTTCGGCTTCAGGACCCTCCTCAAGTACAAACCGACCGGAGAAATACTCCTTAAGCCTGAAAGCTTCAGCGAACTAATCCTCTTCATGGATGAAAGGGGGATCGAGGATTACCGGTTCGTCCTTGACACCGAGGACAAGGATGCCCTGAGCAATGTTATCCAGCAACTGCTTTATCTGGACATCGACCTGGAGGTGATGCTCAGGAGGGAAGACCTGGAAACCAGGAAGATGGAGCTTTTCGGCAGGATGTATGACGACCTTAACAGGGCTGTCAAAACCGCCCGGTCCTCGGTTGTGTCCGCCTTGTCGAACCTCGAGGCCGGACAATACGGCTCCGACATTGTCGGCGTCCTTTCGGATATTGAAAAGCTGCTTCATGAGGTGCATGAACGCAATCTCAAGGTAGCGGTCATGGCCCTCAAAAAATCGGGCAAGAGCGTCCTGGTCAACTGCCTGCTTGGCGGAGAATATACCCCGGCAAGCATAGAATTGCCGACTTTTACCACCTGCGTTTACAGGAAAAGCGGCAATGGGGTGGTTTCGCTCCGGGACAAGGGTGAAACTCTGCAGTTTGACAGCCCGGAGGCTCTCAAGAACCATTTGCTCGGCGAATTCAAGAGCATGCAGATGGAAAATAGCGGCACTTATACGGCCGAAGATATGGAGATAACGTATGTGCCTGATGGGAGAGACTCCAGGAGTTATACGGTTATAGACACCCCGGGGCCGGACCTTGCAGGCACCCGCCATAAGGACATCGCCTACAGATGGATTCGCGAGGCGGATGTCATACTCTTTATCATCGACTATTCAAAACACCTGACCGAGAGTGAGGAGGAGTTCTTCAGGGACATCAAGGATGTTTTTGAGGAGTACGGAAAGTTTTATTCTCTCATAGTCGTGGTAAACAAGCTTGACCTTATGTACCTCAGCGACGAGAAGAAATCAGTTGTCCGGTTTATAGATTTCCTCAGGACGCGCTTTATGGACCTTGGCTACAAGGGGGTGATAGTGCTCGGAGTTTCAGCCCTCCAGTATTTCTATTCTTTAAAAGCCGCAAGGATGGAGGGCTGCTGCGACATGCCGGCATATGACGGTACGGCCCTCAGGGATGCGCTGGATGAGTGTCTTTTGCGCTACCAGGGCAAGGACGAAATGACGGTCTTCTCATTTTTGGATAACCGGCTCAGGGACCTGCGCTGGTTTCACGGCAGGGACAATGCGACCCTGGCGGACCTGAGAGAAATGAGCGGTGTCCCGCAACTCATGAAGTACATGGATTATATCTCCATGGAGAAGGCGCATGTGGAGGTGTTCAACCACAAGATATTCCTGGCGGACAGGAAGTACAGTGAGTTGAAGGAAGACCTCATCGCCGAAAGACTCCGGCTCCTTGCAGGGGAAAAGACGGAAATAGAAGTGACGGCAGGGGACATGACGGGTTTTATGGATGAGACCTTTGCCGGCATCGGGAAGAACTTTAAACTTGCAGGCATCATGGACGGGATAGAAAAGGACCTGGAACTCGCCAGGAAATCCCTCAATAAGGTGCTCAACATACACAGGGAAAACTTCATGAAGCGGCTCACGGCCGTGCTCAACACACTGACCGGTGAGGCCATTGTGGAGTTCAGGAAGGGCGGTGAGATCAAGGCCGTAGATAATATATTCTACAAGCTTGAAAAGTCCCTTGCTGAAAAACTCTACTCGCCGGTCCTAGGAAAGTATCGGGTAAGTCTGAACAGGGAATTGGATCAAAGGGAACAGACAATGCGAACGCACGAGAGCGCGATACGGGCAAAGATAGAATATTTCAACCGCGCGTTGGGCAGGGACTATCATGCGGATTTCTCAGGCATGCAACTGCCGAGGCTCCCGGAGGCCTTTGTAAAGTTCGATTTTACTTCCATTATCTTAATGCTTGACAACCGCTTCGCAGCGTCTCTGCTTAAGGAAAGGACTGTGAGAAAACGGGGTCTTCTCGGGACGTTCCTGATGCTTCTCACGTTTGGGTTGCTGAATACCAGGACCGGGGATATGAAGTTTGACGACATAAAGATCAAAAAGGCGCTGTTTCTCGGGGGCAAGGACCTGAACGATTACACGGCAAGGCAGGTCAACGAGACGCACGACAAGCTTTTTGAGCATATAAGGCTCCACATGGACCGCCTTGATGAGAGGCTTTCCGAAACTGAAGAACGATTCAAAAGTACATTTGTGACTGTGTTTGAAAGCCTTAAAAACGACCTTGAATCATTGGCGGACAATACGGTTGAAAATATGGAATTTCTTAAATCGGCCGGGGCCGCTGTTGCAGAGTTCGGCAGCCTTTGGGAAAAGATAAGGATGAAGGAATGACCTCATCCTTCATGGCCGACCTTCATATACATTCCAGGCATTCAAGGGCCACGAGCAGGGACATGTCGCCTGAAAGTCTTTGGAAGTGGTCGCAGCTGAAAGGCATTACCGTAATCGGCACCGGCGACTTTACTCATCCCGGCTGGCTGGCGGAACTAAAGGAGAAGCTGGTGTCGGAGTCAAACGGGCTCTTCGGACTGAAGGCCGGTTTCAGGAATCCGGAGGTGCCGGATTCCTGTCGGTCAAACGTGCACTTTATGCTGACAGCCGAGATAAGCTGCATTTACAAGAAAAACGGCAAGACAAGGAAGATACACTCAATCATATTGGCCCCGGATTTCGGGACTGCGGATAAAATAAATTCCGCCCTGTCGGCCATAGGCAACCTCAAGTCGGACGGCAGACCCATCCTGGGGCTTGATGCAAAGGAACTGCTCAGGATAGTCATGGACGCCTCTCCGGACGTAATGCTCATACCGGCCCACGCCTGGACCCCCCACTTCTCGGTCTTTGGAGCTGTCTCAGGCTTCGACTCACTTGAAGAATGTTTCGGAGAACTGACGACCCATATTCATGCTATAGAGACCGGCCTTTCTTCGGACCCGTCCATGAACCGGCGCATCTCGGCCCTTGACCGGATAACCCTTGTCTCAAATTCAGATGCCCATTCCCCTTCCAGGATAGGCCGTGAGGCCAATATTTTGAATTCGGACATTTCTTATGCCGGGATAACCGGGGCGATCAAGACCGGTGTCGGGTTTAATGGCACCATCGAGTTCTTTCCCGAAGAGGGTAAATACCATTACGACGGCCACAGGGCATGCGGCGTGAGCATGCCGCCGTCTGATACGATCAGGCACAATTATGCCTGTCCTGTCTGCGGCAGGAAGGTCACAATCGGCGTCATGCACAGGGTGGAGACGTTAGCCGACAGGGAGAAGTCGCCGGCGCTTGATAAAGCGCCGGCCTTTCATTCGACAGTCCCTCTGGCGGAAATAATTGCGGAGACCTTCAGTGTGGGCGCAAGTTCAAAGAAGGTCAATGAGGCATATCTAAAACTGCTCGCCGGACTGGGCAGTGAATTCAGGATTCTGATGTACGCATCGCCTGAAGACATCTCAAACGCCTCGACCCCGCGTATCGGGGAGGCGGTGTTGAGGATGCGCACCGGCCGGGTGAACATCGCCCCCGGCTATGACGGGGAATTCGGCAAGGTAAGGATATTTGGAGAAGACGGGCTGGATACGTAGACTTTTTCCGGGTGAGGGTCTTGTGCTAAAATGAGGCCGATGACCCTTTCATGCCCGATAGAAAAACTGACAGGTCAGCATGAGCTGGTAATCTGCGACAGTGCAATCTCTAAAAAAGCCCACCAGGCGCTTTTTCATTTTAAAGAGGATTGTTATCTGGCAGCGGATGACGAAACCGGGGTCTTCTGGGCCGTAGCTAAAATCGTCGAAACATTGAATCGCGGAGATTCCGGAACTTCAGCCAGCATTGCCTTACACGGACCGGCCGGCACTTGCGGCAAGATACACGTTGCCATGCTATGGGAAAATATCCTGAGGTTAGCCTTATGGCAAGAGAAAAAACCGGGCACAGGCGAGGTATTCACTCTCCTCGGCAATTTGGGCCTGAGTCCCCGGGAACTTCAGCCCTTCAGAAAAGCCGACATAAACGATCTTTTCCCATGGTTGTTCTACGGGAAAAGGTTCGATGTGCTCAGGAAGATCTGCCGGGAAGTCAAAAGACGCATGGAAGAGAGCCTTAAGGGCAATTCCCATAGAGTGGTCTGCCACATCGTGGCGGCCGATATCGCCGGCATTGTAGCAAGCAGTCTCTGAAGGACCTGTTAGCCTCCGTCGGGGGCTATCCTGTCGGCAAGCAAAAAACTGTTGGCAATGCAGTCGTTAAGGGACACGCCGCGGTAGGCGTTGCCCGTCAGATATAGCCCCGGATGTTTCGCAACCCCTTGATCAAGCCTCCTGAGCCTCTCATGATGCCCAATCACATACTGGGGTATGGCCTTTTCCCATCTGAAGGTCTTTGCAAAGACCGGCTCCGCCTTGAGACCCATGATGTCCGAAAGCTCCGAAAGCACGGTTGAAAAGAGCTGTTCATCTTCCATCAGGGCGAGCCGTGGATGCCGCGCACCGCCTACCATTGACCGCAATAGCACATGGCCTTCCGGAGCGCGCCCGGGGAATATGCTTGAGTCGTAAAGCGTGCCGAGCACCTTGCGGCCTTCCCTTCCGGGGACAAGAAAGCCGAAACCGTTCAGGTCCATGCCCGATACCTTTTTATTGTCAAAGCCAAGACTTACAACCGTCAGGGGCGGATAAGGTATCTCGCGCAGCACTGATGCAATATTCTTGCTTAAGTCTGAAAGCATGTTTGCCGTTTCTCCGGCCGGAGACGCTATCACAAGACGGTCGGACCCAAAGCTCGAACCGTCCTTGCAGTAAACCGTATAGATATTCCCCTTCATGTCCACACCTGATACTTCCTTGCCGGTCATGACACGATTACCGAGGTATTTTCCAAGTGCATTTATCAGACCCGACATGCCGTCGGGAAAAGAATGCAGCACTCCGCCCGGCCCGGCTTCGGTCTTCTGCCCTGTCTTTTTTCTATCTCTTGACATTGCCATGAAGCCCTTGATAAGGCCCCCATAATCCCTCTCCAACTCGTAGACTTTGGCAAAGCAGCTCCTGATACTGAGTTTCGAGGGGTCGCCGGCATAAACGCCCGATGCCATTGGGTCAAGAAGTTTTTCAAAAAACTCCCTGCCGACCCTTCTTACGGCAAAGGACTCCAGGCTTTCGTCCTCATGGACATCCCTTGGCGAGAAGTATTCTCCGATAAGCCTCAGCCTGCCGGGCAGACTGAGAAGTCCGGACATGAAGAACGCCGGAGGAGTAAGCGGAATCAGGCGGAGTTTTCCGTCAACATAGATAAATCTCTTCCGGGAATTGTCGTCGCTTCTGAGAGGAGGAAGGTCAAGCCGCTCTGCAAGCTTGAAGGTCGAAGGTTTGTTGTCCAGAAACCCGTTGACGCCGGCCTCGGACATAAAGCCGTCTGTCCTGTCGGTCATGACCTTGCCTCCGGCCCGGTTTTGGGCCTCAAGCACGGTTACATCCAGGGCCGGATTCTTTTCAAGCAGGGCAAATGCCAGACTGAGACCGGAGATGCCTGCTCCCACAATGGTTATCTTCATTTGCCTTCCCATTCCTTCAGTTTGCCGATTACAATGTCGCCCAAGGCCTCGATAAACCTCGGCGCCGTGTTCAGGGCTCCGGTCCGTTTCATATTTATTCCAAGTCCCTTTGCGAGGTCCCCGTAAAGTATATCAATTTCATAAAGCGTTTCGATATGGTCGGACACGAAGCTTATAGGGACCACCAGGAGGTCTTTCACTCCCCTGCCCGCCAGTTCATGAAGCATGCTTTCAGTGGAAGGCCCAAGCCACCTGACCGGACCGGTCTTGCTCTGGAAGGAAAGATGCCAATCAATACCCGTCCGTTTTGTAAGCGCGTCAATTGTTCCCCTGATTTCCTTTTCATAAGGGTCGCCTTCTTCGATGAATTTTATGGGCAGGCTGTGGGCGCTAAAGAGCACGACGGGTTTTTCATTGAAACTTTTCAATCCCTCTTCTATCTTTTCCATCAACGCGGAAATATAACCGGGATGGTTATACCATGAGGTGACGGAAGAATATTTCATCCCATATTGACGCATGACCGCCTCAGACATCTTCATTGTCGAGCCTGTGGCGGCGGCTGAATAGTGCGGATAAAGACTCACGGCAAGGACCTCTGTTATGCCGTCCTCTTTCATCCGCCTGACAGTGTCTGCAATGAACGGATGCCAGTATCTCATGCCGGCATAAACCCTAAGCCGCCCGTTCCGGGGTTGAACATGACCGGAATTCAGAAACTCCTCAAGCATCTTTGCCTGTGCTTCGGTTATCTCGGCAAGGGGGGATTTGCCGCCGATAAGGCCGTATATCTCCTTTGTCTTTTTCAGGCGGAGATTAATGATGAGCGAGGCAAGGGGCTTCTGAAGAAACGCCGGTCCCAGCCTTATTATGTCCCTGTCGGAGAAGAGGTTGCCGAGAAACGGTTTCACCGCCTCAAGGGAATCCGGACCGCCCATATTCAAAAGTATTACGCCTGTCATGGGATTAAGGATACAGGATTAACATCAGGGTATTCAAGGCGGAAAGCACATCAGGAACAATGTCTCTCTATATCTTGAGACCGTCCTCTTTCATCAGGGCCCTCATCTTTGTTATCACTAATTTATTCGACGGGTCCAGTTCGTAGGATTTCTTGAAGGCTTCCCCTGCCTCCTTTATTCCTCCGGCGTCTATGCACATCTCCCCCAGCAACTGGTACATCTTGGCCGTCTTGGTACGGCGCTGCTGAGAAGCTATGATGCCTTGATATACCTCTATCGCCTTGCTATGATTCCCTGCTGCTATGTATGCAAAAGCGAGACTTTGCAAAACAGCCGCATCATTGTCAGAGAGTTTCAGGGCCTTCTGAAACCAGTCTATCGCTTCAGGTATATTGTCTTTGGCGAACAAGAACTCGCCTTGCAGGTGACAATATTCTTTAGTGCTTGTTGTGAATTTTGATTTCATGCCCGAGATCAGGGCCGCCGATTTATCTTTTTCCCCTATCTGCCTGTATAACCGGCAAATGGTAGTTATCCGCTCTCTATCACCGGGGCTGATCTCCTGGGCCTTTTCATAATAGTCGATCGCCTTTTCGGGTTGGCCGATGTTCTCCAGTGTTGAGGCCAGCAGGTCGCAGCCCTTTGTGAAGAAGGGCCTTTTCTTGACCACGGCCTCAAGGGTGGCAATGGCCTGTTCAGACAAGCCCAAGGCCAGAGTCAGTTGAGCTGAAAGCCATAAGAGCATCCAGTCCTCTTTGTTTTCGACCATTGCATCTATCTCTCTATATAATTCCTGGGCCTCAGTTATCATATTTTTGTTGAGCAGGCTGTTGAATTTCTTTGCAAGTTCTTTGGATTTGGCCGGCTTCAAGGACTTGTTGAGCACCTCGATAATCTTTTCTTCCAGGGCCTTTAACGAATACGGTTTCAATATATAGGCGTCTATCCCATGCTCTATTAATTCCGCCGCCTTGTATTTCTCGGCTTCGGCGGTGACAAAGACAAAAATGATATCATCATATTTGTCATGCCTCCTGACCGCCTTATACACATCAATGCCGCTCAACACCGGCATATTGATATCCATTATGGCCAGGTCGATCCTGCGGGTCTTTATTATTTCAATAGCTTTCTTTCCGTCTTCAGCCGAAAATATGTTTTTGAACCCGAGATTGTCCAGCACGGATCTTACCAGTTGACGGGCAATGGGTTCATCATCCGCCAACAGACAATTGGCCGTAAAAAAGAATTTCATCGGTATCATAAAGTCCATCCTCCACTTCATTTGTGTCCGATTAGTGTATACATAGTCTATCAAAAGCCGATGAATAATAATAGATTGTCGAGCTATTTGCGGAGAGATATGGGGAATTGGCAAGCAAAGGTAAATGTCAGCGTTATAATTAAGACCTGAGAGAGCCGAAGCGATAAGTGGAGTAACTCATAGGGTTCAGACCCCCTGTTCGTTCAGCTTCTTTATCAGCCGCTCGTACTTCTCAACACCGATGCATTCCCTGGCAGCCGGGCACCACTGTATGCATGAAGGCGCCATGTCCCTCGTTATGCTCTTTCCGCAGGACTTGCACAAGGTATCGGGCTCGTCAGACCATATCTCGTTCTTGGCCGTGCAGAAGGCGCACACCAGTTCTTCCGGGAACGGGGTCCTTATCTCTTTGCTTCCAGGGCATGTCTCTTTCATGATCTTATTTTACCTTATCGCAATCGAATTAAATATGAGCTTAATCATAATGAGGACGATGTTCCCCATCTCCGGAAAAGTTTGTGCTCTACCCCGAAACAGTCCAGTATCTTCCCGACGATGAAATCAATCATGCCATCCAGATCCTTGGTGCCCTGGTAAAAGGCGGGCACAGGAGGCGCAATCCTGACTCCGAGGCGCGCCAGTTTCAGCATGTTTTCCAGATGTATCGCGCTCAGCGGCATCTCCCTTGGTGACAGGAGTAACGGTCTGCCCTCTTTTATCGTGACGTCGGCCGCCCTTTCAATAAGATTGTTCGCATAGCCGGAGGAGATGCCGGCAAGGGTCTTCATCGAGCAGGGCACTACGAGCATTCCGTCGACACTGAAAGAGCCGCTTGCAATCGGGGCCTCCATTTCCCTGTCCCCATGAAAAAAGAGTCTGTCCGTTTTGAAATGCCTCCGAATGGCATTTTCCGTATCTTCCTCCCAATCAAGGCCGGTCTCATCCTTTATTATTGAAAATGTGTTTGAAGATATGACAAGACGGACTTCGGCGGACCTCAGCAACTCGCCAAGCAACCTTATCCCGAATATAGGGCCGCTGGCCCCGGTAATGGCGACAATGTATCTATTCATGGTTTTATTATACCCCAATACCCGTCTCCGGGTTAACTGCTGTTTGATTATTCTGCTTTGTTATGGCATATTTAGAATGTTTGCATGAGCTTAAGAAAGGCGGCCAAGGATGAGAAAAACAAAGAAACAGATAGAGGCGGCAGCCGCCAGGGTCAGACTGCTTATCCTTGATGTTGACGGGGTGCTGACGGACGGGCGCATAATACTGGACAACGACGGCAATGAGTTCAAGGCCTTTCACGTCAGGGACGGCCACGGCATAAGGATGCTTATCAAGGCCGGAATCATGGTGGCAATCATAACCGGGAGACATTCAAAGGTGGTTAAGAGGCGGGCCCAGGAACTGGGTATAACCGAGGTCTTCCAGAAATGCTATAAAAAGACTGTGGCCTACGAACAGCTCCTCGGGAAGTTCGGGCTTAGGGACGAAGAGACTGCCTATATCGGGGACGACATTGTCGATATCTCCATAATGAGACGTGCCGGCCTGCCGGCGGCGGTGGCTGATGCAGCGGTGGAAACAAAGGCCGAGGCCGCTTTTATTACAAAAAATTCCGGCGGCCGGGGCGCGGTCAGAGAGGTCTGCGACTTGATATTAAAGGCCTCCGGGAAGTGGAAAGAGCTGCTCGATGAGTACTATAAAGCTTAACGTACCGACGATCCTGACCTTCAGCAGGATCGTCCTCATACCTTTTTTCCTGCTTGTAACCCCCCAGAGCCCTTTGCTGGGCATTGCCATTTTTCTGTTGGCCTCACTTACGGATTTCCTTGATGGTTACCTCGCAAGGAGACTGGGCCAGATAACTAAATTCGGGATGATCATAGATCCCATAGCGGACAAGTTCCTGATAATTTCGGCGCTTGTCCTTCTGGTGGATATGGTGCGTCTTTCAATCTGGATTGCCGTGATAATAATCGTGAGGGAATTTCTTGTGACCGGCCTGAGGGCTGTTGCGCTTTCAAAAGACATCGTGATCCCGGCTGAAACAGGCGGCAAGCTCAAGACCGCGGCCCAGATGACGGCCATCGTGTTTCTCCTTCTGCCCGGGAGCGTAGTGGATATCGACTTCTATGACATCGGCCTTATGCTTATGTGCATAGCCCTTGTCCTGGCCATCGTGTCCGGCATACAGTACACCATAGCTTTCTGGAAGAAGATACAATGACAATCCTTTTGTTCTTTGCAGCCTTTCTGCTCGGCTCCATTCCAACCGGCCTGATAATAGCCCGGGGCAAGGGTATAGACCTTAAAAAGGTCGGCAGCGGCAACATCGGCGCAACCAATGTGATGCGCGCCGCAGGAAAAAAAGAGGCGTTGTTTACGCTATTGGGAGACATAGGCAAGGGGTTGCTTTCAGTAGCTATAGCACAGGCCCTGCCGCGCTTTGGCTTCAGTGCATCGGAGATACTGCCGATGTCTATATCTACTAACCCCCAGGCCGCCTTTGAAGGACTGTTGGGACTGGCAGCCATACTGGGGCACAACTTCTCCGTATTCCTCAGGTTCAAAGGCGGCAAGGGTGTTGCAACAAGCCTTGGTGTAGTGCTTGCATACTCTCCTGCAGCCGGTCTTTTCACGGCAGTGCTCTGGCTCCTGACCGCATTATGGACCAAATACTCTTCACTGAGCGCGCTCGTTGCATTCGGTCTATTGCCGATCAGCATTTACGCTCTGGACCCGTCGCCTGTTAAAGAAGCGGTTGCTGTGGTCATAGCAGCCCTGATATTTTTCAGACACGCTGCGAATATAAAGCGGCTGATGCAGAGGACTGAGGACAAGATAGGACTAAAGGGGTAACACATGAATGGAAATTCAATGGATATTAGACAAGACAGACTGCAAAGGCTGAGAGAGCTTTTTCCAGATTACTTTGTCGAGAGTCAACTTGATTGGGAAAAGCTGAAGGCGGCTTTCGGCGATGACATCAATTTTGCCAATGAACGATATGTATTGAATTGGGCGGGTAAAAGCGACGCCTTTAGAGTGTTGCAGCAGCCCACTACCGCCACTTTGAAGCCTGTGCCGGAAGAGTCCGTCAACTTCGACGCAACCGAAAACCTTTTTATCGAAGGCGAAAACCTGGAAGTGCTGAAGGTGCTGCAAAAAGCTTACTACGGCAAAGTTAAGTGCATCATTATCGACCCTCCTTACAATACAGGCAGCGACAGCTTTATCTATCCCGATAGATTCAGCGAGAAGAGAGAAGATTATCTGAAGCGCATAGGTGACAAAGACGAAGAAGGCTTTCTGATGAAAGAGGGCTTCTTCCGCAAGAACAGCAAAGACAGCGGACACTATCACAGCAACTGGCTCAGCATGATGTATCCCCGCCTGTTCCTTGCCAAGAATTTGTTACGTGACGATGGAGTAATCTTTGTTCACATTGACGATAACGAAGTCCACAATCTGCGGATGGTTATGAATGAGATTCTTGGAGAAGAGAATTTTTTTGCTCAAGTGATAGTAAGATCAAACAGCAGAGGACAAACCTATAAGCAAATAGCCAAAACTCACGAATATATTTTGATATACACCAAAAATTTTGAAAGCGAGCTAAACGAATTAGAAAAAGATGAAACGAACAATGATTTAAACCTCAGAGATAACATTAGTAATTTTAACATCAGAGAATTAAGAAATAGAAATCCTAAATTCGGCAAACACAATAGACCTAATTTATATTACCCGATTTATGTAAATCCTCATCATTCAGATAAGGATGAATTCTATGCTGTTAGTTTAGTAAAAGATGATGAATATAATGTTGAAGTGCTTCCATTGAACTCAGAGAAAAAAGAAAGTTGTTGGCGTTGGGGGAAAAACAAGTGCATCATCAATATCGAAAAAGATACATTGAAAAGCAATTTAATAGCTAAAGAGAAAACCGATGGAACATTTGGCGTTTTTGAGAAATACCGGAAAACTACATATAAGCCAAAGTCAATTTGGGATGATAATAGTTTTTTAACAGAAACAGGAACGGTTGAATTAAGAGAATTAGGCCTTGATAAGGCATTTGACTTCCCCAAACCTGTATCGCTGGGGAAACAAATCTTAAATCTATCAATTCAAGACGATGATATTATCCTCGACTTTTTTGCAGGTTCTGGCACTACAGCCCAAGCTGCATTAGAACTTAACAAAAAGGATGGCGGTAGCCGTAAATTCATTCTGGTGCAACTACCTGAACCATGCGATGAAAACAGCGAGGCTTTCAAGGCAGGCTACAAAACCATAGCAGATATAGGTAAGGAGCGCATCCGCAGGGTGATAAAGAAAATTCAGGGGAATACCTTAGACGGTCATTCCCGTGGAAACGGGAATCCAGAAGGTCTTTTTAAGGATAAGGAACTGGATTCCCACTTGCAGACTGCGGGAATGACAAAAAAAGATAGTGACAAACTACAAAACAATACAGACCTCGGCTTCAAGGTCTTCAAGCTTTCATCGTCCAGTTTCAAAATCTGGAGAAGCAGTGAAATAGACAGCGCTGAAAAATTAGTAGAGCAGTTGGACGCTTTCACCGATCCCATCCGGCCCGGAGCCGAGAAGAACAATATGCTCTATGAGCTTATGCTCAAGGCAGGGTATGAACTGACCAGTAAGGTGGATTGCATAACATCGTCCGTAGGGGTGGGTTTGAAACCCACCCCTACAAGACCGGATACAGGTTATTACAGCATCAACAACAACAATGAACTTATCATTGCCCTGGATGAGATGAATGATAAACTCATAGAACAAATCATCGCCGCCAAACCTCAAAAAGTCATCACCCTCGATAGCCTGTTTACCGGCAACGACCAACTCAAAACCAATACCGTGTTGCAGATGCGCGATGCGGGGATTGATTTTAAGACGATATGACAGGAGGTGGGAATGTCTATGAACTTGGTCTCAATGGGAAATAAATCTTTTGAAGAACTGAAAAAAGTAAATGAATATGGAGCTGAATATTGGAGCGCCCGTGAGATTCAGCCCCTCTTGGGATATACGCAGTGGAGACGCTTTGAAGATGCGATTAAGAGAGCGCTAACCTCTTGCAAACAATCAGGTAATGTTCCAGAATACCATTTTGCCGACGCCGGCAAAATGGTCGGACTCGGTTCGGGGAGCAGGCGCGATGTGTCGGATTATCACCTCTCCCGCTTCGCATGTTATCTTATCGCACAGAATGGTGACCCCCGCAAGCCGGAAATTGCCAATGCGCAGAAGTATTTTGCCATACAAGCCCGCAGGCAGGAAATCTCAGATGTGATTGCCGCGGATATTGAACGCCTGGAACTTCGCAAACAGACTGCCGAAGAATTCAAGGCGTTATCAGGCGCGGCACGTGAAGCGGGGGTGCATGACAGGATGTTCGGGGTCTTCCATGATGCCGGTTACAAAGGCATGTATGGCGGGCTTGGCAGGGACGCTATAAAGAAGCACAAAGGGATACCTGAAAAGGAAAACCTTATGGACCGCATGGATACTACTGAGTTAGCTGCAAACCAATTCCGTATGACACAGACACGGGACAAGCTTGCTCGCGAGCGGGTGAATGACCAGCAATCTGCTATCAGGACTCACGAAAGCGTCGCTAAAGAAGTCAGGGGGGCGATTAAACGTATTGGCGGAACGCTTCCTGAACATCTTCCCACTGCTGAACATATCAAACAAGTAGCAAAGCGTGTTAAAAGCGCTGCGCCGAAACTAAAACTGGAAGAAAAAGATGCAAAGGGATTGATAGGTCTTCAAGTGAGGAATGAGGAAGAATTCGGCAATAGACTTTAAAAGTTATTAGTAATCATATTAGAAACCTATTAGAAAACAGATTACAAAGGCCAATAAAAACAAAAGGTTATGGTTTCTAATATATCTCATGTATAAGAAACTCTCAGATTAAAATACTGAAAAAGAAAATCTATGAAACTTCACTTCGACAGTAACCAGGAATACCAGATAGACGCCATCAGGGCCGTTACCGATATTTTTGAGGGGCAGCCTTTGAGCGGCGGCGACTTTGAGTTTTCATTGACTCAAACAGGCGTATTGCTTTCAGAGAACGGCGTCGGCAACAGGCTGACGCTTACTGAAGAGCAGATTTGGAAGAATGTAAAAAGCATTCAGCAGCGCAATGAAATTGACAACCCCCTCAATCCCCCTTTATTAAGGGGGAATTTCAAGATTCCAAACGGCATGAATTTCTCCGTGGAAATGGAGACGGGCACAGGCAAGACCTATGTGTATCTTCGGACTATCTATGAACTGAACAAACTCTATGGTTTTAAAAAGTTCGTGATAGTAGTGCCGTCCATTGCCATTCGCGAAGGCGTTCTGAAAAATCTGCAAATTACACATGAACACTTCCAGACCCTTTATGACAAGGCGCAGATCAATTATGACGTGTACGACAGCAAGAAGGTCTCCAACCTGAGAGGCTTTGCGTCCAACAACACAATCCGAATCTTGGTGATAAACGTAGACGCCTTTGCCAAGGACGAAAATATCATCAATAAACCCAACGACAAACTTACAGGGAAAAAACCCATCGAATTCCTACAAAGCAGTAACCCGATTGTCATTGTGGATGAACCGCAGAACATGGAAACGGACATCCGCAAAAAGGCGATTGCGAACCTCAACCCGCTATGCACTCTTCGTTATTCCGCAACACATACAAACCTTTACAACCTGATGTATTCCCTCAATCCGGTTAAGGCTTATGATGCAGGCTTGGTGAAGCAGATAGAGGTTGACTCCATAGTCAGCGAAAATGCAATGAATGAAGCCTTTATTCAGTTGGAGAGCATAAGCGCCGCCAAAACAAAAATCACTGCAAAAATAAAGATTGATTGCAACACGAACAACGGGGTGGTTAAGAAATCCGTCACCGTAAAGGCTGGTGATGATATTTACAGGCTCAGCAACCAGAGAGAGATTTACAGGGATGGATTTATCATTGATGAAATTGACGCGGGCAACGGCACAATTTCCCTCACCAACGGTTTGATGCTTTCAATAGGCGAAACGCAAGGCGGAATGAATGATGAGGTGATGAAGTTTATGATGCGCCGGACCGTTGAAGAACACCTTAAAAGAGAGAGGGTCTATAAAGGCAAAGGGATCAAGGTGCTGTCTCTCTTTTTCATAGACAAGGTCAGGAACTACCGGGAGTATGACGTGAACGGCGACCCGATAAAAGGCAAGTTTGCCGGGTGGTTTGAGGAGATATATCTGCAGGAGGCAGCCAAGCCCGCTTTCCACGGCTTGTTCCCCTATCCCGTTGAGGCCCTTCACAATGGTTATTTTTCTCAAGACAGCAAGGGCAGGGTAAAAGACACGGGCGGTGAAACTCAGGCGGATGATGACACGTATAAACTGATAATGCAGGACAAAGAGCAACTGCTTGATCCGAACACGCCGCTTCGTTTCATATTCAGCCACTCCGCATTGCGCGAGGGCTGGGACAACCCGAATGTGTTCCAGATATGTACGTTGAACGAGACCAAATCGGAGATCAAGAAAAGACAGGAAATAGGCAGGGGCTTACGCTTGTCTGTGAATCAGGACGGCGAGCGTATATTCGACCGTAATATAAACAAGCTGACGGTTGTGGCAAATGAGCGTTACGAAGACTTTGCAAAGGCCTTACAGAAAGAGATACAGGAGGATTGCGGGGTAGACTTTACAGGCAGAGTGAAAAACAAGGGAGACAGAAAGAAAGTCGGTTTCCGTAAAGGTTTTGAGGCGGACCCTGAATTCCTTGAGATTTGGGATAAGATAAAATTCCATACCCGATACAGTGTTCAATACAATACGGATGAATTGATCATCGAGGCTGCTAAGGCTGTTAAGAATATGCCTGAAACCCGGAAGCCGACTATAAAATCAACAAAGAAAAGGGTTTTGATAACGGACGAAAGAGTTGACGGGCTGCTGATCAGCGACAGCGTCAATGATGATTACAATGATGTATTTGAAATGCCGGACATGCTTGCGTATATTCAGTCAAAGACCGAGTTGACACGACATACCATTCTGGAAATACTCAAGAAATCGGGGAAAGCGGGTGAGGTGCTGCTTAACCCCCAGCTTTTCATGGATAATGCGGTGACTACCGTCAAGTCCGAACTGTACAGACTGATGGTGGAGGGCATCAAATATGAAAAGATTGGAAACAAGGTGTATGAAATGACGTTGTTTGATGACAAGGATTTCGAGATTTATCTCGATCAGTTCACCTTTGAGGTAAGCGATGCGGACAAGACCATTTATGAAAACTACATCCCGTTGGACTCATCCGTTGAAAATCAGTTTGCCAAAGATTGTGAGAGCAGCGAGAATATCAAGTTCTATTTCAAGCTCCCTTCCTGGTTCAGGATAAATACACCCATAGGCACTTATAACCCGGATTGGGCGATAGTTTTCAGGGGAGAAAAGAAGATCTATTTCGTTGCTGAAACAAAAGGCAAAGTCCAGGAACTGAGACAGAGCGAGAAAATGAAGATTGACTGCGGTAAGGCTCATTTTGCCCGGTTTGATGATGTAACATTTAAGGGGCCTATTTCATCGGTCTCTGAGCTAAACGGTTGATAGCCTTCGGGAGAGAATTCGTATGACCAATAATCCTAATAAAAAGGCCGTCATTCTTCTCAGCGGCGGCATTGACTCCGCCACTACCGCCGCCATTGCAAAAGCCGAGGGCTATGAGCTTTACGCCTTGAGTTTCGACTACGCACAGCGCCACAGGATTGAACTTGATTATGCGCGCAAGATTGCCGGGTCCCTGGGCGCAAGAAAACACATGATCATGGACTTCGACCTTGGAAACATAGGCGGTTCAGCGCTTACATCGGAAATAGAAGTGCCAAAAGGTCAGCAAACATCGGGGACAGTCCCGATTCTACGGGAGGGGACTGTCCCCGATTTACGGACGGAGCAACGCGAAGTCGTAGAATCGGGATTGTCCCCGGATTTCACTATTCCCATTACCTACGTCCCCGCCCGCAATACCATCTTCCTCTCCTTTGCACTTGGCTGGGCCGAAGTTCTGGAGGCGCCGGATATCTTTATCGGCGCCAATGCAGTGGATTATAGTGGTTATCCGGATTGTCGTCCTGAATACCTGAAGGCCTTTGAGGACATGGCCAACCTGGCAACAAAGGTGTCGGTTGAAGGCAATATCTTGTTTAAGATTAATGCCCCCCTACTTCATATGACAAAGGCTGCAATCATCAAAAAAGGCTCGGAACTCGGGTTGGATTACGCCCTGACCTGGAGTTGCTATGATCCGCAGCCCGTCGAAAGTCAAGGAAACTCCGAACTCCTGCCTCCTAACTCATCACACTTAACCGCTTTTATCCCCTGCGGCAGGTGCGACAGTTGTCTGATCAGGGCCAGAGGGTTTGATGAGGCAGGCATAGCAGATCCCCTATAACGGCATTCGAGAATGACGGCCTGACAACCGACTCTTTTTTTCAAACCCGTCAGCATTAAATATGCTAAAATATCCGTATTGTATGCAGTATATATAAGTCAGCAAATAAAGTGTTATGGAGGACCAGGGCGAACGCACTATGCATAAAATCGAAACTAATCAGACAAAAAAGCAATTATGAATCAAAAAAAACAGCATGGGAAACGTCATTCCCGCAGTTTGTAAGCGGGAATCCAGCTCTTTTGCTCCTGGATGCCCGATAAAAACCTTCGGGCATGACGGAAAATGGATGCTTATGGCACATAGTGCGTTCGCCCTGTATGGAGGACTAAATGAAACTTACAATTTCTAACAAAATTTATGCCGGTATCGCAATTTTCGCCGTTGTACTGGTTGCACTGGCCATGTTTTCACATTACGGCATCTCCAATACCAGGCATACCCTGAACGGCATCAACGAATACTCAGGACTCACCGACCTTCTGGGAGAGCGCATTGCCGATCACTTCAGGTGGGCCGAGGCCCTTTCCGTCGGCACAATAATGGAAGGCAAGGAATTCACCGGGCAACTTGATCCCACAAAGTGCAAGTTCGGCGAGTGGTATTTTTCATTTAAACCGCCGGCAGGCATGGAGGAGGCATACCGGAAGGTCGAGGCCCCGCACAAAAGACTCCATGAGTCCGCGGCAAAAATAATCGCAGCTATGAAGGGAAAAGACAGGGCCCCGGCCGAAAAGATATTCACGGAGGAGACGAGGCCTGCCCTGAAAGAGACACAGACAGCCTTGAGCGAACTCAAGACCCTGGCCGGCGAAAAGCTGAAAGAACAAAACAACAGGGCGCTGGCAATGCAAGGCGCCATGGAGACGGTCTCCTGGACTGTTTACGCGGCAATACTCCTGTTTGTGCTTTCCGGTGCGGTCTTTCTCCTGGCCCGGCCGATAAAGAAAGAGCTGCTCTATATCTCCGACAAGATGAATCTCCTTGCCGAAGGGGACCTTACTGTGGATGTAACTTCCGACAAACAGGATGAGATCGGCAAATGCATAGAGAGCCTCAAAAAAATGGTGGGCATGTTTAACGACACCGTAAACGGCACCCTTTCGGGGGCCACCACCATTATAGGCACGGTTGACATATTGAGAATAAGGGCCGAGCGGACCTCTGCCGGCACCAGGACCCAGTCGAGCCAGGCAGCCCAGATAGCAGCGGCGGCAGAAGAGATGAGCCAGACCATAACCGACATTGCCAGAAACGCCTCCGACGCATCGCAATCATCGTCAGAGGCCATGGAAACAGCCACAAAGGGAAAAGAGGTTGCGGACGGCGCTGTTAAGACCGTAAACAGGGTCTATACCTCAACGGTTGAACTCTCACAAATGGTGGATAAGCTCAACGGCAGGGTCGGGGAGATAGGCAATATAGTGACGGTCATCACAGATATAGCAGACCAGACCAACCTGCTGGCACTTAACGCAGCCATAGAGGCGGCGCGTGCCGGCGAGCAGGGCCGCGGCTTTGCAGTAGTGGCGGACGAGGTGCGAAAACTCGCAGAGAGGACCATAAAGGCCACTGCGGAAATCTCCGAAAAGATCGGGGCCGTGCAGAAGGAATCGGGCGACACGATGAAGTCAATGGATGAGGCCTCCGGAGAAGTGACAAAGGCGACTGATTACATCCGGGAGGTCGGAGACTCGTTGAACCACATCTATGAAGCAGTCCAGAAAGTAAGGGACCAGATAACGCAGATAGCCACTGCGGTAGATCAGCAGTCTGCCGCCTCTGAAGAAGTGGCCAACAACATAGAGAAGACCTCCGTAATTTCGAAGGACCTCGAAAAGATGGCGGCAGACGTGCTGAATGAGATTAACAACCTGACCAAGGTTGCAGAGCACCTGAGAGGATCGGCCGCCAACTTTAAGACAAGGGGGGGCGAACTCCTGATACTTGACCTCGCAAAAACGGACCACAGGGTGTTCATGGGCAAGATACACGCATGTATCGGCGGAAGCATGCGCCTGGACCCATCGCAATTGCCCGACCACCGGAATTGCAGGTTCGGGAAGTGGTACTACGACCAGGGAGTTAAGGCCTGTGGGACGTTGCCTTCTTACAAGTCCATCGAAGACCCGCACTCACGGATTCACTCCATGGCAAAAGCAGCGCTGGTGGCGCTATATTCGGGAGACAAGCAGAAGGCCGAGAGTCTTTACCATGAGGCTGAGGATGTTTCCGATCGGATAGTCAGCCTCCTGGACGGCATAAAGAGGGAGTGCAGGTAAAAACATGGCGTTTATTGTGCCGGACTTCAGAAAAGTATTAATAACAATTCTTGTCCTTCTTCCAATGACCCTGTGTCTCAATTCCGGCGTTAGCGGGTCGGAGGGCGAAAAAAAAGGCGAAGGCGCCCCATCGCCTCAATTGTCGGAAACCTTTGTGCTCAATGTCCTTAGCGGGACGAACAATAGATTTCTTAAGTGCTCCATCTATTTTGATTTTTCAAGCCCAACCATTGCAGAGAAGGTCAAGGGGCGGCTCGCAGTCCTCAGGGACGCGGTTATCATGCTTGTTTCGGCCAAGTCTGCAGATTCCGTGTCTTCTCCAGAAGGCAAACTGCAACTGAAAGATGAATTGATAATAAGGGTCAACCAGTTATTCGGCGACAAGGCTGTTGGGAATGTCTACTTCACGGACTTCATTATGCAGTAGTGTAGAATCCACAATGAGTGTAAAGGGGGGAGCAAACAAGTTGTTCGAACAATCTCAGGCGCTGAGTTCACAGACGCGGGGAGCAATGAAGTCCATGAAGATAAAGCTTCTTGTCCGCCTGGCCATCCTGTTCATTTCCCTTTTCGTGTCTGTCCTGCTGACGGTGGCCGTAAGTATTCGCAAAGACAACAGAGAGGCCGCCATGGAAAAGGGACTCTCAATAGCCGACCTCACGCGCAACGCCATCACTTCCCTTATGGCGATCGGCGCAGCCGACAAGCAGGACTTATTCCTCCGCGGGATGGTGAATGTTTACGGGTTGTCCGGTATCCGTATTGTTCGCGGGTCCTCTGTGGTTAAACAATACGGACCTTCTGAAAGCGGTAAACCCATCACCCCGATGGATATGGAAGTGCTCCGGACCGGTGAGAAGATGGACTCCCTGACCGAAACATTTTCCAATGTGACGTATTCCCTGACCATCCCTTATAAGGCCTCGCCGACGGACACCGTAGACTGCCTCTCCTGCCACAAGGACAAGTACGGCAGTGTCCTGGGCGCCATCAACATCACCATGGACCTGACGAAAGACCGTTTCTCCGGTATGGGAGCGCTCGTTATCATCGGCGGCATTTCGGTTGTTTTTTTTGTCATCGGTTTTTTCATGGTTATCCGTTTTTTCAATCCCTATATCCTTACCGCCGACAGGCTTAAGCGCGCCCTCGAAAAGGCCAAAGACGGCCGTTTTGACGACAGGGTGGAGGTCATTACAAATGACGAGATGGGGGCCGTGACAACAAGCTACAATACCATGGCAGTCCGTCTTTCCGACACCCTCTCCGAGATGGACAAGAAGGTCTCCATCCTCATCGGGCGCGGGGAGGAGAAGTCCGGAAACGCCCTGAGAGACACCGCGCTTATAGTGGATGAACTCGCCCGAATATACAACTTCAAGAGGGTCATCGAGAAGGACAAGGGCAAGGTCGAGATATATACCCGCCTGGCGTCTGTTTTCAGCGAATACCTCGGTATCGAGCGCTTCTCCCTTTACGAGGTAAATCGCACTGATAACACAATGTCGTTGGTATCGGTGACGGAAGTCGCCGGATGGTGCGCCGACATTATCCTCGAAAGGGCTGACGAGTGTCGCACCTATAGGACCTCCCGGGACGTGGATTCCAGGGAATTCCCCTGCATATGCCCGAACTTCGCCCCCTGCGTCTCCGGGTCCTCCGGGGACCTTGTGCACTACTGTCTTCCCGTCTACGTCGGCGGCGCGGTGGGGATGGTGGTCCAGTTCGTGTTCCCGAAAGAGGACTCGTCCCGCGTAAAAGAGCTCGTATTCTATATCAAATGCTATCTGCGGGAGATCTCCCCGGTGCTGGAGGCAAATACCTTCATGGAGGTTTTGAAGGAGAAGGCGCTGGTGGACCAGCTCACCGGCCTTCGGAACAGGAGGTACCTCGAAGAGATTTCCGTGGGGCTTGTATCCCAGACGCTGAGAAGAGGGACGCTGCTGGGTGTCCTGATGGTGGACGTGGACCATTTCAAGGAAGTCAACGATACCCATGGGCATGAAGTGGGGGACATCGTGTTGCGGGAGATGGCGGCCGCTGTGAGGACCTCCGTGAGGGAATCTGATATAGTCGTCCGGTTCGGCGGCGAGGAACTGCTCATCCTGCTTATTGACGTGGACAAGGACATGTGCATGAAGGTGGCCGAAAAGGTGCGTCAGGGCGTTCAGCAAAAGATCATCGAGTTCCCCGGAGGTCGTCTGAAGAAGACCGTCAGCGTTGGCGTCGCCGAATTCCCGGCCGACGCGGACAAGTTATGGCAAACCATAAAATACTCTGACGTGGCCCTGTACAGGGCTAAAGAGCTTGGAAGAAACAGGGTGGTGCGTTTTGAAAAAGAGATGTGGAAGGACGAGGAATACTGACGGACCTGCGCCACGATCGTATCTTTAAGGTTGCTTCCTGCCGCGTTCGGGAGTACAATTCATCATATGCTTGAATCTCTTTTTAATCCCTCTTCCGTGGCCGTAATAGGCGCGTCAAAGGATCCCAAAAAGGTCGGCTATGCCGTGGTAGACAACCTGATACGCTTCGGGTACGAAGGAAAGATTTACCCCGTCAATCCAAACGCCGGCACAATACTCGGCCTGCCTGCCTACCCCAAAGTGTCCGGGGCGGACGACAAAGTGGATATGGCCGTCATAGCAGTGCCCGCCAGGTTCGTGCCGGAGGCCCTGCTGGACTGCGGCAGGGCAGGTGTCAGGGCTGCGGTAGTGCTCAGCGCCGGCTTCAAGGAGACCGGGCACGAAGGCCTCAAGCTTGAAGAAGAACTGAAAAGGATAAGCTCCGAAAACAATATCCGCCTGCTCGGGCCTAACTGCCTGGGCGTAATAAACACCTCCAACAAAATGAACGCCTCCTTTGCCGGGGACATGCTCCCTGCCGGGAGGACCGCTTTTTTTTCTCAGTCCGGGGCGCTTGGTATAGCTATACTGGACTGGGCCCTCGGCAACAGGATGGGCTTTTCCAAATTCATCAGCCTCGGAAACAAGTCCGATCTGAATGAGATAGACTTTATAGAATATTTCATGCAGGACCCGGAAACCGACGTAATCCTCGGTTATATAGAAGACGTTGTTGACGGAAAAAGATTCATGGAGGCTGCGAAAAAAACCACGAAGGCAAAACCGGTCATACTGATCAAATCCGGCGGCACGGCTGCCGGAGCCAGGGCCGCGTCCTCACATACAGGCGCACTGGCGGGCTCTGAAACAGCCTTCAACGCCGCCTTCAGACAAACCGGGATCATCAGGGCGCAGGGGATACAGGACCTCTTTGACAACGCCTTGGCCTTCTCCTCAAAAAAACTCCCTGCCGGCACGGGTCTGCTCATAGTCACCAATGCCGGAGGTCCCGGCATACTGGCGGCCGACATGTCTGAAAGGTCCGGCCTGGGCCTGCCCCAAATGACCCGGGAGACATTGGATGCCATAGCGCCCCTTCTTCCTTCTACAGCCTCTCTTTATAATCCGGTGGACATAATAGGGGACGCCACTTCTGAACGGTACGCCGCGGTCCTGGACAGGGCGGCGGGTGATCCCAATGTTGACGGCATACTGGTAATTCTCACTCCTCAGGCCATGACAGACGTTGAAAACACCGCCGATATTGTAATAAGGACCGCCGCCCGGACAGAGAAACCGGTCATTGCATCCTTTATCGGCGAGCTGAAGGTGAGGTCCTCCATAGAAAAACTGAAGGCCGCCTCTGTGCCGTGCTTTTTATATCCCGAGATTGCCGTGAGTTCTTTCAGAAGACTGTGCGACTTTAATGAGTGGAAAAATATCGTTGAAATGCCCGATACTCCCCGTACCCACGATAGGGACGCGGCAGGACGGCTGATCGAAAAGGCCCTGGAGACGGGAAGGTATGAGCTTGGCGAGGATACTGCAATGGACATCCTGCGGCATTATGGTTTCATATTTCCTGAAAGGGCGTTGGCGGGTTCGGCGGATGAGGCCGCGGCAATGGCCGAAAGACTGGGGTTCCCCCTGGTCATGAAGATATCTTCTCCCGACATCCTGCACAAGACCGATGTGGGCGGCGTAAGGGTGAATATAAATTCCGGGGACCAGGCCGCCGATGCCTTTTCCGAGATAACTTCCAATGCGGCCAGGCTCATACCGGACGCCTTCATAAACGGGGTCATGCTTTATGAGATGATAAAGGGCGGCAAGGAGGTCATTGTCGGAGTATCCTATGACAGGACCTTCGGACACATGATCATGTTCGGTCTGGGCGGAATATATGTGGAAGTGCTCAAGGACGTGGCCTTCAGGATAGCCCCCGTATCCCGCGCCGAGGCAGCCTCAATGATCGGAGATATCAGGACGGCCGCATTGCTGAAGGGAACTCGCGGCGAAAGACCGGCCGACATGGAGGCTATCATTGACGCTATTGCCGGTGTCTCTTCGATAATCGGGGATTTCCCCTCCATACGCGAACTCGATATAAACCCCCTGGTGGTCATGACCAGTGGCGCCTTCGCACTGGATGCAAGGATAATTTTTGAACAAAAGTAAAGAAATAAGGAGGGCGATATGGTTCCCATATTCATAGCATCCAACAGCGGTTATAGCGGCAAGACGCTTCTTGTTCTCGGGCTTGCCCTGAAACTTCAGGAAAGCGGCTACTCGGTCGGTTATATAAAGCCCATCGGCAAGAGCCCGGTGAAACTCGGCTCAGGTGTCTATGACTCCGATGCCCTGTTCATAAAAGAAGCGCTTTCTCTTTCAGATCCTCTGGAAGTCATATCCCCTTTCGTATACAGCTTTGAAACGTGGGGCAGAATATTTTCAGGAGAGGTCAAAGACCCGATGAGATACATCAAAAAGGCCGTAAATGCCATGAGCGACAGGGACTTCATCATTATCGGCGGCCCCGGAAATTTCTTTGAAGGCGCGGCCCTCGGGCTAGACTCAAGGCGCATGATATCCAGGTTAAAGGCCGCCGTCCTGTTGGTCCAGGCCTGGAGGGGCGATTTGTCAATGGACATCTTTCTTGGGGCCCGCAGTCTCCTGAAAGAAAATTTACTTGGCGGCATAATCAACAAGGTCCCGTCCAGCTCGCTTAACCACGTCAGGGAAGGCGTGAAACCTTTTCTGGAAAAAAGCGGTGTGGACGTGTTCGGAATTTTCGAAAAAGACAGGCTGCTTGAGGCCGTTCCAATAAGGGAACTCGTGGAGATTTTAAACGGCAAGGTCCTCTGCTGCGAGGACAGGCTGGAGGATTTTGTGGAGCATTTTTCCATAGGGGCCATGGATGTTGACAGCGCCCTGAGCCATTTCAGAAGGACGCCCAACAAGGCTGTGATAACCGGGGCGCACCGTTCGGATATTCAACTGGCGGCCATGGAGACTTCCACCAAATGCATAATACTGACCGGCGGGCTCTATACCAACGACGTGGTGCTGGGCAAGGCTATTGCCAAGGGGATCCCCATAATTTCCGTATCGGACGACACCTTTACAACCATGGACAGGATAGAAGGAATAATGGGCAAATCCAGGATACGGGACCTGGGCAAGATAACCCGGGCCAAACAATTAATGGACTCATCCTTTGATATGGAACGTTTTCTGGGGAAGGTCAAGATGACGCGAGGAAGGGCCTGAAGGCCGTTATCACGGGAAAAATCCGCTTACTGATTCAAGAAACTCCTTAATCTTGATGGGCTTGGATATGTAGCCGTCGAAACCCATTTCGAGGAACTTCTCCTTGTCGCCCTTCATTGCATAAGCCGTAAGCGCCACGACCTTGATGCCTTTCGTGTTGTCCTGGGACTTCAGTGTTTTGCCTACCGTTATGCCGTCCATGCCTGGAAGCTGTATGTCAAGGAGTATGAGGTCAGGCCTCTCTTTCTCGGCAAGTTCCACAGCCTCTTCCCCTTTTGACGTGTAAACGCATTGGTATCCCTCTGAGCTCAGTATGTCCATAAAAAGTTCCAGGTTGACCGGGTTGTCTTCCACTATCAATATTTTCTTAGTCATTAAGCACCAGCCTCCCTCCGCCTTCGGCCTTGGCTTTTCTGAGCATCTGATGAGATATATCCACAAGCTCTTCAGGGGCGGTTGCGTCCATGGGACAGCTGACCAGGGCTATGGTGGCCGTTATTCGCCCCTGCGGCATAATGTTTTCTCCGTAAAACGGGTAACTCTCAATATAAGACAGGAACCGCCTTGATACCAGTTCGGAGGCATCCCTGGAGGTCCTGGACAGTATTACCCCGAATTCGTCTATGCCGTACCTGACCACCGTATCAGAGCCGCGCAGAGACTTCCTCAAAAACTCCGCAACTTTCCTGATGCATATATTGGCCCTGTGTATGCCGTGGGCCCTGATGTACTCCGTGAAGTTGTCGAGGTCTATCATTACAAGTGTGAAGGTGTCCTTGTATCTGGCCGACCGGGCTGTTTCCTGCGCCAGGCGTATCTGGAAATAGGAGTGATCAAAGAGGCCGCTCACCTCATCCAGGAGACCGGCCCTTCGGGGATAGGTGACCTCGAGGTCCTTTATGTGCATAAGAAGGTCGTCCTTTGTGAAACAGCTTTTCCGGACAAAACTCTCCACCTTGCCGGCAAGCCTCAATCTGTCATCCAGGGTAAGGTCCTTGGCAGTAAGGATAAGTATCGGGATGTCTGCCGTAACAGGATTGTTCTTTAGCGCCCCGACCACTTCGAAGCCGTCCATCTCCGGCATCATGAGGTCCAGGATGACAAGACCTGGCTTGTGCGAGACCGCCTTTTCTATCCCCTCCCTGCCGGATACCGCAGTTATAACATTGTACCCCGAGGGTCCCAAAATGGAGGAGAGGAGTTCCAGGGCCTCGCTATTGTCATCAATGCAAAGTATGTTTGTGGTAGTGCCGGCCCGTCCCATGTTCATTTCTCTTATGCGGTCCAGGAGGACATGCCTGTCAACAGGCTTTACGAGATAATCCGAGGCGCCAAGGGCGAAGCCGAGTTCCTTGTTGTCTATGATCGAAGCAATAATCACGGGTATGTCCTTAAGTTCGGGGTCGGACTTGACTTCCTGAAGAATCTCCCAGCCGTCTTTCCCGGGCAGCATTATATCAAGTACGACCGCAAAAGGCTGTAGTTCCCTGATACGCGGGACCACATCGCCGCCGACGTGGGCATGGGCGACTCTGTACCCGCCTTTTGTGAGGTAAAGGGTAAGTATCTCCAGGGTTGACGGGTCGTCCTCGGCCACGAGGATGAGGGGTGATTCCCCCCTGCGGCCCCTTGGCAAAAGGTCCGGGCACAAGTCTCCATCAGGTCCGATCTCTTTAAGGGCAAGTTCTTTCATATCGCTTTGGGCCTCGGACAAGTCAAAGGGCGGAATAATAACGGTAAACGTGCTTCCCTTCCCCGGCTCACTGGAGACGATGATTTCGCCGCCGTGCAGTTCAACGAGTCTTTTTGTGAGGGCAAGGCCCAGCCCCGTGCCCTCGTATTTTCTGGAGTAGCTGCTGTCCACCTGTTCGAATTCCGAAAATATCCTCTCCTGATCTTCTTTATTTATGCCTATACCCGTATCAGTGACGGATATCTTCAGGCAGCCGTCCACTCCCCGGCAGATAAAGGCCTTTTCACCGTAATGCGCTGTTGAACCTTCATCCAGCATCTCGGCGGAAATGACGATACTCCCGCCCTCGGGCGTGAATTTGACGCTGTTGGAAAGGAGGTTGTACAGGATCTGCTTGAACTTCACCTTGTCGGCCTTTATGAGTTCGGCCTTGCCGTCCATCCCTATAGTCAGGCTCTGCGCCTTCTTGTCTGCGAGGGGTTTGATCACCGTCTGCACCTCGGAGATGGCCTGAGAGACAGAAAAGCCCTCGTAATGAAGTTCCATCTTGCCCGACTCTATCTTGGCGATGTCGAGGATATTGTTGATCAACTGCAGCAGGTGGCTGCCGGAATTGTATATATTGGAGGCATAACGCTTCTGCTTTTCGGTAAGAGGTCCGAACACCTCGTCCAGGAGCAATTCCGAAAAACCCAGGATGGAGTTCAGGGGGGTCCTCAATTCGTGGCTCATAGTGGCTATGAACTGGCTTTTCAGCCTGTTGGAGCGGTCCAGTTCCCAGTTGGCCTTTTCGAGTTCCCTGGTCCTCTCAAGTACCTTTTCCTCCAGCTTCTCGTTGAGTTCCAGCAGTTCCAGGCTCTTTTCCTCTACGGCAGCAGCGAGTTTCTTGTTCTCTGTTATGTCCTTGCTTATCCCGACCGTTCCGACCCTGTCCCCGTTGTCGTTGACGATATATGAAAGGGTAAGGCTCACGTCCATAATCCTGCCGTCCCTGGTCTTCAGACACGTCTCGTAATTGGATACGTGGCCCTTATGGTCCATCAGCTTGAGGACCTCGCTCCTCTCCCCGGGATCAACCCAGAGGCCGGCGGCCGGCGTCCCGCACGCCTCTTCCCTGGTATAACCCAGCTCCCGCACCGCACCGCTGTTGAACTCCACGATTCTGCCCGTCATGTCCGTTGTCATGATTATATCGGCCGAATTGTCAAGGACACTTTGCAGGTAACTCCGGGTGTCCGTGACAGTCTTGAGGAGATTGAATTTTTCAATGGCGTAGGCCGCCTGTATGCCAAGGAGTGTCAGGAATTCCACTTCTCTGGGCGACCACTTTCTCGGTGAGAAGTCGTCTGTATAGATTATGCCTATTATATTTTCGCCGGCTATGAGCGGCACACATACAAGGCTCTTAATGCCTTCGGCAATAAGCACGGCATTGTCCACAAAGGGAAACATGGAGATATCATCCATCACGGTGGGCACCTTTTTGCCCAGTATGTGGTCGGTCATGCCGCCCTCGCGCCTCTTCCATTGCCTGACCTGAGAGAATTGCGGAGAAAAGCCATGGGAGGTCTTAAGGGTCAGCATTTCGGTTTGCGCGTCATACAGTGCGATACTGCCGGCAGGCGCTTTTATGCCGCGTAGCGCTTCCAGAAGAAGCGTGTCCAGGACATCTTCAATATGGTCGGAAGAGGTGAGGCTGATCCCAATGCGATAGAGGTCTCTGGCATCGTTTAGAAGGCACTTGATATCTTCTTTTGCCTTCTGTCGCTTTTCAAGGAGGTCGAGGATGAACCGCGTGCTCTTGCCGCATATTATCCCCGTTTTCTGGAACTTGTGCTCCACAATGTCCGCCGTTAGTTCGTGCTCACCGGAAACGACGATTGCTATGTCGGGTCTCATGTCAAGGAGGTCCCGGTAATTCGGGATTATGGGGATGTTTTTTTCAAGGGCTGCAGAATAGGCCTCGGAACCGGGAGACACGCCTGTTATGCCGATAATCTTGAGCCTGGACTCGGCAGCCAGGACCGTCAGGAGAGCCTCGGTCTCGCCGCCGCCCCCGATTATGGCAATGCTTTCCATTAAGTTACCCTATATAAAGTAGATACCATATGCAAGGAGGAGGGCCGCTGAGACCTACTGAAACAGTAGCATGGATAAAGACTAAAATACAAGCGGTATGCCCCAGGGCGAACGCACTATGCATAAAATCGAAACTAATCAGACAAAAAAGCAATTATGAATCAAAAAAAACAGCATGGGAAACGTCATTCCCGCAGTTTGTAAGCGGGAATCCGGCTCTTTTGCTCCTGGATGCCCGATAAAAACCTTCGGGCATGACGGAAAATGGATGCTTATGGCACATAGTGCGTTCGCCCTGGGTATGCCCGTAATCCGTCAGCTGATGCCGCTCTCATACTATCCTCACGCACGCTTTATGTTGGATTGGAAATTGTCGGGTTGACTGAAACGGCGGGATATGAGAATATGTATCCATATGAATTTGAAAATGTGGAGGCTGACGATTGAAACCCATATACCTTGATAACAATGCAACGACCATGATAGCCCCCGAGGTGGTTGAAGAGATGACGCCTTACCTGTCTGAGTTCTACGGAAACCCTTCCAGCATGCACACCTTCGGAAGGCAATTGTGCTCAAAGGTGGAGGAGGCCCGGGCAAAGGTCGCCGCGCTCATAGGTGCTGTCCCGGAAGAGATAGTCTTCACAAGTTGCGGGTCCGAGAGCGACAATACGGCGATTATGAGCAGCCTTGTGTCCTCACCGCGGAAAAAACATATCATAACCACAAATGTCGAACATCCGGCGGTCCTGAACTTCTGCAAACACCTGGCCCTAAAGGGATACAGGATCACCTTTCTGCCCGTGGACGAAAAGTGTATGCCCGACCCGGCCGATCTTGCAAGGGCGCTGGACGATGATACTGCCGTTGTTTCTATAATGTTCGCAAACAACGAGACCGGGACAATACTGCCGGTCATGGAGATGGGGGCAATGCTCAGGGAGAGAAACGTGTTGTTTCATACTGACGCGGTGCAGGCGGTTGGGAAAATACCTATTGACGTCAAGCGCCTTCCGGTTGACATGCTCTCTGTGTCGGGCCATAAACTGCATGCCCCGAAAGGGGTCGGAGCGCTTTATGTGAGAAAAGGCACACGCTTTTCGCCTTGCCTTATAGGCGGGCATCAGGAAAGCGGCAGGCGGGCCGGCACAGAGAACGTCGCCTCCATAATCGGCCTGGGGAAGGCCGCAGAATTGGCCGGAAACAATCTGTACAATGAGGTCATGACCATCAAGGGACTTCGGAACAGGCTTGAGTCCGAACTGCTCAGGCTCTGCCCTGAGGCAAGGATAAACGGCGATCTGAACAGAAGGCTTCCCAATACAACCAGCCTCAGTTTTGAGAAAGTGGCGGGAGAGGCAATACTGCTGAAACTGGATGAATACGGGATCTGTGCCTCCTCCGGATCAGCCTGCCTGTCCGGCTCTTCTGAACCTTCCCATGTCCTGAAGGCCATGTGTGTGCCCTTTGCAGCAATACACGGTTCAATACGATTTTCGCTCAGCCGTTATACAACGGAAGAAGAGATAAACATGGCAATAGAAAAGCTGCCGCCGATAATAAATGAGTTGAGGAGGCCGAATGCTGCCTGAACTGAAATATGATGAACGGGGTCTGATACCTGCTATAGTGCAGGAAATCGAAACCGGAGAGGTCTTGATGATGGCCTTCATGAACGAAAGTTCTCTCAAAATGACGCTGGAATCGGGATTCACTCACTTCTGGTCCCGCTCAAGACAAAAGTTCTGGAAAAAAGGAGAGACGTCCGGCAATGTGCAGGAAGTGATAGAAGTCCTGTACGACTGCGACTCGGACACGCTGCTTGTAAAGGTAAAACAACACGGTTTCGTCGCCTGCCATACCGGCAACAGGACCTGTTTTTTCAGGAGGCTGGACAGATGAGCGACTGTTTATTTTGCAAGATCATTGAAAAGAAGATACCCGCCAAAGTGATTTACGAGGATGACCTGACACTGGCCTTTGAGGATATCAACCCCCAGGCCCCGGTGCACGTCCTCGTGATACCGAAAAAACACTTATCCACCCTTCTTGATATGACGGCTGCGGATGATGCCCTGATGGCGCATATATTTCATGTAGCCAACAAGATTGCTCAGGACAGGGGAGTTGCCGACAGCGGGTTCAGGGTGGTGGCCAACTGCAACCCCGAAAGCGGACAGACGGTCTATCACATCCACTTCCACGTCCTCGGCGGCCGCCATATGCACTGGCCTCCGGGATGAGCGTGAAGGTCATAGACAAAAAGACGATATGGGAAGGCAGGTTCCTCCGGACCGTGATACTCACTTACCGCGACCATCTGGGCACGCTCAGGACCTGGGAGGCGGTTGAGCGGGTCAACTGCGACGGGATTACGGTCATTGTGCCGGTAACAACGAATAGGGAGTTCATCCTCATAAGGCAGTTCCGCCCGGTGCTTGACAGTTATGTGATAGAGTTCCCGGCAGGTCTGAATAACACAGGGGAAAGCGGTGAAAATACTGCGGCCAGGGAGCTTATCGAGGAGACGGGCTTTGCCGGAGGACGGTTTATAAAGCTTGCAGATGGGCCTGTCTCATCCGGCATGTCTACCGAGATACTCACTGTCTTTTTGGCGCTTGATGCCGTGCCTGCCACTGATGCACAACGCAGAAGAAATCCGCCCGACGAAGGCGAGAGCATCGAGATTATCAGGACGCCGGTTGAGAAGATTTTTGAGACCATTGAAAAATTCAGGAGCAAGGGAGACATGGTGGACCTGAAAGTTTACGGGATTGTGGAGCTGGCACGTTCACAGCTTTAATCAGAAATGTCCTGCGGCACAGACCGGCTTCTAAAAAGTTGTTATCTCAAGAGAGCAGATGACTGCTGCGTGACTCACATGTGGTCGATAAGTGGATTGCTGAGTTCCGCCATACTGGAGAGAGACTGTTTTTTCAGTCGTATTTTTCGACTTCCATCTTGAGCCTGTATCCAACCCCCGGTTCGTTGATGAAGAACATAGGCCGCGCCGGCATCCAGCGCCAGTATCTTGTCCTCCTCCTGTCCCCTGGCGGAAATAACAATGTTATCCTGAGAAAGCGCCGCATCTGCGGCTCATCCTCGATTAAAACAATCAGGCCTTTATCGTTCGACATGTGTCCTCATTCGTCCTGTTCCTTTTCCGTAAACGGGGGCTCTTCTCCCAACGGCAGGGTGAAACGGACTACGGTTCCGCCACCGGGGCGGTTCTCCGCCCATATCCTGCCGCCGTGCGCACCTACAATGGCGTCGCATATCGTCAGTCCCAGGCCAATACCCCCGCCTGCCGCCGAGCCCCTGAAGAACTTTTCGAAGATCCGTTTTTCATCCCCGGGATGTATACCCGGTCCCCGGTCCAGGATTTCCAATGCGACCGCTCCGTCCCTGATATGCGCGGAGAGTTCTATCGGCGTCCCTTCCGGCGTGTATTTCAGGACATTATTCAGCAGGTTCATAAGCACCTGCTCTATGAGCAGTGGGTCGAAGGCTACGAGAGGCAGGTCCTCGGAGAGGTTTGTCGTCAGCGCCCTTTCCTTGAGCTTTTCGGAAAGCCGGCTCAGGACCGCGCCAACGATCTCCTCTATGGACTGCCATTCCTTCCTTACCGTTATGGCCCCGGCCTCAAGACGCGTCATGTCCAGCACATTGCGGATGATCTGGTTCAGGTGTTCCGCTTCTTCGCGGATGGTCTGGGTCAGTTCCCGCCCGGCCGCCGCATCGAGGGCCACGTCTTCCTGCAACAGCGCCGTGGCAGCCCCTGTAATGGCCGCAAGGGGGGTCCTCAAGTCGTGAGATACGGAACTCAAAAGGGTATTGCGCAGGGTTTCGGTCTCGGCCTTCAGCAGGGCTCTCTGCGTTTCTTCGGCGAGCGTGGCGCGCTCTATCGCCATGGCGATCTGGTTGGCAAAACTCTCAAGCACATGGACCTGTTCATGGTCCAAGAAGGAATGCGGCCCGGGAAGGACGCCTATCAGGCCCACTGTCCTGCTCGGGGCTGCCAGGGGGAGGTATAGCGCCTTTGCGCCGGAAAGGGTATTCGTACCCAGTCCGGCCGCCTGGCGGTGGTCGAAGGCCCATTGGGCCACACTCATCTCTTTGTGGTCCAGGGCGAAGGTATCGGGTCCGGTGACCGGGACGACCAGGTTGCCCTTTTCGTCGGGGACCAGGACGACGACGTGGGCTGAAAAGAGTTCGCCGATATGCTTTATCGCAAGGGCGCTCAATTTTTCGATCCCCCGCTCGCGGACCAGTTTCCTGCTCAGGCTGAAGAGGGCGGCGGTCCTCCTTTCGCGCTGTCTCGCGGCGTTAGCCTGTTCGCGCACCCTCAAGGTGAGCCTGCTGATGGTAAAGGCCGTCACGAACATGACGACGAAGGTGAAGAGATAGCGCACGTCGGAAACCGCAAAGGTGTAACGCGGCGGCACGAAAAAGTAATCGTACGCGGCTATGCCCAGTATTGTCGCCGCCAGCGCGGGACGCTTGCCCGTGCGGCTGGAGGCGACGACAATACCCAGCAGGTATACCATTGCAATATCAACCAGGGTCAAATACGGCTGCGCAAGCGCGGATACGGCCGTGCAAACGACCGCGCTGCCGAGGCTGAACATCCATTCCTTGGCATTCGGCCTGTAACGCGCCTGTCTCAGCGCGAGTCTCGGCGCGGGCTCGCCGGTATCGCCCCTTATTACATAGACATCGATGTCTCCGCTGCCCCTGACAAGTTCGTCAAGCATGGAACCGAAGAGCTTGTCCTTCCAGCGCGGGTGCGTGGGTTTGCCTATTATGATCTTCGTGATATTACGGTCGCGGGAATAGCTCAGTATCTCCTCGCTCGCCTTGTGGCCCGAAAGCGTAGCGGTCTCGGCCCCGAGACTCTCCGCCAGGCGCAAATGCTCGGCGAGCGCGCGCAGGTCGCTTTCAGAAGGCTTTACCTTTGAAGGGGCCTCCACGTTGACGGCGATCCAGTCGGCCCGGAGGCCCGCAGCCATTCTCTTGGCCGCTCGTATCAGGCGTATTGAACTTGGATTAGGCCCCACGCAGACCAGTATCCTTTCCGAGGCCGCCCATACCTCCTTTACCCCTTTCACTTCCCGGTAACTCTGCATCTGGGCGTCTACGCGCTCGGCAGTGCGGCGCAAGGCGAGTTCCCTCAGCGCCAGCAGGTTCCCTTTCCTGAAGAAATTATGCTGGGCCTTCGCGGCCAGTTCGCGGACATAGACCTTGCCTTCCTTGAGCCGCTGCAAGAGGTCCTCGGGAGGGATGTCCACCAGTTCTATTTCATCGGCCCGGTCGAGGAGGAAGTCCGGTACGGTCTCCCGGACGTTGATGCCGGTGATCTGGGTCACGACGTCGTTCAGACTTTCGAGGTGCTGCACGTTCATTGTGGTATACACGGAAATGCCCGCGCCGAGCAGTTCATATACGTCCTGCCAGCGTTTCTTGTGGCGGGAGGCGGGGGCGTTGGTATGGGCCAGTTCATCAATGAGGATGATCGCCGGCTTGCGACTGAGGGCGGCGTCCAGGTCGAACTCGGAAAGGGTCGTTCCCCGGTACTCGACGGAACGTCGCGGGATTACTTCAAGCCCGGGCAGGAGTTCTTCCGTCTCCCTGCGGCCGTGGGTCTCGGCGATACCGACAACTATGTCTATGCCTTCGGTCTTCTTCTGCCGCGAGGCAGCCAGCATCGCGTAGGTCTTTCCCACTCCCGGCGCGGCGCCGAAGAATATCTTGAGCCGGCCCTCGCGGTCCTTCTCGGCCTCGCTGCGCATGCGGGCGAGGATCAGATCCGGATCAGGACGTTGTTCTTCCATAACTTATGACTTCCTCCATTGCCTATATTGTCGCATTTCTTCGCCAATCCTTCAAATTATATGTAACCGATATTATAAGTTTACCGGTTCAGCGCATAAAAATTGTGTAAAAATTAGGGCAATAGAAATATGTTGATAACAGGCTTGGGGGAAGGCGCACACTGAACAAACTAAGCAAGAGTGTCCATCGCATGGGGCCGCAAAGTAACCAGACGGCCTAAAGCAAAGCATTCTTAGGCCTGAGGGACACATCCCATTTTTCCGATAGGACATTCAAAATGGGACAGCCTGACGGTTCCATTTAGCTGGCCTGGAAGCTATAATAAGCGGTGAGGGGCCAAATAGCGCACCCCTTTTGTGTACACATAGTTTATACTTGAAGTCAATACAGGTGGATTAAGAAATTGATGGACCAAAGAGACTACAAGATAGCCGAAGACCTGAAAGAACGCCTCTCCAAAGTCGTTACCCTGCTTGACTTCAGGGTGTTCGGCTCGCGGGCGCGGGGCGAGGCCGATGAATTTTCCGACATGGACGTGTTTTTGGAAGTGGAATGTCTCGACAGGGGACTGAAGCAGCGGATCAGGACTGTTGTGTGGGAGGTCGGCCTTGAACACCTTGTCCACATTTCTCCTCTCATCTTCACGCGCCATGAACTGTCTGATTCTCCTCTCAGGGCGTCTCCTATAGTCGAGCGTATCCATGAGGAAGGAGTGCCGGTATGACCGACAAGGATGCTCTCTATTTGTATCGTTTAACGCAGGCTGAAGAAACTCTCGCGGAAGCAGAGAAAATGATTATGGAGAACTTCGGTCCAAGGACTATTGTAAACAGGGCCTATTACACTATGTTCTACAGTCTGTTGGCCCTTTTCATTAAGACAGGCATCAACCCCGCTACATCGAAACACAGAGGCGTCATCTCTCTGTTTGACAAAGAATTTGTGAAGACCGGTAAGATAGACAAATATTACTCGTCAATTCTCCATAGCAGTTTTGATAATAGGCTTGAAGGCGATTACAAGGAATTCACCGACCTGTCAATAGGGGATGCATCCGAGGCTGTGAAACATGCCAAAGAGTTTATGAATGAAATCAAGAGAATGCTCGGCTGACCCTTCATCTTATGAATGATTAGATGAGGCCCGACATCATTCTCTTGCTTTGTTTCACGATTTCCTCCCTCCGTCAGAGTCATTTTTCACTTCCGTCCGAGTTCATCGAGCGCCAGATTCACCCTGAGCACATTGACGACGGGCTCGCCGAAAATCCCGAACTGCCTCCCCTCAGTATATGCCGTGACAAGGGCATCGATCTTCGTCTCTTCGATCCCCCTGGCCTTCGCCACCCGCTTCACCTGGTAGGTCGCGGCAGCGGGACTGATATGGGGATCGAGGCCGCTGCCGGAAGCAGTGACCAGGTCAACTGGAATCTTCGTCGTATTGTCCTGGTCGGACACGCGCAGTGCCGAGATCCTCGCTTGTACCGCTTTCATGAGGTCCGGGTTGTTCGTACCCTGATTCGATCCGGACGACAATCCGCCATTATAGGGATACGGTGTAGTCGCCGAAGGCCTCCCCCAGAAGTATTTCGGGTCGTCGAACTGTTGGCCCAGCAGCGCGGAGCCGACGGGCTTGCCGTCCTTTGTGATAATGCTCCCGTTGGCCTGATCCGGGAACAACACCTGGCTGATGCCGGTCACCGCCAGCGGATAGATGAGGCCCGTGATCACCGTAAAGAGTATCAGAGACATAAATGCATTGCGTATCATTGTGAACATCTTATTCAAACTATGTGCAGGGCCGTTATGAGCATGTCTATCAGCTTTATACCGATAAAAGGCACTACCAGACCTCCGAGTCCGTAAACCAGGGCGTTGTTACGTAAAACCACCTCCGCGCCGAGAGGCCTGTACTTCACACCGCGCAGGGCCAATGGCACCAGGAAGATTATGATCAGCGCGTTGAAGATGACCGCTGAAAGGACGGCGCTCTGAGGCGTGGCAAGCCCCATGATGTTGAGGGCGGCCAGGGCCGGATAAATGGAAACCAGGGCCGACGGCAGAATGGCGAAGTATTTTGCCACGTCGTTCGCGATGCTGAAGGTTGTAAGCGTACCCCTCGTCATCAACAACTGTTTGCCGATCTCCACGATCTCGATAAGCTTCGTTGGGTTGGAGTCCAGGTCCACCAGGTTGCCGGCCTCCTTCGCCGCCTGAGTTCCGGTATTCATGGCAACCGCTACGTCGGCCTGGGCCAGGGCTGGCGCGTCATTGGTGCCGTCCCCGGTCATAGCGACAAGCCTGCCCCCGGCCTGGTGCTCCCTGATGAGTTTCAGTTTTGCCTCAGGGGTCGCCTCAGCGAGAAAATCGTCCACGCCCGCCTCTGCCGCCACCGCAGCGGCAGTCAGCGGGTTGTCGCCGGTTATCATGACGGTCTTGATCCCCATCTTTCTCATCTCGGCGAAACGCTCCTTGATCCCGCCTTTTATAATGTCCTTCAACTGGATGACGCCCAACACCTTCGGACCTTCCGCTACAACAAGCGGTGTGGCCCCCTGCTTGGCGACATCGTCAACTGCAATACGCACATCGGTCGGGAACGTCCCGCCTTCGGCAGACACATACTTCTCCACCGCATCGGCCGCACCCTTGCGAATATTACGGCCGTCGAGGTTCACGCCGCTCATTCTGGTATTTGCGGAGAAAGGAACAAATGCCGCGTTCAGAGAAGTGATGTCCCGTTCACGAAGTCCGAAGTTTTCTTTGGCAAAGACAACTATGCTCCTTCCCTCCGGCGTCTCGTCGGCGAGAGAAGCCAACTGGGCCGCATCCGCGAGAGTCTGTGCGTCAATGCCGGCGGCCGGAATAAAGGCGGTTGCCTGGCGGTTGCCGAGGGTTATCGTGCCGGTCTTGTCCAGAAGGAGCACGTCCACGTCGCCCGCGGCCTCCACGGCCCTGCCGGACATGGCGATGACATTGGCCTGTATCATGCGGTCCATGCCCGCGATGCCGATGGCCGAAAGCAGGCCTCCGATAGTAGTCGGGATAAGGCATACCAGCAGCGCGACCAGTACGGTAATGGTAACAGGGCTGCCCTGCCCCGCCGCCGTGACACTGAAGATCGAAAAGGGAAGCAGGGTCACTGTTACCAGTAGAAATACAATGGTCAGGCCCGCCAGCAGTATGTCGAGGGCTATCTCATTCGGCGTCTTTTGGCGCTTTGCACCTTCGACAAGGCCTATCATCCGGTCCAGGAAAGTCTCTCCGGGGTTCGATGTGATACGAACTACTAACCAGTCGGAAAGCACCTGTGTTCCTCCGGTGACGGCGCTGCGGTCCCCTCCGCTTTCCCGGATGACCGGCGCGCTCTCTCCGGTCACTGCGCTCTCATTCACCGACGCTACGCCTACTATGACCTCGCCGTCCATGGGAATGACATCTCCCGCCTCCACGAGCACGACATCTCCCTTCTTAAGTTGGGAGGAGACGACCGCCGTCACTGCGGCATTACGCTCGGGCCTTGACAGTTTTTTTGCCGTAACGTCACTCCGGGTCTTACGGAGCGCTTCGGCCTGGGCCTTGCCCCGTCCTTCGGCCATGGACTCGGCGAAGTTGGCAAAGAATACCGTAAACCACAGCCAGATTGAAATCTGCATGATGAAGGAGGGCGACGCCTCACCATGGCCGGAAAGGGCGTGAAAAAAGAGCAGGGTCGTAAGAACGCTGCCCACCTCCACCACGAACATGACCGGGTTCTTTATCTGGTAAACAGGATTGAGTTTCCTGAACGAATCCCACAATGCCCGCCGCACTATCTTGGGTTCAAAAAGCGATTTCTTTTCCTTTTTCCTGCCCATATTCCTCCTCCGGAGTAACTCCCCCTCCCCCCTCTTAACTTAAGAGGGGGTAATCCTCCCATTGTCGTAAGGGGAGGTTAGGAGGGGTTATCTTTTTTACTTTCCTGTTGTCAGTTGCTCCGCGATAGGCCCCAGCGCCCAACTCGGCATGAAGCTGAGCGAGCCGACTATTATTATTACCCCTATCAGGAACACCACGAACAAGGGTGTATGTGTCGGCAAGGTGCCAGACCCGGCGGGCACCTGTTTCTTCTTCGCCAGCGAGCCCGCAATCGCCAATACCGGTATAATCACCCAGAAACGCCCCATCAGCATGGCTATGCCGAGCAGCGAGTTGTAAAAGGGCGTATTCGCCGAGAGCCCGGCAAAAGCGCTGCCGTTGTTGTTAGCGCAGGACGATAAGGCGTAGAGTATCTCTGAAAAGCCGTGCGGCCCCGGATTGGCTATGCCCGCTACGCCGTCCTTGGCCGTGACCGCAATCGCCGTGCCTACCTTGACCAACCCGTTGACGATGAGGACCACGAGGGCGACCATCTTGATCTCGAACATCTCTATCTTCTTGCCGAGATATTCCGGTGTGCGGCCCACCATGAGGCCTGAAATAAAGACCGTTATGAGGGCCATGACCAGCATACCGTACAGTCCCGACCCGACGCCCCCGAAGATGACCTCTCCCATTTGTATCAAGGCAAGGGGATAGAGACCTCCCATGGGCGTGTACGAGTCGTACATGGAGTTGACGGAACCGTTGGAGGCGGCAGTCGTTGCAGTGGCCCATATCGCGGAATTGACGATACCGAAGCGTGCCTCCTTGCCCTCCATGTTGCCGCCGGGCTGGAGAGTGCCAGCCGTTTGATCAACGCCTATCGCGGTTAATTTCTGGTTGCCGCTCTGCTCGCTCCATACGCATAGGGTCGTCAGGGTGATGAGGACCAAGAACATGGCGGCTAACAAGGCCCATCCCTGCCGCACATCTCCGACCATCTTTCCGAAGGTGATACAGAGCGCAGCCGGTATCAGCAGGATCGCCAGGACCTCCAGGAAATTGGAAAAGGGCGTCGGGTTCTCAAAAGGATGCGCCGAGTTCACATTAAAGAAGCCGCCCCCATTGGTGCCGAGTTGCTTTATCGCGATCTGTGAAGCCGCGGGGCCTAGAGGAATCGCCTGCTCCTTCATCTCCGCCTTCTCCGTCACAGGGTTGCCGGCCGCGTCTTTTATCGGTTGCCCTTTGTCGTCAAGTTTCGGATTGTCATATATTATTGTCTGAGTAAGCGTCACGCTCTTGTACTCGCTGAAGGTCTGCACTACCCCCTGCGATACGAACAGCAGAGAATAGATCAGCGAAAGCGGAAGCAGTATGTACAGCGTGGAGCGTGTGAGGTCCACCCAGAAATTTCCTATGGTCTTCGACGAATGCCTCGCGAACCCGCGGATCAAAGCTACCAGCACGGCCATGCCCGCTGCTGCCGATACGAAATTCTGCACACCCAGACCCATCATCTGGGTGAGATAGCTCATGGTGCTCTCGCCTCCATAGCCTTGCCAGTTGGTGTTAGTGACAAAACTGACCGCCGTATTAAAGGAAGAATCCGGCGAAACAGCCGGGAACTTTTGCGGGTTCAGCGGCAGCATACCCTGCATGCGCTGCATCACGTAGAGCAAAAGGAACCCCGCCGCGCTGAAGATCAGCAAGGCAAAGGCATACTTTTTCCAGTCCATCTCCTCTTCCGGTTTTATGCCGCATAGCCTGTAGAAAAGCCTCTCCACGGGTCCCAAGGCGCGGTCCAGGACGAAAAATTGTCCCTCATAGACTCTCGCCATATAAAGCCCCAGCGGCTTGGCGAGGAGCAGCAGTGCCCCGAAATAGAGGAGCAGTTGTATGATGTTGTTCGCTGTCATGAGAATATCTCCGGTTTTAAAAGCGCGACCATTAAATATACGAGCAACCCGGCGGCGAGAATACCGCCTATCCAGTAAAACGCTTCCATAACGTCCCTCCTATACCTTCTCGAAAAGTTTCACCAGCAAACCGGTGAGAACAAACAGACCGACAGCCATGCCAAGATATAAACCGTCCATTGTTCCACCTCCTTTAATTTAAGCCTATCACGAAAAGGCGCAAAATAGGCGTAAAAACCATGCATAGCAGCATAAATATTTCGTAAAAATAGGATTCCCCTCAAGGGCATTGATTCTGAGCAAAGTCGCTCCTTCAAACAGGCGCGTCGTCGTATCCGGCAGCCAGCGTTTGTCTGGACGTGTCTGTGACGGTGGAAAGTGGCATTGCCATCCGGTAAAGTCACGATTTTTCAGAAGATGGGTGTATAGAGGTGTCTCTCAAAAACTTTCTCTGCGAGGTTGCAGAAAAGTTGCCGGTGTTCGGACGGGGACGTAGTGTCCGAAATATCTTATTATCCTACCCCGGTTCTCTGCTGAGATCCTTGACTACAACCGCCGGCCAAAGGCATTACGGAGAAACCGAGCGGCAAAATTCCATTTATGACATATGTTTTTCATCTCATGGACGGCTGCTTGAAACGGATGAGTTCCTCAAAGGACAAGACCTTGCCTTTCCCGAAGCTTGCAGCGGCCTTTTCAGCATATCGTCCTCCGGAATAAAGATTCTTGTTTATGTAAGATACAGGATTGTTTTTATTTGTATCCAGCCGCAATTAATCGAAGATGGCAATATTGATTGCATGTCATGAGCGTACAGATTCATTGACCGGCGCATTTTGAGTTGCTGCCATTGGCCTGCGAAATAATACCCCACCAATTGGGGCAATATGCCACACATCATCCTCCCTATTACCGCCTGAAATGTCCTTTGGCAACTTCGGCATTTAATGTATTTTCCTTGCTTGCCATGTACTTTAACATGTATGCGCATAGTTTCATGGCGGCATCACACGCTGGCATCAAAGTTGCAATTTTATTATCACCATGTCCGCGCCCGGAAAAACAATACTTATCTGCAGCCAGGACCCTATATTCATAAAGGGTCTTTACGGTCCGCTCCGAGACGCCGGATACGAGATAGAGATAAACGAACACCCCAACGAGGCCGTCAGAAGCGTGCTGCAAACAGACTATTTTGTTGTGGTAATGGACTCCGGGGATTTCGGCCTCAGCACCGCCGATGCCTCCGCCATTATAAAGAGCATTAGACCGGACATACATATAATTCTTATGGCAGACATGCCTGATGAGCGGGACATGCATACGGTCAAGAGAACGGATGCCCTTGCCCATATAAGGACATTCCTGTCTCCATACGCCGGGGAAAACTCTCTGCAGGCTCATTTAAAATAAAAGGAGGCTGTTTATGACACCAAGAGAAACAATACTGAAGGCATTCGCACTTGGGAAACCGGAAAGGGTGCCGGTGACCCTTTTCGGGGCCGGCATGTGGAGCATCAAGGATTACGGCACAAATTTCGAGGAACTCGCATCCGATGCGGGGAAGATGGCGGACATGTGCATAGCGGAAGCCGAAAAGATCAGAAGCGACGTGGTCTACGTGGGCTCCGGGTACAACAATTTCCACGTCATAGCCTTGGGAGAGAAATTCGGCTGCGGCCCCAAGTATCGGGAAATAGGCGCTCCCGACTTGACCCAGCACTTCGTGCATTCCGAAGAAGACATTGCAAAGCTCGACATGGACGATGTTCTTAAACACCCGGTTGTCAAGACCGTCATGGAGGCCACCCGCATAGTCAACCAAAAGATAGGCGACAAATACCTTGTGACCATGACCTGTTGGGGGCCTTTCACACTGGCCGCCCGTTTCGTAGGAGAGGAAACCTTCATGAAGGCGACCTTCAAGAAACCCGCCTTTGTAGAGAAAATGGCGGACTTCTGCGCAGACCTTCTTATCAAGCTTTACGAACCGCTTGTGAAAGACGGACTGGAAGCGATAAGTATAGCCGACCCCACAGCCTCCGGCGATCTGATCAATCCGAAACAGATGGCCCGCTTTGCCGTTCCTCCCCTCAAGAAACTGAGCGATTGGGCTAAATCCAAAAACGCACATACCATACTGCATATCTGCGGCAATACCAGCGACCGGCTTGAGCAGTTCATAGACACCGGCTGCACGGTCATATTCTTTGACCAGAAGGTGGACATAGCCAAGGCTAAGGCGGCCCTCGGAGGCAGGATGTGTTTTGGCGGAAACGTGGCGCCGGTCCATGTCCTCCTGAACAAGACTGCGGACGAAGTGGAACAGGCCTGCAGGGAGGTCATAGAGATAGCCGGAAAAGACGGCGGCTTTGTGCTGGTGCCCGGCTGCGACATACCGCCTACGATCTCCTATGAGAATCTCAGGCGGTTCCACGACGTGGCGCTTAATTGGAAGCTTTAGGTTGAATATTTTAGAACAAAGTCGTAGGCCCCGCGACACTCTGAGGGAGGTGAGGAAGAGCAAATAGACGGGGAAAACAACCCCTGACAGGGGGAGGTAAGAAATGGGAATCTTTGAAAGTATCAAACGGTTTCTGGCCGCAGCGCCGGAAAACAAAAGCAAGGAGGAAAAGAAAATGGCAATGTCTGTTGAAGAAGTCAATGCGTACATGAAAAAGCAGTGCGGTTTCGTCCCGAGGATGTTCCAGATAATAAACACCGTCACCCCGGAGCCCGGAAGGACCTTCGCGGATTTCTACGCGAGCATCTTCGCGGACGGTGCCCTGTCCAGAAAAATTAAGGAGCTTATGTTCATGTCGGGCGGAGTTGCCTACTGTTCGCCCAGGTGCATCATCCATGTAATACCGGCCATCAGTGCGGGAGCTACCACCGGAGAAATCTTCGAGGCCGCCTCCGTAGGCATGATACTGGCCGGCTTTGTTCCCGGCGGCCCCGGCATACCCTATGCCTTTGAGTATGCCCTCAAATGTCTGGATATAGAAACGAAATTCAGGAAAGGCGAAAACTGGGAATATCTGCCCCAGCCCAAGTTCGACCACGGGATATTCTAAGTCAAAAAAAAAGGCAGCGTCCTTCTGACAAAGGACGCTGCCCCAGAACAAGAGAACCACGACTTATTTTAGCACGAAAGGAGGCTGAATGTTCAGTTTTCAGAAAGAGCAAAAGGTATTCAACTTTAGCGGCATTCCAGTAGGCGGACAACCTGGTGAGAACCCGCCCCTGATGATCGCCTCGCTTTTCCATAACAAAGACAGCGTCTCAAAGACCGACCGCAAGGGCAACTTTGACCGCGCGGCCACTAAGGCTATGCTGACAAGGATGGAGGAGTTGTCGGAGGCCACCGGCATTCCGGCAATGGTAGCAATGGTGGCCAACACGCCTGAGGAGGCCAGGACATACATAGACTTTTACCTTGAATCCACAAAAATGCCTTTCGGCATCGACATGTGGGTGGCCGAGCAACGCGCCAGGGCGACCGAATATGTGGCGCAACTCGGGGTACAGGACAAATTCCTTTACAACAGCATAACCCCATGGGACAAGGACATCAAGGGACAGGTGCAACGTCTCAAGGACCTGGGGATAAAAAATGTGGTCATTCAGGCCTTTGACGATCAGGACCAGTCGCCGGCCGGAAGGGTCAGGTCTCTTGAGGCGATAATGGCCCAGGGCGCAGACGGTTTTGACACAATAATTGTAGATACCTCTGTCATGAACATGCCGTCAACGTCCTTTTCTCTCGTAGCCAACCGCATGATCAAGGAAAAACACGGCCTGCCCTGCGGAGGCGCGTATTCAAACGGCACTCACATGTGGAAAGAGATAAAGGACAAGTGGGGACTTGACGGATTCAAGGCGATGGATGCGGTGGTCCAGGGCATGGGATGCGCTCTCTGGTCCGATTTCAACTTCTGCGGTCCTGCCATAACAGCGCCGCGCGTATTCCCGGCAGTTGCGAGCGCCCATATCCTGCTCTCGACATTGGTCTATGACGAAACCGGGATAATCTTCGACAATCCCAATCTGCCGTTAAGAAAACACTTCGCCGACTTCATCGCAAAGATGCAGGAAGGAGGCGGAAGGAAGAAGAAGTAATGACAGAAAACAGGAGTCAGAAGTCCAATGTTAAAGGCTGATTTCAGATAGCTTAACAAATAAAAGGAGATAACACGATAATGAATTCCAGAGAAAGAGTGCTGAAACTGTTCAGGGGTGAGCCGGTAGACCGTGTCCCCTGCTTCAGCGGTATGGGCAACATAACAGAGACGGGAATAAACAAGCTCGGCTACAAGTTTGCAGGCATCCACCTTGACGCCAAACAGATGGCTGAAACCGCTGCTTCCACCTACAAAATGTTTGGGTTTGAGTGCGGCGTGGTCCCTGTAGACCTGTGCGTAGAGGCCGAGGCCATGGGGTGTGTCATAAACGTATACCCTCATGCCGAGGGTATACTATATCCGACCATCAAGGAAAAGCTTATCCACAAGGAAGACGAGATGGACATCAGCCTGCCGGAGAACCTGGCGTCAAGGGGAAGGGTGCCTCTGCTTAAGGAAGCAATAAGACTGCTGAAGGCGGACATAGGCAACGACGTTGCAATAGGCTCTTATGTCCTTGGCCCTTTCACACTGGCCGGTCAGATTATGGAGTTGAACGACCTTCTGAAGCTGTCCTTCAAAAAAGCCGATAAGGTGGCAAAACTGCTGGACGTTTGCGCAGACGCCATTGTCATCGTGGCCAAAGAATATGAAAAGGCCGGCGCAGACTATATCACTGTTCGCGAAATGGGCGCAACTTCCGACGTCCTGAGCCCAAGAGTCTTTAAAAACCTTATCCTCCCGCCTCTCAGCAAGATTTTAAAGGAAATCTCAGTCTTCTCGGCGCTTCATATCTGTGGCAAGACAAATGACATCGTCACCTTCATGATGGAGGCAGGCCCTACAGCCATAAGTGTCGAGCAGAAAAATGACGTTATGGAAACCAGAAAAAAACTGGGCGGGGACGCCCTCATATTCGGCAACTACGACGCATATAATGTGCTTGTCTCAGGAGACGAGACACTGGTGAGGTCTACCGTGCGGAAATGTATTGACGATGGCGTGAGTGCTGTCTGGCCCGGATGCGACATCTGGCCTACCGTGCCGGCCGGGAACATGCTTGCGATGATGGATGAAACAAATAAACATGGAGGGAAATAGCTATGGCGGATGAGGCAAGGAAAAAAGAGATCTACGAGAAACTGAGAAACGGGGTCATACAGTACGACGAAGACGCATGCAAAGAAGGCGCCCAGGAGGCTGTTGATGCCGGCCTGGATGCCAACGAGGCCATATTTGACGGTCTTGTCTCCGGGATGGAAGAGGTGGGCAGACTCTTTGAGGCCCAGGAATATTTTGTCCCCGAAATACTGATGTGCGCCGACGCCCTCTATGCGGGCCTTGACATACTGAAACCCCACTGCCAACAGATGGACCTTGGCGTCAGGGGTTCGGTTGTCATCGGCACCGTGGAAGGCGATGTCCACGATATCGGAAAAAATCTGGTCAAGATGATGTTTGATGTAGCGGGTTTCACGGTTTATGACCTGGGGAGGGATGTACCCCTCGATCAATTCGTTGAAGAACAGTTAAAGACGGATTCCGAACTTGTCTGCCTCTCGGCCATGATGACCACTTCCATGGTGGGTATGCCCAAGATCATCGAAAAGATAAAGGCCAAAAATCCTGACTGCATGATAATGATCGGAGGCGCTCCCACGTCCAAGGAGCTGGCGGACAGGTGGGGCGCGGACGGCTATGCCGAGGACGCCAGCAATGCACTCAAGGAGGCCATCAAGATGGTTTCCTTCCTGAAGAAACTCAGGGACGAAAAGATGAAAAAATAACCGTGTGAAGTCCGTGAAACTGAAACAATATCTAAAGAGGGAAGGTGCGACTCTTGTAGGCGTCGGCGACATAGCCCAGGCGCTGACTCCGGAACTGCGTCACCTTAACAGGGGCATTGCCATTGCCGTAAACAGGGGACTCAGCGGAGAAACGGTTGAAGTGCTCGTAAAGCTGCAAGGCCTGACCGAAGGGTGGCTCAAGGACAGGGGGTATAGAAAACTGTCCATCCCGCCTGATTCCGACAGGAAGACAGGCAAGCTTATAACCAGGCTTTACAAGCTTTTCAGCCACAAGGTCGCCGCCACCTGTTCCGGCCTGGGATGGGTCGGGAAAAACGGGCTCATCATCAACAGGCGCTACGGATCAAAACTGACATGGGCCACCGTGCTGACCGATGCCCCGCTGGAGGCCGACAATCCGGTATCGAGATCCGAATGCGGGGAGTGCGACCTTTGTGTCAAGCATTGCCCGTCGGGCGCCCTTAAAGGAAGGCTTTGGTCTCTCGGAGCTCCTATGGAAGAACTTGTCTCGCACGAAAAATGCAGGTCCTTGAAAAAGAATCGGCATGTCTTCACTGAAAAGCCCAACTGCGGCTTTTGCGTAACAGTGTGCCCCTATTCGAGAAATGGAAAGAACTAAGGAGAAATATATACATGGCCGATAAATTCAAGGTGATATTTCAGCCCGCCGGGAGGCGCGGCGAGATAGAGGAAGGCAAGACAATACTTGAGGCTGCGCAGGCCCTGGGCGTTGATCTGGAGGCCCTTTGCGGCAACAAGAAGGTCTGCGGAAAGTGTAAGGTCAGGATAGAAGAAGGCTACTCCGAGAAGGACAACCTGGAGTCGGGGATGTCTCATATCACCCCGCCGCAGCCGACGGCGGATGAACTGAAACATATAAAGCCCGAGGATGGTCCGGGCATCAGATTGGCTTGCTCCTGCGAGATACACGGCGACCTGAAGGTCTTCGTGCCCGAGAGGTCCAGGGCAGGCAAGCAGGTTGTAAGGAAGGCGGCAAAGGAACTCTTTATAGCGCTGGATCCGGCTGTAAAGAAATACGTGGTGAAATTCACACCGCCCACCTTGCACGACATGACCACTGGTGATTATGAGCGTGTGCTCGGAGCTTTGCAAGAGAACTACGGCCTCAAGGGCCTTACCTTCGACTACGTCGTACTGAAAGACCTGCAGGATATTATGAGGGAAGGCGAATGGATGATAACGGCCACCGTCTGGATGGACAAGGAGATTATAAAGGTTGAGCCGGGACATGTGGACGTGTCTTATGGTCTGGCTGTTGATGTCGGGACGACCACCTGCGTGGGCTACCTTTGCGACCTTGGCACGGGCAAGGTCATAAACACGGAGTCCATGATGAACCCGCAGGTGCCTTACGGAGAGGACGTTATGTCACGTATCACTTACGCCATGACGAACCCGGAGGGGCTCAAGACCATGCAGGACGCCATTATAACGGGTCTGAACGAGATAATAGAAAAAGTGGTCGGCGAGGTAAAAAAGGACGGCCCCAACCCCGGCCATGCCATAGATGATCTCACTATCGTCTTCAACACGGCCATGCACCATATTTTCCTTGGGCTGAACCCTGTTTATATAGGCAGGTCTCCGTTCATCCCGGCTGTGCAGCAGTCGCTCAATATAAGGGCGCGAGACCTGGGGCTGAAGATAAATCCATCCGCTTGCATTCATGTCTTGCCCATAGAAGCGGGCTTTGTAGGCGCGGACAATGTCGGCGTGCTCATCGCCCAGGAGCAGTATAATCAGGACGAAAACGTGCTGGTCATAGACGTGGGCACCAACGGAGAACTCCTGCTCGGGAACAGAAACAGGATTTGCTCCACCTCCTGCGCCACGGGCCCGGCCTTTGAGGGCGCCCAGATAAAATTCGGTATGAGAGCGGCGCCGGGCGCCATTGAGAAGGTGAAGATAGACCCGGTCACCAGGGAAGCAAAATTCAAGGTTATCGGCAAGGCAGACTGGCACACCCACATAGAGGGAAAGATTAACGCCAAGGGCATCTGCGGTTCCGCCATTATTGACGTGATAGCAGAGATGTTCAAGGCGGGCGTCATAGACAAAACCGGGAGATTCGTCATGGACTGCGGCTCCAATCGTGTGAGGAGAGGCCCGGACGACAAACCTGAATACGTGCTGGCCTGGGCAGAGGAGACCTCCATTAACCAGGACATAACCGTAACTCAGGGCGATGTCCGGGCGCTGCAACTCGCCAAGGGAGCTCTTTACTGCGGGGCAAAACTCATGATGAAGAAGATGGGCATAGAAAAACTTGACAGGGTTGAACTGGCCGGCGCCTTTGGCAGCCACATTGACCGCGAGGCCTCCCTTACGCTCGGCATGTTCCCGGATGTGCCCATAGACAAGGTGGTTGTTGTCGGCAATGCTGCGGGTGACGGCGCCCGCATGGCCCTTCTGAACAAGGGCAAGCGGATAGAGGCCGAAGAGAGGGCCAGATGGGTTGAATTTCTTGAAATAGCCACTGACCCTACTTTTGAAAAAGAGTTCATGCAGGCGATGCACATACCCCATATGAAGGACAAATACCCCAATTTGAAGGCCATGCTTGAGGCCCAGAACGAACCGGTTGCCTCGGGTATCAAGGGGTAAAAGATGATCGCTCAGGGCCCCGGGACGCACATTCCTTTCCCCCTATCATCCCCGGCGTCCCGCGGGCCTTGCGGTCATAACAGCAAGACATGACAAGGGTTGTAATTGATCCGGGGGCCTGCGGCATGCGCACCGAAGTTGCCGTTGATAAACAAGAAGGCAAGATATTTACTCTGAGCATAACTTCGGCGTGTCCCATGGTCGTCAAGCTCGGTGAGCAGGTCCCGGAGTTGACCATGATGGACGCCTTCAAGAGGTTTCAGGACAGCCCCGTATATTCAAAGGCAGGCACGTGCCTGAAACATGTAGCCTGTCCCGTGCCGTCGGGCATCCTGAAGGCCCTGGAGGTGGAGGCAGGCCTGAACGTGCCCAGGGATGTGAACATAATGTTTGAAAAAGGCTAATATATATAATACTAAGCAACAGACTCTTTCACGGGAGGTTGTCATGAAAAGATTTGCAATTGCGCTTATTGCGCTTACGCTCTTTGCCCAGGCTTCCTGGGCCGCAGACACTGTGGTTCGTATAGGCTATCTGCGCAACGACCTCCACCACCTTGCTGCATGGACAGCCATTGAAAAAGGGTTCTTCAGGATGGAGGGGCTGAATGTCGAAGTCGCCGGCATATTTAATGCCGGGCCCGAGGAAATGAGCGCCTTTGCCTCAAAGAGCATAGACATGGGCTACCTCGGGATGGCCCCCAGCGTAACTGGAGTTGCAAATAAGGCGGCCGGGATAAAAGCGGTCGCGCTCGCCAACTCGGAGGGGTCCTCCATAATAGTGGGGAAGGACTCTCCCATTAGGGACGTGCAAGGGCTTAAAGGCAAGTCTGTGGCCATACCGGGATACTCGACAGTTCAGGACTTTCTGCTCAGGAAGGCCCTCGCAACAGTAGGCCTGGACGCCGGCAAGGTGAATATAATAGTGGTGAAGCCCCCGGAGATGATTATTGCTCTGGGCTCCGGACAGATAGACGCCTTTATAGCCTGGGAGCCACACGCAACAAAGGCCGTTACAAAAGGTATCGGCAGAGTGCTTGTCCAATCATCCGAGATATGGCCGGGCCATCCCTGCTGCGTGGTGGCTGTTGAAAACGGTTTTTACAAGGACAATCCGGCTGCAGTGAAGGCCTTTGCAGCAGCGCATGTAAAAGCGATTGCCTATATAAAGAATCACCCTGATGAGGCCGTAAAAATCGGTGTGAAATACACTGGGATGGATGAAGATACTGTTCAGAGGGCAATGAGAAATATAACCTACGAGCACATTATAAAAGAAGGCGACGTAAAGGAATACCTGCAGTACCTTATCCGTTTTGGGTATGTGAAGCCTCTTGACCAGGACGCCTTTGTCAGGCAATACGTTGACACTCCGACCGAAGGCGGTCGCAATAAATAGACGGTCTCCATTGTCGGGGCGGCATGGACCATACCGGCCCGCTGGACAATAAAATGCGCAGACTCCTTAACTATATGCCACTGCTTGTCTTTCTGATATTCTGGCAGGCCCTGTCCTCCTCCGGGGCGATACCGGAAAACAGGCTACCGTCGCCTGCGGCTATTGCCGGAGGCCTTGCGGAACTGATCCATGACGGTCTGCCGCCGGGGTACGGACTGGCAGGTCACTTTGCGGCCAGTATTAAGCGCGTGCTATCAGGGGCCTTGCTGGCGTTGGTCACGGCCCTGCCCCTTGGTATGGCAATGGCATATCTGGGAAGGCTCGGGGACATGCTCCGGCCTTTCGTTGAACTCCTGAGGCCGGTGCCTCCGCTTGCCTGGGTCCCGATATCAATACTCTGGTTTGGTATAGGCGACGGATCAGCAGCATTCCTAATATTTCTCGGCGCATTCTTTCCAATACTCCTAAATACGATCTCAGGAGTAATGTCAATAAATAAGAGGCTCATTGAATCATCAGTAATCCTTGGCGCGGGCAAAAGAGACCTCTTTATAAAGGTGCTCGTCCCTGGCGCAATGCCCTCAATTATTACCGGCATAAGGATAGCGCTGGGCATCGGATGGATGACCCTGGTGGCTGCGGAATTTACAGGCGTCCGGAGCGGCTATGGGCTCGGGTATATGATAATGACGGCCAGGGACATACAGCGGCCGGACCTGATAGTCTCAGGCATGGCGGTCATCGGTCTTGTCGGTTACTGCATGGACATGCTCATAAAAATGGCCGAGCAGAAACTGCTGAGGTGGTCATAAGCCATGGAACTCAAGGTGAGCAAACTATCCAAATCGTTTGTCGGCACAGTGTCAGCGGAAACAACTCCGGTACTTAGAGATGTATCCTTCACTGCCCATGAGGGCAGGTTTATCTGCGTCATAGGCCCAAGCGGGTGCGGCAAGACCACCCTTCTGCGCCTGCTGTCGGGTCTTGAAAAACCGGACAGCGGCAGGATTATGCTGGGAGAAAGAGAGATTGTCTCCCCTGGCAACCACATAGGCTATATCTTCCAGGAATCTACACTGCTACCCTGGCGCACTGTACTGGGCAATGTGGAGTTCGGGCTTGAGGTTGCCGGTATGTCTGTGCGGGAGAGGCGTGAAAAGGCGTTTTCATATATCAAGATGGTGGAACTTGAAGGCGCTGAAAATCTATATCCCAAAGAACTCTCCGGGGGAATGAAACAGCGTGCCGCCCTTGCTGTTTCCCTTGTAGTGGATCCCAGGGTGCTGCTGATGGATGAGCCCTTCGCAGCCCTGGATAGTCAGACCAGAAACAACATGCAAGAGGCGCTGCTTCAAATATGGGGGAAAATGAGAAAGACCATTATCTTAGTAACTCACAACATGGATGAGGCCGCATTCCTTGCAGACACTATAATCTGTCTGGGACCAAGACCGACCGGGATAGAGAAGATTCTGCAAGTTGAGATGCCGAGGCCCAGGGACAGGACCGGGACAGAGCTGAACATGATTAGAAAAGAAATACTGGCGCACATTTCAACAAGTCGGCAATGAATCCATATGCATTTTATTATCCCAAGCCTATAGTGCCGGTAATGCTTGCCGGCGGTCATCGCACTCAATGCTCTGAAAGAATATGAAAGGGGTGACATATATTGGCCGGACGTCACGAAGCACAGGGAACCCGAATAGCGCGGGGACTCTTCCGCAGACAGCTGGTTGAACTTGAGGCCTGAGCAAAGTGCGGCGAGTGCAGGAGGTGGTGTCCGGTATACGCCTGCGACAACCGCGAATGCTTCACTGCCAGGGGAAAGCTGTCGGCAATAAGAAAACTGCTAAACGACGATCTGTCGGGCCATGAACATGAGGAATTCATGGAGAGTCTGTTCAAATGTTCGGCTTGCGGCCAGTGCCATGTAGTATGCCCGGTCCGCATTAATACCCATGAATTCTGGGAGCAGGCCCGTCTTGCCCTTGCTGGGGCCGGCATACCGCAGCCTGAAAAACAGCTGCTGCAGTCGCAGACCATAAAAGACTTTAACAACTCCTTTGCAAAGCCGCAAAAAGAGAGGGGTCTCTGGGCCCAAAAGGCCTGGGATGCCGGGCTTCTGCTGGCACCGGTCTCCACCTGGAGGGAGCGACCCTCACAGGCACTCTACTTCGCAGGCTGCACCGCTTCTTATGATGCCGCAATGCAGCCCGTAGCAGTCCAGTCTGCAAGGCTGCTGCAGGAGGCGGGGGTAGAATTCTCCATCCTGGGACAAGAGGAGCCTTGTTGTGTTGGTAAGCTTAAACGCATCGGCGACATCGCATTTGAGTCTGAAGCCAAAAAACGCATGGACTTGTTTAACAGCCTTGGGATCAGGACCATAGTTGTTTCCTGCGCCGGGTGCTATAAGGGCCTTCATTCTGACTATAGCAGACTTGGAGGCGCATCCTTTGAGGTGCTCCACCTGACGCAATTCCTCGACCACCTGATAAAAGATGGGCGTTTGAAGAGCTCTTTTGATGTGCCGCTGAAGATCACCTATCATGACCCGTGCCACCTCGGTCGTCACAACCAGATATATGAGGAGCCCAGAAACATCCTGAGATCAATACCGGGCCTTGAGCTTGTAGAGATGCGCCGTCACGGGGCCTTTTCCTCATGCTGCGGCATGGGGGGCGGCATAAAGGTCGCGTATGCGGATGTCCAGCATGAGATGTCGGCAAGACGGATTATGGAGGCGGTCGGCACCGGCGCTCAGGCCGTTGTCACGCCGTGCCAGACATGCTGTCTGGGGCTATTGAGCGGGACGAAAGATAGTTTGGCGAGTATAGAGGTCCACCACCTCAACGAGATGCTGGTGCGCTCTGTATGCCCTGAGGTCACCTGGTCAGTGGTGCTGGACGCATTAAAAACGTAAATGTTGCATAAAATCCGTCAATGGTCAAGCCGCCACTATCACCTTGCTTGCTGCGACCGCCCTGTCCTCCCCTCCTGTTCTTTCCACATAATTATCTGCTAAACTTTTTCATGACCGTACCGGATGAACTTATTGAAGAACTGGCAGGCCTTTGCGGGATTGTCCGGGGGGATGGAAAAGACGGGGTCTGCCGTTGACATTTACAATCCGGCTGCGCGTAAAGAATGACTTTATTCTATGTCAAGGATCAAGGGCTGAACCCACAAACATGACATGAGCCATTTCAACATAAGGTGCAGGCACTGCGGGGTATCGCTGAAGGACGTTTATTGCGCCTTTTGCGAGCACTGCAGGAACGCCCTGCTGTTTACGGATTACCTTGAAGTCCACCTGGCCGAAACCGGACGAGACGGCCTGTGGAGGTTCAACTGGCTGCCGGTGCATGCGCCGGACTTCGCCCAGCCGGGCTCGGTCGTTTACAAGTCCTCGGGACTGGCCGGTTACCTGGGACTGGAAAACCTGTACATAGCCTTCAACGGGTATTGGCCGGACATGAACGCCCGTGTGCAGACCTGCACCTTCAAGGAATACGAGGCCGCCGTAGTGCTCCAGAACGCGAGGGAAAACGGTATGCCGGGCCTTACGATCGCCTCGGCCGGCAACACGGCCCGCGCCTTCGCACATCTTTCAACCATTTTCGGGTTCCCGGTGATTATAGTCGTCCCCCGGATGTGCCTGTCGGAGATGTGGTACATAGAAAGTCATTTACGGATACCGACACTTGTAGTGGGCGACGGGGATTACTCCGACGCTATAGACATAGCCAAGAGGGTCGCGCCCCTGGCCGACATGCCTTTTGAGGGCGGGACAAAGAACATAGCGAAAAGGGACGGCCTGGGCTCGGTGATGCTCCAGGCCGCTTCCGGCATAGGCAGTATGCCCGACCGCTATTTTCAGGCGGTGGGCAGCGGGGCCGGCGCGGTGGGCGTATGGGAGATGTCAGAAAGGCTCCTGGCGGACGGGAGATTCGGAGCAAAACTCCCGGAACTCCACCTTGCCCAGAACCTGCCCTTTGTTCCAATGGTAAGGGCCTGGGATGCAAGAAGCCGCGCCTTGTTCGAGGAAGATCTCAGGCCCGAACTAATAGGCGAGATAACCACCAGGGTCCTTTCAAGCCGCTATCCCGCTTTCGGCATTGAGGGCGGAGTTTTCGACGCCCTGACCGCGACCAACGGGAAGATGTACGGCGTAAAAAACGAAGAGGTCTTCAAGGCGCAGGACATATTCCTTGAGAAAGAGGGGATAGACATCGTTCCCGCCGCGGGCGTCGCTGTGGCCGCGCTTATCCAGTCCGTGTCTTCCGGTAATGCCCGGAACAATGATATTCTGCTGCTCAACATCACGGGCGGCGGAGAGAAGAAGTTCAGGACAGGGCACGCTGTTCATGAAGTAGAGGCGCACTTCGTGTCGAAGAATATTACGGACAGGGGCATAGAGGAGGTCCTTTGCAAAGTCCTGAAGAAAGACTGACCGGGATTATGAAGGGGTGCGGAGTGGACCTTGTGGGTACGCTTCCCTGCGACAGGATAAAGTGCCTCATTGGTCTGGTCTGCCGTGACTTTTTCCACATCCCGCTCACAAGGGAAGAGGAAGGCGTCGGCATAGCTGCGGGCGCCGCCCTTGCAGGCCGCAAGCCGGCGCTGATAATCCAGAATTCCGGCGTGGGCAACATGATAAATGCCCTGGTGTCGCTGACCGGTTATTACAGGTTTCCCTTGGCCGTATTCGTCAGCCACAGGGGCGTGTACAAGGAAAAAATAGCCGCCCAGATACCGATGGGGGAAAAGGTGGCCGGGATACTAAGAGCGACCGGAGTTCCCTATTCGATCATAAATACTGTGAGGGACTTCGGGACAATAGAGAAAAAGCTGCCGGAGGTATACCGGCAAGGCCTGATGCATGCGTTCCTCCTCACTCCCGCGGTATGGGAAGAGACTAAAGACTCGGTCCCGCCTTCGCCGGTCATTAAGCTTACCGATTCTGTTGCTTGCCGGTTGCCGGCGGGGCCGGGGAGTGCAACGTCAAGGCCGAAACTGACCAGATATGAAATATTGAAGACCATAGCGCCGAAGCTCGCCGGGAAGGTTGTTGTCTGCAATCTCGGGATACCGGCAAAGGAGCTTTATTCGCTGAAGCATCAGGCCTCGAATTTCTATATGCTCGGCAGCATGGGGATGGCAACGCCTATCGGTCTTGGGATCGCCCTCTCCTCGGCAAAAGAGGTCGTTGTTATTGATGGAGACGGGAGCATCCTGATGAACCCTGGCACGCTTGCGACGGCCGCTTATTTCTCTCCCCGAAATCTGACTGTGCTGTGTATAGACAACGGGGCATATGGTTCCACAGGCAGCCAGCCGACGCTGACCTGTTCGGGCGTTGATCTTGAGACCGTTGCACAGGGCTTTGGGATAAGGGACACCTTAAAGGTGAGCGGCAGGAAACAACTGACCGAGGCATTGAAAAGCGGGGGCTTCAGGTTCATCCATGCGCTCGCCCTGCCCGGCAATGCGGACGTGCCGAACATCCCGCTCGACAGGCTCGAAATAAAAAAACAGGTAGAAGCCTTTCTGAAAGGCTAAGACCGCTTTTGCCCAATCGTCGCCCCTGCATAGTTACTGATAATTTCATCGCATTGTTCAAGTGTCCGGAGGGTCCCCGGCTGTTAACAAACAGCTTACCTCACATCAGGCTTTATTTGCCCGAGCAGATACCGTCGTCGTAATGGTCGCCCTCACCATGGATCACCCTTATCAGAGAGACGTCGAATATCTCGTCACGGGAAACGTCCCGTCCTATATACCCCAACGCCTTCTGGGCCGCGACAAAGGCCATTGTGCAAACAGTGTATCCTTGCGTGAGTTGGGCGCAATATCTGGGAGAGACCCTGAGAGTGTCCAGGACAAAGTCCCTGTCCACAATGCCTACGAAACGCGCGATAATCCCGGCCGCCCGGCCGGGATCGGAACGAATGAAGGCCGTGGCCTTTTCATGTGCCGAAAGGAATTCCAGCAAGACTCCCCTGTGGCGCTCAAGAAAGCCGGTGTCCGCCAGTATGCCGTAACTGGGGTTGTCCGGCCAAAGTCGCGACGGCGGATACAGTATCTTTCCGTCCGCATAACGCTGCACCGCAACGGCAAGCGCGGGAGTACCGAAGACAGCAGAGACCTCCCCTTTTACCATGGCCTCAAGCGCCATATCGGCCCATCTGAAATTGACCACGCCGACTTCACCGTTCAGGTCGAACCTGTGGAGACAGTCCGAGAGTATCACATCGTGAATAGAGCCCTTTCCGGGCACCCCTATCCTCAAGCCTTTATACTGTTCAAGTATTTCGGCCAGGTCTGAGGTTGCCGGAAAGCCCTTGTGAACAGACTTTCCGGAAATGACCGTTCCCTCCACATGCCCGCCGGCTATGCATTTGATGCGAACGCCCCTTGCAATCCCAATGACGGCCGGCGGCAGTCCCACATAGGCTATGTCGAGTTCTCCCTTCTCAAAGGCATTTACAATAGCGGGCCCGGTGCCGAAAAGTCGCCATTCGGCCTCAAAGCCCGGCTCTTCTTCACCGGGGTAACCGGCCATTAAAAGAATAGCGGTGTGGTAAAAGGTTGAAAGATGTCCTATCCTGATCTTCATAAGTCATGGGTGCTGCCAAAGGAACTCTGCGTCCTGTTTCTCGAGACCTATAAATGTAGAGTAACAGTTAACCGTGTTTTATTGAAAATGTCAATATTGACATTGGATTGAATCAGGGAATGTCTGCGACCGCCCTGTCCTCCCCTCCTGTTCTTTCCACATAATTATCTGCTAAACTTTTTCATGACCGTACCGGATGAACTTATTGAAGAACTGGCAGGCCTTTGCGGGATTGTCCCGGAGTACTGGGACATATTCGGCAAAAGGCATGAAGCCGCTGTTGAAGGCAAGATCGCCCTTCTTAAGGCCATGGGGCTTGCCACTTATTCAGAGGAAGAGGTGTGCCGTGAGATAGCCGAGCGTAAAAAAAGGCCGTGGAACCTGTTTCTGGAACCTGCCCTGGTGGTGTCTGTAAACGATTGTCCGGTCTCAATCCCCATCTATCTGCCCCTTGAATCAGGAGGAGAAAAAGACGTCTCTCTTTCATTGACTGTTATAGACGAACAGGGAAATGAAGATGCGCTTGCCCTTACTGGAGACGTATTGACAATTGCAGAAGAAAGGGTCCTGGAAGATATCCGTTATGTCAGGATAAACCTTAAGGACAGGGACGTCAGGGCAATGGGATATTATACCCTGACAGTCACTGCAGAGCGTAAACAAGGGGCGTTCCCCGGCGGACGGTCACTCATTGCAAAGACCTGCAGGCTCATTATCACCCCGGGTGCCTGCTATATCCCCCCCGCGCTGGAAACAGGCAGAACATGGGGTCTATCCATGAATCTTTATTCAATCCGCTCCGCGGAAAATTGGGGTATCGGCGATTTCGGAGACCTGAGGAAGATAGTCCGCCGGATAGGTTTGCTCAGGGGCGGCTTTGTCGGGATCAACCCGCTTCACGCAATACCAAATACGATGCCCTTCGGCATCAGTCCATATTCCCCGATAAGCCGCCTTTACAGGAACCTCGTTTACCTCGACATGGACAACATCCCGGGTTTTGCTCAGTGCGATGAGGCACATGCTTTAACATCCCATACCCATGATACTGGCAAGCCGGATATGATTGATTACGAGAGGGTGGCCGCCCTGAAAAAAGAGGTCCTTAAACTCGTGTTTGCGGATTTTCTCCACGAACACTGTAACGGTCAATCAGAGCTTGGCCGGGAGTTTTCGTCATACTGCAAAAATGAGGGTGAAACCCTTGAATCATACGCTGCCTATTGCGCCCTGTGGGAGCATATGCAGGCGGAACGAAACGCCTGTTCGTGGCAGGAATGGCCGGAAGAATATCACGATTGCACAGGCCCGGCAGTTGCGGATTTCAAAAAGCAGCACGCCTCAGAGATCCTTTTTCACCAGTACATCCAGTGGCTCATAGACAGGCAATTGCGGCAGATACAGGCGGAGGCCGAGGCATTAGGCATGCCGGTCGGCATATATCACGATCTGGCTGTCGGTTCCATAGGGGGGGGCAGCGACGCCTGGAGCTTCAGGGGTGTAATCTCCACGGCTGCCGACGTAGGCGCGCCTCCGGATGACTTCAATCCAGCGGGCCAAAACTGGGGGTTTCCTCCTGTGGACCCTGAGAAACTCAGGGAGACCGGGTATGAGTTCTTTATACAGACCATTAGAAAGAACATGCGGCACGGCGGGGCCTTGAGGATAGACCATGCCCTCGGCCTATTCAGGATATTCTGGATACCGCAGGGGATGAAGGCCTCCTTCGGCGCTTACGTTAACTTTCCCTCGGAAGACCTTTTGCGGATCATTGCCCTTGAAAGCGTGCGCAATAAGACTATGGTTATAGGCGAAGACCTGGGCACGGTCGGTGACAATGTGCGCGAGACCCTCCGGAGGTTCAATCTACTCTCCTATAAGCTGCTTTATTTCGAAAGGTATTACCCTGATCCATCGTTCAGAAAGCCGGAGGATTATGCGGAGACGGCCTTGTGCACGGTCACGACCCACGACCTGCCGACACTTTACGGGTATTGGGCAGGACGGGACATAGAGCTGAAAAAACGCCTCGGCATATATCAGGATGATGCGGCTGTGGATAACGACGTCTCATCCAGGGAAAGGGACAGGAAGCTTCTTCTGGCGGTCCTTGCTGCCGAGGGCATTATTGAGAGATCTGATGCGGCTGCAAAAGACAAAGTATCGAAGATACGGGACATTTTGCGGGGCGTTCATCACCCGGATGATTTTACGGTCATGACCCCGGACCTGTGCCTTTCGGTTTACGAATATCTTGCACGTACGCCTTGCAGGCTGCTGGCAGTGAGCCTCGATGATGCCATAGGAACGCCGGACCAGCAAAATATGCCGGGCGTTACCGAGGGGTATCCAAGCTGGAGGAGAAAGACCCCGCTGTCACTGAAACACATTCTTTCGGATACGTGGTTTGAAAGACTGGCAGATATGTTCAAAAGGAACAATCGGGCCTGAGCACTCAAATATAGGATTTAAAGTGCGGCACCTGATGGTATCCAACGTAAGGGGTATCTTTATTATGCCCTGATAATTTGATATGCTATAAACATGTATTGCATTTTGCATCTATTGTTTCTTTCTAATCTAATATATGGAGAGTGCAGATGAACCTGAACAATATAAAAATCGGTTTGAGATTGGGACTTGGATTCGGAGTTGTAATACTGCTGGTGTTCATTGTTGGGGCTATAGGGCATTGGGGGTTGAAATCAGTGTCTGATGTTTTACTGAATATTGTAAAAACTGAAGTCGTAATGTTGGAAAAAGCAGACGATATTCTTAGCAGCATTACAGGTATGTGCAGATTCGAGAAAAACTTATGTCAGGAGGTGTTTTATGGATAATGCACTTGTAGTGACCCATGATTTGGCAAAGGCGGGCAATGAAGACATATCAAACATCTTACAGTTGGTGACTTTCAAGCTGGGAGATGAAGAATATGCCATAGACATCCTGAAGGTGCAGGAGATAAACAGGATGAAGGAAATAACCAAGATGCCAAACTCGCCTCCAGATGTGGAAGGAGTTGTAAACCTCAGGGGTAGAGTTATCCCTGTGGTGAATCTTAGAAAGAAATTTGGCATGGAGCAAAAAGATGATGACAGCCATGCAAGGATAATGATAATAGACATTGACGGTATGACCTTTGGAGTAATCGTTGATTGTGTGGAGGAGGTGCTTAGGATACCTTCAAACATCGTAGAACCGGTTCCGCCGATGACTACTGCTGTCAGCAGTCAGTTTATAATGGGCATTGCAAAAATGGATGACAGATTGATCATCCTGATTGACCTGCAGAAAGTATTCGGCATTGGAGAATCGGCTTTGATTGATAACCGGTAATTGCTATCTTTACTCCCCTATTGCAATCTCGGGCGCATAGAGATAATATAGTGCATGTTATCACTTGAAGACATTCTTGTCAGATTGCTGCTTGGCGCGGTCATAGGTGGGATAATTGGATTTGAGCGACAGGCTCACGGCCGACCAGCCGGTTTCAGAACTCAACTCCTTGTTTGCGTGGCCTCGGTGCTGCTTATGTTACTATCTGAATATTATTATCGCCTGAGTGCCGCGTACCCAGCCCCATTCAGAATAGATCCCACAAGGATAGCAGCGGGGGCAATAACCGGTGTGGGGTTTCTCGGAGCAGGGGTGGTCATAAAGACCCGAGGGTCGGTGCACGGTCTTACGACCGCTGCATGCATATGGATGGTGTCGGCCATCGGATTGGCAATAGGTGCGGGTTTGTACCTGCCAGGTGTTATCGCCTTTTTGATAACTCTTTTTGCCCTATTCGTGCTCAGGATAGCCGAGCAGAAGATGCCGGATATTTTTTACAGGACTGTAATCGTATCCACAGACGGCACCTCAACAGAAGATGAGTTGAACGTCATACTTGAAAAACATGGGGCAAGGGTGGTCAACACAGACTATGAAGCCGATACAAATACAGGAGAAACAACATTTACCATTACCATATCATTCGGCAGAAAAATGAATGTAAGGACTTTGCTGGACGAAATATCTTTTCTGACATCTGCTAAAAAGGTCTCAATAAAAAGTTAGCGTCCATGTCTGTAAATTCTAAAAGTCGTTGCTGGCTGGTCGCGGGGACAATGTGCTGCGGTGAGGTTCAGGAAGCGTTTGATAGGAAGTATAACAGGCCATTTCAATATTCTTATTTCCCCAATGCCCTTTTGATGTCTTGCGGCTTGACTCCCTTGACAATACGTACCATGCCCATCTTTTCAGGCAGGACGAACCTCAATTCTCCTGCCTCGGCTTTTTTGTCCAGGCGCATATGCGCTATGAGAGCATCCGCGCTGAGGTCGTCCGGCAGTTCCCACGGCAGGCCATAGGCCTCAAGCAGGTCCCGTATACGGTTTGCACCGCCTTGTTCCATAAGCCCTGTTTCTTCCGAAAGCCTCGCGGCATAGTACATGCCCATAGCCACAGCCTCACCGTGCAAAAACCGGGTGTAACCGGTCTCGGTCTCAACCGCATGACCGACGGTGTGGCCGAAGTTCAGTATTGCCCTTAACCCGCCTTCACGTTCGTCCTCTGAAACTACCTGCGCCTTTATCTCGCACGACCGTCTCACAATATAAGCCAGGGCGTCCGCCTCCAGGCCCATAATGCGGTCCCTTGCAGTTTCCATGAAATCAAAGAGGTCGGGGTCCCATATTACACCGTATTTTATAGTCTCGGCAATGCCGCACAACAACTCCCTTTGAGGCAACGTGCCCAGCACGGATACGTCAATCCACACCAGCCGAGGCTGGTAAAAAGCGCCTATCATGTTCTTGCCGAGGGCATGGTTGACGCCGGTCTTGCCCCCGACGGAACTGTCTACCTGAGCCAGAAGGGTTGTGGGCGTCTGCACAAAATGTATGCCGCGCATGTACAAGGCCGCGGCAAAACCTGTGATGTCTCCGATGACCCCGCCGCCAAGGGCGATGATGCACGAGTTTCTGTTGAGTCCCATCTTCAGAAGTTCGGTGACAATATGATAGGACCAGAAATAGTCCTTGTACGCCTCACCGTCCGGAATCAGTATCGACCGGCCCCTGAAGCCCGCTGACTCCAGAGAGGAACTCAGTATTTTCCCGTAAAGGTCGTAAACAGTCGGATTACTGATAACCGCAACAAGGGGATTAAACGCAAACTCCCGGAGTGCCGGACCAATGCCATCCAGGATGTCTCTGTCTATGCAGATATCATAAGACCTTTCATCCAGTTTGACCCTTACCTTTTCCATGTCTTAACCCCTTCAATTATTTCCTCGGCAACCTCAAGTGGAGACCTGCCTTCGGTGTCTATAACCATGTCGGCGGTCTCATAATATTTCTTCCTGTCCTTAAGTAGTTGCCGTATTGCGGCAAGCGGATCGTCTGTCTGAAGGAGTGGCCTGCTGTTGTCGGAGCCGACCCTTTTCAAAATAATCTCGGGAGATGCGGTAAGGCATATAATAGTCCCATTCTTTCTGAGGTTTGCCATATTCTCATCTCTCAGGACGACCCCGCCTCCCGTGGACACAACAAGATTGTTCATCTCTGACAGCCTTCTTACGGCATCAGCTTCCATCTCCCTGAATGCAGACTCACCGAACTGCGTGAATATCTCGCTTATCGTCATATTCTGCTCACCCTCGATCAAGGTGTCGATATCCACAAGTTTAAGGCCCAGTCTGGCGGCCACTATCCTGCCTGCTTCGGATTTGCCTGTACCCATAAAACCGGTAATTATTATGTTTCTCATAAGGCCACACACTGTCTCCCTTGACCGCCGGTCCTCAACCTCCTTATTATATATCCATGAAACCCATATATTATACAGGAATTACGGCCGTCATTATCGTTCTTCTGTTAGCTGATCCGTCTTCCGTAGCTGCTGGCGGTGATTATTATCGGGTAACAAAAGTTGATGACGGCGATACCGTCAGCATCAGGACTCAAAGCTTTCTCGGCGTACCGCTTAAGATAGAAAAGGTGCGACTGATAGGTATAGACGCTCCTGAACTGAAACAGCAATCCTGGGGCAGAACCGCAAAGCGGCATCTTAAGGAGATCATCAGTGTCTGTGATTGGGTTGTCAGGCTTGAGTACGATCTTGAGCAACGGGACAAATACGGCCGACTCCTTGCGTATCTCTGGGACAAGAGCGGGCGGATGCTGAATGAACAGATGGTCTATGACGGCTATGCAATCGCCTTCACGATTCCACCAAACCTAAGATATGCGGAGAGATTCGATTCAGCCCAGCAGTCGGCAAAGATGAGAAGGACGGGCATATGGGGAAAGGCCGGGTTGAGGCAAAGTCCGTACGAATGGAGAAAAGAGCATCCGCGCTAAACGACCTCACCCTCCCTTTAATCCTTTCCCTCACCGACAGTAAGTGCCTTAAGCCAGGGAGGAAAACTAAAAATATATTTGTCCTCAGTTTCTTTTTGGCTTTTTTTTATGGTATTTTAAACGGATTCCCATAGTCATACAGGAGAAGTTATGCACTTGTTTCAGTACAAAAAAGGAGAACTCTACGCAGAGGACGTGCCGGTCCGCGAGATAGCTGAAAAGTATGGGACCCCGGTCTACATATACAGCTACAATACCCTTTTAAACCATTTTAGCGCCTATGAACAGGCCTTCAACGGGTTTTCGCACATAACCTGTTTTGCCGTTAAGGCCAACTCCACGGCTGCAATCCTCAACCTGTTCGCTAAAAAGGGCGGAGGTGCGGACGTTGTGTCGGGCGGCGAACTCTTCAGGGCGCTAAAGGCCGGGATCCCGGCAGAAAAGGTCGTTTATGCCGGAGTCGGCAAGACCGAGGAGGAGATCCGGTTCGCCCTGAAGAGCGGGATACTAATGTTTAACGTGGAGTCCGGGGATGAATTGAGGGAGATTGACAGGATAGCCGGGCGGATGAAGGTCAAGGCGCCCGTGGCCCTGCGTATAAACCCCGACGTCAATGCTCAAACACACAGATATATAGCTACAGGGCTTAAGAAATACAAGTTCGGGATACCCATAGAAGAGGCCGTGGAGCATTACAGGCTTGCCGACAGGTTGAAAAATATAACCATCATGGGCATTCACAAACACATCGGCTCACAGCTTACAAAGATGTCGCCTTTTGTTGACGCCCTGAAGAAGTTACTGCTGCTTGTTGATGAATTAGAGGGGTGCGGCATAGCAGTCAGATACCTGGACCTGGGCGGGGGGCTCGGCATAACCTATAAGAACGAAGTCCCCCCGAATCCTCTTGAGTTCGCACAAAAGATACTTCCCCTGCTGAAAGGCAGGGCACTGACAATAGTGCTTGAACCCGGAAGATACATAGTCGGCAATGCAGGCATACTGGTCACAAAGACGCTCTACCTCAAGAGGGGCCCGAAAAAAGAGTTTGTTATCGTTGACGCAGGCATGAACGACCTGATGAGGCCTACGCTTTATGACGCGTACCACCACATACAGCCAGTGCTGAAAAACCGCAGGAAGGAGATAACTGCGGACGTAGTGGGACCTATCTGCGAGTCCGGCGATTTTCTGGCCCTGGGCCGGAAAATACCAAAGGTCTTGCGAGGCGAATACCTGGCAGTCATGAGTGCGGGCGCTTACGGTTTTTCAATGTCCTCCACTTATAACAGTCGGCCAAGGCTGGCCGAGGTAATGGTAAAGGGCGGACAACACGCCCTTATTCACAAACGGGAAACATACAAGGACCTCATCAAGGGAGAATCTTTGCCGGAATTCATCTGATATGGAAATGACATTTACCAAGATGCACGGCACAGGAAACGACTTCATCGTAATTGATTGCCGGAAAAATGAGCTTGCCGACCCAAAGGACTTTGCGGTCCGGTACTGCAACCGCAGGTTAGGTGTAGGCGCTGACCAGGTGCTTCTGCTCTGCTCTTCAGAGCAGGCTGATTTCAGGATGCTCATATACAACGCCGACGGCAGCGAGGTGGAGATGTGCGGAAACGGTATCAGGTGCCTTGCCCGGTACATATGGGACAGGGGTCTTTCGGACAAGGACGTCCTTGAAGTTGAGACCCTCGCCGGTATAATCAGGCCGGAACGCACCGGCGAGACGGTGCGGGTTGACATGGGAGAGCCTGTCTTTGACAAGAAAAATATACCTGTGGCGGTCTCCGGTGATATGCCTTTACTGGATTACCCCCTCAACGTCATGGGCAGGGACTTCGGCGTGACATGTATCTCAATGGGCAACCCTCATGCGGTAATCTTCCCTGAAGAGGACGTCAGCCTGGTCCCGCTTGAAAAATACGGCGCCGCCATTGAAACACACCCGCTGTTCCCCAGGAGGACCAATGTGGAGTTCATCAATGTTAACAGCCGTGAAGAGTTGACCATGAGGGTATGGGAAAGGGGCGCAGGGGAGACCCTGGCCTGCGGCACCGGCGCATGCGCGGCAGCAGTGGCTGCCATGATTAAGGGGCTTACTGAAAGAAGGGTTATCGTACACCTGGGGGGGGGCGATCTCGAAATTCAATGGGCCGCCGACAACCATGTGTATATGACGGGGCCGGCTGTAGAGGTCTTTGAAGGTAAAATCAGGATGGACAGTGATGACGGAACAAGTCATCCGGGCAGGACATGAACAGCTTTTTCGTAGATAAAAGAAGACACCCGCGTGAGAAACGGACCGCGGTGCTGGAGTTCCTGAAACTTGGAGACGGGGTCAGGGTGATAGCCCTGGGCATATGTCTGAATAAAAGCCACTCCGGTTCGTTAGTCAACTCCGATTTTGTCATATACCCCGGTCAGGTAATCATATTCAGGGAAAAGGAACGCCCTGAAGAGCTGAAATTCTGCACAGTGGCCTGGAGCAGAAAGCTCGACGGACTGTACACGGCAGGTCTTAAGTTCATATAATATCACCGGGACGTTTTATCCGGCATTTTTAATTATTATTGTCATACAAGCGGAGGTATGAAATGTTCAAGGGTTCAATCGTTGCGATAGTCACACCTTTCAAGAAGGGCGTTTTCGATGAAAAGGCATATTGCGATCTGATCGAATGGCATATTGCTCAAGGCACCCACGGCATCGTACCGTGCGGGACCACCGGGGAGGCCTCCACGCTGGACTTTGAGGAACACTACAGGGTCATAGAAGTGGCGGTCAAGGCCGTAAACAAGCGCATTCCGGTCATCGCCGGGACAGGCGCAAACTCCACTGACGAAGCAGTGGTCCTCACACGGAGGGCAAAGGAGCTTGGGGCGGACGGCGCGCTGCTGGTAACGCCTTATTACAACAAGCCCACCCAGGAGGGCCTCTTCAGGCATTACAAGGCAGTGGCCGACGCAGTGGATATTCCCATAGTGCTTTATAATGTGCCCGGCAGGACAGCGGTAAACATGCTGCCTGTAACGGTCGCCCGCCTGATGGAATGCCCCAATATAGTTGCGCTCAAGGAGGCCACCGGAGACATGAAGCAGGCAAGCGAATTGCTCAGGCTCTGCGGAGACAGGCTGACCCTGCTTTCCGGGGATGACTTTACGACCCTGACCATGCTTGCCCTGGGAGGCAGGGGCGGCATCTCCGTAACCGCGAATGTTGCGCCCGGGGATTGCGCCGGCATGTGCAACGCCTGGGAGCGCGGCGACATTGCGAAGGCCAGGGAGTTGCATTACAGGCTGGAGCCTATAAACAACGCCATGTTCATTGAGACCAACCCCATACCTGTGAAGACGGCCCTGGCCCTGATGGGCAGGATCGGGGAGGAGTTCAGACTCCCTCTGTGCGAGATGTCCGGGGCCAATAAGGAGAAGCTTAAGGGGGCGCTTCAGGGTGCAGGCATTATCTAAGCTATTGTGCAAAATTTCGGGTCTCCGGCCGGTCATGAAGGCATGTGCCCTGGCAGTCGCCTTGCTCGTTTTGATTATCCTATTTGCGGGTATTCACTACTCCGGGGCGGAACAAAAGGTTACAGGTCGGTCGGCGGAAGACTTCACGCTCAACGACCTGAACGGTAAAAAGGTCACATTGTCTTCCTTCAGGGACAAAGTAGTCCTTATTAACTTCTGGGCCACCTGGTGTTCTCCGTGCAGGGAGGAGATGCCTTCAATGGAAAAACTCTATCGGCGCTTCAGGGACAAGGGGTTTGTGGTGCTTGCAGTTTCCACCGACAGGGCGGCTGTAGATGTTCAAGACTATCTGCAATCGCAACCGTTAAGTTTCCCTGTTCTTCTTGATTATGACCTCAGGGTGGCCCGTTCAAAATACAAGGTATTCATGACCCCCACCTCTTTTCTCATAGACAGGCGGGGAGTCGTAGTTGAAAAATATTACGGAGCAGTGGACTGGATGGATCCGGAGACCGTGAAGCAGATAGAGGCGCTCTTTTAAATATCTCGGCAGCGCCGGTGATCTGAAATTTGTTGGACTCTCAGAACATGCTCTCCTTCACCAGCAGGTCGTCTGTCAGGATGAGACGTTGGGCGAGGATTTTAGAGAATATCTTGTAGAACTTAAACTGCACTGACCTGAACTGTAAGGATTCGTTCTCTTTATCCAGGTCTTCAGCATTGATCCTCATAAGATAAGTCTCAAACTCAGCAACGGCATCAGCGCCTCTGGGCTGTCCTGCTACAACTGCCACCTCGCCGAAACACTGTCCCTTTTTTAAGCACAGAATTGGTTTTTTAATGCTGGTAATACCTACTTTTTTTTGGATACAAACGCTACCCTGCAATATGATGAAAAATGATTTCCCTTCGTCTCCCTCTTTTACGATGACATCTCCCGGACTAAACTTGAGCCACGCACTTGTATGGAGAATAACATCCATCTCCTCGTCTGTAAAGGGGGCAAAAAATGGAAGTGCCTTCATGATCTTTATTCTGCTTCCCTTAGAGTCCGATTCATCTAAAATGTCTTTCATTACTTCTCGATCTCCTTTTAATGCGCAATGAAGCTTGTGACTCACTGACATACCTTATCGCATATCAGGACTTAATTTCAAATTGCCGGTCTAAAGATGTATTAACAAAACATGTAAAAGCACCTGTCGTCTATTGCAGCTAAAAATAAAATTAGTCCTTCCTGAATTATTCATTTCCGTTGACCTGAATAGCAGTCAAGCTTTCTCACAGAAGTCTTTAGGGGTCTAAAGTTCTCATACCGGTAAGATACGCCCTGAAATGTGCAGTCCCCTGACTATGCCGTTAAAGATGGTTACCCTGCTGAAGTCCTTAAGCATAAATTTCTCTGGCGAACAATACGGGTAGAAACATTGACCGCAGAGAGGCAAAAAGACCATGTGAGCATTCTGATGAGTACGATGCCAAATCCTGTTGAGGTTTCTATGTCAACAGATTCCGGAAGGCTAACCCCATTATCCTCTATAACAAGAGTCATACGGTTGCCCTTTATTGACGCTGATACAGATATCAGTCCTTCATCTCTGCCTGTAAAGGCATGCTTCATACTATTTGTTATAATTTCATTGACAATTATTCCAATAGTAGCCAATTCATTCACATTAATTATGAAGTCATCAGAATATCCAAAATATCGTTGCCGGTTCTCAGTTCAGCACTCCAACTAATTTTACTATCGCTCATACTCTCTCCTTTATAGACGTTTGCCTATAGGGTAACGGCTAACTCTTCCATTGTACTTGAATAATGCTAAAAATATAACCATTTCCAGTTGAAATCTATGCTACTGAAAAGTATATCACAGGTGTCGATTTCAGGAAGACATCGATTTTGCTGCTTGTGCCACCGTTTCTTTATCCCAATCTATTAATCTATCCTTGTCCCCGTTCTCCCTTCATCGAGGACCTCACGCAGCAATGGTTTTCTTGGAGTGAGACTTTTTGCCTGAAGACAGTGCATTCAGTCGCTCAATGGTGTCAGGATATTTTTTAACCATCAGGATTAACGCTGCCGCCTGCACATTCGGCTTTGAAATGCCCAGTTCCCATTTTTCAAGTGTACGTGGGGACACACAGATCTGATGTGCAAAAACCGCACGAGAAAGATTCAGCCTATCACGCACTGCCCGAATCATTTTTGGTGTTACGGACGGGGTGAATTGCCCTTCAATCTTGTATTTGCGAAGTGTAATCTTACCATTGCTGTGCTGCTTTATCTCTTCTATCCCACGCTTCAGCTCCAAAAATAAATTTCTTTTACTCATACGTTCCACTCCTCCACTAATTTCCTGAGGACCTTGCACTCTTCAGGATTTAAACTTGAGATTTCGTTCTTAGAGTACAGAGTAAGCAGGTAAATTCGGTCAACTGCGGAGTGAAAATAATAGATGATTCTCACCCCTGCCCTCTTGCCCTTGCCTTTGGATTTCCATCGCACCTTTCTTAATCCGCCAGTTCCTTGCATAATATCTCCAGCGTCTGGATAAGCCGCAAGATACGTTTGAAAATCCTTATACTCTTCATCCGACAGGTAATCAGTAAGCAGTCGGGTGAATATTCTCGTTTCAACGAAGATCATGTCTTAGTATACCCAAATAGCGTATAGATTGCAACGCGGGGTGTCCGAATTGAGAAAAATTCGATTCTTATGACAGTCGGAGAATAACAGCCTGTTGAGAAAATTGATATAACCAGTTGCTTATTAATATTGGGAGGTGTAGAAGAAGCGATAACAGGTCATTTATTCCCATGAGAAACCTTGATAGCAAGCCACTACCTCAATGTTACGAATTTCAGGAAGCAAATCGTAAGAGTATGATACACTTTACAAAGAGCTTTTTAAAAGGTGTTTCAGGGCAAAACTTACCAAGGAGGGCAATGGATATGAACCACTCTCAATCCTCAACATGTCTTCCTGTAACATTGACCGCATAAGAAACGGTCTGCTATCAAGGTTTCTACCGGCAATTAGTGAGGTAATCGGTCGGACTTAAAGCCATCTATGCTTCTCCAAAAAGGCTTTTCATTTTCATAAGCAGTGCTATATTCCCTTCAACCTTATATAACCCAGACATAAAGGCTCCCTGTCCATCCATTTCTCCACTCGATATAGAGAGCCATATATCAGCGGGGGATTTTACAATCACTCCCGGCTTCTCATGTGAACCTTCATGGAAAAAGCACTTACCGTCTGAGATTACAAGATGGGCGATAAATTCTTCGGATCCGGTAATCTGAAACTGGTAGACTGCGGTTAGGTTTCCCGCCGCCTCAGCACGAAATCCTATAGGCATCATCTTTAGAAGTTCCAAGCAACTTACAGCTGCCTTCGGAACTGCTGCTTTAATGTCTGTTACAGAGGAAGAGACTTCATTCCCCTTATTCTTATCTTCCTTTATCATATCCTTGAGCCACTGCTTTCTGGTCTCCACATCGTACACTGGTGAGGCAAACTTCTGATTTGCATATGCCTCGAACCCTTCAAGTAACCCCTTGTCACGCCAGTGTTTATAATCGCCCACCATGAAGTCCTTCTCGCGGGTTACAAGGTCCCTCATGAATAAATAGAAGCGAAGGTCATCACCAGTAGCCGGATATCGTATTCCCTCCTTAATAGCCTTAGCAAAAACCCTAGCGAGGTCAGCAGCTCGGGCTTCCACTGCTTCTTTCCCCAGAAATCCTCCAGGCCCGGTTGCGATGGCGGTAAGACTGCCTACAGAAAATGCACCGAATGGCCTAAGTATCCCTTCAAGATAGCGAGTTGTATCTGTGTCTGCAAGGCCAGCTGAGACACACACGGAAAGGCCTGGCTTCCATGTGGTCCTCGGCTTGTGACCGAAGCTCAACGAACGGTCAATGAATGTCTTCATCTGAGCCGTTACATGCATAAAGTAAACCGGGGAAGCAAGTATAATTCCGTCCGCAGCCATGAGCTTATCAGTAATGACAGAGTGGTCGTCACTACGCCAGCATTTCTTATTTTCAAGACAAAATCCACAGCCTATGCAGTATTCTATCCTGTGGTTTGAAATGAATATCTCCTCCAGTTCAATCCCCTCCTGCAACAATCCGTCTGCTATCATGCGTAGCATAAGACTGGTGTTCCCTATGGCATTGTGCGGCGAACCATTGACTGCGACTACTTTGTATTGAGTACCCACTCCACCCTCCTTTGAGGCCTTAATAGTTGAACTGCTATGGACGACTGGAATGCACCCTGTTTTTTCCTCTGACATTACGGGCTTAATCCCCATTTTTTTCTGATAATACCGAGGATAGTTATTATTAAAGGGTAAGCCCACTCCAAGCATAACGAGCATCGGAAGAACCATCTGAAAAAGAATGTCCGATAATAGACTTCTGGGGATTAACGCGAAGGCGGGGATGGTGGTCACAAAGCATGAAATCGCAATGAGCAACGACCATGTCAGACTCATATTGCGGTTTATGGCCTTGTAAATATCCGTACCTCTGACTGCTTCGGGCGTGGTCTTCTCAGCAAAATATTCGGTGAAATAGTGCCTCTGAAACAGAGCTGGAAAAGCGGTTACGCAGAAAAGGACTGCGTAGAGCAGGCTTGTAGGGTAATTAGAGTTAATCGAATATAAAATTGATGTTGAAGGCGATAACAATGAGATGCCTGCCTGCGAAGCAGTATAAATGAGAAGTCCTAAGTCAATCATGGACATGCCCGAAAGTTTTCTTTTCAAACCCATAATCAGCGACATGAAAAGAAGCGCCATCAGGCTCACAAGTATTATGACACGAGGATTCGTCGCCCCAATGTTTATTGAGGCAATCAGCATACTGATGATTACAAACGGCATTGCTTGAAGGATATGTTTCATGGTATAAGGGAACTTGCTACTCAAGTTGTGCGCTGAGGCAATACGCGTTAGCTTCAGGCGCGGGCTCATCTCCTTGTTTACAGGCAGTTAGAGAGCTTTTAAGTTATGATATATTACATTCAAACGACATTTTGATGTCAATAACATTGTTGGAGTGGATAACAAATATGGGGATTTAATCCGCTGCCTTCTCCAAACTGTGGTAATAAAGCAGCAAAACACGTTTCTGATGCAGGGCGAACGCACTATGTGCCATAAGCATCCATTTTCCGTCATGCCCGAAGGTTTTTATCGGGCATCCAGGAGCAAAAGAGCTGGATTCCCGCTTACAAACTGCGGGAATGACGTTTCCCATGCTGTTTTTTTTGATTCATAATTGCTTTTTTGTCTGATTAGTTTCGATTTTATGCATAGTGCGTTCGCCCTGGTTTCTGATGTCCTTCCTGAAGTCGGCAATTGCAGCACCTGTTATAATATCTGTTATTATAATGCATAGTACAATCAGAAAATGGGTGAATAGTTCAGCCCGCTAAGAAATAGTTTCAACGTCACTTTGTTTGCCTGGAATCAAAGGGGGAGTGCTTTTCGGTCCTCTGCGTTGATCGAGGGGGTGCGTATTAGACCTGGCCGGGCGCTCCAGCAAAACATCACTGTGAACAGAGGAGAATACTAACAAGTGCCTTCTGAGCCCCATGCATCGACCCATTGATCTATCGCTCTTGTCCGGTAAACTTCTTCTTATCGCGATGGTTATCGTTATCTTCTATCTCGGTGGATGTGCCGCAACGAAAACCGTTCATGTGGAAAATCAGCCCATTCCGACTCATATCAAAGAGAATTTGGAAAATCAGCCCATTCCGGCTCGTTTCGAAGAGAATATCGAACGAAATGAGTTTTCAGTTCCAAACGGAGATACCGTCATTGGCCGATCGGCAATCGTAAATCTTGAGAAGGGTGATACGCTGCCTGATATTGCGAGGCACTTTAATCTGGGATTCAATGCCGTCACTGCAGCTAATCCGAGCACGGATATATGGGTGACTAAAGCCGGAGAGCGTATCATATTGCCCTTGAGTTTTATTCTGCCGGTCGCTCCCAGAAAAGGCATCGTGATCAATCTGGCTTCAATGAGGCTCTTTCAATTCAAAAGGAATGGTGATTCACTGGCGGTTTCGACCTACCCGGTCGGCATCGGCACAGATGAGCGCCCCTCACCCACAGGGCGGATGTATGTAAAGCGGAAAGTAACCCGGCCGACCTGGCATGTGCCCGCCTCAATTGCAAGGTACCATCTGGAAAAGGGAGATCCTCTCCCGGCCGCAGTCCTGCCGGGACCTCAAAATCCGCTGGGAGAATATGCACTCTATTTAAGCAAGCCGACGTATTTGATCCACGGCACCAATAAACCGTTCAGCATCGGTCTGAGGGCAACCAATGGCTGCATACGGCTTTACCCCGAAGACATTAAAAAACTCTATGAAAACACTCCGGTCAAAACACCTGTATACATCGTCAACCAGCCGTATCTCATAGGTCAACGTAATGGAGTAGTCTATATGGAAGTTCATGAGACCCAGGAAGACCTGAACACTGTTGAGTACGATAAGATGTACAGAAAATTGAAAGCTATTGAAAAAGAGACGGGGCGCACCCTCGACTGGTCCAAGGTCAAGAAAGTATTGGCAGACGCCCGGGGTATTTCTGTTCCAGTATTCGAAATGGGGAACGGAAGTGAAAAAGAAACCGAACACATAGAGGTAAAGCACCCGGGCGCATTGAGCGGCAGCCCGGAAATACCGGAACTGAAGGCAAATGCCTGGTCTGTTCTGATTGCCGATGTGCCCAAAGAAAGTGATGCTGAGAGGCTTGCCGCCATAATCAACCACCAGGGTCCGCAAATCCCGGCACGGGTGGTATCAAAGGACTCCGGCTACCGTGTTATCGCAGGCCCCTACAAAAATGCCGGAGAGGCCGGAGATGCAATCAAACGCTTGAAAGTTGATTTGGAAATAGATGGTACAGTGATTGAACCTGTTAAAGGAATCAACAAGAAGAAGGAGGTGAGCCGAAAATGAAGTTGGAAGGTGGAACCGCCAGCCATTAGGGCGTCTGCACGATAAGGACCCTCTTCGTCGCTAAAAGATCAAGGTTACGACCGGTATTTCTCGCCGCGGTCTCTACAGCCCGTCAAGTAAAAAAGCACTGCGTGTCCTGCCGGAGTATCAAGGTACGGGGTGAAATCCGCAGCCGTCCAGAAGACAAGCTTGTGCGGTGTACTGTGAGATATCTTTATCAGCTTCAATACGCTCTATTTGCAGACTCGCAGGGAGGAATTGACATTTACTTTTTTTCAGTTATTGCTCAGTGTAATTTCTTTCCGATGAGAGTAAATTCTTCTCTGTGAACTCTGTGGTAAAGACTTATAATTGGTTTACTTCCTGATGCCCATGAAGCGTGAGATTTCATTGATCCCGACTTCCCCCTGCTCCCCTTTTTTCAGGGCCTTCCACTGCACCTTTTGGACTCTCAGTTCGTTTTCACCTATTATGAGCGCATACTCAGCCCCTATCCTGTCCGCCCGTCGCAATTGGCTCTTAAGGGAGGCGCCGTCATAGCCCGGCTCGACCCGGAGGCCGCCCGCCCGGAGTTCTTCCGCAATCCTCGCGCCCTCCATCTCAGCCTCTTTGCCGAGTGCAACGATAAAGACCTTGGGTCCGTGTAATTCCGGAGCGGTCTTTTCCTTCAGCAGGGTAACAAGTCTCTCCATGCCTACGGCGAAACCTATGGCTGGTGTATCCGGGCCGCCGAATTCCCTGACGAGCCTGTCGTATCTGCCTCCGGCCGCAACGGCCTTCTGTGCGCCCAGGTGTTCGCTTGTGACCTCGAAGGTGGTCCTGGTGTAATAATCAAGCCCCCTCACGAGATTGGGGTTGAGCGTATGCGGGACCTTCATGAAGGCCAGTCTTGAAAGTAGTTCGTCAAAGTGCGTCCGGCACTCTTCGCAGAGATGGTCCGGAACAACCGGAGCGCCCTGACGCAGGGTTATACACCCCTGCACCTTGCAGTCCTGTATCCTCAAAGGGTTCGTTTCGTAGCGCCTCTGACAGTCAGGGCACAGGTCCGGAAGCCTGTCCGAGAAAAAACCGAGCAAGGCGTCCCTGTAACCCGGCCTGCACTCCGGACAACCTATGGAGTTTATTTCAAAGTTGAGCCCTTCAAGCCCCGCCCGGTCCAGGAAGTTCTGAAGCATGATTATTATCTCGGCATCCAGTGAGGCCTGGGCCGCGCCGAAGGCCTCGACACCTATCTGATAAAACTGTCTGAACCTGCCTTTTTGCGGCCGCTCATAACGAAACATGGGGCCGGTGTAGAAAAACTTCTGGGGAGACGGCATGGTGTGGAGGCTGTGCTCAACGAAACATCTTACGGCTGAGGCAGTGCCTTCGGGTCTCAGAGTGACGCTCCTGTCACCCTTGTCCCTGAAGGTATACATCTCTTTTTCGACGATATCCGTGACCTCTCCGATGCTGCGCACAAAGATTTCGGTGGCCTCCACAATGGGGAGTCGTATCTCCTGAAATCCATAGAGGCCGAAGACCTCGCGGGCAAGGGCCTCGACCCTTTGCCAGACAAAGACGTCCGGCGGCAGGATGTCTTCCATGCCCTTCAGGGCGTTATATTTCACCCGAGTCCTCTCCCTCCCGCTCCTTGTCGAATTCGAGCATCTTCATGTGACTGTCTATGAGCCGTTTGACTTCTTCCTTGAAATGGCGGCGAATGCCCTTCAGATCAACGATGTCCTCATGTATCTTCACAACCCTCTCCTGGGCCTCCTTGACCATGGTGTCCGCCTTTACTTCGGCCTCTCTGATAATGAGTTCCGCTTCCTTCCTGGCGTTGGTCTTGTAATCTTCCACCATTTGCTGGGTCGTCATCAACGTCTCTCTGAGGGTGGTTTCCATCCGGCCGTACTCTTTCATCTGTTCTTCCAGCCTGCTTAACTGCTCCTTGAGAGAGGAGTTTTCCCTGAGCAGTTCCTCCAGTTCCTCCCTGATCAATTCCAGGAAAGAGTAAACCTCGTCAACGTCAAAACCCCTGAACTTCACGGGGAACTGCTTTTGCTGGATGTCCATCGGCGTGATTCTCATATAAGCGCCCCTCCTTTTAATTTATAGCCGAATTCTATAAGCGACCTTACAAGAAACATCCTCAGAAACATGATCGCAAGGATCACGATGAGGGGTGAAATATCTATCGGTCCCAGGCCGTAGCCGATCTTCTTTCTTATCGGGTTCAGGACCGGGGCGGTGACGGCATGGAGAAACCTTACAATGGGGTTATAAGGGTCCGGGTTGACCCAGCTTATCAGCGCGGCGATTATCACCACCCAACTGTAAGCATTCAAGAGCACGTCAAGTATATTTGCCAGGGTTATAACCAGGTTGGAGATTATAAACATTGCGTCCTCCTTCTCATATTACGATATTTATGCTCACTTGCCCAGTTCCTCGGCCCTTTTATGAGCAGCTGACATGGCCTCGGCCACGATTTCCACAAAGCCCCTGTCCCCAAAAACCTTCAGCCCTGCCGCGGTCGTACCGCCCGGTGAGGTGACCATCTCGCGGAGTTTGTCCGGCGCCATGCCTGTGTCAAGAAGACGGGCGGTCCCAAGCAGGGTCTGCACTGCCAGGTCGGCTGCGTTGTCACGGGCAAGTCCCAGCCCGACGCCGGCCTCTATCATCGCCTCTGCATAAAGGGCGATAAAGCCGGGGCCGCTTCCCGAAAGGGCTGTCACTGCGTTCATGTATTTTTCAGGCATGACAATCACCCTGCCCACTGACATGAATATTTCCCGCACGCGACTGATATCCCTGTCGGAAAAGCATTCGCACATGGACATCACCGACATGCCTTCCAGCACCAGCGCCGGTGTATTAGGCATAATCCTTATCAGCTTATTTGTCTTAAGTCTTTCCTCCATGAACGACAGGCTTATGCCCGCGGCGATTGACACAATGGTCTTGTCCTCGGTTACGGCCCTGCTTATCCCGGCCAGGACCTCTGCCATGACCTGGGGCTTGACAGCGAGGATTATTATATCGGAGAGAGACACCACTTCGTTATTTGAGTCAGTGGTCTTCACCCCGAATGTCTTTTCAAGATATGCCCGCCTGTCTTTCCTGGGTTCGGAAACGAAGATATCCTTCATTCCGGAGGTGGTCATCCCTTTAATCAGGGCCTCAGCCATATTGCCGCCACCAATGAAACCGATCATGTGTTCACCCCCCCCCGGCAATTCCCCCTTACCAACAGTAGGCGCTCCTAAGCGAAAAAGGGGGTAAGGGGGTTGTACGACAGCGATATACTTTAATAACAACCCCCTTTCTCCCCCTTTACTAAGGGGGAATACTAAATTTCTCTGTAAAGCCTTTCTTTGATTATATAGTCCTCAACTTTCTCCGGCAGAAGATACTTCATGCTATTGCCCTCCAGTGCAAGCGCCCGTATCATGGTAGAGGATATATCAAGCCTCGTGACCGGGACAAATGCAGCTGTCCTGCCGCTTTTGAGGTGAAGCGAGAGGCAGCCGTCAGAAGGGGGAGTCCTGACCTCTCCCCTTTGGCAACTTTTCAGGAAGGGCAATTTTCCGATGTCGTTAATGTCGTATCCGGGCCTGTCCACAACCAAGAAATCCAGCAATGAGGTCAGTTCCTCAGGACTCCGCCAGTTCGGCATATCCAGGAAGGCGTCAAGTCCGAGTATAAAAAACAACTCATCCCCCGGGTGCGCCTCCATGAGCAGCCTGATAGTATTGACGGTGTAAGATTTTCCCCGGCGCTTCACTTCAAGGTCGGACACTTCAAACCCCGGGTTTGTACCGGTGGCCATACATGTCATGGCATGCCTGTGTGCCGCGTCTGCAAGTTCCCGTGTCTTGAGCGGGGGGTTCCCGGAAGGCATGTAGATTATCTTCTCCAGGCGGCCCTTATCCAGCACCTCTTCAGCCGTCCTTAAGTGACCGAAATGGATGGGATTGAAGGTCCCTCCGAATACCCCAAGCCTCAAGAGAGCCCCTTTATTACAGCCCCATTTTCTGCAGGGCTTCGTCTCCGCGGGCCTTTGTTGCCGGCGCGTCCTCAGGCAGGTAGAGCATTACTCCGCCCTTGACCGGACGTATGACTATCTTGCCTTCCTGAGCAAGCTGGTTGGTGGCCTTTATCGGGTCCTCATTTTCGTAGTACTTCTTGAACCCCTCGTTGAAACCGGAATAAACAGTGTGTATCCCCTTGTATCCGTCTTTTCTCAGACTCACGATGGCCTTTTTGATAAACTCCTCGTAACTTAATTTTTCAGACATGGTGCCCTCCTTTTTGATAGAGACTTTTTTTGAACTGCAGGATTTTTTCACTCTCTAAGTTGTCCGCTACCGAAAACGATGAACTTTGAACAGGTCAGTTCCTCAAGCCCCATTGGGCCGCGAGCATGTATCTTGTCGGTAGAGATGCCTATCTCCGCGCCCAGACCAAACTCATATCCGTCGTTCAGTCGCGTTGAGGCGTTCACAAAGACAGCGGCAGAGTCCACCTCCCGGATAAACCTCATCGCCTTGGCGTAATCCCCGGTCACGATGGAATCCGAATGGGCTGAACCGTATGTTGCGATATGTTCCATGGCCTCATCAATGCTTGAGACGACTTTAATGTTCAGAACCAGTTCAAGGTATTCCTTGTAGAAGTCGGCATCTTCCGCTTTTTTTGTCCCCGGGACAAGGGCCGTCGTTTTAGAGCAGCCCTTTACCTCCACGCCGGCCTTCCTGTAGCGGTCAATCATACCGGGCAGGAAACTGTCTGAAACAGCCTCATCAACCAGCATTGTCTCCATGGCATTGCATGTGCCCGGCCTCTGGACCTTGGCGTTAAAGCAGATGTCTTCTGCCATCTTCAGGTCAGCGTCCGCATCCACGAAGACGTGGCAGACCCCTTTGTAATGCTTAAGCACGGGGATCCTTGAGTTTTCAGTCACAGTCCTGATAAGTCCTTCCCCGCCCCTTGGTATTATAAGGTCTATTATGCCTTCCAGCTTGAGCATCTCCATGACGGCCTCCCTCTCAGGTATGTCTATAAAGGTCACCGCCCCTTCGTGTATTCCGTTTGCGTGGGCAACATCCCTCAGTATGCCGACAATGGCCCTGTTTGAGTTGATAGCCTCTGAACCGCCCCTTAAAATGACCGCGTTTCCGGCCTTTAGACACAGGCTTGTTGCGTCTGCCGTAACATTCGGCCTGGCTTCGTAAATAATCCCGATAAGGCCTATCGGGACCCTCATCCTGCCGACGCTCATGCCGTTGGGCCTCTGTTTCATATTCATGATTTCGCCCACCGGATCGGGCAATTGAGCCACTTCTTCAAGCCCCGCTGCCATATCAGAAACCCTCTTTTCGTTCAGGGCAAGACGATCGAGCATTGCTTCTGACAGGCCTTTTTGACGCGCGTACTGAAGGTCCTTCAGGTTTTCCTCAATAAGTCCTGAGGCTCCGCTTCTCAAGGCTGAAGCCATCTCAATGAGTGTACGGTTTTTCAGGGCCGAGGAGGCCCCGGCCATACTGCGGGCGCCTTTTTTGGCCTCAAGGGCCTTGTCAAGAATGAACTTTCCTATATCCATAGCACTAACCCCATACATTACCTAACAGCATAGAATAGAAACCACAACATAAATTATCCTTAAATCGAGCCTTAAAAGCAACAACTTTTTTAAAAAAACGCAGGGTCTCCAACAAAACGGCCCGCTCAATGAATCAGGCAGGGCCGGACCTCTGTCGGGCGATCTCGTAAGAAAGTATGCCTGCGGCTACGGATACGTTAAGTGAATTGACGCCGCCTTTCATGGGCAGGCTGACGGTCAAATCGCACATTTCCCCGACCGTACGCCTCAGACCTCGTCCTTCCGAGCCAAGGACTATCGCAATAGGGACTGTGAGGTCAACGTCCCAGGGAGTGCGCTTTGAGCCTGCCTCGGCCCCGACAATCAGGATATCATTTTTCTTCATTTTTTCAATGGCATGCTTTACGTTCACTATCTCCACAAGGTTGGCATGCTCAAGGGCGCCGGCAGACGCCTTGGCAACTAAAGGAGTGAGACCGGCGGAACGGTGCGACTGAAAAACTATCCCGTGCGCGCCGGCTGCGTCCACGCACCTTATTATCGCCCCGAAATTTCTAGGGTCTTCTATGCAATCAAGGATGACAAAAAAGGCGGGCTCATCCGCCTTCCCGGGGGCCTCCATCAACTCTTCCAGGCTGACAAGGCATACGCGTTTTACCGATGCTGCAACACACTGATGTCCCTTTGGAAACCGGGCGTCGAAAAACGATCGGTCCTCAAACCTTACGGGAATGTTCCTCTCTGCAGCCGGTTGGGCAATGCCTGAGGCCCCCTTGTCACGTTGTATGGAAAGGTATACTGCGCTTACACGGTTTCCGGATTTGATGGCCTCAAGTACTGGATTGAAGCCGTATATCCAAGTCTCACTATCATCTTTCTTTTTCATATGCCCTCAACTGAACTACTTGTTTGCATTCATTATAACTCAAATCAGAGGCGGCTGATTCATGCATGATGCGATTCATCTTAAAGGTACGACTCAAGATGACGATAACAAATATAACACGGAGGAAAGTCATGGAACGCATGATGCGTTTAAAAGAAATCGTTTCAATACTTATGGAAAGCGAGCTTTATTTCGGTTTTCCCCTGAAAGAGAGACTGGCCCTCATTCAAATCCTGGAAGGCAAAGTGCGGTTTTGCTGATCGTCTGAATCAAACAAGTGACAAAAACCGACTTTATATTCCAGGTGGTGATATTAAACCACTGTAATGTCTCGTATAAATCAGCCGACCTGTGATACAATATTTGTATGGCTTGCCCAAGAAATTAGCGGAGATGATGGATTATGACGAATGTAGCAATAAAAGACAATCTGATTGCCCAACTTGACAAGCTCCCCTATGACCTCCAGTTGCGCGTTTTGGATTTTGCCACAACATTGCTTCCAAAGGGTATTTCAGGCAAAAACCTTTTAAGATTTGAAGGGGCCATTCCTATAGATGATTTACATTTGATGTCTAAAGCAATTGAAGACGGCTGTGAAAGGGTAGATATCGGTGAATGGTAGGTATCTTCTCGATACGAATGTAATTATTGCGCTTTTTGCTAAAGACCCTCGGATTCATGAACGAATAGAGACGGCAGAAGAAGTATTTGTTCCCTCCATTGTCCTCGGCGAGCTTTACTTCGGAGCCTACAAATCCGCCAAAATCTCAGATAACATTGCTCGCATAGATGAGTTTGCTCTCAATAATGCCGTTCTTTCCTGTGACACTGCGATAGCCAAAAAGTATGGGGAGACAAAGAACCGTTTGAGAGAGAAGGGGCAGCCGATTCCGGAAAACGATATCTGGGGCGGAGGGTCAGGTCTTGATTTATAACATTTTCTTCGCCGGGATTTTGCCCTTTCTCCATTCATCAAACGCTTGCAGGAAGGATGACAATATGACAGTATACGATGAGCTATCAGGAGGTGATCTTTATGCTGCAAAGAGATATTGAGATTGCGGAAACATTTAAAGCCCTTGTGTCCAAGCGTACCAAGGTCCACGAAGTAAAGGTCTTCGGTTCACGGGCGCGGGGCGACTCTTCTCCCTACTCCGATATGGACGTTCTCGTCGTACTCGACGGCACCCCTGATGATAAGACTGCGGATTATATCAGCGACTGCGCATGGGAAGCCGGCTTCGAATTCGGGGTTGTCGTAGTCCCGGTTGTCTTCTCTCTGGACGAATGGCAAAACAGCCCTGAACGTTTCTCTCTGCTTGCACAGGCAGTGGAAAAAGAGGGCGTCCTTGTATGAAGGCGGAGATTGCCGCGCTTATCAAATACCGCCTGGAGCAGGCGCAGACGGCGCTTGAGGATGCAAAATTCCTTCTGGACGGCAACCGCAGCCCACAGAGTATTGTTAACAGGGCATATTACGCAATGTTCTACTCTGCCCTCGCCTTATTGCAGGTAATCGGCAAGGTCCCGTCAAAACATACTGGTGTCATTAGCTTGTTCGATACGGAATTCGCCGTAAAAGGTATTTTCCCGAAAGAGCTATCCAAACATTTTCATAAATCCTTTGAACTGAGGCAAGTGTCGGACTACAAAACCTTCAAGCCCATCTCATGCGAACAAGCTGAAGATACTTATAGAAATGCTGTTGCTTTTGTTGAAACGATTGAGAAATATCTTGGAGAGCTGGACAGCCCTGCTTCAAACGAATAGCCAAGATACTCATGAAAAACCGCCTCGATAAAATCCTTGTTGACAGGGGCATAGCCTCCAGCCGTGAACGCGCCCAGGCGCTCATCATGGAGGGGAAGGTCTTCGTCAACAACATGCCTGCGGCCAAAGCCGGCACAATGGTAGCTGAAGACGCTCGCATCGAACTGAAAGGCCAAGACATTCCCTATGTCAGCCGGGGCGGCCTGAAACTCGAAGCAGCAGTCAACCATTTCGATATCTCATTTGACGGCAAGACAGCCATGGACATTGGCGCTTCTACCGGCGGCTTCACCGATTGTATGCTTCAAAATGGCGCACTGAAGGTTTATTGCATAGACGTGGGCTACGGCCAACTTGCCTGGAAACTCAGGCAGGACCCTCGTGTCGTGCTCATCGAAAGGACCAATTTCCGTTATCTTGAACGAGACAAAATTCCGGACGAAATAGACATTGCAACGATTGATGTATCATTCATATCGCTGGATAAAATTGTGCCGAAGGCCCTGGAGTTCCTGAAGGGTGGCAGCGAGATTATTGCCCTCATAAAACCCCAATTTGAAGTTGGCAAAGGCGAGGTGGACAAGGGCGGCATTGTTAAGGATGAGACAAAAAGACTGAAGACTGTTGAGTCTGTCAGAGATTGTCTTGAGTCTCTTGGACTTGAAACCGTGGGAGTTATCCAATCACCAATACTTGGACAAAAAGGCAATGTGGAATATCTGATTTATATGAGACTGCCCTTTGATATATAATATGCCCTTGCAGTCAGGTTTATAGGAGAGGATAAATGGAAGAACGCCCGGAATATGTGAGCAAGACGACCTGGAACAAGGTCCTTAACTATATCGCCCTCAGCGACGAGATGCCGCCTTATCTCCTTATGGACAAGGAAGTGGTCAGGCAAAAGGTTGCTCTCATAGGCAGTGGGATCAGGAATGCAAAGGTGTTTTATGCTGTTAAGGCCAACCCGGACATCGAGGTTATAAAGCTTATGGACAAGCTCGGCACTGGCTTTGAAATCGCCTCCGAAGGGGAACTCCAGCTTCTCGTCTCCATAGGGGTGGCCCCTGAGAGGATAATAACAAGCAATCCGATAAAGACCTTCAAGTTCCTGGATCAGGCAAAGTCCTATGGGGTGAATTATTTTGCCTATGACTCAGCCCCGGAAGTGGACAAGCTTGCAAAGTACCTCCCGGGCTGTAGTGTATATGTGAGGTTGTCTGTCCCCAATGAGGGCAGCGAATGGCCCCTGAGCAAGAAGTTCGGGGTGGAAATGGATGAGGCTGCCGAACTTCTGGTTTATGCAAAGGACAAAGGCCTTAACCCTGTCGGTATAACCTTTCATGTGGGCTCTCAATGTAATAATGTTTACAGTTGGAACACGGCCATTGATAAGGCCAAACATGTTTGGGACCTTGCCGCCCAAAAGGGGATAAAGCTGACCATGCTGGACATAGGCGGCGGTTATCCCATCTGTTACACAAAAAATGTGGTGGATATCGGGACTATAGAGAGCAAGGTTAATGAGGCCCTGCGACAGAGTTTTCCGGAGGACACCGAGATCTTCATAGAGCCCGGCAGGGCCGTGGTAGGGGATGCCGGCATTTTCGTCTCAACAGTTATCGGCAAGGCCCGGCGCGGGGATGAGAATTGGCTTTATATAGATGTGGGCGTCTTTAATGGTTTAATGGAAAGCATAGGCGGGATCAAGTATACCTATGTGGTCGGCAGCAGGAATGACCCCATGAAGTGGACTATTTCGGGGCCGAGCTGCGATAGTTTTGACGTGATAGACCGGGCTGTGGAACTCCCGGAGCCTGAGATAGGGAACCGCATACTTATTCTCTCAAGCGGCGCCTATACTATCTCTTATGCGTCGGAGTTCAACGGTTTTGCAATACCTAAAACAATACTGATTTAATGGTGTGGCAATTCCCCCTTAATAAAGGGGGATACAGGGGGTTGTTTCTTTAAAGCGATACTGTATTACAACCCCCCGGCCCCCTTTTCCGCTTAGGAGCGCCTACTGTTGGTTAGGGGGAATGCAGGATGGCGGATTAGATGAAATTTATCAATTGGAGGACATAATCATGATCAAATTTTTCGAAAAGGACCCGTACGCGCCGATACAGTATGTCTATGAGGTAGAAAAAATACTCTATAAGGGCAAGAGTGAGTTTCAGGAGATTATGGTCATTGAAAATCCCCACTTCGGCAAGATGCTTATTCTTGACGGCGTGGTGCAGATAACCGAAAAGGACGAACTTTTTTACCACGAGATGCTCACGCACGTAGCCATGCATGCGCATCCGAATCCTAAAAAGGTCATTGTCATCGGCGGCGGGGACGGGGGGGCCGTGCGCGAGGTGCTGAAGCATGAATCGGTTGAAAAGGTCTATTTTGTCGAGATTGATGAAGAGGTCATAAATGTTTCAAGAAAATATTTTCCGACAGTGGCGTGCGGTGTGGACGACAAGAGGGTTGAGATAAAGTGCATGGACGGAGCGGAGTTTGTCAAGGCGAGGGCCGGAGACATAGATGCGGTGATTGTGGACTCAACCGACATAATAGGTTTTGCCAAGAGCCTTTTCACTGTTGAGTTTTTCAAATCGGTCAAAGACAGCCTTACAGATGAGGGCATGTTTGTAACCCTTTCGGAATCCCTGCATTTTCATAAAGATATAGTGGTTGATGTGCAGGAGGCAATGAAGCTTATATTTCCTATTGTTGACCTGTATACCGCCCCATTGGCAACATACGCCGGAAACTGGTGGACCTTCTCGGCTGCTTCCAAGAAACATGACCTGAGAAAAATGCGGAGGCCCTATACTATAGATACAAAATATTATAGCGACGAGATACACGGCCAGGCATTCCTGCCTCCAAAGATGTACGAAAAGCTTTTACAGCGGAAACTTCAGTGGTAACAGGTCACATTAGCCGGCAAATTGGAGATAGGATTAAATTTGTTTATCAATCAGGGCGTTAATCTGTTGCGTGACGGTATTTTTTTATGTCCAACCGCCTCAAACTTGACACATCCACAGACTTCCTGTTAAATTATTAGCACTCTCAACACGAGAGTGCTAATGTCTTAGATAAACCCTTAAACAGGGTAATGATTGACGGTGGTGAACGTAATGCTGGATGAAAGAAGCAAGCAGATATTACATGCTGTTGTCCAGAGCTATATAGGTAAATTTGACCCGGTAGGGTCCAGGTTTGTGACCAAGAAATACTCCTTTGGCTTTTCCCCGGCTACCATAAGGAACGTCATGGCGGACCTGGAAGAAATGGGCTTTCTTAGCCAGCCCCACACCTCGGCAGGCAGGATTCCGACGGACATGGGCTACAGGTTTTATGTGGACTCGCTCAGGGACACTGACTGCATATGCGAAACCACGGAACTCCTGCCGGGGTTTGCAGACGATTTCACAAAAAGACTTGAAGTGTTAAGAAATGATATAAACACCATGTTTTCCGAGGTCTCCTCAACTCTGTCGATAATATCCAATTATGTCGGGATCGCGATGGCGCCCAGGACGGAAAATACGACTTTTGAAAGGATCGACCTGCTCAAGTACAAAAGCGGTTATGCCGTGGCCGTACTCATTACGGAAGAGGGCATTATCAAGAACAAGGTTCTTCAGATAGACCCGGCCATGATCCAGGACGACCTTAACAGGATATCGGATTACCTGAATTCAGAATATTCGGGCCTGACAATCGAGGAGTTAAAGGGAACGCTTATGAGCAGGATGCGCGTGGAAAAGGCCCTGTGGGACAAACTGATGGAAAAGGCCGTTGCGATATGCCAGCAGGTGCTGTCATTTTCCAGGGAAGAGATTTTCGTGTCCGGGCTTTACGACGTGATGAACCTGCCGGACTTCTCCGATATTGCCAGGATAAAGGAACTGTCAAGGGCCATAAAAGACAAGCAATATCTGCTGCGTTTTCTGGAGGAACTCGCCCATGCCGAAGGCGTGCAGGTAGTGATAGGCGATGAGAATCCGGTGGGAGAGTTGCGGGGCCTCAGCATCGTGACGTCCAATTACAAGGAAGGCGATCGGCCCATGGGGATTATAGCGCTTATCGGACCCAAGAGGATGGATTATTCAAAGGCCATACTGATGGTTGACACAGTGGCCCAATGCATAAGCAGGACCTTCAGAAGCTGATATCGCCGGCGCTTGCTGTAACGAATAAAATATAGGAGGCTTCATTATGCAGGACAATGCGACCCCGGCTGATACAACCGAAGCAGCGGATGTTCGTGACGATGTGACAGCCGGCGCAACCGAGGGCAGCGAAGAGACTGTTGATTCCCTGCGCGCCGAACGTGACGAATACAAGGAAAAGTACCTGAGGCTTTACGCTGAGTTTGACAATTACAGGAAGAAAGTGCAAAAGGACAAGGATGAGCTGATTAAATACTCAAACGAGTCCATGGCATATGAGTTGCTGCCGGTCCTTGACAGCATGGACATGGCCCTGAAACATACGGCGGGAGGCAGCGCTGAGACAGTGCAGTCACTCAGACAGGGGGTTGATAATACCTTCAGGGAACTTAACAGGACACTTGAGAAATTCGGCCTGTCCTCCATAGAGACCAACGGCGTCAGGTTTGACCCGTCATATCATCATGCCATGTCCAGGGTGGAACGTGATGATATTGAGGATAACCTTATTGTGGAGGAGTTGAGAAAGGGCTACAAGTTCAATGACAAGGTTTTAAGACCGACGTTTGTGACCGTATCTGTTAAACCGTCGGACAAACTCAATCCGGGTGAGACACCGGAACAGGAAATAAAATAAAACTGAAAGTATAAAGGAGGACAATCATGGGAAAGGCAATCGGTATTGACCTGGGCACAACTAATTCGGTGGTGGCTGTCGTAATGGGCGGAGAGCAGGTGGTAATCCCCAACCAGGAGGGCAACAGGACCACCCCCTCGGTAGTCGCCATAACAGAAAAGGGTGAAAGACTTGTGGGCCAGATAGCCAAGAGGCAGTCCATAACCAACCCTGAAAATACCATATTCTCAATCAAAAGGCTTATGGGCAGAAAGTTTAAGTCAAAGGAAGTGGACCATGCAAGACACAGACTTCCGTACAAGATAGTTGAGGCGGCCAACGGCGACGCCCATGTTGAGATAAGGGGAAAGGTGTATTCCCCCCCGGAGATTTCAGCCATGATCCTGCAGAAGCTGAAACAGGCTGCCGAGGACTACCTCGGTGAGACTGTGACGGATGCGGTCATTACAGTGCCGGCCTATTTCGACGACAGCCAGAGACAGGCCACAAAAGACGCCGGCAAGATTGCGGGTCTCAACGTCCTCAGGATAATTAACGAGCCAACTGCGGCTGCACTGGCCTATGGTCTTGACAAGAAGAAAGAGGAAAAGGTTGTGGTATATGACCTTGGAGGAGGCACCTTCGACATATCCGTGCTGGAGATAGGCGAGGGCGTCATTGAGGTCAAGGCCACAAACGGCGACACGTATCTTGGCGGAGATGACTTCGATTTGAGGATAATAGACTTGCTGGTTGATGAGTTTAAAAAGGAGCAGGGCATTGACATCAAGACCGACAAGATGGCGCTTCAGCGGCTTAAAGAGGGCGCAGAGAGGGCAAAGATAGAGCTCTCAACTGCTACAGAGACAGAGATAAACCTGCCTTTTATAACAGCGGATGCCAGCGGCCCGAAACACCTGCTTATAAAGCTCACCAAATCAAAGTTCGAGCAACTGACAGACGACCTGACTACAAATACCACAGAGCCCTGCAAAAAGGCCCTTGCGGACTCCGGACTTGTCGCGGCCAACATAGATGAGGTTATCCTGGTTGGAGGACAGACAAGGATGCCGAAGGTCCAACAGATAGTGCAGTCCTATTTCGGCAAGGAACCCAACCGGAGTGTGAACCCTGATGAAGTCGTGGCTGTCGGCGCAGCCATCCAGGGCGCTGTGCTCAAGGGAGAGGTCAAGGAAGTCCTTCTTCTGGACGTAACGCCTCTGTCGCTCGGCATCGAGACCCTGGGAGGCATATTCACCAAGATCATAGAGAGGAACACGACAATACCGACGAAGAAATCGCAGATATTTTCAACAGCCGGAGACAACCAGCCTGCTGTCACCATCAAGATACACCAGGGTGAGAGGGAGATGGCCGGGGACAACAAGCTGCTGGGCGTATTTGAACTGGTAGGCATACCTCCCGCACCCAGAGGAGTCCCGCAGATAGAGGTGACCTTTGACATTGACGCCAACGGCATATTGCACGTATCTGCCAAGGACCTGGGAACAGGGAAGGAGCAGTCCATAAGGATTACGGCCTCAAGCGGCCTTTCGGAGGAAGAGATAAAGAAGATGATGCGCGATGCTGAATCTCACTCTGATGAAGACAAAAAGAAAAAGGACCTCATCGAGGCGAAAAATACAGCCGACGCGCTTATCTATTCCACTGAGAAGTCCCTTAAGGATTACGGCGACAAGATACCCGAAGCGGACAGAAAAGATATAGATACTGCCCTCGAAAAGTGCAAAAACCTTAAGGACACGGGTTCGGACTCATCCGCTATAAGGGCTGCCACCGAGGAATTGACAAAGGCCTCGCACAAGCTGGCAGAGCACATCTACAAGGCCACGCAGGAACAGGCTGCTTCCGGACAGACAGGGGTGTCATCCTCAGGCGATGGAAAGCCAAAGTCCCATGAGGACGAAGCAGTAGAGGCGGAATTTGAGGACGTGGATAAAAACAAATAATAATGAAAGATTATTACGCGACACTCGGGGTCGGGCGGAATGCCACGCCGGAAGAGCTGAAAAAGGCATTTCGTGGCCTTGCCATGAAGTACCATCCGGACAGGAACCCCGACAATATAGAGTCAGAGGACAAGTTCAAGGAGATAAATGAGGCATACTCCTGCCTCAGCGATTCTGAAAAACGGGCGCATTACGACAGGTTCGGCACAACCAACGGCTTTGGAGGAGGAGCCGGGGCCGGCGGTTTTGGAGCGGGAACAGGATTTGGGGACATATTTGAAAATATCTTTGAGGATTTCTTTGGCGGGGCCTTCGGCGGGACCGGCAGGACACGGGCCACCAAAGGCTCTGATCTTCGCTACAACGTCAGCCTGAATCTCGAAGAAGCAGCTTTCGGTACTGAAAAGACTGTCAATATCCCCCGTTGGCAGCCATGTGAAGAGTGCGCCGGCTCAGGTGCTGAGCCAGGCAAACAGCCGGTTGTCTGTCAGACCTGCAAAGGCGCCGGCCAGGTGAGGTTTCAGCAGGGTTTTTTCAGTGTCGCGAAGACCTGCAGCAAGTGCGGGGGGGTAGGGAAGATAATCACGGACCCCTGCCCCAAGTGCAAAGGCAATGGCAAGATCAGGGTCCAGAAGGACATCTCCATCAAGATACCTGCCGGTGTTGATACCAATTCGCGTCTGAGACTTTCGGGTGAAGGGGATTTCGGAAGTTACGGCGGCACTCCGGGAGACCTTTATGTGATCATTTACGTTGAAGAGCACCCGTTTTTCAAAAGGGACGGCATGGATGTCTACTGCGAGGTCCCCCTGTCTTTTCCCAAGGCCGTATTCGGAGGTGAGATTGAAGTGCCCACTCTGGACGGCCATGCAAAACTGAGGATACCTTCGGGAACGCCTTCCGGCAAGCAGTTCCATTTAAAAAACAGGGGAGTCCCCAGGCTCGGGAGCCACCAGCGCGGAGATCAGGTAGTCACGATTTATATAGACGTGCCCAGGAAGCTTTCGCCGAGGCAAAAGGAGCTGCTGGAGGAGTTCTCGGCCCTGGGGGGCGATGAAACGGAAGAGTCAAAGGGATTCAAGACCAAGCTCAAAGATATATTCTCCGGCAAGGCATAACCAAATAGCGGGGATGATTTCTCACAGTAACCCTCGGAAGTTTCAGTTTCTGATAACTGTTGGATACGCCCCGTACATCGCAAGTCAATTTCGATATATTTTTTTAGTATTCAACACCTCCGGTGGAATGTCTGCAGTACGGAATAGTAGATGGACATGAGAGTCCAGGATTCGCATCAATGGGCCCTTTGAACCATGCGTGTTACGAAACAAAATTGTCGTTGTGCAGGTGCTGAAGCATTTTTACGGATTTTCACTTATACCCAATACAGTTTGCCTCAAAGATTCATTACAAGTTTGGTCAGACAGCAGTTACCAATCACCAGATAACGGGGAGCATGTTACGGGACAAAACCCTTATGGGCTATGGTCATCAATACTTCTCAACTTGCAGGTATACACCACAGCAATCCCGCGTTTCAGGAGGTGAGGCGGACAGTACACGCAAATCAGCCGGATGAATATATCACATGTTAAAGATTCGCTCTATCTTTATCAGGTCTGAAAAGGCCTTTCCGATCCCGAAAAGCCTGCCGCCCGGGTCCTTGAGCCGGACAAATTCCGGCTTGACTGATTCGGCAGCTCCGAAACTGACCGGATTTCCATTTCCGGCCCTCTTGAATGAAACATCATCCAGTACAATCTCCCTCAGGTGCCTTAACGCCGAATCAATGGTCAACAAGGCCGTCGTCTTATGCGGCAGTTCTTCCATACGGGCCGCTTCCTCTATCCTGAAATGTCCGATCCTGGTACGTCTTAGCGCCGTAACATGAGCGCCCACTCCAAGGGCCTCGCCTATGTCGTGACACAGGCTGCGGATGTATGTGCCTTTTGAGCAAGTCACCCCAAGCGTGAAAAAGGGCGGACAAAATGCCAGTATCTCAAGGGTCTTTATCGTCACAGGCCGGGCCTTCCTCTCTACCTCGACGCCCTTCCTGGCAAGCTCGTAAAGAGGTCTGCCGTTTACCTTTATCGCGGAATACATGGGCGGGACCTGATATATCTCCCCCTGAAAACTATCCGCAGTCTCTTCAAACTCTTCCCTTGAGATGCTGAAATCAGCCGCCTTTTTTACAACTACGCCTTCGGAGTCATAGGTATCGGTGCTTTCCCCGAGCCGGGCAGTCACAACATAGTCCTTGTCAAGGTCCGACAAGAAACCTGTGATCTTTGTCGCCTCATTCAGACAGACCGGCAGGATACCGGTTGCCATTGGGTCCAGGGTGCCGGCGTGCCCCGCCTTTCTTACCTTGAAGGCCTTTTTCACCCCTGCAACCGCATCATGCGACGTAAGGCCGGAGGCCTTGTCGAGCACCACGACTATGTTCACAGGATGTGGACCCCGCCCATGCCCTTCATCCGGAAGAAGATGACAAAGCCGACTTCGGACGGCCTGGCAGCATACCCGGGCTTTCTGGAAATCGCCGCATCCAGGGCCCAGCATTTCTCTATATATGTAATCTTGAAAACAGCCTCTCTAATCTCAGAAAGTTTCGCATCATACCAGATATCGGAATTCAATACCCACCTGTCGGACAAGACTGAATCTATTCCGGCCTTGTAAAGCGTTATGTTATCAGAACGATTGTAACGCTCCCCCATAGTAAAGGTGGTGCCTGTAAAGGCTTTCCAGCCGAGTTCAGAATTGACGCTTTCCGTCCTGCGCTCGCTGAAGTCGTGACTCATATCGAACTTAAAAGTGAACGGCCCTTTCAGCGCGGCCTCCAGCTTTGTGGGCCGGAGCGGATTCGTCCCCGGGTCGTATGTAAAGCCGTATGGCTGTGTAAGACGGGTTGAAAATGACAAGCCCGGACCCAACAGAACGCTTAAAAGCGAGACCTGGGCCTGGGACATGTTTGAAAGAAGTTCCGTGGCATCCAGCACAGGCAGGTCCTTTGCTCCGGCAACATAACCATACCCGACTGAAGGCTCCAAGACATGCGTTAACGGACCATAACTCCTAATGAATCTGGAGGATGCGTCGGCCCTGTACTTAATTGTCTCTCTGTGCACATTGGAAGATGCGTCCGCCGTGCCGCGCTGGAAATAGGCGGTTTCGCCCAAAGAAACAGCCTGGTATAACATAACGCCGTCTCCGGTTGAGGCGGAGATGGTCGGCCGGATATCGAGCCTTTGTACCCTTGTTGCGCCGCTATCAGAGGAAAAGTTTGCGGCCGAAGAAAGGAGGTCCAGGACAAAAGGCCCGGTACGGGTGGGGTTAATCACGAAGCCCAGTTCCGGGAACCTCTGGGGCACGTCGCTTCCGGCATTGCCGAGGTCTTTCCAATATTGCGCCTCCAGATAAGTCCTGGTGTTTCCCAGAGGCAAAGACACCTCGGCCGAGGACTGCAGATAACGCTGCAAGGTTTCCTGTGTTGTCTTGCCGTATTCCTTGAAAAAATCACTTCCGCTGACATAATTCAGGTCAACGTAATTCCTCAGGTTGTCTACTTTTTGGTCGTGTACGCCCTTTATCTGCAGGAAGTCCTTGCCCAGTTGCCGGTCCGGCATGCGATATCCGTACCATGTGTCATTATCAGTGGGATTTACATATCGGTACTCAACTCCGGTCCCCAGGCCCCTTTTACTATAATAGTCGAGGTAAAATGTAGCGTCCTTGTTGTCGTCAATTGCCCAGAAATACGACGGGCTGAACTGATAACCCTTTCTTGTATTGTGGCCTGCAAGCGGGAAGAGCAGACCGGATTGGCGCTCTGTAAGCACGGGCGCCCAGATATAAGGTATATAGATGACCGGTAATCCCCCAAGGCTGTAAGTCACATCCCTGGCTGTCAGCCCGCCGCCAATATTGATATCAACATCCCTGCCCCTGAAGCACCAGTCGGGACTTTCCCCCTCTACGACGTCGCAGGCGGTAAAACTCGCGACATCGGCATAATAGTGGTCCTCGCTTATCTTCCTTATGTTGTTGCCCTTGAGCCAATAGTGGTTCTTGCTTGTATTATCACTGTTCAGCCAATTGCGAAGCTTTCCCTCCTGCCGGTTCTTTTTCCAGTCTTTTATGAGTATGACCGCATTAAAAAGGCTGCCGGTTTTTGTCTTAAGGTCAATTACCGCCTTTTCAGCATTTACAAGGGCACTGACGTCTTCATAGGTTACATGCCCCTTGGCCTCCACCTCCCCGGTCTTTCTGTTAAAGATCGCCTTGTCCGCAGTAAGCGCCGTCTCATCGTCCTCAAGCCTGACATTGCCTGAGGCCTCAAACCTGTCTTCAGCTCCGAATTGTTCAAGACTGTCTGACGTTATTACGATGGCCTCAGAAGGAGAAGCCTCCAGACATAGCAACAATAAAACAATACAAAATATCAAAGCGTCTCCCTCAGTGTGCCCAAAACCGGCCTTTCTCCCAGGACTTCCATGGCCTCACCGATAGTGTAGAACGACCCGGTTATGATGATAAGCGGCAGGCCGTGGGCTGCATGTTCTGAATAAAGAGTGCCTGCCGTCTCAAGGGCCGCCCTTATTCCGTGGGTACAGTGAAACCGCAAAAAGCCCATTTCAGATGCGCACTTTGCAAGTCTTTGCGGAGGCGCGGACCTGCCGTAAGCCGGTGCGGTAAATACGACCTCGGAAGCTACAGGAAGCAGCCTGGCCAGTATGCCTTCAATGTCCTTATCCGACATTATGCCGACCACGAGAATTATCCTTCGGTCTGCCAGGTGGTCCTTTATGAATGCGGCCAGGGCCAGGGCAGCATCGGGATTATGCGCGCCGTCTATCATAATGGCCGGGTCACTTCTTACCATCTCAAGCCGGCCGCGCCAGCGCGCTTCGGCCAGACCCTTCCTTATCGCCGATATCGCATCTATCCGTCTTCCGCCTCCAGGGGCAAGGTCGCCTTTCAAGGCAAGAAGTGCAGTCTTTACCGCAAGGCATGCGTTTGAAATCTGGTGCTCTCCCGGCAAAGACGTGTGGAGGTCTCTGATCACGCAGTCAACGTCCCGGTAATCGAATGTTATGCCGTCAAGTCCCGAGGCCGAGGGTTCCCCCCTGAAGTCCCGGCCGTACATGAAAACCTCTGCGGACCGCTCCTGTGCCACACTCATGAGGACCCCCAATGCTTCTTCCTCCTGCCTCGCCAGGACAAGAGGGACGCCGCTCTTGATTATGCCCGCCTTTTCCGAGGCTATGTCGGTCAGCGTGTTTCCAAGGAACTCCATGTGGTCGTAACCAATCCCCGTTATTATGGACACCTCCGGCCGCACCAAGTTTGTTGCATCAAGCCTGCCGCCCATGCCCGTCTCAAGCACGGCCCAGTCCACCCGGTTTGTCCTGAAGTGATAAAAGGCCATGGCCGTGACGAATTCAAAAAAGGTGGGGACCTTTTCAAGGCAGGCGATCGCCTGCCGGATCTCTTCGGTGAGTTCAACGACCCGGTCCTCGGTTATCTGCTCACCATTGGTCCTTATTCGCTCGGTAAAACTCAGCAGATGCGGAGAAGTGAACAGGCCGACCTTGCAGCCCCCGGCCTCAAGGATTGAAGCCAAAAAGGCGGATACGGAGCCCTTGCCGTTCGTGCCGGCCACATGGATAGCCCTCAGGCTTTCGTGCGGATTGCCGAGGGCCGCCATAATTGCGCGCGTCTTGTCCAGCCCCAGTTTTATACCGTGCTTCTGAAGTCCGTAAAGAAAATCTATGGTCTCCGTGTAACTCATGAAGCCACCGGGAAAGTATCAACCAACGAGGTCAGGCCTTCAGTTGCCGGACTCAAGCGGCATTATGTGATGCACAAGCTTTGTTATGACGCTTTTCAGTTCCCTCCGCTCTTTAACGCAGTCTATCATGCCGTGTTCAAGGAGGAATTCAGCCCGCTGAAAGTTTTCAGGCAACTGCTGTTTTATGGTCTGCTCGATGACCCTCGGTCCGGCAAAGCCTATGAGGCTCCGGGGCTCTGCGATAATTATGTCCCCCAGCATGGCAAAGCTGGCTGTCACACCGCCAAAGGTAGGGTCGGCAAGTATGGAGATGAAAAGCACATCCTGCTCCTTGAGCTTGGCTATGGTGGCCGAAACCCTGGCCATCTGCATGAGGGAAAACATGCCCTCCTGCATCCTGGCGCCGCCGGAAGAGGATACGGTTATAAGCGGTATTTTTCTATCCAGGGCCCTTTCAGCGGCCCTGGTTATCTTTTCCCCCACAATGGAGCCCATGCTGCCCCCCATAAAGGAAAAGTCCATTATGGCCAGGACAACCGGCCTGCCGTCGATGCTCGCATCTCCGTAAATCACAGCCTCGTTCAATCCGCTCTTTTTTTTGTTCTCCTCAAGCCTGTCCGGATAAGGAATGGAGTCAACGAAATTCAGGGGGTCTGAGGCGACAAGATCGTCGTCCAGCTCTACGAAGCTGCCCTCATCGGCAATATACCTGATACGTTCAGTCGCGCTTATCCTGAAGTGGTAATTGCATTTGGGGCATACCTTCAGGTTCTTTTCTATCTCTTTCTTATATACGATCTCACGGCAGCCGTCGCACTTGACCCACAGTCCCTCGGGGATCTTGACCTTCTTTTCGGTAACCTCTTTTTTTTTCTTGAACCAGGCCATAAGTTATTGGTAATTTCAGGCTTGAAATTACCCGATCGCCTCCCTGAGTCTTGATATAAAGTCCCGTGCGGTTTCCGGAGACTCCTGCAGTTTCCCGACTATGGCGCTGCCGATGATTACGCCGTCTGCAACGCGGCTGATCATATGCGCATCTTCCGGGGTTGAGACCCCGAAGCCTACGGCCACAGGCATCCTCGTAAGCTGTCTGAGTCTGCCGATATGCGCTGAAAAGTCGTCATTCAGTGACAGTCTGGCCCCGGTTATCCCGGTCATCGAAACATAGTATACAAATCCCCTGGAGGCCTTTGCCACCTTCTTCATCCTGTCTTGGCCCGAGGTAGGGGCAACCAGAAATATGGTGTCCACGCCTGCCTCACGGCAAAGAGGCGCCAGATTGCCCGCTTCCTCGGGCGGCAGATCAGGGACAATAAGGCCGTCCACGCCGCAGGCCCCTGCGTCCTCTGCAAACCGTCTCTCTCCGTATTTGAAGACCGGATTATAATAAGTCATAAGTATAACCGGTATCGAAGTCTTGGACCTCAATTCCCGGACAAAGGCCAGGACCTTATTCAGTGTAACGCCTTTTTTCAGCGCCCTTTCAGCGGCCCTTTGTATGGTTGGACCATCAGCGAGCGGGTCTGAAAATGGTATCCCCAATTCGACCATGTCCGCGCCGCACTTCTCAAGCATAAGCACATAGTCCAGCGTCTTTTCCAGGTCCGGGTCGCCGGCCATTATATATGGGATAAAGGCCTTGCGTCCCTCTTTAATAATATTTCTAAATACGCCGGAAATGCCGAGCCTTTTCACTTCAGTTCTATCCCCCTGATAGCCGCTACCTGCTGTACATCCTTGTCGCCCCTTCCGGAAAGGTTTACGATGATGACCTTGTCTTTGGACAGGTCCGGCGCGAGCTTCACCGCCTCGGCTATCGCGTGCGCAGACTCAAGAGCGGGGATTATCCCCTCGGTCCGGCAAAGCAGTTCAAAGGCCGACAGGGCTTCATCGTCAACCGCATAAGTATACTTCACCCTGCCTGAATCTTTAAGAAATGCGTGCTCAGGTCCGACCGATGCATAGTCCAGTCCGGCTGAGACCGAATGCGTACCCAGGACATTGCCGTCTGCATCCTGGAGAAGATAGCTTTTTGTGCCCTGGAGCACTCCGATTGAGCCTCCGGCAAACCTTGCCGCATGCCGGCCGCTCTCTATACCCTCCCCTCCGGCCTCCACCCCGATCATCTTTACATCGTCCTTCAGAAACTCATTAAACAGGCCCATGGCATTACTGCCCCCGCCTACGCAGGCTATCAGATAATCAGGGAGCCTGCCTTCCGCTTTCAAAATCTGCCTGCGCGCCTCTCTGCCTATTACGGACTGAAACTCGCGGACGATCATGGGAAAGGGATGCGCTCCGAACACGGTGCCCAAAACATAATGTGTCGTCCTGACATTAGCCGTCCAGTCCCTCAGGGCCTCGTTGATGGCATCCTTGAGCGTCCTTGATCCTATGTCCACCTCATTGACCTTCGCGCCGAGCAGTTTCATCCTGAACACATTGAGGGTCTGTCGTTTGACGTCAACCGAGCCCATGTATATCTCGCACTCAAGGCCGACAAGGGCCGCCCCGGTTGCGGTCGCAACACCATGCTGACCGGCGCCGGTCTCTGCAATCAGGCGCTTCTTTCCCATTTTGCGGGCAAGCAGCGCCTGCCCGAGGGCGTTGTTGATCTTGTGAGCGCCGGTATGGGCAAGGTCTTCCCGCTTCAGGTATACCTTGGCCCCGCCCAAATGGGCGGTCAGGCGACTTGCGAAATACAGGGGAGTTGGTCTGCCGATATATGTGGCCTGAAGGTGTTTCAGCTCCTCCCTGAAGGCCCTGTCCTTTTGGGCCGCAACAAATGCGGCCTCAAGTTCCTCAAACGCCGGGACCAGGGTTTCCGGAGCAAACCTGCCGCCGTACGGACCGAAATAGCCCCTTTTATCGGGAAGTTTTTTGATCAGGTCCTCCATATCGGGAATTGACAACGGAATTGATTAAAGAATGCGGTTATTATATCATATTACTTTGATGAGGGGGGTCAAGGAACGGAACTCTCCCCTATCTCCTCTCGCTTCAGGCGACTACTGTTGGTTTCCAAAGAGGGGTAATCCCTCCCTTTGAAAAAGGGAGGACAGGAGGGATTTTATGAAGAATGTTTTCCCCGTCCGGTTCGTAGTGAAATAAATTAAAAAATGGAGGAACCATGCAAGAGACAAAGGTAGTCCTTTCCGAAAAAGAAATGCCGAGGCAGTGGTACAACATAATGGCCGACATGCCCACGCTCCCCCCTCCGCCCCTTCATCCGGGCACCAAACAGCCCGTCGGGCCCGACGATCTGAAGCCGTTGTTCCCCATGGCGCTGATTGAGCAGGAGATGAGCCCCAACAGGTGGGTGGACATCCCCGAAGAAGTGCTCGACATATACACCCTCTGGAGGCCTTCGCCTCTGCACAGGGCTCACAGGCTTGAGGCGGCGCTCAAGACCCCGGCAAAGATTTATTACAAATACGAGGGCGTAAGCCCTGCCGGCAGCCATAAGCCCAACACGTCCATCCCCCAGGCGTTTTACAACAAGAAGGCCGGCATCAGGAGGATAGCAACAGAGACCGGCGCCGGCCAGTGGGGTTCTTCAATGGCCCTCGCCGGGACAATGTTCGGCCTTGAAGTGACTGTTTACATGGTCAAGGTGAGTTATGATCAAAAGCCGTACAGGAGGATTGCGATGGAGACGTGGGGCGCTACTGTGCACCCCAGTCCATCCAATGTCACCAACTGCGGCAGGAAGATACTTGAGGCCGACCCGAACAATCCCGGCAGTCTTGGCATGGCCATTTCCGAAGCAGTGGAAGATGCCGCATCTCATTCGGACACCAATTATGCCCTCGGTTCGGTGCTCAATCACGTCCTTCTGCATCAAACCATAATCGGCCTTGAGGCAAAAAAACAGATGGAACTCATAGGACAATACCCCGACATCATCATCGGCTGCTGCGGTGGCGGAAGCAACTTCGGCGGGATCAGCCTCCCCTTTGTCTGCGACAAGATACACGGCAGGGACCTGCGGGCCATAGCGATAGAGCCTGCTTCATGTCCGACACTCACAAAGGGCGAGTTCAGGTATGACTTCGGAGATACGGTAGGGTTTACTCCGCTACTAATGATGTACACCCTGGGCCACGACTTCATGCCGCCCGGCATTCACGCCGGAGGTCTTCGTTATCATGGAGATTCCACGCTTATTTCACAACTCCTGCACGACGGCATAATCGAGGCCAGGGCATACCCGCAACTACCGGTCTTTGAGTCCGCGATGACCTTTGCCAGGACCGAAGGCATAATACCCGCTCCCGAAAGCGCCCATGCTATCAAGGGGGCCATTGACGAGGCCCTCCGCTGCAAGGAGGAAGGGAAGGAGAAGTGTATCCTCTTTAACCTGAGCGGCCACGGTTACCTGGACCTCGCGGCCTATGCCGACTTCATGGCCGGCAAGCTGTCCGACCATGAGTATCCGGCTGAAAAGATAAAAGAGGCCCTTGCCAAGCTTCCTGTGATATAGAAACCGCATCCCCGGAGAGAGTAAGGCAGCAATGCCTTACTCTCTCCGGGGTTTTTTGTTCATCCGGAGGGTTTATGTCGAAGGAAGACCTGTCGAAATTACGCATAGACAAGATGGCAGAACAGCATGCAGGCCGAAGGAAACGCCGCAGGGCCGTTTTCATCCTGTTTGCGGCGCTGTCAGCCTCTGCTGCTTTATTACTGCACTCCAGAGGTGTCTTTACACCGGTCGTTGGGGTTGAGATTGTAAGCGTCTCTAAGGTATATCCGTCCCAGGCCTTCACGCTTCTTAACGCAAGCGGCTATGTAGAGGCCCAGCGCAAGGCGGCGGTGGCTTCCAAGGCCACCGGCAGACTGGTCCAGCTCAGCGTGGAAGAAGGAAGCAGGGTGAAAAAAGGCGAAGTCCTGGCCCGCCTTGAAAGCGGCGATATGGCAGCATCCCTGGAACAGGCCAGGGCGAATCTTAATTTGGCCCGTTCTGATGTGGACAAGGCAAAGGCGGATGTGAAGAACGCCTCGGTTTCCTTTGAGAGGGCCAGGTCCCTTTTGGCGCAACAGTTCATTTCAAAATCCGATTACGACTCTGCCGAGGCCCGTTATGATATTGCAAAGGCAGGCGAGACAGGGGCTCAGGCCGGGGTCAAGGCTGCCGAGGCTGCCGTCAGGAGCGCTGAGGTGGCGCTTGAATACACCATGATACGCGCCCCTTTTGATGCAGTAGTGCTGACCAAAAACGCAGACATTGGAGACCTTGTCACACCCCTCGGTGCGTCTGCCAATGCAAAGGCGGCGGTTGTCACCATAGCGGATATGGGCTCGCTTCAGGTTGAAGTGGACGTCTCGGAGTCAAACATCCATCAGGTCAGACAGGGACAGCCTTGCGAGATAATGCTGGATGCCCTGCCGGATTCACGTTTCAGGGGGGCTGTGCACATGATTGTGCCCACTGCGGACAGGACAAAGGCAAGCGTAATGGTCAAGGTGAGGTTCCTGGACAAGGATGTCCGCGTACTGCCTGAGATGAGCGCCAAGGTGGCCTTTTTGCAAAGGCCGGTTGGGGCCGGGGAGGATACGCCGAGGATAGCCGTAAGCGTATCTGCAATCCGTAAGACCGGCGGCAGAAATTCAGTTTTCCTCGTAACAAACGGAATGGCCTTTGAATCAGCAGTAAAGACCGGCCAAAAGCTGGGAGACATGATTGAGGTCCTTGACAGCCTGAAACCAGGAGACAAGGTTGTGGACAAACCGTCGGACAAACTGAAAAGCGGCATGAGGGTAAAGGTCCCGGACAAGTAGATGACAATGCCGCCGCCCATTGTAAGGATAGAAGACCTTTACAAGTCTTACAGCAGGGGGAGCCAGATAATCCCCGTGCTTGAGAAAATAACCTTTGACATAGCCGAAGGCGAGTTCCTGGCCCTCATGGGCCCTTCAGGTTCAGGGAAAACCACGCTGCTTAATCTCATAGCGGGTATAGACAAGGCGGACAGCGGCGCCATCCTTGTTGCCGGAACAGACATATCTCTGCTTTCGGAAACAGAACTGGCAGCATGGCGCTCAAGGAATGTCGGCTTTATTTTCCAATTCTATAACCTCATCCCCGTGCTCACAGCGCTTGAAAACGTGGAATTGCCGCTTCTGCTCACCGGCCTTTCAAAGAGAGGGCGGCTGGAGCATGCAGTAGCAGCGCTGTCTGCGGTGAATCTGGATGACAGGATGGAGCATTACCCTTCCGAACTCTCAGGCGGCCAGCAACAGCGGGTTGCCATAGCAAGGGCAGTAGTGACCGACCCGACAATCCTGGTGGCTGATGAACCGACAGGAGACCTGGACAGGGTGTCGGCTGCGGAGATACTGGACCTGATGGCACGCCTCAACATGGAACTGCGCAAGACTATAATCATGGTCACACACGATCCGCGGGCCGCTGAAAAGGCCAATGTAACAAGGCATCTGGACAAGGGCGTGCTGAATTCCGATGTACAGCCTTAAGCTGATACTGAAAAATACCTTTCGCCACAAGCTCAGGACGTTTCTGACCATGATGGGCATCGTCGTTGCGCTGCTCGCCTTCGGCCTGCTCAGGACGGTCATCACCACCTGGTACGGCATGGTGGATGCCGCCTCTGCAAGCCGTCTTGTCACCAGGAACTCCATCTCCCTGATATTCCCCCTGCCCATTTCGTATTATGAAAAAATCCGCCACGTGGACGGAGTGAAGTCCGTAACATACGGGACCTGGTTTGGCGGTATTTACATTGATGCCAAACACTTCTTTGCAAATGAGGCCCTGGAGCCGAAAGGGTTTCTCGATCTTTATCCCGAATATGTGCTGCGGCCCGATCAAAAAAATGCCTTTATTTTGGACAGAAAGGGCTTTATAGCCGGGCGCAAGCTTGTGGAGAAATACGGCTGGAAGACAGGTGATACGGTCACACTTAAGGGCACCATCTTTCCAGGCAACTGGGACTTTGTCATGCGTGGAATATACAGCGGCAGGACCAGAAATACCGAGGAGTCGGCCTTCATCTTCCATTGGGACTACCTCAACGAGACGCTCAAAAAAACTGCGCCGCGCCGCGCTGATCAGGCAGGTTTTTACATAATAGGTCTCACAGACCCCAACCGCGCGGCCGAGGTCTCACTTGCCATTGACGGCATGTTCAGAAACTCCATGGCCGAAACCATAACAGAGACGGAAAAGGCCTTTCACCTGGGATTCCTCGCAATGAGCGAAGCCATATTAGTCGCCATCCGCATGCTTTCCATGGTGGTAATCCTCATAATCATGGTGGTGATGGCAAACACCATGGTCATGACCGCAAGGGAGCGTATGGGCGAGTATGCCGTGTTCAAGACCCTCGGCTTTGGAGGCGGATATATCGCAGGCCTGATACTGGGGGAGTCGCTGCTTATATGCCTGGCCGGCTGTATGATTGCCGTTGTCCTTACTTATCCGGTAGCGGATATATTTGCCGCCGCCCTGAGCGATTTTTTCCCGGTATTTGTAGTTTCCCGCACAACCATCTATCTGGATATCGCAGCTTCGGTCTTCGTGGCTGTTGTGGCGGCTGTCGTGCCTGCGCGCCGCGCCATGACATTGACCATAGCGCAAGGTCTCAGGCGGATAGGTTGATGGGCATCCCTTACTCTTACAGCCTGCGCAATCTAAGGACCCGCCTGCTGACAACGACCCTGACCGCAGCAGGCATGGCCCTGGTTGTATTCGTATTTGCCTCTGTCCTGATGCTGTCTGAAGGGCTCAGGCAGACCCTTACGGCAACAGGCTCTTACGACAACGTGGTGCTGATCAGAAAGTCTTCTGTTTCCGAGGTCCAAAGCGGTGTTGAGCGCGGCCAGGCCTCTCTTTTGGAAATACAGCCTGAGGTTGCCTCAGGGCCTGACGGCAGGCCCATGCTGGCAAAGGAGGTTGTCGTCCTCATCAGCCTGCCCAAGCGGGACAGTGGAAAGCCGTCCAATGTAACGATACGGGGGATCGGGAAGGGATCTCTTTCTCTGAGGCCGCAGGTAACGCTTGCACAGGGCCGCATGCCGAGACCCGGGTCATGGGAGATAGTGACCGGCGGCAGTATCGCCCGGAGGTTCAGGGGAGCGGGTCTCGGCGAAACACTCCGCTTTGCAATGAGGGACTGGAGGGTCGTAGGGATTTTCGATGCGGGAAATACAGGATTTAACTCCGAATTGTGGGGTGATGCCGACCAGTTGATGCAGGCCTTTAATCGTCCGGTCTATTCGTCGGTCATATTCAGGATGAGAGACCCGTCCGAATTCCAGGCATTCAGGGACCGTATCGTGAGCGACCCGCGCCTGACCGTGGAACCCAAGAGGGAGATCAGATACTATGAGGAACAGTCCGAGATGATGTCCAAGTTTCTGAATATATTGGGTCTGTCTCTGTCCATAATATTTTCGCTGGGCGCAACAATAGGCGCCATGATAACAATGTATGCGGCTGTTGCGACACGCACTTCCGAGATAGGCACACTTCGGGCGCTTGGGTTTGGACGGGGAAGCATCCTTACCGCTTTTTTGCTGGAGGCGCTTTTTCTAAGCCTTATCGGCGGGCTTTTGGGCCTGTTTTTCGCATCCTTCATGCAGCTTATAACCGTCTCTACCCTGAACTTCCAGACCTTTTCCGAACTGGCTTTCAGCTTTTCACTTAATTCCCGCATTGTTGTTGCGTCGCTTATGTTCTCTCTGTTTATGGGTTTCGTCGGCGGCTTCCTGCCGGCTGTCAGGGCCGCACGCATGAATATCGTGGAGGCCTTGAGGACGGGGTGACAAGAATTGTCTGAGGCGGGCTTGCTTGGCGATTAGCGTTTTAACTAAGACCTGGACATCTCCGACAGCATCTCCCTTCCACCAACGAGCTGTCCGTTACTATCCAAATATGGATGATTTATATCTTTGATACTCTTCTTCCACTTTATCTTTCAGGCTTTGCACCCGGGATGAATTTGTTAGTCCTATGAATTGCAGGTCCTTCTCTATGGGACCAATGTTGTCGTAAATGCCTATTCGCAATTCGGAACATATATGATCGGCTGCCTTTACAATTAGTATGTCGGAAATATCCTTGTGTTTGGCTATTTCAGCAGCGGTGCGGTGGTGCAACGAAATTACGCTGCGTATTTCAATAGGGAGATGCCAATTTTTTGCCACATAGTCTCCAATCCCGCAGTGGGTGAACCCAAAGTTTGAAAACTCAACATCCTCAAAGGACTGCCCTGAAGACCTCACTTCGTCTATTACCATCGCGTATTTATCTTTAAAGTTGATATTCATTACCATCTTGCCGAAGTCATGCAACAAGCCATGAATAAGATGTTTTTTAGGGCTGCCTATTCCTATCTGATTAGCTATGAGCTTGGATGTAACCGCAACAGCAGTACTATGTTCCCAAAGTCCAACATCGACGACATCGGCTTTCCTTCGGAGGTCTTTCAAGGCTGATACAGCTACAATCTCACTAACGGTCTCGAACCCCAAGCGTAAAACAGCCTCAT
>Ga0315281_10000038_pt1 | contig 153696 bp, 140 predicted proteins | sample YL17G07_0_MG_FD_204540 | JGI IMG/M metagenome (GOLD analysis project Ga0315281, IMG submission 204540) | Sediment microbial communities from Yellowstone Lake, YNP, Wyoming, USA - YL17G07_0 | ecosystem: Environmental > Aquatic > Freshwater > Lake > Sediment | place: USA: Wyoming | collected...
TTCAAAACGCTTTGGGTATGATTCATTTTGATAATGGCGTTGTGGGATTTTTTCGCAAAACAAGATTACCACGCTTTGCGCCATTATCGTTTTTTTTCATTCCAGTTAGCGGAAACTAAAGCTGTGATCAAGAAACCTAAAAAACCAGCGAAAGAGTTTCTGCTGGTTCAAAAAAAAGAATACGCCCTGAAAAAGAAAACTAGCGACCGCTCCAAAATAGACTTACGCCAACAGGCGGAAGCGAATTTGAGCAAAAGAAAAAACGGCAAAGCGCTTTCGCCCAGAACGGAGGCGGAAACCCTGCGCCTCCTTCACGAACTGGAAACGCACAAAATCGAATTAGAAATGCAAAACGAGGAATTACTGAGCTCGCGCGCCGAGATGGAAGCGGCTCTGCGTTTGTACGAATTTGCGCCAGTGAGCTACTTTACGCTGGCGCATGACGGCGCAATCCAACAGGTTAACCTGACTGGGGCAAGCCTGTTGGGCGTCGAGCGCGATAAACTGATTAATCGGCGCTTTGGGTTATTCGTGGCTGAAGAGTCGCGCCCTATTTTTAACGCTTTTTTGGGAAGGGTCTTTGACGGCGACGAGGAAAAACAAACCTGCGAAGTTGCCTTCTTGAAAAATAAGCGTAACCAGATTTGGGCGCGCATCGAAGCCAACCGCGTCGAATTGACGCTTGGAAAGTCTGGCGTGTGCCGAGCGGTCGCGGTAGATATCACAGAGCGCAAACAGGCGGAAGAAGCGTTGCGCGCGAGCGAAGAGCGCTTCCATACCCTCGTGGAGTCCTTGAACGACGTCGTTTACACGCTCGACGCCGAACAACGTCATACGGGCGTTTACGGCGAATGGGTTGCCAAAGCGGGCTTAACGCCTGAATTCTTTTTGGGCAAAACGGCGCAAGACCTCTTTGGCGCGGAGGCGGCTCTCGTTCATCAAGCCGCCAACGAAAGCGCGCTTGCGGGCAAACCGACGACGTATGAATGGTATTCTCCGTCCGCCGAGGGCGTTACGCATTATCAAACCGTCGTTTCGCCCTTGCAAAATTTTCAGGGAGAAGTGATTGGCGTGGTCGGCGTGGGGCGCGACGTCACCGAACGCAAACACGCGGAAGAAGCGTTGCGCGCGAGCGAGGAAAACTTTCATAAATCATTGGAATTTATGCCAACTCCCATTGCGCTTGCTAAAAGTAATGGGGATTTGTTTTTTTTGAACAAGCGCTTTTGCGACGCCTACGGATATTCGCTTCAAGACCTGCCCACGCTTGAAAAATGGTTCGTTTTAGCGTATCCTGATATTGAATATAGGAATTTTGCGCTGAATGACTGGAGCAAAAGAGTTGCCGACGCCCTTAAATATAATATTGCCACCATTGCCAACGAGTATCTGGTCACGTGCAAAAATGGCGAAGTTAAAACGGTTGAAATTTCCGCTTACTTTGAGAAAGACTTTGCTATTGGACTGTTTCATGACGTCACCGCGCGCAAGCAAGTGGAAACGGCATTGCGCGAGAGCGAAGAAAAATTCCGCCGTCTCGTCGCTACGTCCTTTGACGCGATTGTGATGCTTGATCACGACGGACTGACGACGCTCTGGAATCAATCCGCCGCCGCGATGTTCGGCTATACGGCGGAAGAAATGTTTGGGCGGGATATGCACGACCTCATTACTTCGGAATCCGCGCGCGCGGCTTTCCACGCCGCCTTTGTCCAGTTTAAAGAGACCGGCGCATGTCCCATTTTGAACGCGCACATCGAAGCCTCCGCCATAAAAAAGGACGGTTCGCAGTTTCCCGTTGAAATTGCCGTCGCGCCTTTGCGGCTTCAGGGGAAGTGGTGCGCCGCCGCCACAATCCGCGACGTCACCGAGCGCAAACGGATGGAGGAAATTTTGCGCGAGCAAGCTACCCGCGACCCGTTGACCGGCTTGTATAATCGCCGTTATCTTTACGAAACGATGGAGCGCGAACTCGCGCGCGCCAAACGCGAAAATTACCCTATCAGTGTTTTGATGATGGACATTGACCATTTCAAAAACTTTAACGATACCTACGGACACCAAGCGGGCGACGAAGTTTTGATCGCGCTGGGGCGTTTATTGTATAACAGCGTCCGTCAAAGCGATATCGCTTGTCGGTATGGCGGCGAGGAATTTATTGTCATTATGCCGAGCGTGGATATCGCGGACGCCGAACGCCGCGCGGACGCCATCCGCCGCGCTTTCAGCGTTTTATCGATCAACTACGACGGCGCTGAGTTGTCCGTCTCCATGTCCGTTGGCGTCGCTTGTTATCCGCAGCATGGCGACGGCATAAACGCAATCGTCAAAGCCGCCGACGCCGCGCTCTACGCCGCGAAACAAGCCGGGCGCAATTGCGTCTGCGTTTGGGAGGCTGAATGACTCGTCCAATTAATCTCGCCGCCGTCCGCATGGACGCAGCGCCCTAACGTATTTTTTGGACAATTACAGGACTTTCGCTTGTCATTCTGAGCGAAGCGAAGAATCTCTACGACTGTCTCAGAGACCCTTCGCTGTCGCTCAGGGCGACAGGAAGTTGAGCGAAAGTCCTGAATTATTTCAATGCAACGCTGAAATCATATTACGCTGAGCGGTGGCGAAATGGGTGAAACGCAAAGACCTCGCAAACTCGGACGTCTTTTTTTGGTTCTTTGGGGTTTGCCGTGATTCTGCGCGCGGATTATGCGGATTTTTATCAATCAAATCTTTCCTCGCGCCAGACGTTTGCGCGGTTGTGGTAGCCCGCTTGCTCCCAAAATCCGCGTTTGTCATGCGACATAAATTCCAACGCGCGCAACCACTTTGCGCCTTTCCAAAAATAGGGCGTTTCTAAATCGGCGCGTTCGGGAATGAAACCGACCATGCCGCGCAACGGGTAACCGTGCTCGGGCGCAATTGGTTCGCCGTCCAAATGCGTCGCCAGCAAGAAGTTATCCTGCAACGCGATTTGAAGCGGCAGGTTGACGGTGAATCCGTATTCGGCGTGTTGCATCACATGCGCCGCCGTCGGCTTGATTTTGATTAGCCCGTTTTCAACTAACGTCTTAATCGAGACGCCTTCCCAAACCATATCCGTTTTACTCCAGCGCGTGACGCAATGAATATCCATTTGGATTTTGGAGCGCGGCAGCTGATTGAACTCGTTCCATGACCAGCGTTTTTCCTCTTCCACTTCGCCCCAAACGCGGAAATCCCATGTCGCCGCGTTGAACGGCGGCACAGGCCCGTAATGCAACACGGGAAATTTTAGCGTTAACGATTGCCCAGGCGGAAGTCTGCCTTCGGCGCGAATGCGGTCTTCCTCTTGCTTGCGACGATCAAAACCTTCAAATGAAAACATAGGTTGCCTCTTTTTAAACGACGCTTATAACCGCATAGACTTTGCGTCGCCCGCCAATGTTACTTGCAAAAGATGATAGCTTTTTAATAGGACTTATGCAAGATTGAATCCGCCCGCGCCCTCACCCTAGCCCTCTCCCGCATGGAGAGGGGTCTCCCTTCCCCTTCGGGGGAAGGGTTGGGGATGAGGGAGCGTCTTGCGTAAGTCCTATTTAATAGATTTACGACTTGCGCTCAACCAGTTTTAGAGACGCAAAAGTTGAAAAGTTGGCGGTCTTTTATCCTTCATCATTTCTATTGGTATAATTCCGCCACCTTACTTGTGGAGCGTCTTGCATCATGACCAAAAAACTTTCAGGCAATCAAATCCGCCAGACCTTTATAGATTTCTTCGTGGAACGCGGACATACCGCCGTGCCTTCCATGTCGCTTGTCCCGGGCGGGGACGGCACGTTGCTGTTCACCAATTCGGGCATGGTGCAATTCAAGGACGTTTTCATCGGCACGGAGAAAAAAAACTACACTCGCGCCGTTGATTCGCAAAAGTGTATGCGCGTCGCGGGCAAACACAACGATCTCGACGACGTCGGGCGCGACGACACGCATCATACTTTTTTTGAAATGCTCGGCAACTGGTCGTTTGGCGATTACTATAAAAAAGACGCGATTGCGTGGTCGTGGCAGTTGCTGACCGAAGCGTGGGGTTTGCCTAAAGACAAACTTTACGCCACTTGTTTTCAAGACGACAAAGGCTCCATCCCGCAGGACGACGAAGCCGCCGACATTTGGAAACAACAGCCCGGCTTCGATCCTGCGCATATTTTGTTTTGCGGACGCAAGGAAAATTTTTGGCAAATGGCGGATACGGGCCCGTGCGGACCATGCTCCGAAATTCACCTCGACCTCGGCGAAGAGCGCGACAACTTGCGCGGCGTTGAACATCGCTGCGGCGTCAACGGCGAATGTACGCGCTACCTTGAGTTGTGGAATAACGTCTTTATTCAATACAATCAATTCGCGGACGGCAAACTTGAAGCGTTGCCCGCCAAGCATGTGGACACGGGCATGGGTTTTGAGCGCATCGTTTCCGTTTTGCAGGGCGTCGATTCAAATTATAAAACCGATCTCTTTAGCGGCGCGTTGGATGTTTTGCGCGCGCTCGCGGGGCAGACCGAAAAAGAAATGCTCGCCGATTTCACGCCCTATCGCGTCGTTTGCGATCATGCGCGTTCTGCCGCGTTTCTCATCGCCGACGGCGTCGTTCCCGGCAACGGCGGACGCAACTATGTGACCCGCATGATTATCCGCCGCGCCGCGCGCTTTGGCGCAAAGATTGGACTCCGCGAGCCGTTCCTCGCCAAAGTCGCCGAAGCGGTGATTGCGGAATACGGCGATTTTTATCCCGAACTCGAAAAAAATAAAGCGACGATATTGGACAACCTCACGCGGGAAGAAATTCGCTTCGCGCGGACCGTCGAGGCGGGGATTGCTCATCTGGAGCATCTCCTCTCTGAGATTCGTTCTTCAAACGCGCGAGTCCTCGATGGGCGCAAAGCTTTTGACCTTTATGCCACCTACGGTCTGCCTTTTGAAATTTCCCGCGACGTCGCCCGCGAACAAAATCTGGATATTGACGAAGCGGGTTTCAATATCGCAAAAGAAGAACACAGCAAAGCCTCCGGCGGCGGCAAAGCGATGGGAAAAATCGGCGGCGAAGATTCTGAATTTTTTGCGAACCTCTTGAAAGACTTGCAATCCAAAAACAAATTAAGCAAAGACGGCGTCGTGTACGACCCTTACTCAAGCCGACGAACGGAAGGCGAAGTCCTCGCGCTCATCGCCCACGGCGAAGTAGTTTCGTCCGCTTCGTTAGACGACGTTGTTGAAGTGATTTTGCCCAAGACGGGTTTCTACATCGAAGCCGGCGGTCAAGTCAACGACACGGGATACATTCGCGGCGCGGGTTGGGAAATCGAAGTCGCAAATGCGCGCCGCGCCTCTGCGGGAGTCATTGCTCACGTTGGCACGGTGATTGCGGGTCAACCCAAAACGGGCGATCAATGCGTCGCCGAAGTGGATGCGACTCGTCGTCACGACATTATGCGGAATCACACCGCGACGCATTTGCTTCACAGAGCCTTGCATGAAGTTTTAGGACAAAGCGCGGTTCAAGCGGGTTCGCTGGTCGCGCCGGATCGTTTGCGCTTTGACTTCAATCATCCCGAAGCGCTGACTCGCGAACAAATCGAGCGCGTCGAAAAAATGGTCAACGAAGCGATTGCGGAAGATATGCCTGTCCACAAGGAAACTAAATCTCTTGCCGACGCAAAAAAAGAAGGCGCAATGGCGCTCTTCGGCGAGAAGTATGGAGAAATTGTTCGCACGGTTGCGATTTCAAAATACGACATTGGCGACGTCTATTCCTACGAGCTCTGCGGCGGCACGCACTTGGAACGCACATCCGACGTTGGCGCGTTCCTCATTCTCAGCGAAGGTTCTGCGGCGGCGGGCGTTCGCCGCATCGAAGCGCTCACCGGGCGCGGCGCGTATGATTTAATCGCAAAGCGTTTCAAGACGCTAAAACAAACCGCCGGCGTTTTGAAATCTTCCATCGAAGAAATTCCGCATAAAATCCAAATTCTCGAAGAAGAATTAAACGACGCTAGAAAACAAATCGTCGCGCTTAGAACGCAGTCCGCGCTTTCCGCTTTCAACCGGCAACTTTCCAATATTCAAACCGTGAAAGCCGTCAATGTGTTTGCCGTTGAAATTCCAAACTCCGATGCGGATACTCTGCGAACGCTGGCGGATAAATTCCGCGAGAAATATCCCAAAAACGGAATCTGCATGCTCGCTTCGGGGACGGCGCTTCTCTCTGTCGTCACCGAAGATTTGGTCAAGCGCGGAATCAAAGCCGGCGATTTAATTCAATCCATCGGCGGCAAAGGCGGCGGGCGTCCCAACCTCGCGCAAGGCAGCTTGCCCAACGCGGAGCAAACAACGGAAGCGTTGAGCAAAGTTATCCAAGCGGTTGAAGAGAAGTTGAAGTAAGCGTTTAGCCCCTGCGCTTCAAAAATAGCGCACTCCTTTCGCTGTGCTATAATTTCGCGCATGCGAAAAACTTCGTTCATTCCATTTTTTTTGTTTGTTAGCGGATTGGCGATTGCTTTCGCGGCGATTTTTGCCAACGCTCTTGGTTTGGACGAACGCCCCGGTTGGGGGAGAGTGCGTATCGCGGTTTTGATTTTTAGCGTTCTATTGGTTGCGCTTTCCGCTTTCTATTTATTTTACGCGGATAAAGTAAATTCTGCGGCGCAAGGCGTTCAAGCGTTGATTGAACGCAATCCCATTGTTTCCCGGACGCGCGGGAATCAAAATTTTATTTACCTAGCCCGAATTTTCAAATCCTATCGCTTTGCGTTTCCATTTTCTATTCTTGTCGTTATGGTTTACGTTTGGCTGATTAGCTCGGGCGCATGGGTAAATTGGGTTTCGCCGACGCATTATTACGCCGATCTAGCGCGAGGCTTTCAAAAAGGCAACCTCTTTGTTCCCAGCAAACCCGAACCCGGTTTGCTGAATTTGCCCGACCCTTACGATCCTTTAGCGCGAGCGCAGGCTGGCATTAAGGCGCCGATAGACATTAGTTATTACAACGGCAAGTATTATTTATATTGGGGACCCGTTCCGTCTTTGCTCCTCGTCGCCGTCTATCCGTTTTATCACGGCCGGGTGGGCGATTTGCAACTTGTCTTCGCTTTTGTTTGCGGAATCTTCTTAATCCATTTTTTTCTTCTAATCGCAATCTGGGATCGCTTTTTTAACGCTTTGCCCAAATGGACGCTTTCAGTTTCAATTTTGTTGGTTGGGCTGAGCGGTCCCGTCGCGTTTATGTTGAATAATTTTTTTTACGCCAGAATTTACGAGGCGGCGATATTTGGGGGACAATTTTTTTTGATGGGCGGTTTTGCGATTGCGCTCTTGTTTTTGAATAAACCCTCTTTTTGGAAACTTGCGTTGGCTGGAGTCCTCTGGGCGTTGTCCATTGGAACTAGGCAGACTCTATCGTTGCCGATTGGTTTTATGGCGTTGACGCTCGCCTATAGAATCCTAAGAGACGATAAGACGTTCTTTCAAAAATTCGCAAGCGCGGCTATTTTGACGACGCCCATTATTGTTGGTTTCGCGTGTTTAGGTTGGTATAACTGGGCGCGTTTTGGCTCCGTCGTTGAATCGGGTTTGTATTATCAAATCAATACGGGGTTTGTACACTATAACGCCGATGAATTGATTGGCTTCCGGTATATTCCCCAGAATTTGTATAATTATCTATTGGCGCCGTTTGGATTTGCGCCTCAATTCCCATTCCTTGTCCCAGAAATTGGGAATTCAGAGGAGGTTTTCTTTCTTCGCCCTCTTTCGCCTTCAATATATAAGTCTCAACATATTACAGGGTTGTTGTATATGGTTCCCTTTGCGATGTTTGCGTTTGCTCCTTCTGCGCTGTTGTTTTTAAATCCTTTCAAAGGAAAATCAACGCAAACGCCGATCGACGGCGGCGAACGGCGCGTTTTAAGTTGGATCATAACGACGTTGAGCGGATCCTCGCTGGTAGCCTTTGGCTTCCTTTTGACGTTTTTTTGGGCGGCAATGCGGTACATAGAAGATTTTATACCGTCCTTGATTTTACTTAGCGTAATTGGGTTTTGGCAAGGGTATGCTTTACTTTTGCAGAAGAATATTCCGAGCAGGTTATATGCCGCGTTTGGGTTTGTTCTTGCGAGCGCGTCCGTTGTAATTAGCGTTTTGCTTGGCGTTTCTATGAACGATGCGCGTTTCGCGTTTATTCGTCTTTTTTCTTTCCTTCAATAAAGTTCATATATGCCCAAACAAAAAGTAGTCATTGCCATGTCCGGCGGCGTGGATTCTTCGGCGGCGGCGGCGTTGCTCAAACAGCAAGGATACGACGTAACGGGTATGATGTTGCGTTTGTGGTCTGAGCCGGGCAAGGCAGAATCCAATCGTTGTTGTACGCCCGATTCGATGGCGCAAGCGCGACGCGTGGCTGGTATTCTTGACATTCCGTTTTATGTGGTTGACGCGAAAGAGATTTTTCGAGAAACGGTCGTTCAATATTTTTTGGATGGGTACGCGCGCGGCGAAACGCCCAACCCATGCCTGATGTGCAATCGCCAAATTCGTTGGACGTTTTTGCTGAATCGCGCGCTGGCGTTGGGCGCGGAGTTTTTGGCGACAGGGCATTATGCGAGGATCGAGAAAAACGAAAGAGGAAAAAGCGAGCTTTTGCGCGCGGTGGATTATTCAAAAGATCAATCTTATGTTCTTCATGTTTTAACTCAAGAGCAATTGAGGCGCGCGCTTTTCCCGGTGGGCGAATATCCTAAATCTGAAATCCGTCGCATCGCCGCGGACTTTGGTTTGCCGACCGCTTCGCGCGTGGATTCTCAGGATTTGTGTTTTCTTGCGGGAGACGATTATCGTAATTTTATCCAACGCAACGCAAGCGAAATATTAAAGCCCGGAGATATTGTTATGCGCGACGGCAAGGCGATTGGTCGGCACACTGGGCTTGCCAACTACACAATCGGACAAAGAAAAGGGCTGGGCGTGGCTTCGTCTACTCCGCTTTATGTTCTTGCGAAGGACGCAACGCGCAATGCGCTAATTGTTGGAGCGCAAGAAGAATTAGGTTTTACGGAATTGACCGCGCGCGACGTCAATTGGATTTCGGGCGAGGCGCCGCTTGAGCCGTTTCGCGCGCAAGTAAAGATTCGCTATACGGCGAAAGAGGTCGCGGCGCTGGTTATCCCGATGGGGCAGGGACAGGTCAAAGTTAAGTTTGACGCGCCTGTTCGGGACGCCACAGCGGGACAAGCGGCGGTATTCTATCAAGGCGATGTGGCGCTGGGTGGCGGAACTATAAACTGAAACGCCCTGCGCGTAACCAGAATGCGCAACAAAAAAAATAAAAACTATTTAGGCGACCAATGATAACCATTCCCAATTTTCTATTTGCTTTATTGGTTTCAGCTCTTTGCGGATCTCTCTATCATCTGCTACGCGGCGGAGACGGATGGCGTTTGTTTTTATACCTTGCGTTGAGCGCGCTGGGCTTTGCGGCGGGGCAAGCGTTTAGCGTCTGGCGCGGATGGAATTTGTTCGCGTTTGGCGCGTTGGATATTGGCGTCGGCGCGATTGGAAGCGTTATATTTTTAACGTTTGGCGAGTGGCTGGGCAAAACAAAAAAAGAAAGCGGTGTATAATCTGCGCCCGTTGGATATTTAAAATATAAAAGAGGAAATTAAAAGCATGAGTTTTGTAACCGATCTAATTGATTTGTTTCTGCATTTGGATAAATATCTTCAAGCAATCATTGACCAATACGGCGCATGGACGTACGGCATTTTGTTCGCGGTGATCTTTGTGGAAACGGGCTTGGTGGTCATGCCGTTCTTGCCCGGCGATTCGTTGCTGTTTGCGGCGGGTACGTTTGCGGCGTTAGGCTCGCTAAATATATGGGCTCTTATGGGGCTATTAATGATTGCGGCTATTCTTGGCGACGCCGTGAACTATTCCATTGGGTATTATTTAGGCGAGCGCGCATACAACATCAAGTGGATTAAAAAAGAATACCTTGACCAGACGCACGCATTTTTTGAAAAACATGGCGGCAAGGCGATTTTTCTTGCGCGGTTTGTCCCCATCGTGCGCACGTTTGCGCCCTTTGTCGCGGGCGTTGGCAGAATGTCTTACGGTTACTTCGCCGCTTACAACGTCGCAGGCGGCGTTGTGTGGGCGTCCATTTTTACGCTGCTGGGATTTGCGTTCGGCAATATTCCGTTTGTTAAGAAAAATTTTGAATTTGTCATTGTCGTCATCATTTTCATTTCCATCCTGCCGATGGTTTATGAATGGTGGAAGGCGCGTCGCAACGCAAAATAATTTTGTAGGGCGGGATCCCAACCCGACCTACGTTCTTATGAAAAAAACCGCCGCTCTCTTTTTTCTTTTTATCGTCGTTATCGTTATTCTTGCGGATACGGGGAATTTGCCGCATCCTGTAAACGCGATCTACCGTATTCCGTATGGGGATAAATTCGGGCATTTCATTCTTTTTGGACTCTTGAATTTTTTCGTCACTCGCGCGGCGCTTTCTTCGCTTTCTTCCCACCGCCCAATTAGGGTTGCGCTTTCCGTCGGTTTGACCCTCGCCTTGCTGATCGCGCTGGAAGAGTGGTCGCAGAAACTTTTTCCCGTGCGTACTTTTGAACTTCTGGATTTGTTTGCAAGTTGTCTTGGCGCGGCTGTTGGCGGAGTTGTCGCTTGGAAGTTTGCGCCTTCGAGTTCTTAAAGAACTTGAAGATTTGTCGCGGATTTTCAACCGCCTTTCCCCGCCCGAACCTTTTTAAACTGAAGAATCCGCAAGGGTTACTCGATTTCTCCCCATTTTTTTGGCAACATACATAGCTTGGTCGGCGGCTTCGCTTAGACTTGCGGGCGTTTGGCGTTCCGGGAAAGTTGCAATGCCGCAACTGAGCGTAACGGCAAACTCATGCCCCTCGAAAATATGGCGCACCTGAGAAAAAGATTTGCGCAATTCATCCATAATTTGCCAGGCAACTTGTCCGTTTGAATTGGGCAGGATGGCGACAAATTCATCCCCGCCATAGCGCCCAACAATATCCGATTGGCGCAAGCGATGCGAAAGCATGTGGGTAAGCGATTTAATGACGCGGTCGCCGGTGGCGTGTCCGTATGTATCGTTGACGCTTTTGAAATGATCAATATCGATCATGACTAACGCAAGCGGCTGATTCTGACGCGCAACGCGCGCTATTTCCTGCCCCAGACGTTCGCGAATAGTAGTGTGATTAAACAAACCTGTCAGGCTATCGCGCAACATGAGAGCGCGAAGCTGGCGATAGCGCGCAATGCGCGAGGTCACGGCGGAAACCAGATGACCGGGTTTAATGGGTTTGGTGAGGAAATCGTCGCCGCCCAGCTCGACAGCCGCGAGCTGTTTTTCACGGTCTGTTTCAGAAGAGAGGTAAACGATGGGCAAACTCACGAATGTTTTCATCTGGCGGATCACTTGAGCCAATTCTAGTCCGGTGCAGTCTGGCATGTAAAGGTCAAGCAGGAGCAAATCGGGCGAGAATTCTTCGAGGATGCGGAAAACTTTCAGCGGCTGGGTGACGATGCGAGATAAGATATTAGCCTTTTGAAGCTGCAATGCGTTGAGTTTGGCTTGCGCATCAGAGTCGTCTACAATCAAGACGCGATATTGTTGAGTGTCTGGAGAGACAATCAGCGTGTCTAGCGCATCCACGAGAGCGCTGACGTCCACAGGTTTAGGGAAGTAGGCTTTTCCGCCGGCGCGGATGGCTTGCAAGCGGGACGGCATGTCTTCGCGCACAGAGATGAAAAATACCGGCAGGTTATTCCTGTGTTTTTCCTGCAAGGCGTGAATGGTTTCCAATCCAGCAGATTTGCCTTCGGGGAAAATAATATCCATCAGGATGGCGGCGGGCGTTTCGGTTTGAATGGCGGCGTACAGGTCTTGAATCTGGGTAAAGGTTTTGACGATATACCCAAAATGACTGATCTGAGCGGTGAGCAACCCAGCTTGGATCGGGTCGTCTTCCACGAGAAAGATTAGGCTGGACGAGCGGGTTTCATGTAACGAGGGGACGTTCTTAATCGAAGAAATCTCGTGTCGTTCAATGACGTCGTCGCGGACGCAAGCCTGAATTTCAGCGAGCAAAACGCCGACAAGCTTTTCGAGATGCCCGTCAACGGAATATTCCGGCTGTTTCAGATATTCCTCAAGGCGCCGGGCGGCGTTTCCAATGCGAGTGTATCCAATCGAAGGCGCCGCCCCTGTTAGGCGGTGCGCGACGAAGAGCAACGTTTCGGGGGAGCCGCCGATTTTTAGGATTTGCCATTCGGCGTCAACTTGTTTTGCAACGGTAGCAAGCGTGGACAAGAAAACGGCGTTGGCGTCGGCTATGTCCGTCATAAGCGCATCCTCTCAATTGCTTTGGGCAATTCAATATGGACGCGGCGATATTCCGCTTCAATTTGCGCCAATTTTTCAGACGCGCCTTCCAGACTGCCTTGTTTAGTTAATCGCTCCAATTCTTTGCAAAGAGCCGCAAGGCGTTTTGCCCCAAAGACAAGGCTGACTCCTATGGCGGCGTGCGCAACCTCGCCTACGTTCTGCGTTTCTTTTTGAGCGATCAGGGCGTTCAGTTCAAGCAGGCGCTTCTCGACGTCGGCAAAGTATTCTTGGGAAAGTTTTATCAGCTCAACGGCGTCTGCAGCGCCTTCGTAAGGAAAGTATTCTTTCAAGGTCGCAAGGTCAACGGACTCCGTATCCGTCTCTGCCGGTTTCAACGGCGACAAAGGTTGAGAGGCGGGGTCGGGTAACGCTTCAGAGTTGCGGGGCGTAACGTCTAAAGGCGTACATTTCTCCAACGCGTTGCGCAGTTCCTTCACTCGAATCGGCTTGCTGACGTAATCGTCCATTCCCGCCGCGAGACATTCCTCGCGGTCGCCTTGCATGGCGTTGGCGGTCATGGCGACGATGCGCGGTTGTTTTTCGGGCGCGCAGGTTGCGCGAATTTGGCGCGTCGCTTCGAGACCGTCCAGCTCAGGCATTTGCACGTCCATGAAAACCAAATCGTAATGCTGGCGTTCTAGCGCTTCTAAAACTTCAAGCCCGTCCGCCGCGACGTCGGCGCGATAGCCCATGCGCTCCAACAAACGCAGCGCCAATTTTTGATTCACCGCGTTGTCTTCCGCTAATAAAATTTTCAAGGGGAGTCGTTCCGCCAAATGCGCGTCGAAAGAAACGTCGGCGGAAGCGGAGCGTTTTGCATCTGCGCTTGGCAAAGACAACGCGTTCAAAATCGCATTGTATAAATTGGATTGCTTAACCGGCTTCGTCAAAAACGCAGAGAAATTAGCGACGTCTTCAGTCGCGCGCCAACCCAACGAAGTTAACATGATGAGCGGAAGTTGCGCGGCATGTTTGCGGATTTCGTTTGCAAGGGTTGCGCCGTCCATCTCCGGCATGTGCATATCCAAAATAGCGACGTCGTATTGTTCGCCGCCTTTAACCGCTTCCAGCGCTTCCAGCGGATTTGAAAACGCGAGCGGAAGCATTTCCCATGATTGCGCTTGCAAAGTCAAAATACGCCGATTCGTTTCGACGTCGTCCACGATTAACATGCGCTTGCCCTTTAACTGCGGAGCGACAAGCGGTTTATCGGATTGAGGCGGCGTTGCGGCTTGCGTTTGAATCGTAAAGTGAAACGTAGAGCCGACGCCTTCTTCGCTTTCAATCCACATCTCGCCGCCCATCAGATCAGTGAGTCTTTTGCTGATTGCCAGACCCAAGCCCGTGCCGCCGTATTTGCGCGTGGTAGAAGAATCCACTTGCGAAAAAGATTGGAAGAGACGATCCATGCGATCTTTCGGAATGCCAATGCCCGTATCGCGGATGGAGAAATGGAGAGAGGTTGAAGGTTGAAGGTTGAAGGTTGAAGGTTTGCCCTGCGCCGCGTCGAAGGGTTCAACATTAAACCTTGAACTTTCAACCTTTACCTCTAACGCAATCTCGCCCTGCTGCGTAAATTTCACCGCGTTGCTTAATAGGTTAACGATGATTTGGCGCAAGCGCGTGACGTCGCCCATGATTGTTTCGGGGACATTTGATTCGATGACGCATCCCAGCTCAAGCCCATGCTCAGCCGCCTTGAATGCCAGCAAATCAACCGCCGACTCCAAACAATCGCGCAGGTCAAAGATCTGATTTTCCATGTCCAGCTTTCCCGCTTCAATCTTGGAGAAGTCTAAAATATCGTTGATGATGGTCAGAAGCGAATCGCCGCTGTTGCGAATGGTCTCGGTGTATTCGAGTTGCTCGACGCTTAATGGGGTGTCTAACAACAAGCTGGTCATGCCAATAATGCCGTTCATCGGCGTGCGGATTTCATGGCTCATGCTGGCAAGAAAAGCGCTCTTGACGCGCGAGGCTTCCAACGCTTCGTTGTGCGCCACGACAAACGCTTCCTGCGTGTGCTTTTGTTCTGTAATGTTGCGCAACACGAGCACCCGCCCAACGAAGCGCCCGCGCTGATCATTTAATTGCGAAAGGCGTAATTCATACCAGCGGCGTCCGTCGCCTTCGCCGATAGTGATTTCATCCAGCGCTTGCGTGGTGTGGCGATAGCGTTCCGCCAAATGCGCCCATGGGGCTAACGCATCCGTCGCCGATTTGCCGACAACTTCGAAATCTGAAACCTCAAACAATTTTTGCGCGGCGGGATTAATGTCCGTAATGCGGTCTTGCGCGTCAAGAACGATAATGCTGTCGCTCATGCCTTCAATGACGACGTCGCGCGCAATCGGCGTCAGGTCTAGCGCGCGATAGCGAAAGAGGGCGATGAAGAAAGTGATCCCGACCACCATAAACCCAAACGGCGTGAAGTTAACCGGGTAAATCGGATTGATGCGCGTGGCGTACATGACGCTGGCGATCAAAGGCGAAAGCGCGCCGACGCCAAACATAATCGCTTGCGAACGATATAGGTTTTTCCGTTTTAATGCGCGCAACAAAATGACAACGCCGACCACCGTCAAAATATAGCTGTAAACCAGATGCGCCCACCAAGCCGGTCCGCGCGTCGAAGTCATCAGGATCAAATCGCTGTTGGCGATAAGCGTGAGCGAGGTATGCACGAGATGATGCCAGTCGTCCGTCCAGACGAGGAGCACGTTTGCAATCGGTACGACGGCGAGCAAGCCGACATTGCGGCGCGTGATGAACTTATCGTGTCCCGCATAGCGCAACGCAAATAAGAGCCACATCAACGGTACGCCGGAAACCCCGATGTAATGAACGTTCGACCAGAGAACGTAAGTGTCGGTTGAGTCGCTTTTTATTCCCAGCAGAACGCCGTAAGCAAAGAACCATTCGGAAATAAAAAGCATTAATGCGACGAACGCCAATGCGCCGTTTGCCGAGCGGCGCCGCCAGGCGGCATAGCCCAGAGACAACGTCACGCTTCCCGATGCGAACATGAGGGAAGAATAAATATTAAGCGCCCATGCCGTCATAGCGTTGCCTCTCGACGCGGATTGTTTTTGTGTTGCCCCAGTCGCTTTAATACGGCGAAAAGTTCCTTTACTTGAATCGGCTTGCCGACATAATCGTTCATGCCCGCCGCGAGACATTCCTCGCGGTCGCCTTGCATGGCGTTGGCGGTCATGGCGGCGATGTGGACGTCCAAACCCTTTGCGCGAATTTGGCGCGTCGCTTCGAGTCCGTCCATCTCAGGCATTTGGACGTCCATGAAAATTAAATCGTAAGGCTGGCGTTCCAACGCTTCCAGAACTTCAATGCCGTTCCCCGCGACGTCGGCGCGATAGCCCATGCGCTCCAACAAACGGAGCGCCAGTTTTTGATTGACCGCGTTGTCTTCCGCCACCAAAATCTTCAGCGGATATTGTTCCGCCAACGTTGAATCAAATTTTGTCTCGGTTGATTTTGTTCGTTGGAGCGTCGTTGTGCGCAAAGACAACGCTTCGGCAACCGCGTTGTACAAAGCCGATTGCTTAACGGGCTTCGTCAAAAACGCGGAAAAGTTGATCGTCTCGCTTGGGTCGCGCCAACCCAACGAAGTCAACATGATAAGCGGCATGAGTATCCCGTTCTTGCGGATTTCGTTCGAGAGCGTTATCCCATCCATCTCGGGCATGTGCATATCTAAAATCGCGATTTCGTAGCGCTCGCCGTTCTTGAGCGCCGCCAGCGCTTCCAGCGGATTGGCGAATACGGTTGGCGTCATTCTCCATGATTGCGCTTGCAACGTCAATATGCGCCGACTGGTTTCGTTGTCGTCCACGACCAACATGCGCTTGCCTTGTAACTGCGGCGCAATCGCCGACTTTTCTGCGTGGGGTAAGTCCGTCGCTTGCGTTTGCATCGTGAAGTGAAAGGTCGAGCCGACGCCTTCTTCGCTTTCGACCCACATTTTGCCGCCCATTAATTCGGCGAGTCTTTTGCTGATGACTAATCCCAAACCCGTGCCGCCGTATTTGCGCGTGGTGGAAGAATCCACTTGCGAAAAAGATTGGAAGAGTCTGTTCAGGCTGTCTTTGGGGATTCCAATGCCCGTGTCGCGGACAGAAAAGTGAACAGTAAGCAGTGATCGGTAATCAGTCAAACCGCTATTTACTGATAACTGTTCACTGCTCACTGATAACACAATTTCGCCTTTCTTCGTAAACTTGACCGCGTTGCTCAACAAGTTGACGATGATTTGCCGCAAGCGCGTCACGTCGCCGATAATGCCTGCGGGGACGTCGGGTTCGATGACGCAACCTAATTCAATTTTCAATTCAGTCGCTTTGAAGGCGAGCAAATCCAGCGCCGCTTCTAAGCAATCGCGCAAGTTGAAGGGTTGGTTTTCCAGATCCAACCTGCCCGCTTCAATTTTGGAAAAATCTAAAATGTCGTTGATGATGGTGAGGAGCGAATCGCCGCTGTGGCGAATGGTCTCGGCGTATTCGCGCTGTTCGTCGGTTTGTTCGGTGTCCAGCAACAAGCCCGTCATGCCGATAATGCCGTTCATCGGCGTACGGATTTCATGGCTCATGCTGGCGAGGAAAGTGGATTTGGCGCGCGAGGCTTCCAGCGCTTCGTTGCGCGCGACGATGAGTTCTTCCTGCGCCTGTTTTTGCTCGGTAATATCGCGCAAGATAATCACCCGCCCGATAATTTGTTCGCGTTTATCGCGCAACAGCGAAAGGCGCATTTCATACCAACGACATTCAACGCCTTCGCCGACGGTGATTTCTTCCACTGCGTTTTGCATGTCAAAATAGTGTTCCGTCAAATCCGACCACGCAGATAACGCTTCCGCCGCCGATTTTCCGATTGCCTGCGACGCTGAAAGTTTGAATAACTTTTGCGCGGCGGGATTAATATCCGTGATGCGATTTTGCGCGTCGAGCACGACGATGCTGTCGCTCATCCCCTCGACGACGACGTCGCGCGCGATGGAGGTCAAATCAAAAAGCTGGACGCGGAATACCGCCCACGCCAACGCCAAGCCGCTGACGGCAAAGGCAACGGAGGTCAAGTCTATTTGCGTTAATTTGAAGAGGAATAAAACGCTTCCCGTCAAAGGCGCCACAATGCTAACCAGCAAGGCGACCGCTTGCATCCGATAAAGATTTGCCGATTTGCTCAACGCCCACTGCGCGATGAGAATCATGCTGCTTCCCGTCAACAGGTAAGAGTAAGCGAGGCTTAACCAACAGACGACGCCAAACTCAAAAACCACGCGATGGAGCGGCGCGCTCGCATCCGCCCATACGCGCGTAAAGTACAAATGATGAAATTCGTTGGTGAAAAGAAAAAGGATAAAAACGGATTGCGGCAGGCAGACCGCCCAAAGGAAACGGCGCGTGAGCCATTTCTCGCGGTGGGTGTATTGCAAAGCAAAGATAAACATCGCGACGCCGACGTTGTTGCCGCCGAGCATTTTAAACTTATTTGCCCAGAGCGAGAAAGTTATGTTGTCGCCGCTTAAATACGTAATCGCTTCGCCGATTCCCCACCATGTCAGGATGCCGATCAACGCAAAAAAAGCCGTCGCGCCCTGCGTGGAGCGACGCCGCCAAGCGTAAAGCGCCACCCCGCCAGTGATGAAGGGTGTGACAAGCAGTAAAGCGAAATAGACGGAGAAGGGCGAGTTCATTGAATTTATGTTTTCTGTTTTCGCAAAGATACGCCTGAACGCTCAAGCGCGCTTTGTAATTCTTTAACTTGAATCGGCTTGCTGACGTAATCATTCATGCCCGCTTCGAGGCACATTTCGCGGTCGCCTTGCATGGCGTTGGCGGTCATGGCGATGATTTGCGGTTGCGCGTCGGGTGAAAAATTTTTGCGGATGGAGCGCGTCGCTTGCAGTCCGTCCATTTCGGGCATTTGCACGTCCATCAAAATCAAGTCGTAAGGCTGGCGTTCCAGCGATTGCAAAACTTCAAGTCCGTTCGCCGCCACGTCCGCGCGATAGCCCATGCGCTCCAACAAGCGGAGCGCCAGTTTTTGATTCACCGCGTTGTCTTCCGCTAGTAGAATTTTCATCGGATAACGCTTCGCCATTTGGGCGTCGAAAGAAGCGTCCACAGGCAAGGCGCGTTTTGTTTCAGCGCTTTCCTGCAGGGACAACGCGCCGATGACGGCGTTGTACAAATTGGATTGCTTGACGGGTTTGGTTAGGAAAGCCGAAAAGTCAACGGCGTCCTCAGGGTCGCGCGAACCTAGCGAAGTTAACATGATTAAAGGCAACGCGACGTTGCGCTTGCGAATTTCTTTGGCGAGATTTTCGCCGTCCATCGCTGGCATGCGCATATCTAAAATGGCGACGTCGTAAATCTCGCCGCGCTTGACCGCTTCCAGCGCTTCCAGCGGGTCTGAAAAAGCGCTTGGGAGCATTCCCCACGCCTGCGCCTGCAAAGTCAAAATGCGCCGATTTGTTTCTGTGTCGTCCACAATCAACATGCGTTTGCCGTTCAGTTGTAGAGCGACGGCTGGTTTGTCGGAACGCGGCAAAGCGGCGGGTTGCGTTTGAAGCGTAAAGTGAAAAGTTGAGCCGACGCCTTCTTCGCTCTCCGCCCACATCTCGCCGCCCATTAACTCGGCGAGGCGTTTGCTGATTGCCAGTCCTAAACCTGTGCCGCCGTATTTGCGCGTGGTGGAAGCGTCCACTTGCGAGAAGGATTGAAAGAGGCGATCCATGCGGTCTTTCGGTATGCCGACGCCCGTGTCGCGGATGGAGAAGTGAACAGTAAGCAGTGATCGGTGATCAGTCAAATCGCTATTCACTGATGACTGTTCACTGTTCACTGATAACACGATTTCCCCCCGCTGCGTAAACTTCACCGCGTTGCTCAACAAGTTTACCGTAATTTGGCGCAGACGCGTCACATCGCCCGCGATGGCTTCAGGCACATTCGGTTCGATGACGCAGCCCATTTCAATTCCGTTTTCCGTCGCTTTTAATGCCAGTAGGTCAATTGCCGATTCCATGCAATCGCGCAGGTCAAAGGGCTGAACGTCCAACTCCATTTTGCCCGCTTCGATTTTGGAAAAATCCAAAATATCGTTGATGATGGTCAAAAGCGAATCGCTACTGTGACGAATGGTCTCGGCGTATTCGCGCTGTTCGTTGTCGAGTTTCGTGTCGAGGATTAATCCCGTCATGCCGATAATGCCGTTCATCGGCGTGCGAATTTCATGACTCATGTTCGCCAAGAATTCGCTCTTGGCGCGCGACGCAGATTCGGCGATTTCCTTTGCATCGCGCAGGCGCTCTTCCATGCGCTTGCGCTCGACGAGTTCTTGTTGCACGGATTCGTATAAACGCGCGTTTTCCAGCGCGCGCCCGGCGGCGGCGACAATGTTTTGCGCCAGCGCGATTTCGCGCTCGCTAAACTCGCGCGGTTCCAGCGAATCCCAACCCAGCGTGCCTTCCACTTCGTCGCGGATAATCAACGGCACGATTAATAGCGAGATGGTTCCGCGTTGTTCAAATAAACCTTGCATCGGTTTTGTGCGCGGGTCCTGACGCACGTCGCCGACCACAAACGGCGCTTTGTTTTTGACAACGTGTTCGTTGATTGCGTTGCCTGAAATTTCAAACGCGGCGCCCATGCCTGAAACGCGCCCAGCCTCATAATATTCCGCAACCACTTTGAGCTGATTGCGATCCGCCTGCCTGAGCGCAAAAGCGGATTGCGGCACGCCGAGATATTGCGCCATTTCGCGGCAGACGATTTCTAAAACGACGGTGATCTCCATCGTCGAGGTGGCGGCGGCGATGACGCGATTCAGCAGGAGCGATTCGCGCAATTGCAAGCGGAGTTCTTCTTCGGCGCGGACGCGCTCCGCTGTGCGTTTTTCAACGCGCCGTTCCAGCGTCTCGTATAACCGCGCGCTGTCCACCGCGCTGGCAATTTGGCTTCCGATGGTAAACAGCAGTTCGTAGGCGCTTTCGGGGATGGGGCGTTCCGACGTCGCGTTATCCACCACCAACGCGCCGATATGTTTGCCCTTTGCCATTAACGGGATGGTGAGAAACGACTTGGTTTGAGTTAGATTGCAGTAATAAAGCGCGCGTTCGCTCAGGACGGGGTCGCCGACGCTGATTAACTGGGGTTTGCCTGAGCGCATAATGGCGGGGATTAACGAGCCAGCTTGAGGGTCGAGGCTGAGATCCATCCGTTTGATTGCTTCCACCATTTCAGGCGCGAAGTTGATCGAGTGGGCGTAAATCAAAAGTTGGCGGTCTTCTTCAACCAGCATGATCATGGCGCGGTCAAAATGCAAGCGCTCTGTGACGGCGTTCAAACTGCGGTCTAATAATTCAAAGGCGTCAAACGTATCGCTCAATGTCGCGCCGACGTCGTACAGCGTGGTCGCTTCCGCAATCCTCTGCTCCAGCGACATGTTGGAAACTTGCAGGTTGGCGTTGGCTTGTTGCAGCGCGTCGTATTGCTCTTCGGATTTGTCGCGTTGCTCCAGCAAAAGCGCTTCTTGCCGTTGATTTTCTAATTTCAATTTGCGGATGTAGAACAGCGCAACGCCCGCCAGCATTGGCGTCAATGTGGCGACAGTTAAAGTCCAGAGCGCCATTTTGGGGAAATGCGCCGTCAGATAGAGAAACGTCGCAACAGACAACGCGACGCCCGCGAATACTTCAAACGCGATTAGACGCCTCTCGACGCTCTGCCATGTAAACTCCCACTCGCTATACGGGTCGCCTTTTAATACCGAGTGAATCTCTTTAACGCGCGCGAGAGGCTGCTTTATATGAAAGTACGGAATTGCGGAAAAAGTTCCTTGATAACTTTCGTTTGCAAAGCGCATGTAGCGCCGATGAATCTCGACGGGCAGTTTATCCAATTGGCGTTGCGGGCGCCATTGCAATAGAGCCGAGTTTAACGACGGCGAACGCGCGACGCGCATATCGGTATTTGCAATTTGGGCTAACATGCGCGGAACGAGGTTATACGCCTGCGCTAAGGGAAGCGGGCGCGTGAAGTGCAAAAACGATAAAAGTTTTGAAGAAGAAAAGGTATGCAAACCGCGATTGAAGAAAAAGCGCGGGTCGCCGCAAATTTCGCGGGCGTATTCGGCGGCGTATAAATTAAACTCGTGGGAGTAATATTGGCTGGCGTCGAGCAGCTGTTCTTTTGTAGCGGGATGCGGCGCGTGAGTCGCGGCGACGTTTAACCGTTCGACTAACTGCGCGAGAGCCGCTTCTTGCGCGGCGGCGATGTGCGCGGCGCGTTTAGCGGAATCCGTCTCCAACTGGACGTCTTGTTCCGCGCGGCGTTGAACGTAATCGCACATTTGTCCAATGGAAGCCTGCACAGTTAAGGCGTTGACGTCGCGAATCAATTTGCCTTGCGCGTTTGTTCCAAACGGAATGGTTTGCATTGTCTCGGGCAGAGGCGGCAAATCTTCTTCGGGAGTTAATGTAGGCGTCCAGTCCACAAGATCCATGAGCAGAGTGGAAGAATCGAGCGAAGCCTCTTTGCCGCGACTCTTCTTGGTTTCCTGCCAAGTGAATTCCCATTCGCAACATTCGGCGCCGTCGAGCGCGCAACGCAATTCGCGCGCGCGCGCGGGAGCGAAGCCTTTGCTAAATTGCGGAATAGAAGCGTACGCGCCTTGATAAGCGCGGCAAGTCATATAAATTGCGCGCCGCCGCCAGATTTCAGGATATTTTTCCAACATCGTTTTGGGATTCCAGCGAATCACCGCGCGTTGCGGAACCACCTGCGCCACGCGAACGTCGTCGTTCACCACTTTCAAGGTTAAGAACGGCACAATGTTGTAAATTTGTTGAACGGAAAAATGCCGCGTAAAAGATTTTATCGGCGCGGGAACGCTTTTAAATCCGCGCCGAAAGAAAAAATGCGGGTCGCCGCTGATTTCGCGCGCGACTTCGTTTACAAATAAATTGAATTCGTAGGAATAAAAACGATTAGCGTCCAATAGCATTTCGCGCGTGACGCTGTAGCGCGGGTCAACGACGGCGGCGTTGATGCGTTTGATTAATTGGTCAAGCGCTTCGGATTGCGCTTTTTTAATTTGAGCGCCGCGCTGGCTTTGCGGCATGGCGGCGTCGAAAGCCTCCGCAACGCGCCGCGCAATGGCTTCGTTCAATTGCTCGATTGCCGCAAATAACAACGCGCCGCGAATATGATTGATCGGCTTTCCCGTCTCGTCGTTTCCAAACGGTCTGCCGATTAAATGTTTTGGGGTCTCTCCAAGTTCTTTGTCGGAGCGCAATGGCGGAAAATTGGATTCTTCGACAATGGAGATTGGCGCGCCGTCGGGAGATTGGGAAGATTTCCGTTTTTTGAAGAAGCTGAAAATTCCGCTGGGTTGCGGAGCTTGCCAAGTCATTTTCCATTCGCAATACGCGTCGCCGCGCAATTGACATTTGATTTCTTCCACCTGCGCAAACGGCGCCCTCGAATGATGGTAGGGTATGCTCGCGTAGACGCCCTGATACGAACGGCAGGTCATGCGAATAAAACGGCGCTGTAATTCCGCGGGGACTTTGGCGAGTTGCTTTTCGCTGTGCCATTCAATATGAATAAAATCGTCGCCCGCTTTGTTCACGCGAATATCGGCGTCGGATTGTTTGGAGGTAAAACGCGGAAGGAGGCTGTAGACGTAAGCCAATGAAAGCGGGCGGATTAAACCCAACATACCCGTCGGCACACTTTTTGCGCCGCGCAGGAAATAAAACAACGGGTCGTCGGAAATCTCCGCCGCGTAGTCGTTGGCGAATAAACTGAATTCGTAAGAGTAGTAATTGGTTTTATCAAACAGCGATGCGACGCTGACTTTGTAACTGTCGTCGGGCATTGCCGCGTTCAAACGGCGGACGAGTTCGTCCAGCGCCGCTTGCGCTTCGGCTTCAATGCGCGTCGCGCGTTCTTCGGGGGTGAGCGAAGCGGGGGCTTCTTTTTGCGCGCGCTCCTTCGCCGACGCGATCAGTTGTTTCGCCACGCCCATCACCGACGAAGCCCGCGACTGCTTAATCAAATTCCCCGCAGAGTCCAATCCAAAAGGCGGGTTGACCATGCGCGCCGGCAGAGGCGGCAAGCCCGCTTCGGCTTCCCGATTCACTTCAATTTTAATCAGCGATTTATCGAAAGCGGAACTGTCGAAATTAGAGATTGACGTCATAAATAAACGCGCCTCGCGGTGGAACTACAAATCAATAAACAAATGGCGGATAAAAACTGCGCTGATTATACTGTTTTCGCCGACGCGCGCTGGTCTCGTAACGGTAGCGCAATCGAAGTGGAAACGCATTGGTTGCCCCTTGAAATAACCGCCCCTGAGAGTTTGACGCCGTTTGGTCAAAAAGACGCAAACTTTGTTTGCAAGACGGTTTTGCTGAATTTACGACGCGTTGTTTACAACATAAACTAAATCGTCTTTTATGGCGTCGTTTATAAAAGCCAGCGTTTCGCGTTCGCAGGTCTCTCGGTCTACGGCAAACTGGGTCAACAGATAATCGCAGACGGCGACGATGGAACGGGGTTTATCGAGATAATCCCAAACCGCTTTGGCGGTTTCGTCCATGCCGTAATATAAGACGCGCTCGACGTTTAGCAGCGCCAGTTCGGTTTCGCTGAGTTCGGAAGTCAGCAGATTGTCGCGGCGGACAATCACGGTATCGAGGGAAATCAAGTCGCTCATAATTTCATACTCCTGCAATTTTATTACGCTGTTTTTGCGTTTCTTGCGCGGCTATTTTTTGTAGTAGACTTAGGCATAATTTTCAATTCAGGACTTTCGCTTGTTTCTAAAAAATCGGCGCAAGAGAGCGCCGATTACGCTCAAAAAAATATTTCTAGCGTAGTCAGCGTTCTCTAGCGCTGACTGCGCGAAAGCCCTGCAATTCCAAACGTTTGCAAGTTTATCGGAGGTTTATCTTATGAACGCTATACCGTCCAAGCCGTTGCCGCAAGAGGAGCCAAATCTTGAGCGGTCAGCCGCCGATGGGCAGAATGATTCGCAACCCCTGCGCCCATGGTCGCCGCCTTGTCTGCTGAGGCTGTCTACGCCGACTTTTACCGACAACGCCGACAACAACAAGCCGTCCTTTGTGCCGTATTACTATTATCTTAAGCCTGCGCTAGCGTCGTCTCCATCATAAAATCATGGCTCTTCTGTAAACGAAGCGCAGGTGACTGTCATCTTGCAGATGACAGTCACCTCGTTGCGCAGATTCAGTAGCGCGGCTCGGCGTTCTCGTTCAAGTAGCCGAAGCGGAGCATCATCGGCGTATGGTCGGCGATTAACTTCTTCGCTAGATTCGGCGGCAACTCCTCGCGCCACGCTCCCACTTGCCCTTTGCGAAAAAAGTTTTTTGCAAGGGGCATTTTTTCGTCAAAACCGCGTTCCGCCTCTTGTTTTTGCGCCTCGTCAAATTGCGAAAAACGCACGGCTTTTTTGATGCGCGCCGCGTCAACTTCCAATCCGCAAAAACGAATGATCGCCGTCAACGCCGCCGCTGTGTCGGCTTGCAGGTCTTCGTAGCGCACGGTCAGCGCTCGCAGGTCTGGCTCGTCCACCCAGCTGGCGATGTGTCCGCTCCAAGTGAGCAACCGCTGGCGCAATTGGTTGCGCAGTTGTTGCGGATCATCCACAAACGCAAAGTTGGGATTGTTCATGTTGCGCGCGACGCTTTTCACGTTGGAGGCGTTGTGGTGCGCAAACGAGACCGCCACATCCAGCGGATTGCGTAGCAGGTAAATTACTCCCGCAGTGGCTTTTTTGGAAATAAGCGGATAGCCGTATTTGGTGTAAGTGAAAGCGTCGTGCGTTTTGAGGTAGAGCGGCTTTGTTGCTTGCGCGGAGATTTGCTCGTAAACAAAAGGGCGATAGCGTTCGATTTCGTCTTGCGTCAGGTCGGAGGCTTCGACGCCGGCGTAGTCGTCAAAAATCTGGCGGGCGCTGGCGATGGGACCGCCGTCTAGGTCGTTGATGTTCGCGGGTTGGTCGGCGTTGCGCAAATAGTTGGTGAGCAGGATGCGCGTCCAAGTGTTTCCCGATTTTGGGTAGGAAGCCAACCAGTAGATGTTGCCCATGCTAATTTTGCGCGAGGTCTTTTTCGATGAGGTCAGCCAGTTCGGTTAAGCGGAAGGGATGGACGGGGCGCGTCACGCGGGAGAAGTCGCTTTGTTTGGCGACGGCGGCGATCAATTTGAAATGCGCCGCGCGCATTTGTAAGCCGTCCAAAAACTGTTTGCGATAGGTGTTGTGCAACGCGATGTTGAGGGCTTGAATGCGGTTCATAGACTTTAGATTCAGCTTGCCTTGATTGCTGGTGGTCAGCAAATAGACGCGACGCAGGCGCGTTGGCTGATCCCAATATTGTTGCGGCAGGAGGCGGTCAAATTTTTTCATGCCGCGTCGAGACACCTCCATTGTTTTGACTTCCTGATCTAGTATGCGCGCCGCATCGGTCCACAACTGAATGCGGGGGTAGCCTGGCAACGCCAGCGGCGTCTCGTCTGAATCAAAATCCACGCCGCAAACGTCGTCCGCCATCATCTTATAACCGCGTCGCAGGAATTCGCCCAAGAGAGCGCTTTTTCCAATGCCTGATGGACCTGTGAATAAAACCGCGCCTTTGTCTGTGTAAATCGCCCCGGCGTGGATGACCAATATGCCGCGCTGATGCAACAACGCGCCCATGCAGGAACTGAGCAGAAAGACGCGCGCATCGTTAAGCGAACTGTCCGCAGCTGGTTCAACGATGATTTCATTCCCGTTTTGCGCAAGATAGCGCGCCACATCGGGCATGGTCAGCAGGAATTGATTGGCGTTTGCCTGATATAGCGCGCCTTGACCGACGACTTGTTCCAAAGCGGTTGGAACTACGCCTTGACGAATGACAACGTCCGCAACGCTCGCTTCGTCGCCTGACGGAAATTCAGGGATGGGAAAATCTGCGTGAACGTTGAGTTGATAAGCCCTGTAAATATACATGATTGGCGCAGACTAAAAATCGAAAAGTTCAAAAAAATGGATGAAATAGATCAGTGTGCTGGCGATCATCCCGATTAGAAATAAAATATAGCCATAAGTGAGGTATTTATATTTGGTCTTGTGGAGATAAACGCCCGCGTTGTAAATTTCCCTGATTTTCGCCTCGTAAGTGCGGTTGGGGTTATTCATGACTTCTTCTAGGTGGCTGGTATATTCATCGTAAGGAATATCCACATAATCGCCAAAAAAGAGTGGGCTGTAGTCGGCGTCGGTGACGGAGCGTTTTTCGCGTTTGGGGATATTGAAGTTAGGCGCTACCGCAAGCAGGGAGAGCAAGATTGTCGCAATCAAGAAAATGATCAACACGATCATGGACAAGGTAAAGGCGGGGTCGGTCACTTTGTTGATGGAAATTGTCAGAAGCACCAAAGCAATGCTGAGTAAGATATTGGCTTTCGTATCAGCCATCTGACTGAAACGCACTAAATTGACGCGCGTTTCCTTTAACATGTCGTTCACTTGCGGGCGAGGGTTGTTGATACGCATAATATTTTCCTTCTAACTAAGGACTTACGCAGGCGTTTGCATAAGCCCTATAACTATAACAAAGATACTTTTAAATAATTCGATTTGCGCGGCGACTGCGAGAGTCTAACTTTCGTGGCGCATTAGAGACTCCACTGCAAAAAGGTCTTTTTACCGCAAACGACTTTGATTTTCTTTCGTGTCTTTCGTGCTTTTCGTGGTTCAAACAGGTTTTTGCAGTAGCGTCATTAGACTTTATCGGTAATAAGCCAAAGGTTTTGTTGGGACGCAGATAAACGCTGATTGCGCTGATTTTTAAACGATTTATCCGCGTTTTTCTGCGTTCATCCGCGTCCTAATTTAATTTCCGATAATGTCTATTACAGAAAAAATTTGGAAAAATAAATCGTTGTGCTGGAAACTAGACCGACGAAAAAAAAGACATAGCCGTATTTGAGAATTCTGTATTTAGTCTTTTGTAGATAGACGCCGGCGTAATAGATTTCTTTGATTTTCGTCTCATAAGTGCGGTCGGAACTATTCATGACTTCCTCTAAGTGGCTGAGGTAGTCGGCGTAGGGGATGTCTACATAGTCTCCAAAGAAAAGCGGACTGTAGTCAGGGTCGCTGGTGGAGCGTTTGCGTTTGATGACGCTAAATTTAGGCACGACCGCGATCAGGGTGAAAAAGATTGTCACTAATAAGAAGCTAACCAAGACGATGATTGACGCGGTAAATTTAGGATTAGCCACTTTGTTGAGCGACAGCGTCATCAGAACAGACGAAATGCTGAGCAAAATACTGGCTTTAACGTCAGCCATTTGGCTGTAACGCACCAAATTGCCGCGCGTTTCTTTTAATAAATCGTTTAGTTGCGGACGAGGATCGTGGATGCGCATAAAAATCTCCTTTTAAAAAACAGGTTTTTATACTTGCTTAGCCGCGCTCTGGCTTTTCAGGCGCTGCGCCAAGTGGAAGCGCACCCATTTTATCATATTGTATTTTGTCCGCACATATTGAAATGCGCAACCGTCGGCAATCAACTTAAATTAGTCGCGCTCAAATAAACCACTGTGCTGGCAAACAATCCGACAAAAAATAAAATATAGCCGTATTTGAGGAATTTAAATTTGGTTTTGTGTAAATAGATTCCTGCGTAGTAAATTTCCTTGATTTTTGCCTCGTAAGTGCGGTCGGAACTATTCATAACTTCCTCCAAGTGGCTGACGTAGTCGGCGTAAGGGACGTCTACGTAATCTCCAAAGAAGAGCGGGCTGTAGTCAGGGTCGTTGACGGAGCGTTTCTTGCGCTTAACGACGCTGAAATTAGGAATTACCGTAATCAGGGCGAGAGAGATTGTCGCTACCAAAAAGCCAACCAATACGGTGAGCGACGCGGTAAAGTCGGGGTTGGACAATTGACTGAGCGAAAGCGTCAACAAAACCGAGGCGATACTCAGTAAAATATTGGCTTTGACGTCAGCCATCTGGCTGTAACGCACCAAGTTAGCGCGCGTTTCTTTTAACAAATCATTGAGTTGCGGACGAGGGTCGTGGATACGCATATTGGTCTCCTGAAAACAAGTTTATACATTAGGACTTTCGCTCAGTCAGCGTTCTCTAACGCTGACTGAGCTAGAAATATTTTTTTGAGCGTAATCGGCGCACTCTTGCGCCGATTTTTTAGAAACAAGCGAAAGTCCTATACATTTAAGATTTTGGCAAAATCCATACTTTTGGTAGATTGTGCTATTTAATACTAATGTCGCGGTAAATTGAAAAAAGTTGTGGCTCATTACTTGCTTTTTTGCAAACAAAAAGCCCCGAAAAGTTTTTGACGTTTTTCGGGGCTGCGTTTCAGCAATTTTTTTTGAACTTAGCGAGCGTCTACTGTTTTGTTCCGCATTCAGGGCAAAATTTGACGTTGGCTTTTACATTTGCTCCGCAGTTGGAGCAGGGTTTTTCGGCGGACAGGGGTTTGCCGCAGGCTGGGCAGAATTTTCCGCCGCTTACCTTGGAGCCGCAATGCGGACAGGCGGCGACAATTGTTTGTTTGAATTTATCCGCCGCGACATAATCCACCGTTTCCGCTTTTTCGCGGGCGTCGTTGATTGCCGCCTGCGTTTGAATGGAGGAAAACTCTTCCTCTAAATCAGGAGCGCAATTTTTGCAAAGCGTACGTTCGCTATTCCAACAGTCGTCGTCTACCCATTGACCGCAACGCTTGCATTTATGGAAATTGGGTTTGGCTTCCTCGATGGCGCGCGCAAAGGCGGCGTCGTGGGCTTTTTCCCAAGCCGCTGAGTGAACGCTGTGCGCCGCGCTTGCTGCGTTGCCAAGTATGCCGCCAAACAAGCTATTGGCAACGTCCAGCGCGCTGGAGATTGCGCTTGTGGTTGAAGATTCGAACTGGGTCTGGCAACCATTGCCGCATCGGTCGCAGAAAAACTCAAACTGAAACCCAGCGTCCGTGCTTTGATCGTTGTGATTGCGAGTGAATTGAATAAGAGTCATAGTTTCCTTGTCAAAGTTGAAGCGAACTTGAATTTTGTTTTATTGTTCAACCTTGTTATTATACTTTACGCCAATTTACAATCCGACCTCTTTATTGAACTCTATAATTAACTCGTCAATTTCATCAGCCTGCTTTTGCGCCTCAGTCCAGTAATTGGGTTGACGCCATTGTTGTTGAATTTCCTCGTAGGATTTTCCTTGTTGCTCGACCCAAGTATAGTATTTCAAGTTGTGGATGCGGCGGCGTTTGGGATAAGTTAATTCGAGCATGTTGTCTGTGGATTGTCCGTGCAAGTAGCGGGCGAAATCAGCGGCGGCGTTTCTTTCGCTGTATTCGCCAAATTCCAGACTCATTTCATGTAGGCGCGAGCGATAGAGTTCCATTGAATCGGTCAAGACGGTAATCATCACGTCGTTCTCGTCCATCTCGAAATACTTCGCGGTCTTGATGCAACTCAACACGTTTGAAATTCCCGAGAAGCCGAGCAAGTCCAGTTGCGCGACGATATTTTCAGGGACGCCTTTTTCAATCAAATACGCGCGTCCGTTTTCTTCGTTGAACAAACGCGCGAGGTTGACTACCGCGTGATCGTCAATCGCCGTGACCAAATCGGTGTTTTTCACGTTATGCACCCAAGGGACGTGTTTATCGCCAATGCCTTCGATGCGATGCGCGCCGAATCCGTTTTCTAAAAGCGTTGGGCATTGCAAGGCTTCGCTTGCCACGATTTTGCTGTCGGGGAAAATTTGCTTAAGATAATCGCCGCTGGCAATCGTTCCCGCCGAGCCTGTTGCGGACGCCATGCCGCGGAAGCGATCATTTTTCCCCATGCTTTGTTTCAACGCTTCTTCCATGGCATGACCCGTTACTTCATAATGCCAAAGGTAATTTCCAAACTCTTCAAACTGGTTGAAGATCATCAAGTCTTGACCCGATTTTTTCAACTCCCAGCATTTATCGAAAATTTCTTTGACGTTGGATTCGGAGCCAGGGGTTTTGATGGTCTCGCCCGCGACTTTTTCCAACCACTCGAAACGCTCCTTCGACATGCCCTCGGGCAGAATCGCAATCGAGTCGCAAGCCAGCAACGCGGAATCATACGCGCCGCCGCGACAATAATTTCCCGTCGAGGGCCAGACCGCTTTTTGCGTGGTCGGGTCAAATTGCCCGGTCACTAATCGCGGCACGAGACAAGAAAACGCCGCCCCGACTTTATGCGCGCCCGTTGGAAACCACTTGCCCACGACGGCGATAATCCGCGCTTTGACTCCCGTGAGAGACGAAGGCAATTCAAGGTAGTTGACTCCGCCAAAAGTCCCGCCCGATGCGACAGGTTGATTATGCCAATTGATGCGAAACAAATTGCGCGGGTGAATATCCCAGAGTCCGATATTTTTTAATTCATCCTTGATTTTTGCGGGAATCTTTGAAGGGTCTTTCATCTGGGCATAAGTGGGGATGACGACGTTGCGCTCTTTTGCGCGTTGAATGGCGCGGGCGCGGCGATCTTTGTCAATTGTGAGGTCAATGGCGGTCATATTAGCTCCGAATTCGCGAAGATGTTGAGGCATGATACAATTATAAACCTAACGCCTAATTCTTTTTTAGTTTTTGTTTTCTTGGATGTTTTGGATAATTAACCGAACGATGAAAACAACCCGTTTGCTTGGCATTGCTTTAATTTTCATATCCTTAGTTTTTGCGTTTTCCATCGCCAACTTTCGTTCCGTTGCATCGGCGCATAATTCGGGCGCGGCTTCCCTGTCGCAACACATCACTCCCACCCCAACCGCTAAGGACGCATCCGAAATCGGCTCAACGGACGGCATTTTGATTATGGGCTTTGTGATTACGCTGATTATTATTGCGCCCATTTTGTTTCGCAGAAAAGAGAAGTGATTATGTCGGCAACAAAAAAGTCCCGCAGACTTCTTAGCCTGTGGGACTTTTTCTATAGCAAGGAATTACGATGAAACCGAATTTCAACAGGCGTGATTTTCTAAAACTCGCGGGCATGGCGCCCTTGGCGCACTTGGCGCAAGCGCTGGGTTTGCCAGCGGCGCCAGATCGAAAGAACGTCGTTATTATTGTTTTTGACGCATTCTCCGCGTCCAACATCTCTTTGTATGGATACGGCAGAAACACCGCGCCGAACATCGCGCGGCTGGCGGAGCGAGCGCTTGTCTATCACAACCATTTTGCGGGAAGCAATTTCACCACGTCTGGCACGGCGTCGCTTTTAACTGGAACTTTGCCGTGGACAAATCGCGCCTTGTTGTTTAACGGAACCATCGCGAAGCAGCTTGTCCGTCAAAATATTTTTTCGGTTTTCAAAGATTATTATAAAATCGCTTACTCGCATAACGAATTGGCGCTGACGTTGCTCGCTCAATTTGCGGGGGATATTGACGAATGGCTTCCGCAAGAACTATTGTTTTTGAATTCTTCCGAAAAAAATTTAAAGAAAATATTTTACCGCGACGCGGACGTCGCCTCGATGAGTTGGGTGCGCAACATGAAAATTAACGAGGCGGGATACGCGTATTCGCTTTTTTTGTCGAGGCTGGTTTCTTTTTTTGACGATAAAAATGTCGAAGCCTACAAACCGCTTTTTCCGCGCGGATTGCCGACTGCCAGCGGTTCAGGCAGTTTTTTACTTGAACGCGCCATTGATTGGATTGCGGAGCGCCTTGCGTCCCTCCGCGAGCCGACCTTCGGATATTTTCATCTTCTGCCGCCGCACGCCCCATATCATACGCCGGGGGAATTTGTCGGACGCTTGCGCCATGACGGTTTTCAGCCCGTTGAAAAACCAATGGATATATTTGCAACAGAAGAGGGCGTCAACTTTGATTTAAAGCGCGCCTATTACGATGAGTTCATCATGTACGTTGACCGCGAATTTGGTCGGCTGTTTCGCATGTTGGAAGATGCGGGTCGGCTAAAAGACACTTGGTTGATTCTGACTTCCGATCACGGCGAAATGTTTGAGCGCGGAATCAGCGAGCATTTGACCAACGCGCTTTATCAGCCGGTGATTCGCGTCCCTTTGCTGATTTTTGAGCCGGGCAGAACTGAACGACAAGACATATATACGCCTACCAGCGCCGTTGACCTTTTGCCTACTCTAGCGTCTTTGAATGGCTTGCCCGTCCCAAATTGGGCGGAAGGGACGATATTGCCTCCTTATCAAAAACCAAGCGACGCTAAAAGCGTTTACGCCGTTTTATCCAAAGACACGCAACACGGCGAAGCGCTTAAGCAAGCGTCAACAACGCTTATCAAAGGACGCTATAAACTGCATTATTACTTTGGCTATCCTGAAATTAATGGCGGAGAGCTCATTAAATTGTACGATATAGAATCCGACCCCGAAGAGCTGAACGACTTGTTCGCTTCAAAAAATAACGTCGCGCGCGAATTGTTAAACGAGTTGAAAATCAAACTGACGGAAGCGGACAAGCCTTATTTGTAATCGCGTTACGCTTGAAGCCTTCGATATCTTGACAAGGTTTCGACAGGCTACCCTCGCGGCGCAACTTGAAAAAGACGGCTTGGATTTTGACGCCTTTCACGAGGGGCGAATCAAAAACCCGCCTCATAATAAGGCGGGCAACTGAAAACCGATTACTGATTACCGAAAACTACCGACTTCTCCTCGGAGCCAACCGATTCCGTCCATAGCTCTTTGGCGTCGGCGCGGGGCGCGGGGGGCGACGGGAATCTTCCCGCGGTGCGCCTCTGCCTCGCGGTTCAGAAGCGGAACGCGGCGGGGCGGGCGCTTTGTAATCGAAATCTTCAAGAGTCTCGCGTTTGAGCGGACTGCCCATGATGCGTTCAAGAATCCGAATCATATCGTTGTCTTCGGGCGTGACCAACGTGAACGCGTCGCCTGTGCGTTGGGCGCGTCCCGTTCTGCCAATGCGATGAATGTAGGCGTCGGCGGTGTCGGGCATGTCGTAGTTAATGACGTGCGAAATGCTTTCAACGTCCAGCCCGCGCGCGGCGATGTCGGTGGCGACCATGATCGGATGCGTGCCGTCTTTGAAACCTTTGAGCGCGGATTGCCGTTGCCCTTGCGAACGGTCTCCATGCAAACTCGTGACCTTGAAACCGGCGCGTTCAATTTGTTGCGCTACTTTTTGCGCGCGATATTTCGTGCGCGCAAAAACCAAAACCGAATCGGTGTCGGTGTGTTTGAGCAGGGCAATCAGCAGTTGCGACTTCAAATGTTGCGCGACTGGATACAGCGCGTGCGTGACGGTGTGCGCGGGCTTGCTGATACCCATCGAAATTTTTTGCGGTTGCGTCAGCGATTGCGAAGCGAGCGCTTCCACGTCGGCGGGGAAAGTGGCGGAAAAAAACATCGTCTGGCGTTTCGCTGGCACGGCTTTCACAATGCGGCGCACGTCGGGTAGAAAACCCATGTCGAACATTCTGTCCGCCTCGTCCAGCACAAGGATTTCGATATTCCCCAGCTTGGCATGTCCCTGATTGACGAGGTCAAGCAGACGCCCTGGACAAGCGACGATAATTTCCGCGCCGTTGCGCAATGCGTTGATTTGCGGTTGCGCTCCGACTCCCCCATAGATAGTCACGCTTTTGATTTTTGTGCCCGCTGAAAGTTCGCGGATAACGTCGTGGATTTGCTCGGCGAGTTCGCGCGTCGGCGTGACGATGAGCGCGCGCGCGACATGTTGCGCGCCGCCGTTGAGCAGCTTATGTAAAATCGGGAGAACGAACGCGGCGGTTTTTCCCGTGCCTGTTTGCGCCGTGCCGATAATGTCCCGTCCGCGCAGGGCGGCGGGGATGGCGGCTTCTTGAATGGGCGTGGCGGTATCGTAGCCAGCCTTTTTGATTCCCACCATGAGGCGTGGGTCGAGGTTGAATTGAGTGAAGTTCAAAGTATTCCTTTTCTTCAGAAGTCTATCAATGTTGGGAAGTTGAGCGAACGCTCAAATAAAAACAGCGCGGACTGCTGATGCTAAAATTTATGTTCTAAAAAGATTATACACCACTTAACGAACCAAACTTCGAGCGCTAAAACGGATTTAACATCTCCCAACGTCGAAGCGCTGATAAAATAGCGCCTAATGAACGCCATTTCCTCCCGTTACCCAAACCGTTTGCTTTTTGTGTTTATCATCTTTCTCGCGTTGATTTTTGTCGGCGCCTTGGGCTATCGCTGGCTGGAAGGGATGAGCGCGGTAGATTCTCTGTACATGGCTGTCATTACAATCAGCACGGTTGGTTTTGGCGAAGTGCATCAACTTTCGCCCAGCGGACGCTTGTTTACCATCGCGTTGATTCTCGGCGGCGGAGGCGTCGCCGCTTTTTCGGTTAGCGTCGCGGTGGAATTCATTATGTCGGGCGAATGGCAAAATTATTTTGAGGCAAGGAGACGCTCTCGGATGTTATCGAAACTTTCAGACCATATTATTATTTGCGGGTTTGGGCGGGTCGGCCGGCGCGTCGCCGACGAATTAACGCAGGAAAATATCCCTTTTATTGTCGTTGACATGCTTTCAGAGCGAGTGGAGCATGCGCGCGAACGCGGCTATACCGTTGTGGCTGGGAACGCCGCCAACGATAATGTGCTTCATCAGGTTGGGATTGAATCCGCTAAGGGGTTGGTTGCCGTTGTCGATTCGGACGCCGAAAACGTTTTTATCGTTTTGACCGCCCGCAGTTTGAATCCCAAAATTTACATTATCGCGCGGGCGAATTATGAAGACACCGAGCCGAAACTTTTACGCGCCGGCGCAGACCGTACGCTGATGCCGTATAACATTAGCGGCAAACGTATCGTGACTATGCTTATGCGCCCAAGCGTCGCGGATTTTCTCGACGAGGTCTCCCACGTCGGCGGATTGGAGCTTCTTCTCGAACAGGTCAAAATCAAGCCGAGCTCGCCGCTGGCAGGCAAAACGCTGGTGGAAGCGCGCATCCGCAACGACATGGGCGTGACCGTGATCGCGTGTCGCAATGAAGACGGTCAATTTGACACGCATCCCGGTCCGCAAACGGTTATCGCCCCGAATGGTTTGTTGCTTGTGCTTGGCACCCGAGAGCAACTGCGCGATTTAATCAAATATGCAAACGCAAAATAGACCTCAACTAAACGCGACCGTCGCATTGGGCGCTATTATTTATCCGTTGGATGTTTAGGCGTATCGCGCCGAAATTCATAACTCGCAATAATCGCGTTGATGATCTCTTTTTGCTCAGGCGTGACCTCTTTGAATTCAAAGCCAATGTTGACAAATTCTGGGCTGATATCTGGGCGCACCCACGCCGCGCGCGCGGGCAATGTAATGCGCGACGCGTCTATATTTTTCATCTCAGGCAGCTCGATTGCCAGCGTGACCTCAGCGTTTTCAGCTATAGACTTATCTCCGATGACCATTGCGCCAAGCAAACTCAAGTCGCCGAGATAGCCGAGTAAATACCCGCCGTATAAGTCAAAGACCTGCGTGTAAGCCATCAAGTTTTTGCGTTGTTCTTTACGTCGTTCGGTCATTGCGCCTCCTTCTGCTAATAAGCCAAGTGTACGTGATATTGTATCGAAAGTCCATTGCTGTTTTATGGTAAAAATGGGTATGCGCTGGATATACATTTCCCCTCATCTTGACGACGCCGTCCTTTCTGCGGGCGGCTTGATTTACGAACAATCTCGCGTGGGCGTGGACGTCGAAATCTGGACGGTTTTCTGCGGCTCGCCGCCCGACGAAGAGTTGTCCCCGTACGCGCAAACGCTTCATCGAAACTGGGGGATTCCCGCCGCGGCGGACGTCGCGCGCGCCCGTCGCGCGGAAGATATTCAAGCCGCAAAAATCGTCGGCGCTAAAGCAGTCCACTTTGATTTTTTAGATTGCATTTACAGGCGCGGCAAAAATGGAGATTGGCTCTATTCCTATATTTTTACGCCTCCGCATGAGGACGAGGCGGATTTTCCCGCGCGAATCGCGGAATCTGTTTCCGCTCGTCTCACGCGGGACGATAAGTTGGTCGGCTGTCTGGGGCTTGGCTCGCACGTTGACCATCTCCTCGCTCGTCGCGCAGTCGCGGCGCTTCGGCGTCCGCTCTTGTATTACGCGGATGTGCCATACATATTCAGGTCGCCGCAAGAATTAGCGTCGAAAGTCGCCGACATGAAAGAAAACGCCCACAGAATAACCAAAGCGGGCTTGATGGCATGGCAGGCTGCGAGCGCAACATACGCCTCGCAGCTGGGCAGTTTGTTTGACAGTCCAGACGCTATGCGGGCGCAAATTCGCCAATACAAAGCCGAAAACAGCGGCGTTCGCCTATGGTCAATGCTCTAGCGAACCTTTGCGCAGCGCTTTGGAGCTTGTAACGCGTTTTGAATCGTGATATAGTATTGCCGATTTCCGGGCAACAGCGCAGGAAATTTTTTAATCACTTGCGTCTCTGATACAGAGATGCAAAATTCTATGTGGCAGGACGATATTATGTCAACCAATTTCCTTACCAAAGCAGGTTTTCAAAAGCTTCAAGAGGAACTGGATCATTTGCGCACCGCTAAACGAATGGAAGTAGCCGCGCGTTTGCACGAGGCGATGGAGGGCGGCGAATTGATCGAGAACGCTGAATATGAAGCCGCCAAGAATGAGCAAGCTTTTGTCGAAGGGCGCATCCAAGAACTGGATGTGTTGCTTGCCACCGCGCAAATTATTGAAGAAAACGGCAAGACAAAAAAGACGGGCGCCATTCAGGTCGGCTCCAAGGTAACGATTAAAGAAGGCAACTTTGAAGCCGAGTCGTTTATCATCGTCGGCGCGGCGGAAGCCAACCCGCGTAACGGTAAAATTTCAAATGAATCGCCCATTGGCAAATCTATTTTGGGGCACAAACTGGGCGACATCGTGAGAGTGGAAACTCCCGGCGGAACGTACAACGTAAAGATTATCAAAGTCGGTTGATACGCTAGGCGCGACCCTTTTCTCCCCGCGCGCTTATCTGTGCGCGGGGATTTTTTATATTTATACGCTTCTTTCTTCTTTTCTTCTTTCAAGTTGAGAAGTAAAGAAGAAAGATGAAAGAAAAAACAATGTCAGATTACTCACCCCTTGAAAAAGTTCGTTTGCAGAAAATTGAAGAGCTCCGCGCCGCGGGGATTGACCCCTATCCCACTCGCGCCGAGCGGACGCATACCAGCGCGCAAGCTATCGCGGAATTTGAAGCGGCGGAAAAATCAGCTAGCGTAGATTCATCGCCCGAGGTCAAAGCCACGCTGACGGGACGCATTCGCGCGAGTCGCGCAATGGGCAAGGTCTCCTTCGCGCATATCGAAGACGTGGACGGCAAAATCCAGTTGTTCTTTCGCATCAACGAGTTGACCAAAGAGCGCGTGGATTTTTTCAACAAGATGTACGACCTCGGCGATTTTATCCAAGCGTCGGGCGTCATGTTCCGCACGAAAAGCGGCGAGATTACGCTTCACGTCCACGACTTTAAGTTGCTTGCCAAATCCGTCACGCCTCTGCCCGCCGATAAAGACGTCGAGCAGGAAGACGGCACGGTGAAGCGCTACGCCGCGCTTGAACATCCCGAATTGCGCGCGCGGCAACGCTACGCCGACCTCGCCGTTAATCCCGACGTGCGCGAGACTTTCCGCAAACGCGCAACGCTCATTAAAGCCTTGCGAACCTTCCTCGACGACCATGATTTTCTCGAAGTGGAAACGCCGATTCTGCAGCCGTTGTATGGCGGTGCGGCGGCGCGTCCGTTTACCACGCATCACAACGAACTTGCGCAAGATATGTATTTGCGCATCTCGTTTGAACTTTATCTCAAACGCCTTCTCGTCGGCAATTTGGAGCGCGTGTATGAAATCGGGCGCGACTTTCGCAACGAAGGCGTTTCGTTCAAACATAATCCCGAATTTACGCAACTTGAATTTTATTGGGCGTACGCCGATTATTTGCAAGTGATGGAATTAACCGAGCAAATGGTCGCTTACGCCGCCGAGAAGGTGACAGGCGCGACAAAGATAAAATTTGGCGAACACGAGCTGGAGTTCAAGCCGCCGTGGAAGCGCGTGGAAATGCGCGCGGGAATTTTAGAAACCAGCGGCATTGATATTGCCGAGCATAAAACCGCCGACGAGTTGCTCAACGCCATCAAAGCCAAACAACCGAACGCTACGCCTGACCCAAAATCCACGCGCGGTAAGTTGATTGATTTTCTGTTGGGCGAGTTCCTTGAGCCGACGCTGATTCAGCCGACCTTTCTGTATAACTATCCGCGCGATATTTCTCCGCTGGCAAAATCTTTGCCGGGCGACCCGCTGACTGTGGAACGCTTTGAAGGTTACGTCGCTGGATTTGAGTTGTGCAACGCCTTCACCGAATTAAACGACCCGCTCGACCAAGAGCAACGCTTCCTCGAAATGGGACGCGATTATGCGGCGGACGACGAAGAGAATCAACCGCTGGACGAAGATTATCTCCGCGCCATGCGTTACGGAATGCCGCCCAACGGCGGCTTCGGCATGGGCGTAGATCGGCTCGCTATGCTGTTGACGAATCATCACTCTATCCGCGAAGTGTTGTTGTTCCCCGCGTTGCGGAAGGAAGAATAACCCTCATCCCCAGCCCTTCTCCCAAAAGGGGAGAAGGGAGTCGTTCCGTCTCCATTTGGGAGAGGGCGCGTCAGAGTAAAGATAAAAACGATGAATAAAAAAAGAGAACTCATCCTCGGCGACGTCGTCGCCATCGCCATTCTCACCTATATCGGTTTTGCCACTCACTACGAAATAGACCTTTTCTATCTTCTGCGCATGTGGACGACGTTTTTTCCCGTATTGATTGGTTGGTTTTTGATTGCGCCATGGTTAGGTTTATTTGACGATGAAGTAACCGCTAATTTCACGTCGCTCTGGCGCGTTCTACTTGCCATGTTATTATCTGCGCCGCTCGCTGTTGTTTTGCGGGCAGTTTTATTGCAGAGCTCCGCGTCGCCTTTTTTTGTTCTCATCCTTGGCGGCAGCAACGCGCTGGGCATGTTGGCGTGGAGATTGGCGTATTGGTTGAAAAAAAGGGAGTAGAAAGAAGAAAGAAAACTTTGGGAGGCATACGAGACTTCCGAAGTTTTTTTTCTTTCCTCTTTTTTTCTTTCCTCTTTTTTTCTTTCCCCAATTGCATTGATTCTACAACGTCTCGCCTTTTCCTTGATGATAGAATGACGTCATGGTACAAGACTTAACACGCCGATTACAAAAAGGCAATAACTTATGGTGGATTGCCGCAATTTCAGTGGTGGCGTTTGTGTTTTGCGTTGGCGCGGCAATGACGCTTCGATATGTTTCCGCGCCGCCGCTCGACGCGCTTCCCCTTGTCCCCACTTACGGTTACAACACCGCCTTGCCCACAATTGTAAGATTCCAAACAAGTACGTTGCCGGTTGGCGCGATTCCTACCGCTACGCCGGTCTTTGTTCCTCCCACGCTGACTCCCACGCCGACGCCTGTTAGTCCTTTCCTTAGTTGGATTTTCCCCGGCTTTTACGCCACGCCGACGCAGCTCCCGTACGCTCCCATGCCGATTCAAGTCGCCGTCGTAACGCTCACGCCAACCGTTGCGTTTTCTCCGCCCTCGCCGATTGCGTCAAACCCCAATACTTGCAAAAATATTTTATATCCCGCGCGCCCCGGCGCCCAATGGACATATTACTTTAACACGCCAAAGCGCAAAGGCGATATGACGATGCGTGTGCTTTCCGTCACGGGGCAACAAGCGACCGTAGACGCGACAGAGCTCGGCACAAGCGCGACGTTGCGCACTTACGTCCAATGCGACCAAGATATTATCCTTAACTTTCCGCTACTCAGCGGACAAAAAATAATCGGCTCGCTCGTCAATGGGAACGTGAACGTGGATTACGTCGGCGGCGTTCTTGCGCCCAACGAAGCCGCGTTTATCGCCAGCAATTGGGCGTTAGCGTGGATCGTTCAATATCGAATTTACGGCGACGGGACGCTTCAATACAACGGGAAGAGTTTTTCCTTTTCCATCGCGCCTTCCACAATCAATATGACCTGCCAAACGCTCGGGGCGGGGAACGCGTCTTTTGAAAATATCGCCGTCCCCGCTGGTTCGTTCAACGCGCTCAAAGTCATCTGTCGCGGAGAAGGGCAAGCGAACGCCGTCGTCAACGGAACGCAAGTCGTCGGCACAATCACCGCGCAAGCGACGCAATGGTTTGCGCCCAAAATTGGTTTGCTTAGGTCGCAAAGCGATTTCACTTATCTCAACGTGTTTGGAATTTCCATCCCGCTTAGCTCAAGCGACGTCTCGGGGTATATGGAATTGAAAAATTACGCCGTCGGGCAATAAAAAACTAAAAGCAAATTGCAGAGACGCGGACGCGCAGAGATTTAAAAAACTCCGCGCCTTTGCGTCTTTGCGTTTTTAATCTTGACATTTGCGGTTAATGCTTTGAGGTACAATTCCCTGCATGGACGAACCCGCCCTCATTCAATCCGCGCAACGCGGCGATTTGGACTCATTCAATACCATTGTCTTGCATTATCAAGACATGGTCTTTCACGTCGCGCTGCGCATTCTGGGGGACGAAAACCTCGCGCAAGACGCGGCGCAAGACGCCTTTATTTCCATGTTCAAAAATATTTCCGCGTATCGCGGCGGCTCGTTCAAAGCGTGGCTGATGCGCACCGTCACCAACGCTTGTTACGATGAGTTGCGTCGTCAAAAGCGCCGTCCCACAACTCCGCTTGAACCGAACACAAAAGACGACGAAGAAATGGATTCCCCGCGCTGGCTCGCCGACCCCAACATGACTCCCGCGCAACAATCCGAAGCCAACGAACTCGAACACGCCGTTCAACATTGTCTCGACGCGCTCCCCGCTGAATTTCGCGTCGTCGTGACGCTCGCCGACATTCAAGGCATGGATTACAGCGACGTCGCAACCGCAACCCGCGTTCCGCTTGGCACGGTCAAGAGTCGCCTTGCGCGCGCGCGATTGCGTCTGCGCGATTGCTTGCGCGGCTTTGAGGAACTATTGCCCGCCGCGTTGCGTCTCAAAGGGGAGAATGGTTGATGAAAAATTTTAACGACAACGACCTCGAATTATTTTCCGCTTATGTGGACGGACGTCTCGACTCGGCTGCATCCACCCGAGTTGAATCGCGCGTCTCCGCCGACCCCGACGTCGCTTCTGTTTTAGCGGATCTTCGCTTCGCCCGAAGCGTTTTGCGCAGTCTGCCAAAACGCAAAGCCCCGCGCAACTTCACGCTCACGCGCAAAATGGTCGGCATGAATCCGCCCCTGCCGCGCGCATATTCGTTCTTTCAATTTTCGTCCGCGTTTGCGACCATGTTGTTGATTTTCACCTTTGCGTTGAATGCGCTGACGTCTTCGCGCGTAAGCTTAGACGCCGCCAGCGCTCCCGCCGCGCCAGTTAGCGCGCAAGCAACCGAAGCGCCCGCGATGCAAGCGCCCGCCGCAACCCAAGCGTCCGCGATGGAGATGAGCGTTCCTGCCACTGCCTCCGCTGATTCTGCCGGCGGAGGCAATCCAACCGTTGCCGCCGAAGCGCCGAACGCCAAAGAGGCGCCGCCGCCGTCCTCGTCGCCGAATCAACCCAAAGTTAAGCGCGAAGCGGCGATTCCCGTCGCGTGGCAAATCGGCTTAATAATGATCGGTTTACTCAGCGTATTCGGCATGTTTGCGTTGCGTCAATTTGCGAAAAGAAAATGGCTCTAAAAAGAGACAGCCACATCAAGTTCTGCCCGCGTTGCGGCGCGGAGATGACGCGCCAAAATAAATTTGGCGACGTGCGTCCAATCTGTCCGCAATGCGGGTGGATTTATTTTATTGACCCAAAAGTTGCGGCGGCTGTTCTAATTGAAAAAGATAATTTGATTTTGCTGGTGCGCCGCGCAAACGCCCCCTTTCGCGGATTGTGGACATTGCCCGCTGGTTTTGTGAACGGCGGCGAAGACCCCGCTGAAGCCGCCATGCGCGAATGTTTGGAAGAGACTGGCTTGAGTGTGCGCGTGATGCATGTGTTGGACGTCATCGCCGGGCAAGAGCATGAGCGCGGCGCGGATTTCATCATCGTCTATTGCGCCGAAGTGCTTCGCGGCGAGTTAGTCCCCGCCGACGACGCCGACGCCGCCGAATGGTTCGCGCGCGAGGCGTTGCCGCCGTTGGCGTTCAAAGCCACGCAAAAAATTTTGAGGGAATACGGCGAGTCGAAGACTTGAATGCGGGGATGCGATATATACTGAGCGCGGACAGGTTTTGCGCTTTTTTCTTACCGCTAAGCGCGCCAAGAGCGCAAAGGAAATGCCTTTGTCTTTGCGCGCTTGGCGCGCTTTGCGGTTCAATGGTTTGATTTTTAAAACCGCAATTTATAACCGCGTCAAATATAAATAACTGATGTACGCAAAACGCGCCCTCATCCCCAACCCTTCCCCCGCAGGGAAAGGGAGTCCCCTCTCCCTACGGGACGCGAAGCGGCTAGGGTGAGGGCGAGGCGTTTACTTTGCCGCGTAACGCGCCGCGACGGCGTCCCAATTTACGACGTTCCACCATGCGGAAATATAATCCGCGCGGCGGTTTTGATAATTGAGATAATAGGCGTGTTCCCAGACGTCAATGCCCATGATGGGAGTCAACCCGTCGGAAAGCGGAGAATCCTGATTGGCGCTGGAAACGACGGCAAGCCCGCTGTCTTTCTTGACCAGCCACGCCCAGCCTGAGCCAAAACGAGTGGCGGCGGATTTTTCAAACTCCGCTTTGAAATTATCGAACGATGTGAACGCAGCGTCAAGCGCTTTGGCAAGATCGCCTTTTGGCGCGCCGCCCACTTTGGGTCCCATAATTTCCCAAAACAAATTGTGATTGTACGTTCCGCCGCCGTGATTGCGGACAACCATACGTACGCCTTCGGGCGCGGCGTTCAAGTTGCCGAGCAAATCTTCAAGCGACTTGCCCGCCAACTCGGGAGTTTTTTCAACTGCGCCGTTCAAGTTGGTAATGTAAGTTTGGTGGTGTTTGGTGTGATGAATTTCCATGGTGCGCGCGTCAATGTGCGGCTCCAAAGCGTCATAAGCGTAAGCGAGTTTGGGAAGTTCAAAAGCCATGAGGTTTTCTCCTTAGTTAATAATTATGAAAGTTGCGTTCTTTGAACGCTATAATTCAATTTTACCTTGTTCCAAGAAACCCTGCAAGAATTCGGACAAGCTTTATACGATTTTCTAACAAAAGGTTTGAAATGACCGACTCGCGCGCGCGCCTAATTCTTCCGTTTGCAATTCTTGTCGCTCTCCTCGCGGTCTCCACTGCGAGTACGTTTATTCGTCTTGCTCAAAACGACGGCGCGCCCTCGCTTGTAATTGCGGCGTTGCGACTAACCTTTGCGACTCTCATTCTTGCGCCGATTGCATTCGCCAAACATCGCGAGGAATTAAAACGCTTCACGCTTAACGAGATGGCTCTCGGCGTTTTCTCGGGCGTTTTTCTCGCGGTTCATTTTGCAACGTGGATCTCGTCGCTCGAATATACCCGCGTGGCAAGTTCGGTCGTGTTCGTTAGCACGGGTCCGCTTTGGGTGGCGTTGCTCTCGCCGCTGTTGTTGAAAGAACATCTTGCGCGCACAGCCGTCGTCGGGTTGGTTTTATCTCTCGCGGGCGGGACAATCATCGGGTTGTCCGATGCGTGCGCGTGGAATAATGGATTAGCCTGTCCCGCGTTTCAAGACATGTTGCAAGGTCGCGCCATGTGGGGAAATTTCCTCGCGTTGGTCGGCGCATGGGCGCTGACGGGTTATCTCATCATCGGCAGAAAACTGCGCGTCCGCATGGCGCTTGTTCCGTATATATTTTTAGTCTATGGCATGGCGGCGCTCGGATTAATCGCGCTGATGTTCGCGTCCGGCGCTTCGCCTTTAGGATACGCCCCCGCAGCTTACGGCTGGATATTTCTGCTCGCCGCATTGCCGCAATTGATTGGACACTCCACTTACAACTGGGCGTTGAAGCATAAGCCCGCGTCTTTCGTCGCCGTGACGACGCTGGGCGAACCCATCGGCTCGGCGATCTTGGCGTTCTTTATTTTGAAAGAAGCGCCGACGCTTGCGGTTGGCGTCGGCGGCGTTTTTATCCTCGCGGGCATTTATCTCGCGTCGCTGACAAAGCAAAGCCAATGAGATGGTTGATTGCGCTTTCAGTTGGGACGCAGAAAAACGCAGACGGACGCGGATTTTTTAACGCAAAAAAATAGTCCGCATCAGTGTTTCCCTGTATACTTAGCCCATGTTTATTACCCTAGAAGGTCCCGAAGGTTCGGGCAAGACGTCGCACATTCCCCCCTTAGTTGAATTTTTACGCAACGAGGGGTACGCCGTTTTTTCCACCCGCGAACCGGGCGGAACGATTATCAGCGAGCAAATCCGCGCTATTTTGCACGACCTAAAAAACGCGGACATGCACCCCCGCGCCGAGACTTTGCTCTATCAAGCCGCGCGCGCGCAAATTGTAGAGCAAGTTATCAAGCCGCGTTTGGCAAACGGCGAGGTTGTGATTTCAGATAGATATTTTGATTCGACGATTGCGTATCAAGGTTATGGTCATCAACAAAACTTGGATGAAATCCGCGCGTTGGTCAAATACGCAACGGGCGGGTTGACTCCGGACTTGACGATTCTGCTTGATTTGGACGTTGAAGTTGGATTGAGAAGAAAGAAGAAAGATAACGAATGGAATCGCATGGACGCGCTGACGGTGGAGTTTCATCAACGCGTTCGCGCGGGGTATTTGGAGATGGTTAAGCAAGAATCAAAACGATGGATTCTTGTAAATTCAAATCAAAAGTGGGATAATGTGCAAGCGGGGTTGCAGAGAGTGATTGCGGAAAAATTAAAAAAATAATTCATACAAAGGAGAATAATGAATGAACGCTAAGAAAAGTTTAAATTTTCGGTTGAAGTTTTTAAGCGTGTTGGCGATTTTCAGTATACTCCTAACTTCCTGCGGCGGCGCGCCTGTTATCTCTGAATCTTCTGCGCCGACGAATGCTCTTGTCGGAACCGACGCTTCTGCCGCTACGGAAGCCGCCGTGTCTACCGAAGCGCCTATCGCTACGGAAGCAGTTTCTACGATGGATCCGACAACGGTTACAAACGTGGATACCGGTTTTCGCCCCAACGTCGACGGGTTTTCGATGGAAAATTACGGCGGCGACGTCACCAATCCCGAAACAGGCGAAACCCTACCCGTAACCAATATGACTTCGGCTGAAATGCGTCGCATGTTCGGCGACGCCGTTTGCGCCGCGCCCGCCGCAAGCGATGGAACTTGTACGCTCACTCCGCCCGCGCAACAATGGATGAAGCAAAACAACTCCGATATGAGCGGCGGTCATTGCGAAGGATTTGCGGTTCTCAGCCAGCTGATTTACGATGGAACAGTGGACGCAAATAAGTTTGGCGCGCCGCGCACGTTTGACTTGCAAATTCCGGGTAACGAAGCCCTTCAGCGAGAAATCGCCTATTGGTGGGCAACGCAGTCGCCTGTGGCAAGCGCAGGCACGCAAAATTTCGCTCCCAAAGACGCCATTGATTATCTAAAAATAAAATACACTGAAAACCCCAAAAACTTGATTGCCGTCGGCATTGCTAAGGAAGACGGCACCGGCGGACATGCCATTACGGCTTACGGCGTGCAAGATCAAGGCAATGGCATTTACTGGATTATGGTCTACGACAACAACTACCCCGGCAAAGAGCGCCGCATGACCGTAGATGTAAACGCAAACACTTGGGAATACGAAGCCTCAATTAATCCGTCGGTAGAACCCGATTTATATAAAGGCAGTCCCGACAATCCGATTCAACTCACTCCCGACAAAGCGCGTTTAACCGTCTTCCCTTGCGATTTTTGTAACGGCGGCTCCTCCGCGAGCAAAGGCGGCGGAAAATTAGCCGCTACCACGCCGCGCTTCAACGAAATTTACACGGAGGGTTATATTAACGTGGAGTTGCAAGACGACAAGGGACGCAAAATTGGGTACGACGCCAATGGGAAATTTGTAAACGAGATTCCCGAAGCGAAAATACAATCTCCGCGCAACGTCACATTGAGCGAAGTGTCGCCCAATATAAAAATGCCGGCGGGAATGAACTTCAGCGCTTTTCTTTGGGGAGATAAAAAAGCCGCTGAAATTCCCGCCTCGTTGGTGATGATTGGCAAAGGTTTTTACGTCGGCATAGACGGTTTGGCAATGACCCCGAATCAAGAAGATCAACTGTTCGTAGACAGCGCGGGCGACGCTATCAATTACACCACCGACGCCGAAACAAGCCCCACCATCATTACGGGCATTGAAAAGCCCGGCGCCGATTTTGAGTTGTCGCTCAAAGCGGTGAAAGTTTCCAAAGGCGCGGATATTTCCGTAGTCTTTGATCAAAAAGAAGACGTCTTCTCTTTTGAAACCACATCCGACGCTTCCGCGCAATTTGACATATCTATCACGCGCATTGACTCCAACGGACAAGAAGAAACTTTCAATACCGGCGATACGCCGATTGATATCGAGTCCGGTAAATTTATGTATTTCTACTTTGGCAAATGGGGCGGTCAAGGCGGCGATTTGGAAATCGGCTACGACGCGAACGGCAACGGCACGATTGAAGACAGCGAAATCACCAACATGAAAGACGCGCAATAAACAATTCTCTCGCTGACAAAAAAGGAATGGCAATTAATTGCCGTTCCTTTTTTGCAATGTGATATCCGATTTATTGATATAATGCCCGCGTTTTGGAAGTAAAACATAATTTGATAAAAACTAGGAGATGAAAAATGAACGCAAAGAAAGGTTTGAAATTTCGTTTTATGTTTTTCAGTATGCTGGCAATTGTTAGCATACTTCTGACGTCTTGCGGGAAGGCGGCTCCCGCCGACGTATCTGGATCAGGCGCGCCTATTTCCGGAGGAGCAGGTTCGCCTGAAGCGGGCGCGTCTCCCGCCGCAGAAGCCCCTGCTGGAACAGGCAATGTCGTGGTGGACACCGGCTTTCGCCCCGAAGAGAACGGCTTCTCCGTTCCTAACTACGGCGGCGGACAAGGTCAGACGGCAGACGGACAAACCTTCCCAGTAGTAGACTTGGGTTCTGCTGAAATGCGTCGTCTATTTGGCGATGGCGTTTGCGCCGCGCCGTCCGAAAGCGACGGAACTTGTACGCTAACTCCGCCCGCCAGCCAATGGATGGAGAAAACCAACTCCTCCATGGCGGGCGGTCACTGCGAAGGCTTTGCCGCGCTCAGTCAAATGATTTACAGCGGAAAAATTGACCCCAATAATTTCGGCGCGGCGCGCACGTTTGACTTGCAAATTCCGGGCAACGAAGCGCTCCAACGCGAAATCGCCTATTGGTGGAGCACTCAGATGTTCATCAACCAGAACGACGAGTCGCTAACGGCGCAAGGCGCGATAGAATCTTTGAAATCTAAATATTCTAAAAACCCCAATAGCCTTATTCGCGTCGCCATCTGCAAAGCGCCCGAAGACGGCGGCGGCGCGTGCCATGCGATTACCGCCTACGGCGTAGACGATCAAGGCAACGGCATTTACTGGATCAAGGTCTACGACAACAATTATCCGGGCGTTGCGCGGCACATCACGGTAGACACGAACGCCAACTCTTGGGAATACGAAGCGTCTATCAATCCCTCTGTTAGTTCTTCCGTTTATAGAGGCAACGCGGAAAATCAAAACGCCATCAGACTAGCGCGCGAAGAATTGCGCACGGAACAGACGACCTACCAATGCGACTTTTGTAACGGTTCCGGTAGCGCCAGCAAAGGCGGCGCAAAATTAGCGGCAACCACGCCGTCATTCAACCAAATCTTTACGGAAGGCTATGTCAACGTGGAGTTGCAAGACGCGCAAGGACGAAAAATTGGTTACGACCAAAACGGAAAATTCGTCAACGAAATTACCGAAGCGCGAATACAAGAAATCTCCTCCAACTTTTTAAGCGACGTACAGCCCGTGATTAACATGCCAACCGGCATAGACTTCACCGCGTACATCTGGGGCGCTGATAAAGCCGCCGAAATCCCCGCCTCGCTAACAATGGTTGGCAAAGGTTTTTACGTCGGCATAGACGGTTTAGCAATGACCCCCAATCAAGAAGACAAATTATTTGTAGACGGCGCGGGCGACGCCATTAATTACACCACCGACGCGGAACAAAGCCCCACCATCATCACGGGCGTTGAAAAACCCGGCGCCGATTTTGAACTAGCGCTCAAAGCGGTGAAGATTTCTAAAGGCACGGATATTTCCGTAGTCTTTGATCAAAAGCAAGATACCTTCTCTTTTGAAACCACATCCAACGCTCCCGCGCAATTTGATATTTCGATCACGCGCATTGATCCCAACGGTCAAGAAGAAACCTTCAACACCGGCGATACGCCCATTGACATTGAACCCGGCAAGTTTATGTACTTCTACTTTGGCAAATGGGGCGGTCAAGGCAGCGATTTGGAAATTGGCTACGACGAGAACGGCAACGGCGCGATTGAAGATAGCGAAATTACTAACATGAAAGACGCAAAGTAATTTCCCCACATGAACTAGCGAGAGGGAGCGGCTGTTTTAGTCGCTCCCTTTTAAATCCCCTGACCCGATAAACGCCATTTCTTTAACCATACATTTCAAAAATTTCCGCGCGCGAAGCGTTGGCGTTTATCCGCGTCCTATGAACGCTATTAAACGCTTGGGCGAAACGCTGGAAAAAATCGCGGGTTAGAGTTGCGTTAGCGCAACCTTTTGGCGCTTGACGAACCTTTTGCATAGTGATAACAATAGACCATCATGGACTACAAAGACTATTATAAAATTCTCGGCGTCGAGCGCAAAGCCAGCGCGGACGAAATTCGCGCGGCGTATCGTAAGTTGGCGATGAAGCATCACCCCGATAAAAATCTCGGCGACAAAAAATCCGAGGATAAATTCAAGGAAATCAACGAAGCCTATCAGGTTTTAAGCGACGCGGAAAAACGCGCCCGCTATGATCAACTGGGCAGCGCTTATTCGGACTTCCGTTCAAGCGGCGGGCGCCCGACTGATTTTCGCTGGGACGATTGGGGCGGGGCAAGCGGCGGCGTCAACATGGACGACGTCTTTGGCGGGGGCGGCAACTTCTCCGACTTTTTTCGAACGATCTTTGGGGAAACAAGGTCTTCTTCGGGGCGTGTTTCGCAAGGCTATCAACAGGAACTGCAAATCAGTTTTCAAGAAGCGTATCAAGGCGCGGTGCGGCAACTGGAGACCAATGAGCGAAAATTGAAGGTGCGCATCCCCGCCGGGGTGAAGACTGGCTCCAAAGTCCGCGTGGCGGGCGCGGCGCCGGGCGGCGGCGATCTTTATCTGATTGTGAATATCGCCGACGAAGATAAATTCGAGCGCAACGGTCAAGACCTTTACACGACCTCCACGTTGAGCGTTTTCACGTTGATCCTCGGCGGCGAAACCGAGGTCGAAACGCCGACTGGCAAAGTTAAATTAAGCATTCCCGCCGGCACGCAAATCGAGCAGGTCTTTCGTTTGGCGGGGCGCGGTATGCCGCATTTAAAGAACCCTAACGCAAAAGGCGACCTGTACGTCAAATTGAAAGCGCAAATTCCAAAATATCTATCAACCAAACAAAGGGAATTGCTTGAAGAAGCGTCCATCATAAAATTTTAAAAATTGAAAATAGGAGCGTTCATGAAAACAAAGCAAAGCGTTTTAGCTTTGACGATTTTGATATTTGCCATGCTTGCCTGTCAAACGCCGGGGCAACCCGCCGCGCCGGTCGGACCTGTCCAGCCTGTTCCAACCCTGCCGCCCCTTTCGCCCGCCGACGCTAACGCGGTCAACCCCGCCGCGCAACAAGAAAGATTGGTCGCGCTTTACGATAGCGTCAACCCCGGCGTGGTGGCAATCATTACAGATAACGGCGCGGGAGGCGGCTCTGGTTTTGTATACGATAAACAAGGCGACATCGTTACGAATTTTCACGTTATTGAAGGCGTCAAAATCATAGAAGTTAGATTTACAACCGGCTACGCGGCGTACGGCACAGTGATTGGCACGGATTTAGATTCCGACCTCGCCATTGTAAAAGTGGACGCGCCGGCGGCGGAGCTACGCCCGCTTCCGCTGGGCGATTCGAGCGCGTTGAAAGTTGGACAAACCGTAGTTGCGATTGGCAACCCGTTTGGTTTGGATAGCACCATGACTGTCGGCGTTGTCTCCGCGCTTGGGCGCACGTTGCCCTCGGCGCATCAAATGCCCGACGGTAGTACGTTCACAGCGGCGGATATTATTCAAACCGACGCCGCCCTTAATCCAGGCAATTCCGGCGGACCGCTTTTCAACATCAACGGCGAAGCGATTGGCATTAATCGCGCCATCCGCACAATGAGTTCCAGCGCGACCGGGCAACCGGTTAATTCTGGCATCGGTTTTGCGATTCCCATTAATATCGTCAAACGCGTTGCGCCCGCTTTGGTCGCAACGGGCAAATATGATTATCCATATCTCGGCATTTCATCTCCATCGACGTCTTTGAACTTAGCGGAAATAAAAGCGCTTGGTTTATCCACATACAAGGGCGCGTATGTGGTCGGCGTCGTTCCCGGCGGTCCTGCGGACAAAGCCGGCGTTAAAGCGGGAACCACGACCACCGATGTTCAAGGTTTGCTTGGCGGCGGCGACTTGATTGTCGCCATTGATGGGAAGGAAGTCCGCACGTTTGACGAATTGCTGGCGTATCTCATCACGAATAAAGGGCCGGGCGATACGATTGTTTTGCGCGTGTTGCGCGGCGGCGAAACCAAAGAGATCAGCGTGACGCTGGATAAGCGACCATAAGAGAAAGCAAACATTCTTGCCGGATTTTCCAAGAATCGCGCTCGCGACGCTTCCGCGCCGTCGCTGACGCGTAGCGGCGAGAAAATCGCTTTTTAGAACTCGCTATTTTGGTTATAATCTCTGAAACGATTGACTCATCGGAGAAAATATGACTGCTGAAAATCAACGACGCACTTTTATCAGCTATTCGCGCGTTAATAAAGAGTTTGCCTCAAAACTCGCAAAAGGGTTACGGGCGGAGAGCTATCCCGTCTGGTTCGATCTGTTTGATATTCCCACAGGTTCGCGCTGGGATGATGAAGTGGAGCGGGCTTTGCGGGAATGCGCGATCTTTATGATCATCCTGACGCCCGCTTCCATCGCTTCCGAAAACGTCAAAGATGAAATCGGGTACGCCATTGATCACGGCAAACGCATTTTGCCCGTTCTTTTAGAAAACTGCGACGTGCCGTTGCGATTGCGCCGCTTTCAGTATGTGGATTTCACCAAAAAGAGTTTTGAAGAGGGGTTTGAAAACGCCAAGGAATTATTAGGCGGTCTCATTAGCGAAACGTCAACGCCCATTGCGGTTGAAAATCAAACGACGCATAAAGCAAAATATGAGCGATACGCGCCAGCCGAGCCTGCGATTGAACGCAAAGAGAAACAGGAATTTGAAGCGGGTTATAAAAAGCCAATATCCCAGAAAGTTGTCATTGGCATTGTCGGCGCTGTTGTGGGCGCGCTTCTTTGCATTGCAGGGATTGGTTTCGCTGTTTTCTTCAATCGCCCAACTCCAGTTTCAACTTCAACCGCTGAAGCGCGAATAAACATCCAAACGCCAGCTTCTGAAACGCCCAAACCCGCCCAAACATTAACTGTTGAAGCGCCAATTCAACCGCCCCCAACGTTTACGCCGACAATCTCGTTGCCTTTGAGCCAATCGCTTACGTTGCTGTCAATGCCGTCGAACGAATCGGGCAACGGGTCCACGTATACCATCGCCGCGCAGATTCCTTATTTGCAGGGCTCGGATGATTCGCGCGTAATCGCTCTTAATGGGCGTTTTAAAGAAATTGTTCAAAAGGAAGTGGATCAATTTAAAACGGACGTCGCCGGTTTGCCTGCCGCGCCAATGGGCGCAGGCAGCTCGCTTAACTTAGGGTATACATTGATTGGGCAACGTAGCGATGTATGGAGCGTTAAATTCGACGCGGCGGTGTATATTGACGGCGCGGCGCATCCCAATCATTATAGCGTCGTGTTGAATTACGACCTTGAACGAGGGCGTGAAATCGCGCTGGACGACTTATTTCTTCCCAGCTCAAATTATTTGCAAGTCATCGCGGATTATTGCAAGGCGCAACTCGCTAAGCGCGATATTGGTTTTGACGCATCTCAAAGCGGCGGCGCCGACTCCTTGCCTGAAAATTACAAACTCTGGAACTTATCCAATGAAGGTTTGGTTGTCACATTTGGCGTGTATCAAGTCGCGTCAGGGGCGGCGGGGCAACAAACGGTGGTTGTTCCGTTTTTCGAGTTGAAGGGCGTATCTAATCCGCAGGGCGCGCTAAGCTTCTTTCAGTAGATTAATGCGTTTTCTGAAAAACCGGTTTTTAATTTAAAACTTCGAGTTCAATTAAACTCGAAGTTTTTTGTTTCTACGCCAACATCCGCATGGGATTTTCCAAGAAGCCCGTCAGCGCTTGCGCGCTTTGCGTTGCGCCGCCGTCGCACCATGCTCTACGGAGATATTCAAAAAAATTATGCGCCCGCTAACTCCAGCACAAAAGCATCTTGTTGTTCTTGATAACTCTCCCGTGCTCTTTGGATTGCCTCTGAATTTTTCTCCGCCCACGCGCCGAGCATGGAGACGGGTTCGAGCAATTCCTTGCCAATCGGGGTCAGCGAATATTCTACCATCGGCGGAACGACGGGATAGACCTTGCGATGGACGATTCCATTTTGTTCAAGTTTGCGCAACGTCTGCGCCAACATTTTTGGGGAGATACCGCCAATCTCGCGCAACATGCGGTTATGGCGATTGATTCCACGCGCGATGGAAACGAGGATTAACGTCGCCCATTTATCGGCGATGATTTCCAGCGTTTGCCGCGAGGGGCACATTTGATTCAATACATTGGGCGGATATTTTTGCATAGTTACCTTCAGGTTACTGCGTTACTAAAAAGTGCGCTCTTGGGAAAACGAGCGACTGCGAATATGATGGGATTATATCTGATTAACGGAGTTGTCGTCATGCACATGCGCGTCGTATCCATGAAAATTAAATCTGAAATGCTGGATGGGTTCAAATCCAATTCAGGAGTCGGACTTGAAAAACTTCTCGGCGAACCCGGCGTGGTCAGCACAGCGTTGTTGCAACAGACTATCTCGCCGTCGCACTTTTTATTTATCGAAGCCTACGGCAGTCTCGAAGCTTATAACGAGCATTTGAAATCCGCATGTTATTTGGAATGGCAAAAAGAACTGGCGCAATTGCTGGACGGGGAAGCCGAGTCGGTGGAGTACGCGCCCGTCTATCCGCCCGAAGCGGCTTGGGTTCAAGAACCCATTCAGAGTTTAGATAAAGAAGCGTAAATGCAATTCAGACTTCGTAAGTTTGAAGTCTTTTGAAAAATCATTTCGAGGAGAAAAAATCATGAAGTATGTCGCTTATAGCACGATGAAGCCTGTCGCCAAATTTTTTATGGCGCTGAGCGCGAAGTTTTCCAAGCCGAAGCCGCCGACCGATATTGATCCGCTTTTGATGGACGAGATCGAAACGGGTTGGAGATTGGTGAAGGAAGGAAGCATTCGCGAATTGTACTGGCGCAAGGACGAGATGGGGTCGGTTGTGGTGTTGGAAGCGAATAGTTTGGCGGAAGCGACCGCCACGGTCAACAGCCTGCCGTTCGCAAAGAAAGGTTACATCTCATTCAAAGTGATGCCCGTCGGATATTTCGAGCCCTTTGAAGCCGTTTACCTACGCTTGCAGAAATAATTTCGTAGCCACGCGCTACACAAGGAGAATCAGATGAGAGTTATCGCTATCAGCAAAATGAAATCAGGCGCGACGCAGGAAAAGATTGCCGCGCTGAACGCTAAAGAATTGGTCAAGGAATGGGAACTTCAGAAAGCGGACGTGATCCGTCAAGCGCACTCGCGCGTTGACGAGACGGGTTCCATCTTTATGATGGAAGTCGCTTCTGCCGACGACGCGCACAAAAAACTCGCCGCGTTGCCGCTGGCGGAAGCGGGCTTGATAGAGTTCGATGTGTTTCCATATCAAGCGTATGAATCTTACGAAAGCATCTTCGGTAAGATCGCGTAAACCTAATCTAAGAGAGCGTTTCTTAAGTCTTTTTTGTACACGGATTACACGGGCAAACACGGATTTTTTCAAAGGATTTTTCCGTGAGAATCCGTGAAATCCTTTTCATCTGGGTTTATCTGTGGCAAATTTGACTTAAGAAACACTCTCTAACCGCGAAGAACGCTAAATCTACAAAGGAAGCGCAAGGAGAGCCATGAAACTTCCATCCACCAACCGCATCGAAGCGTTTAGCGACGGCGTGATTGCGATCATCGTCACGTTGCTTGTTCTCGAAATTAAAATCCCCGAATTTGAAGACCACACCCTCGCGGGCTTTCTCGCGGCGATGACTCCGTTAATTCCAAAATTGATCGGCTTCGCGTTTAGTTTTTTCACCGTCGCTATTTTTTGGGTTAATCATCACGGCTTTTTTCATCGCGTTAAACACAGCACATGGCGTTTGCTTTGGCATAATAATCTTTTGCTGTTTTTCTTAAGCGTCGTGCCGTTCACAACGGGCTTCGTCGGCGATTATCCTTTTGACCGCTACGTCGTGGCGCTGTACGCCTTCAACCTATTGCTCGCGGGACTCGCTTTTTCGATGATGTGGCATTACGCGCTTGTGCGCTCGAATCTTTCGGAAGAAAAAACTGCGTTGGCGGAGCGCAAAAAAGAATACATGCAGATTGGCGTTTACGGGATGACGCTTTACGGCGTCGCGGTGATTCTCGCGTTGATTTATCCGCCCGCCGCGCTGGGGATGTTGCTCTTGTTGCAACTCGCTTATTTCTTTATGAATTCCAAAACGGCGGACGCGCCGATGGACGAGTAAACTGAACAAAAAAAGCCCTTCGAGTTTTGAAAACTCGAAGGGCTTTTTTTACGTCAACATCCGCGCTGGATTTTCCAAGAAGCCCGCCAGCGCTTGCATGAACTGGGCGGTTTCCGCGCCGTCGCTGATGCGGTGGTCTACGGAGACGGTCGCTTTCATGCGCCAATGTTTGAAGAGGGAATGTTCCATGAGAAAACCCGCTTCTTACAATCTGACTGACAATTCTGATTTATAATTGCTCAATTGATTTGCCTATCTATATGCGTTCCGAGGAAAAATGACAACTGAAACCCAACGCGGAGCTTTTATCAGTTATTCCCGTATAAATAAGGAATTTGCCTCAAAACTCTCAAAGGGGTTAAGGTTGGCGGGGTATTCCATCTGGTTCGATTTGTTTGATATTCCCACTGGTTCGCGCTGGGACGACGAAGTGGAGAAGGCTTTGCGGAAATGTTCGATCTTTATGATCATCCTGACGCCTGCTTCGATTGCTTCTGAGAATGTCAAAGATGAGATCGGGTATGCTATTGATCATGGTAAACGCATATTGCCCATTCTACTGGAACATTGCGATGTGCCGTTGCGTTTGCGCCGCTTTCAGTACGTGGATTTCACGACAAAGAGTTTTGAAGAGGGCTTTGAAAGCGCCAAAGAGTTACTGGGCGATCTCGTTGATGAAGCGTCAGCGCCTGTCGCGGTAAAGCCTCCAGTTGTTGAAGAACAAACGGATCAGAGGTCTGAATCCGAGAAAAAGGTTGAAGCGGAACGAATTGCGCAAGCCGCGGCTGAGACCGAACGTAAAGCCAAAGAAAAGGCAGTGCGATTAGCCAAGCAGAAGGCGGAACGCGAAGCGAAAGCCGAAGCGGAGCGGCTCGCGCAAGTCGCGGCTGAAACTGAACGCAAAGCCAAAGAAGAATCTGATCGTCTCGTCGCACAAGAATCTGAACGCAAGGCAAAAGTCGAAGCGGAGCGGCTCGCGCAAGTCACGGCTGAGACTGAACGCAAAGCCAAAGAAGAATCTGATCGTCTCGCCGCGCAAAAATCTGAACGCGAGGCAAAAGCCAAAGCGAAACCCATACAAGCGGCGCCTGATGTGGTGAAGGTAGAGGTTGTGTCAACCGCAAGCGCTCAAAAAAGACCAATATCTAATGGATTTATTGGAGTCGCTGCGGTTGTTGCGCTTATGCTTATTATTGCAGGGATAGGGTTTGGCGCTTTCTCAAAGAGTGGAAGCGGCAATTCGTCTGCCGCCGATCCAGCTACAAAAACGCCAGTTGCTACAAAACCAGCCACTAAAATGCCTGTTGCTACTTCAACGCGTGTAAGGGTTGCCACTTCAACGCACATAAGCGTTGCTCTTCCAACGCGTGTAGGGGTTGCCACTTCAACGCGCATAAGTGTTGCTTTTCCAACGCGTGGGGTAAGGATTGCTCTTTCAACGCGCACAAAAGTCGCTACTCTAGATCCAACACGCACACCGTCGGCAGCGCAAAAATTATACGAAAGTACAGAAACGTTTAGATCGCTTGCCCGAAAGAAATATTCTCTTACTCAGTATTTAGACATGGGTAAAAGCGGAACTCCAATTAATATAGAAAACCCAACTTTAGAACCGCTTGCGTATATCGGGGCAGATTGCGCGCTAACTCAAACTCTTCTGGAATCTAATTCAAAAAACTATTCCCATATTTTTGAATTTAATGGAAAAAAGATTTTTGACACTCTTTTATCTAAAAATATTCACTATTATTACGACTCGTATAACGACGGAACCCGTGATTGGTTTTGCCTGAACGCTTTTGTGATCATCGGCAACTGGGAACGAGGTCGTACGTATTCTTTCAAATATTCGTTCAATGTTATTCATCCATACAATGACGGGTTGAATGACTATTCGGCAGGCGTTTTGTATTCTCGAGAATTTATTGTTTCAATACCGTAAAGCCTGAATTCAATCGAACAGAAATTATAAAGAATATCGCAATAAAGAAAACACGGACGGGAATTTCCCCATCCGTGTTTTATGTTTTCCCTACGCCAGCATTCTCACCGGGTTTTCCAAATACTCCGCCAGCGCTTGCATAAACTGCGCCGCTTCCGCGCCGTCGCTGATGCGATGGTCTACGGAGATGGTCGCTTTCATGCGCCAGCCAATTTTAATTTCTCCGCCTTCGACAATGGGCGTCTCTTTGGCGGAACTAATCGCCAGTATCGCGGCTTCGGGCGGGTTGATGATGGCGATAAACTCGTCCACGTCGTACATGCCCAAATTGGACGTCGAGAAGGTTGAGCCGTCCACGTCGTCGGGCTTGACCTTGCCCTCGCGCGCGCGTCCCGCCATCGTTTTGACTTCGCCTGAAATTTGACGCAGAGTCTTCTGGTCGGTATTTTTGACGACGACGGTCATTAATCCGCCCGGGACGGTGACTGCCACGCCGACGTTGATATTTCCATAACGGATAATCTCCGCGCCTTTGAGAGTCGCGTTCAAGTTGGGGAATTGTCGCAGAGACGCCGCGACGCCTTTGAGAATAAAATCATTCACCGAAATTTTTTCGTCAGGCACATACGCGTTGACTTGCTTGCGCATCTCCATCAATGCGTCCATTTTGAATTCGCGCGTCACATAAAAATGGGGGATGGTGGTTTTGGATTCGACGAGTCTTCGTCCGATGGCTTGGCGGAGTTTGGTGGTTTGGATAACTTGGTTTTCGTAATTAGTAATTGGTAATTGGTAACTGGGTTGCGCGGACTGATTACTATTTACTGATAACTGATTACTGGAAAGCGCCGCCTCAATATCCTTACGCACAATCCGCCCGCCGGGTCCCGTGGCTTGAACGTGCGCGAGGTCAACTTTATTTTCACGCGCAACTTTCTTCGCCAGCGGACTCGCTTTGACGGGCGCAGAACCAACTTCGAGGAGCGACGATGTTAACGGTTTCGCAGAATCAACTTCAAGGGTAGTTTGAGGCGCGGGCTTTTCATCCACCGACTTACTGCTTACTGATAACTGTTCGCTGATTACTTCTCCCGCCGCCCCCACCACCGCAATCGCCGCATTCACAGGAACCATTGTCCCTTGCTCGGCGATGTGTTGGAGAACAACTCCGCTGGCGGATGATTCCACTTCGACGGTGGCTTTGTCGGTTTCGATTTCGGCGAGGACGTCGCCTTTGTTGATGCTCTCGCCGACTTGCTTGACCCAGCGGACGAGTAGCCCTTCCGCCATATCAAAACCCAGTTTGGGCATGGTAATTGTTGTTGCCATTATTTCAAAACCTCCTTCGCGGCGGCGATGACGTCCGCGACTTGCGGCAACGCGGATTGCTCCAGCGCGCGGTTGTAGGGTAGCGGCACTTCTTTTTGCGCGACGCGGATGATGGGCGCGTCCACATAATCGAAGGCTTCCTCGTAAATGCGGCTGACGATTTCAGCGCCGACGCCGTAAGACTTCCAGCCTTCTTCGACGACCACGGCGCGATTGGTTTTCTTGAACGATTCCAAAACGGGTTCCATGTCCAGCGGGCGCAAGGTGCGCAGGTCAACAATCTCCGCTTCGATTCCTTCTTTCGCAAGTTCGTCCGCCGCCTTCATGGATAACTCTAATCCTTTGCAATAGGTGACGATGGTCAGGTCTTTGCCTGCGCGTTGAATTTTTGATTTGCCAATCGGGACGAGATGCTCGCCGTCGGGGACTTCGCCGCGCGCTTGATACATGGTCGCGTGTTCGATAAATAAAATCGGATTATTGGAACGGATAGCGGATTTCAACAATCCCTTGGCGTCTTCCGGGGTTCCCGGAGAGATAACTATTAATCCCGGAAAATGCGCGAAAATCGCGTCGGGCGTTTGCGAATGCGTCGCGCCGAGTTGTCGTCCGCCGCCGCCGACGGCGCGAATCACTAGCGGCAACGTGAATTGTCCGCCGAACATGTAATGCAGTTTCGCGGCTTGATTGACGATGTAATCCATCGCGGAGAAGGCGAAGTTGATTGTCATTAATTCCGCGACGGGGCGCTGACCGACCATCGCCGCGCCAATCGCGCCGCCGATGATGGCATTCTCGGCGATGGGCGTGTCTTTGACGCGCTCCGCGCCGAACTTGTCATAGAAGCCTTTTGTGACGGCGTACGTGCCGCCCCAAACGCCGACTTCTTCGCCCATGATAAATACTTTGGGGTCGCGTTCCATTTCTTCCATTAGGGCTTGCGAGATTGCTTCGCGCATGGTTATTTTTGTCATGTATATTTCCTTGGGGTGGGCGACTGAAGTCGCGACAACGGTTGCGAAGCCGACCTTCGTCGGCTAGTCCGCGAAGGCGGACTTCGTAAATGGTTGCGGCAACTTTAGTTGCCCAGTTCATTTTCATCTTGCTCAAACACTTCTTCCAACTCTGGCATGAGCATATTTTGAGCATGATGATTCTTTTGGTTTTGAATGTACGCCTTCACTGTCGGAACTTCCGATTTGCGGATGGTGAACGCGCCATACGCGCCCTGCCATTTAAAGGGACTACCGGGGTCAATGACGTGCGTGACAAGATGCGACGACGAGCCTTTTATTTCTTTGACCAAAGTCGCAATTGGCACGGTGGTGTGAAACCGAGTTAGCACATGCGTATGGTCTGCGATTCCGCCAATGGCTAACGGAACGCATTTTAACTCGCGGCATTTTTCGGCGATGGCGGCGTAAAGTCGCGGTTCAATTTCAGGGGTGATAAAGGGGAGGCGATCCCATGTTGACCAAACTAGATGGACGTAAAGCTGGGTGTATGGCGCGCGCATTTTATCTCCTTTGTAACTCTGCGACTGAAGTCGCGACAACATCTGCGAAGCCGACCTTCGTCGGCTAGTCCACGAAGGCGGACTTCGTAATGGTAGCGGCAACTTTAGCGGCAACTTTAGTTGCCCAATCATCAATCCACATATATATCCTTAAACAAATCTTCCAACGCTGGCTCAGGCGACGCCTCCGCAAACTCGATGGACTTCTTCACTTCCTCTTCCACCCGCGTCTCGATTTCATCCAAAACTTTTTGCGTGGCGATTTTTTTCTCAATTAATTGTTTGTGGAAAATTCCAATCGGGTCGTTCTCCTGCCACTTCTTGACTTCAGATTGTTGGCGATACCGTTCAGGGTCGCCCATCGAGTGACCGCGAAAACGGTAGGCGTCCACTTCAAGTAAATAAGGCTGGGAGTTTTTACGGACGAATCTCAACGCTTCTTTGGCGGCTTCGTAAACTTTCATGACGTCCATGCCGTTAACTTGGCTGTTCTTCATGCCGTAGCCTTCCGCCTTTTGACGAATCTCCGTCACCGCCGAAGCGCGTTCCACCGACGTGCCCATGCCGTATTGATTATTTTCGCAAACCCATAACACGCGCAAATTCCAAGTCTTGGCGAGATTCACCGCCTCGTGAAAATAACCGATATTCGTCGCGCCGTCGCCGAACATGCAAATCGTGATGTTGTCGTTGCCCGCGTATTGGTCGCCCAACGCGAACCCCGCCGCGATGGGTAGGTGTCCGCCGACGATAGCATGTCCGCCCCACATATTTTTTGAGACGTCCGCAATGTGCATCGAACCGCCGCGTCCTTTGGACGAACCCGTCTCCTTGCCGAGCAATTCCGCCATGACTTCATTGGCGGAGATTCCGCAATTCAGCGCCACGCCATGATCGCGGTACGCGGTAATCACGCGGTCGCGTTCTTCCCGCGCCGCAATCAATCCCGTGCTGACCGCTTCCTGCCCGATGTACAAGTGCATGAAGCCGCCAATCTTGCCCTGCTGGTACAACTCCGCGCCGCGTTCTTCCACGCGACGGATTAATACCATTTGGTAATATAAATCCAATTGCTGTTCTTTTTTCATTTTTGCTCCAATAGGGAAGCGCCAAACTTCCTGCGCGTTGTATTTTAGGATAAAATCAAAATATGAATTGGCTGACTGGCTCAAAACAAAACGAAGCGAAAAAATTAATTGCCCTGCTTGCGGATTCTGCCAAGCGGGATTTTGCCGCGCAGGAGTTGATTAAACTCGACGCGGATTCGGTTCAGCCGCTGATAGACGCGCTTCAGACTCAAGACCCGAATCTGATTCGACTTTATCAGCAGATTCTGGCCCGAATACCCGCCTCAACTCTCGCGTTGATTCAAACTCTCAAAACCGCGCATCCGCTTGTGCGCGGGCGCGTCGCTGAAATATTTTCTATCAGCAAAGATAAATCCGCCATGCCCGCTTTGTTGGACGCATTGAAAGGCGAGTATTTTACCGTGCGTTCCCGCGCCGCGCTTGCGTTGGGAAACATCGGCGACGCGCGAGTTATTCCTTATTTGCTTCCGCTTCTGAAAGATAAAGAAGACGAAGTCCGCAGCGCCGCGTGCGTTGCGCTTGCAAAATTCCGCGAGCCGTCTACGTTTGACGATATCGCCAATATCATCTTGGATGATCCGAAAATCGAAGTGCGTCAATCCGCCGCGCGCGCGTTGGGCGAGACCGAGCATTCCGCCGTGCTTCCTCATTTGATGGAAGCCCTGCGCGATTCGTTCTGGTGGTTTGAGCGCGAGCAAGCGGCGTCGGATTTATTGACCGCCATTGAGAAAATGGGCGGCGCGGCTGTCGAGCCGTTGATTGAAGCGCTGGGCGATAAAGAAGCGACAGTTCGTAAATACGCCGCGATGGTTCTCGGTAAGTTGGGCGACGCGCGCGCGATTGAAGAGCTGGGCATGGCATTGTACGACTTGCATAACGAAGTGGGGAAGGCGGCGGCTGAGGCGCTGGTCAAATTTGGCGCGCAAACGGCGGATATTTTCATCGAAGCCTTGAGCCATCCCGAAGCGGAGATTCGAGAAAACGCGATTCGCGCTTTGAGCAAAATTAAAGATGCGCGCGTATCTAACATATTAATTGAGGCGCTTCACGACGTTGACCGAAACGTACAAAAGCAAGCCCTACTAGCGCTTGGGGAATTACGAGACCCGCGCGCGGCGCTCGCGTTGCAAAAGATTGCCGCCAATCGCGCGGATAAGGAAATGTCGGTTTTGGCTAAGCAAATTCTTGAGTCTATGAAGCGAGCCGCTTAGATCTCCAAGAATAAACTAATGGCGGGGGCGACGCTCGTCAAATCAGTAATCCCTTTTTGGAATTCGGCGCGCAAGGTTTTATCTCCGAACAACAACAACGGCGTTTTTGCGCTTGTGTGTTTGCGCGTGGATAAATCCTCCATGTTGCCGTGGTCTGAGGCGAGCAAAATAATTCCGTCTTCAGCGCGCCATGTTTCAAGTAGACCTTTTAAAACGCCGTCGAAATTTTCCAATTGGCTGACCGCCGAAGCCATATCCTGTTTATGCCCCGCGTAATCGCTTGCCCAATATTCAAAAAAAGCAAGGTCGTATTGTTGCGCGAGCTCCGCAAGTTTTGCTCCCGCTTCTTCGGGAGCGAACAATGGCGCGTCGGGCGTCTGCATAAACTCGCGCCAGCCCTTGCCGGTGAAATCTGCGGAGAGAGCGCGCCCCGCATAGTAATCGTCTTGCGTGAAGAGGGGCAGTCCGGCGTTGGTCAGCGCCAGCGGAATGGATGAATACAAGCGTTTGCCTGAAGCGATTCCATCAAAATAGCGCGGAGGGTAAGCGTTGAGCAATGCGGCTGTTTTGCTCGCTTTCACGGTCTTTGAAAAAATGGTTTTGCCGTCCAAATATTGCGCCACTGCGGGGTTGGGTTTTGGTCCGTAGTGATAGCCCAACTGAGCGGGGATATTAATTCCTGTGAGCAAGACCGCCTGTCCCGTTGCGGATTGAGGCAAGCCGTTTACGCCCAGCGCCGCGTCAATCGAAAGCAGGGTTGCGCGTTCGCCCTCGAAAGGCGCGGTTGCTTGGATAAGTTTTTTTCCGCCCAGCAGGGAGTTTAGAGACGGCGTTTTTGCGCGCGCAAATGGATTTTTATCCGCGTCGTTTTCGCCTAATCCAACGCCGTCGAGGAAGAGGAAGAGAAGTTTCATTTCGATTTTGGATTTCCGTGTCTACCTGTTTCCCTGTTTGCTTTCCCATAAGAACCATACCGCCGGGCGTCCCTTTTTATCAAAGCTGTCTCTGCGGGAGGCGAGGGATAAACTTCGAGAGGCGATCAACTCCAAATCTGCGGGAACAAATCCAGGGTCGTTGGGATTCGCTGTTTGACGGAAAAATCCGTACAGTAGCCAGAAGCCATTCGGGGCGAGGATTCGATCCAGCTGCGTCAGATAATCCAATTTATTTTTTACGGCATGAAAACAACCGATGTCGAGAGCGAGATTGAAGCGTCCATCCAGATTTAATTGCGTGACGTCGCCGACGCGCAAGTCGGCGCGGACGTTGGCTTTTTTGATTTTTCGTTTTGCGGTTTGAATGGCGAGCGCGGCGAAATCAACGCCCGTAACTTCCCAACCTGTTTTCGCCAGCGTAATGACGTTTGTGCCTGTGCCGCAACCCAAATCAATGGCGCGCCCCGCAGGATGGGTTTGAATAAATTCAAAAAGTTCGGGCGGAGTGATGCCGCTATCCCACGGTGGTTTGCGGAGATAGCGAAAGTTGAAGAAGAGGCGACGGAGCATGTGGTAATTAGGGATTGGTAAATTAGGAATTAGGGAATTGAGGCAAAGGCAATTTACCAATTACCTAAACGCTCGCTTTGACAATTCGTTTGAGTTCTTTTACAATTCACTTGCTTTACATCCTACATCAGGAGGCTATTTCCATGAAAGAGTATACCACCGAGTTTTTACGCAACGTCGCGCTGGTTTCGCATGGAGGCGCGGGGAAAACCACATTGACCGAAGCGTTTTTACACGCGACGAAGGCAACGACCCGTCAAGGCAAAGTTGAAGACGGGACGACCATTTCTGATTACGACGACGAAGAGCATCGTCGCAAGATTTCGATTTATTCCAGCGTAATTCCTATTGAACACAAAGACTACAAAATAAATATTATTGACGCGCCGGGCTACACCGATTTTGTCGGCGAGGCGATTTCCGCGTTGAGCGTCGCCGACGGCGCGTTGATTTTAGTGGACGCCGTCGCGGGTATCGAAGTCGGCACGGAGTTGGCTTGGCGCTACGCGGATGATTTCAACTTGCCGCGCTTCATCGTGATTAACAAAATGGATCGCGACAACGCCGATTTTGAAACGACCTTCGCCGCTATTGAAGCCTTTGTCAAGGCGCATGGCAAACGCGCCATTAAGGTTCATCTGCCGATTGGCGAGAAGCAAGGCTTCAAAGGCGTCGTGGATATTATTGGCATGAAAGCCTACATGGGCGACGGCAATGTCACCGCCGATATTCCCGCCGATTTGCAAGACGCGGCGGAGAAGGCGCATTTTGCAATGGTTGAAGCGGCGGCGGAGGGCGAAGACGAGTTGATGGAAAAGTATCTCGAAAACGGTTCCCTTACGGACGCGGAGATGGTGCGCGGTTTAGAGGACGTCGTCTACGCTGGTGAATTTGTTCCCGTCTTCTGCGCGGCGGGCGGACATGAAGTCGGCGCGATTGCGTTGCTCAACGATATTATTGATTTGCTCCCCTCGCCGTTGAACGCGCCTAAGCGCGTCGCGCAAGGCAAGGCGGGCGAAGAAGAATTGAAACCATCCGACGCCGAGTCCTTAGCCGCTTATGTTTGGAAAACTACCGCCGACCCCTTCGTTGGAAAAGTAACGTACTTCCGAATTTTTTCGGGTTCAATGCAAGCCGATGCGCATGTTTGGAATCAGACGAAAAGCGCCGACGAGCGCGTTTCGGGTTTGCATTTTCATCGCGGCAAGGAAGTCATCCCCGCGAAGACAATTCACGCGGGCGACATTGCCGCCGTCTCAAAGTTGACCGCCACCTCGACAGGCGATACCTTCTGCGAGAAGAATCATCCGTTGACGATTGCGAAGCCGAATTTTCCCGCCGCTTTATATCGCGTGGCGATTACTCCCAAGTCTCAAGCCGACGCCGCGAAAATCACGCCGACCCTCACGCGCCTTTGCGAAGAGGATATGACTCTCGCATGGCAAAGCGACCTCATTACGCACGAGACCGTTTTGCAAGGCATGGGCGATCAGCATGTAGACGCGGCGCTACGTCGCGCTCAAAATAAATTTCAAGTTGGGCTTGTCCCGCACGAGCCGCGCATTCCCTACCGCGAGGGCATCACGCGCAAAGCCAGCGGACAATATCGTCACAAAAAGCAAAGCGGCGGCGCGGGGCAGTTTGGCGAAGTTCATCTGCGCATCGAGCCGTGTCCCAACGCCGACTTTGAATTTGACGACGAACTCGTCGGCATGAATTTATCCAAGTCGTATTTGCCGCCGATTGAAAAAGGCATCAAGGCGCTGATGGAACGCGGCGCATTTGCGGGCTATCCGATGAGCAACGTGAAGGTCATCGTTTACGACGGCAAAGAGCATGAGGTGGATTCAAAGCCCGTCGCGTTTGAAATCGCGGGACGCGAAGCGTTCAAACTAGCGGTGCAGGACGCCGGTCCCGTTTTGTTCGAGCCGATTATGAACGTCCGCGTCGCCATTCCCGACGCGAACATGGGCGACGTGATGAGCGATCTCAACACCCGTCGCGGGCGCGTACAAGGCACGGATTCCGATCACGGCAACACCGTCATTCTCGCGCATGTTCCAATGGCGGAAATGACGCGCTACACCACGCAGTTGCGCTCCATCACCGGCGGGCGCGGATATTTCACGATGGAGTTGGAGCGCTACGACACTGTTCCGGCGCATATCGCGGGCGGAATCATCGAGGCGCATAAGAGGGAAATGGAAGCGAAGAAGGAAGAGTGAGTTGGTAATTGGTAAGTGGTAATTCGTAATTCGTAAAAGCCTCGAAGCAAAACTTCGAGGCTTTTTATTTACCATTTACCAATTATCATTTTACTTCGGCGCAAACAAAATATCTTCCACCGGCGTTTTCATTTGGATGCGCCTCCCGCTGAACTTCATTAAATCAGCCAGCGATTTTTTCTTTGTCCCGTCCCAAAGTTGCAGGTTGTCTCTTTGCTTGTTCATGTATTCGGCTAGTTTGTCGAATTCCGAATAATTGTCGAAGAAGCCAACCAAGCGGCGGAACAACTTGGGCATAATCAAAATATCCTCTTGCAAGGCGCGCATGTCCCAGATGGTGAAATCTGTCGTGCGGTCAATCGACCAAATGCCGCGTTTGGTTGTTCGGGCGCGCGCAACGACGGCGCGGATTTTTTCCGCAAAGGCGCGTTCGGTGGTTGTGTAAAACGTCGGGTAGACCAAGCCCTCGCGCGCGAGTTGAAAGTTGACGGAGTCTTCAATCGGCAGTTCGCTAGAATCCATCACTACGCCGTCGGTCAGTTTGACTCCTTTCGGAAACACATAACTGACGAGGCGCCCAAAACGGTCGGCGCTGGCGGAGGCGATGAAGCCGGGTTTGCCGTCGTCCGCCGCCACGATTTGCGTCAAACTCAAGCTGTACGTCACGGATTTAATTTCCAAAAGATCCAGCAAAGATTCGAGCGCGGCTAACGCAAACGGGCGCGGCTGATGATAGCCTTCGTAATGCGTTTCCAGCGCGTCAATCGCCTCGACGCGCAGTTGCTTCTTTTTTTCTTGCTTGGCGGCTTCGCTTTCCCATTTGAAAAAATCCCAGATCTCGGGTTTGTTCGCTTGAAAGCGAATCGAGTCGCCGTCGGGCTGAAAGCCTTTAACGTGGAATATGCCTGCGATTACTTTGTATTGAGTCATAGCGCGGTCTCCTTTGAGCGCGATTATACAACTCTTCTCGCAAAAGCAAGAAACTCGAAGTACAATATTTCCCATGAACAAAAAAATGCAAACCCACAAACGCCCGCCCATTCTACCTTTTGACCTTTCTGCGGTTGAAGACGTTCGCGTGAATCGCTCCGCCGTCGAGCGACGCGTGGCGACGATTGCAACGCGGCGCACGGTGAAAAAAGAATGGCAGGCGGCGTGGCTCTTGCAAGCCGTTCAAGTTATTGACCTGACTACGCTCTCAGGCGACGACACGGCGGGAACAGTTAAGCGTTTGTGCGCGAAGGCGCGTCAGCCGATTCGCCCCGAGCTGCTTAAAGATTTGGGAGCGCAACCCATCACAACGGGCGCGGTCTGCGTTTATCACGAGATGATTCAAACAGCGATGGAAGCTCTCGCAGGGTCGGGAATTCCCGTCGCGGCGGTGTCCACTGGTTTTCCCGCAGGGTTGAATCCATTCAAGCAAAAAATCCAAGAGATTGAAGCGTCCGTCAAAGCGGGCGCGAGCGAGATTGATATTGTCATTTCTCGCCAACATGTTTTGACGCAAAATTGGAAAGCGTTGTACGACGAAATAAAAACCTTCCGCGAGGCTTGCGGCGACGCGCATATCAAAACGATTTTAGCGACGGGCGAACTTGGCACGTTGAAAAACGTCATGCGCGCAAGTTTTATCTGCATGCAAGCTGGCGCGGACTTTATCAAGACGTCCACTGGCAAAGAGCCGACCAACGCGACTCTGCCCGTCAGTTTAGTGATGGCGCGCGCTATCCGCGCTCATTACGAAGCGACAGGCTACAAGGTGGGATTCAAACCCGCCGGCGGAATCCGCACGGCGAAGCAATCGCTGGATTGGTTGATTTTGATGAAAGAAGAACTCGGCGAAGAATGGATGCGTCCGAATTTATTTCGCATCGGCGCGTCCGCGTTGTTGAACGATATTGAAAGACAGTTGGAACATTTTGCTTACGGGCGCTATGCGTCCATGCAATATCAAGCGCTGGGGTAATTGGCGCGACGAAGCGTTTACAATTTCTTAACGGGGTTACTCAACTTGCCCAATCCCTCAATCTCGACGTCCACAACGTCGCCATTCTTTAACTCGCCGACGCCGGCGGGCGTGCCGGTAAAAATCAAATCGCCCGGCTCAAGCGTCATCACGGATGAGATATAGGCGATTAAAGCGCCGACGTTGAAAACCATATCGCGCGTAGAAGCCATCTGGCGCATTTGCCCGTTCACGCGGCAAGTGACGACGGCGTCGGACGCGTCGAACTCCGTGTCAATCCACGGACCAAATGGACAGAAGGCGTCGAAGCCTTTGGCGCGCGTCCACTGCCCGTCTGTTTTTTGTAAATCGCGCGCGGTGACGTCGTTGCCGATGGTATAGCCGAAGATATATTCCCTCGCCTGATCCACGACGATATTTTTTCCGCGCTTGCCGACGACGACAACCAGCTCCGCCTCATGCTCGACCTGATTGGATTGCGGCGGCAAAAGAATGAATTCGCCGTTTGAGATGATCGCCGAAGGCGGCTTCAAAAAAATAAGCGGCGCTTTCGGAATTTCATTTCCCAACTCTTTGGCGTGTTCCACATAGTTGCGCCCGATGCACAAGATTTTGCTTGGCGTACAAGGCGCGATGAGTTTCACTTCCGCGATGGGCGTTTTGGCTTCCCGCCGGCGGTATTCGCCGAAGATATCGCCTTGAATTTCGCCGATCTTGTCTTCTAATATCCAGCCGTATTTGGGGACGTCGGCATTGGTTTGATAACGAACAATCTTCATATCAACTCCGCTAAAAAAGAAAATGCAGGGCGATTTGATTCGTCCTGCATTTATTATGACTCCACTGCAAAAAGGTCTTTTTACCGCAAACGACTTTGATTTTCTTTCGTGTCTTTCGTGCTTTTCGTGGTTCAAACAGGTTTTTGCAGTAGAGTCTATTATACAACCCAAAAGCTGGATTAGCTGGAAGACTTATGCGGAACTTGCGGAATGATCCAGTCAATGAGCGCCTTTGGCGAGCGCGTTTGAATATAGATTTTTCCCGGACCCGTCAACTCCACCACCAATCCTTCGCCGCTCAGCAAAGTGGATTTGAGGCCGCCGACGGCTTTGGTTTGCACGTTCATATTTCCGTCAAAGGCGACGACATGGGTTGTGTCCACTGTATATTTTTCGCCCGCGCCGAGCGTCTTCTCGAAAATCGCGCCGTAAGAAGAAAGCAACAAAGTGCCTGTGCCAGTCGCTTCGAGCATCGAAAAACCTTGAGTGGACGCCAAAGCCTTCATGCTAATTTTGGCGTTTAATTCAATGCTTGATTCGGAAGCCATATACGAGCCGCTTTGAATCATCAGCATCGCGCCGCTCATTTCCACGACGACAATGTCGCCGGGCAACTCAGGGGCGAGGGCAATTTCGCCGCCTTGCGCGGGAGCGATGAAGAAATTCTGAAAGAAGGATTCGCCGCCCAGCACGGCGCGTCCGAGCGACTTGAGAAAGCCGCCTTCGGCTTTGGTCTCAATTTGCAAACCTTCCGACATGCTGACCATGGCGCCGGCCTCCGCGCGGATGCGTTCATTTGGCGCAAGCTTGGCGACTGCAAGAGAATAGGATGGGCGAAACATTACTTCGATGTCCATTGGATAAATCTCCTTGTTTTTTAAATTTGGATTAGACGCCCAAGGCTGGGCGTTGTTCACTTTCCGTTGTATAAAACAACCCCGCTTTGATCTACGTCGTTTAGCAATTCGCTAACGGTTTTGTTCAAAATGGGGTGAACGAAATCTGGCGCGAGGTCCGCGAGGGGGGCGAGGGCAAAAGCGCGCTCATGCAAACGCGGGTGAGGAATCGCAAGCGACGGCGCGTCAACAACCATATTGTCAAAAAATAAAATATCAAGATCAATTAAACGCGGACCATTCTCGAAGCTTGGCTCGCGTCCCAATGCGATTTCAAGTCGCTTTAAGTGTTTAAGAAGCGCGTCAGGCTCAAGATAGGTTTCTGCCTTGACAACCTGATTCAAAAACGCGCCTTGCTCCTTGAACTCCAAAGGTTGCGTTTCATACACGGGCGATTTTTTCTTAACCTTCATTTGCGGCGTCAGGTTGCCGATTGCCGTCTTAAGATTTGCGAGGCGATTGCCCAGATTGCTTCCGAGCGCGAGATAAATAATGTGATCCATGGCTGTCCTTATCAAAATAGAATAAATTCTCGGTTAATGATACAGCTTTTGCGTCCTTTAATACAAGGCGCAAATTTCCCATTTGCTCAAATGATTTCGCCGATCAGAAAAAAAACACGAAGCGCAACATGCGCTTCGTGTTTTACTTGTTGCCGAATTAAATTTCATACTCTCCGGCGTTTTCATCCACCGTCATCAGCGATTCTTCGGCGGGCTTCTTGTCGAGGAATTGCAACGTGTTTGCCACAACTTTGGTGAAATATCTCGTTTCGCCTTTGTCCTCGTATTTGTCTATTTTCAGGCGACCTTCAAGGAAGATCAGGCTGCCTTTCTTCAAATATTCCTGACAGACCTCGCCAAGCCGTCCCCACGCCTCAACGTTGACCCAATCGGTGGATTCTTTCGTCTCGCCGTTTTTATCCTTCCAACGGGAGCTCACGGCAAGGCTGAAGTGGGTCACCTTTTTACCCGTCGGGGTGAATTTGGTCTCAGGGTCTTTGCCCAAATGACCGATGAGTTGGACTCGGTTTAGCGTAGGCATGTCGTCCTCGCTTTTATTTCAAAACTTTTAGATACGAATGCGCGTGTCATTTTGGTCTCCTTTTTATCTAAAAGAACAATTGGATTATGTCGAACGGGTTATGTTTTACGCGGGCGTTTCTGCGGTCTCCGCGGGAAGAGTTTCGCTTTCAGCGACGATCTTCTTTAAGACCAGCAAGCCCGTTTTCATTTCGGCGACGCTGTAGCCCGCAGGCACATCGTCCAAAGCGCCTTCTTTGACTTCTTTTGCAAAGAAGAACATCTTGCCTCTCGCGTGCAGATAGTAGGTATTTCCTTTTGAATTGGTGTGTCCGTAAGCCATTATTATCTCCTTTTTGATTTGTGATAGCCAAAGTGTAGAACAAGGTTTCTAGTTTGTCAAGTCCCATTTGGGGCTAATACGCCGAATTTTTCAAAGCGCGCGTAAATCCGCGCTCTATTTCGTCTAAGTTAAACAATACGGTTCATATACGCGAGGGCGTGAAATAATGTAGCGATTTGCAAAGCGTGAGGAAATTCCCCGCGCTTTGTCATTGCAATTAATTCATCCAGAGGAACGAGATGAACTTCAATATCTTCAGCTTCGTCCAGATTTTGCGCGCTCGTTTTTTTGGCGTCGTAAGCCAAAAAGCCATACATTAGATTTGTTTGATTAGCGGGGTTCGGATAAAACTTTCCAACCTCGATAAAGTTGGCGGATGTGTAGCCTGTTTCTTCAAGCAATTCGCGTTTGATTCCGTCCAGTTGATTTTCAGATTCATTCACCACGCCGCCGGGCAATTCCCAGACGACGTCCTGTATGCCATGCCGATATTGTTTGATTAAAACAACCTCCTGATTTTTAGTGACGGCAAGGACGGTTGCCCAAGCGCGGAACTCGAAAACCATCGGCTCAAAAATTTTTCCGTTGGGCAGCTCGCATTTATCAAGGCGAATTTTTGGGCGCAAGTAGGTTGACGTCAGTATCTTCCAGGGTTGGATGGACATGAGTTTGCGTATCTCCAGCGTAAATTTAAAATGTTGCAATCTGGGCGTTGCGCCTAAAAATGCCGCGCAATTTCGGAGGCGTATTCTTTGCCGACTGAGGATTTGTGTTCTTCCAGCCAAGTCCGTAGACTTGTCTTACAGCGCGGCGGTTCTTTTGAAATGAGAAGATTTGACATTAATCCGTCCACTTCTTCGGGGGTGAGCATGACGTCGTTGACGAAGATACTCATAAATTGCGCGGCAAGCAAGGCGAGACGCGGCGGGAACGAAATCAGCGGACGTTGTTTGCCGATTGTTTTTCCAATTATCTCGACCATTTCACGGAAGACAAACTCGTCGGGACCGACGGCGTCCCAAACATAATTTTCTTTTTGATAAACGGCGTTTGTCGCGAGTTCGGCGAGGTCATCTACATAAACGGGGGAGAGTTTGTACGCGCCGTCGCCGGGCAAGCCGAAGACGGGCAGACGCCGCAACAGCCAAGCGATATTATTGATGAGAATATCCTCTTTGCCAAACAACACGGTGGGACGCAGAATCACGTAACTCATGCCTGAATCCGTGACAAATTTTTCGTTCGCCGCTTTGCCCCAATAATACGGCAAATGCGAATCGAGCGAAGGGTTGGCGATGCTGATGTGAACGATGCGCTTCACCTCCGCTTTTGTTGCGGCGTTGACTAAGACCTTTGTGTTTTCCACCGCTTTGGGTTGCGTGTTGCTTCCTTTGTCAAAGCGAATCCAATAGGTGTTAATCAAAACATCCGCGCCGCGCAGGTTTTCAATCAACTCGCTTTCGTCGGCAAAATTTAACGGGAACGCTTTGACCTTTCCTTCAAACGGGTCGGGGCGGTTGGGATGATTAGTCAACGTGAAGACTTCTTCTCCGCGCGCGAGCAAACGCCGCGTAATGTACTTACCCGAATAGCTAAACGCGCCCGTGACTGCGATTTTCATTTTGACTCCTTGATATATTTTGAGCGTAATCGGCGTTCTCTAACGCCGATGCTTGCAAGCCGCGCGTTAGAGAACGCGCTACTACGCAAGTTTTTTATTTCAAAACAGACAAAATGTTTTTGACGTTGGTCAATCCCAGACTCTCCAGCTTAATCACCGCGTTGGCGAGACCGTCAATTGCGTTGAAAAAATCCTGCAACGCTTTCACGCGCTGATAAACGAATTTCAATTCCGCCGCGTCGCCTGTGACTTCGCCTGCGTCCAGTTTTGCGAGGGCGTCGCTCACCGAGCGCAGGGCGCGGTCAAATTCGCTGTTTTGTCTTTCTTTCAAAACCGAGCGAATGGATTTGTAAAAGTCGCTTTCCGCTTCGTAATAATCTTTGCGGTCGGCGATTTTGGACGAGCGATGCGCCAGTCCCATCCGCGCCAGTTTGCGGACTTCGGAGCTGATTGCGCCTTTGGTCAATCCCGTTTCTTGCGCAATTACATCCAATGAAAGCGGGGCGGAGGAAAGATACAGCGCCGCGAATATCGCGCCCATGCCTTTGGGGAAACCCCAAAAGCGGCTAATGTGACTGAGACCTTCCGCGAAGTCGCGTTTGAGTTGAGGGAGTTTGATTGGCATATTGTTCCTTTACTACGTTTAGTAAATACTAAACGTAGTATACACTCCCCCGTTCCGCTTGTCAAGCGGATAAAAAGCGACAGTCGCCTCGCAGGCGACTGTCGCTTTTTTTATCGGGCAAGCATCTTGTATAACTCAGCGCCGCTTTTCCCTTGCGCTTCGTCTTTATACTTTTGCATGGGAACGCGTAGGACAATGCGTTCCGTCTCATTTTTCTCAAACCAGAATTCTACAAAACCGTAATTCCCTTGAATTTCTTCGCGCGGAATTTGCGCGAAGAACGGCAGGACTTGCGCCATCCAATCGCCAAGCTCCGCTTCATTTGTTAAATCTTCAACGGGCAGGCGCGCATAAAAATCGGTTTCCATTGCGCCGAAAGTCATGTGACCGTCGGCGTAAATGCAATCCTCGCCGTATAAACTGGCGCGCGCGCTTGCTTTTGGATTAAGACCTTGAACCATCGCGTTGACTTTATCCGTCAACTCAGGCGCGTCGTGATACGCCCATGTGTAAGCGCAACCTTCGTAAGCAGGCGTTGCGCTTGGCGTCTTCGCGACAATAACCGTGTTTGGATTGACTGCGATTTCGGGCGCCGTGTTCGCCGCAGGCGCAAGCCTATTTTGCCATGCGACGAAACCCGCAGTTGCAGTCAGAATAAGCGCGATGGTCCAAGATCTTTTGTTCTTCATTTTTTATGGAGCAGGAGGGTCTACTACACCGCCGCCAGTCGTATCGCCGCCACCGCCGCCAGTCGTGTCGCCGCCACCGCCGCCAGTCGTATCGCCGCCACCGCCGCCAGTCGTGTCGCCGCCACCGCCGCCAGTCGTGTCGCCGCCACCGCCGCCAGTTGTGTCGCCGCCACTGCCAGTTCCGCTCGTGCCAGGCTCTCCAGTAGCGCCGGGTTCGCCGGTGGCGTTAGATCCGGTAGCGCCAGGTTCGCCGGTGGCATTATCTCCAGTAGCGTTAGGGTCAGGCGCTGGGAAATTGTCAGGGTTTGGGACTTCTTGAAAGAAATCGGGCATTTCGGGAACTTGATCCAGCCAATTTTGAACTTCGTCGCTATCCACTTTGCCGGGAGGAGTAGGCGACGCGCCTGCATTCATGGACGACGTTTCGTTCTGCGTCAATTCAACTTCGTTGCCCTGCCCATTTCCCAAAGCGCAATGCCCTTCAAGGCAGGACGCTTTCACGCGCTTGGTTGCGGGGTCATATTGTACGCTCAAGACGCTGCCGCGCACAGACGCAACGCCCGTTGGGGTTTTGACGTCTAACGAGCCGCCGTTTAATAATATGTAAATTTTTCCAGAGATTAATTCAAGGGTCGTTTTAGGCTGACCGTTTACTTGAGCGATTTCTGAAAGGGTAAACGAAGAATTTTGACCAACGCGCACAATCGTGCCGTCAGGGCGCAAGTCGAGGCGCGCGCGCCCGTTGGCGCCCGTTTCTACGCCGCCGTTTGGTAAAATAGTCATACCTGCGGTTGCAGGCGCTAATTTAGCGTCTGCCGTTGCGCGCGCCGAAACCGTGTTTTCTACTTTAGTTAACACAGCTTCGCGTCCGGGCGAGGTTGCTGCCGCTTTAGTCGCAACGCTTCCCGCTGTTGCGGGAGGCAACGTCGCGTTTGTTTTAGTGGGCGACGCGCTTTTGGCGCAGGCTCCTAAAAATAAAGCTAGGAGCAGAAATGTGGAAAACAATTTTTTCATGTGAATATCCTTTTCTATTTTAAGATAGGTTTCGCTTTTTGATTGCTTGACGCGAAAAGCCTTCATGGGTTAGTCGCTCAAACTTAAGTAAAGTTATGGCGCGCGGTTTGCAGTTTTGCAATACCATCGGTTTTGAGCGTAGCGGCAAAAATCTAAAATTACATATAAGGATATTCGTCCCTTGACCAATCGTTCTCTCTCGCATACAAAACACCCCGTCAAACTTTCCGACGTTTCTTTGGATACGCAAGTAAAACTTTCCGCGCTGGAAGATTTTCCATCTTTGCGCGCCAAGTTGAATCAACATGGTTTATATCAAGGCGACGTCTTGCGCGTGTTGCGCGTGGCGCCGTTTGGCGGCCCGTTGCTGATTCAAGTCAATGGGCGCGAAATTGCGCTGGGGCGCGAGGTGGCGGAAAAAATTTTCGTGGAGCTGGAATGAAAGTCGCATTGATCGGTTTGCCCAATTGTGGAAAGAGCACGTTATTTAATCAGGTTGCGGGATACAAAGCGGAGACGGGGAATTTTAGCGGAACAACGGTTACATTTACAGAGAGTCGCGTGCGCGTGGCGGGCGAGGTGATTGACTTGGTGGATTTGCCCGGCGCGTACACGCTTGACGGCGGCAGTCCAGCGGAGCGGGAAGCTGGGCGCTATTTGGATTCGCGCGACGTGGACGTCGTTATCAACGTGGCGGATTCTACGCAACTCGCTTCGGCTCTTTCTTTAACGTTGGAGTTGGCGCGACGAAACAAGCCCGTTATCCTCGCCCTGAACATGGTGGACGAAGCGGCGCGCATGGGATTGCATATTGACGGCGAAGGTTTAGCGCGCGAGTTGAACATGCCTGTTTTGCCTTTGGTCGCCAGTAAGGGGCGCGGGGTGAAAGGCTTGTTTGTTAAAGCGCTTCAAATCGGGAGGGCGAAGGCAAGCGCCGAAAGCGTCAAAACGGAAAGCGAAGCGTCAGGCGCGGAGGAGCGGCACACGCTGGCGATCGCCTTGATGAAAAAGTTTGTCACGCAAGGCGAGCGGCGCGTCATCTGGCGCGACAGCCTTGATAACGTGTTGCTTCATCCTGTTTGGGGTTATGCGATTTTGTTGCTGGTGTTGTTTTTGTTTTTTCAAACCGTGTATGGGATTGGAAAACTCACCGAGCCGCCTTTGTTGATTTTATTCGATTGGATAACGAAAGGCGTCTTGTCCTTGTTCTCCACGAAATCGCTTTTGTCGGAGTTGGTTCTGGGCGTGTTGCAAGGCATTGCGGGCGGCGTCGCGATTGTGTTGCCTTATCTTTTGCCGTTTCTGCTTGGGCTTGGCGTCATGGAAGACGTCGGCTATTTGCCGCGCGTCGCTTTTTTGATGGACGCGCTCATGCACCGCGTTGGGTTGCACGGCAAAGCCATTGTTCCGTTCATTCTCGGCTATGGATGCAACGTGCCGGCGGTTATGTCCACGCGCACGTTGGAAGAGCCGCGCGACCGTTACATTGCCGCCGCGCTTGCTACGTTAGTCCCGTGCGCGGCGCGTTTGGCGGTGGTGTTTGGATTAGTGGCGTTTTATCTTGGGTCAATCGCCGCGCTGGGATTGTATTTGTTCAACATCTTGATTATCGCCCTTACCGGGCGCATCTTGTCCAAATTGCTCCCGGAGGTAACGCCCGGCTTGATTCTTGAAATGCCGTCCTATCGTGTGCCAACCTTTAAGAACGTCATCAGCAAAGCCTGGTTTCGCGTCCGCGAGTTTGTTGTGGAAGCCTGGCCCCTTTTGATTGCGGGAAGCGCGATTTTAGCGACCCTCAATTATTTTGAGTTGACGTACATCTTCAATTTTCTTGTTAGACCCGTCACATGGTTGATGGGACTGCCTGTTGAAGTTGGCATTCCCCTTATCTTTGGCATCCTGCGCAAGGAACTTTCGCTGGTGATGCTCAGTCAAGCGCTTGGCTCTACGAATTTTAGCGCGGTGTTATCCTCGGAGCAAATGCTTGTTTATGCGACCTTCGTGATGTTTTACCTGCCCTGCCTTGCGACATTGTCTGTGTTGCGCCGCGAGCTGGGCGTACGCGCGATGCTCTCCATCTCTGCGCTGACGGTAGTTATCGCTTTGTTGGCGGCATTAATGGCGCGCGGCGCGGCGATCTTGATTTATTGACGCGGCGTCAAAATAATTTTTCCACCCGACCTCTTAGCGATTGATAGCTTTGAAACGCTAAAAGCGCAAACAGAAATGCGATATAGACGCTACCCATGAGGAGCAAACCTAAAACGGCGAGGACGCCTCCCGCGACCACCGAAACCCAAAGGGACTTACGCACCCCGCTCCAAGGGTCGGCTCTAAGCATCAGGATTCGCGTAACGTTTCCGCCGTCCAGCGGATAAACGGGCATGAGGTTGATCAATCCCCAAAAGATGTTAATCCAGATTAGCGTCGCCATAAACGAATTTAAAGTCGCGCTTGCTATCGGCAACAGCGTTATTGGAAATGGGATTACGCCGAATAACATGATTGTGATGATTGACCCGCCCGCCGCCAGCGTCCCAATCATCACAAGCGCCGCTAGCAGAAACCCCGCGACAGGTCCAGCGAGAGAAATAAATATTTCTTGATTCGGTCTGTTCTGCAAGTGTCCAAATTTAGCGCTGCTTCCCCAGCCGACAGATTCTGCCACAGTCAATCCGCCGGCAAAGTGAAGGACCACTCGCGCGGACTGTCCAAACTGGCGCATTGCCAGCGCGTGACCCATCTCGTGAATTAAGATTGACACAAAGACGGCGACGACCCAGATGAGCAGGTTGACAATGCCGCCGGCAGACGACCCGAAGAGCAGAGTCATCAACCAAAATAGCGGGTGGACGCGAATCGGAATCCCGGCGAGTTTGAAACGAAGGTCGTAAGGGGTGGAGAGAGGCGGAGTAAACAGCGACATGGTTTTATCTATTTCCTATTTGCGTAAGATAAATATCAGCGTAATGGCGGTAGTATACTCTGAAAAGGCAAGCAAGTTGCGTAAACAATTTGGAGGCTGTGAAGTTTAATGTCTTGACCTAATGTTTGGCGTCGGCTTCGGCGCGGAGTTTTTGAGCGTTCTTTTTGCTTTGGGCTTCTTTGGTTTCGGGAGGGGCAACTCGTCCGCCGTGATTTGAATCAACTCTTTGAGCCATTCTTGATCTTCAAGTTTTTCTTCCACTAAAAAATACAACTTCGCGCCCGGATACGGCGGCGCTTGCGAAATATCGCCGACAAAGGCTTTGCCTTTCTCCGTCGGCTTGATAAAGAGTTGATTGTCGCAAACCAGCGCGACGACTTTCCCTTCGCAGTACAGCGCGTACTCGCCGAACATCTTGCGATGGGAGATAGAGTTAAGTCCCGCAAGTTGTTCGCGGATGAATTCGATGAAACTGGAGTCTGTTGACATAGGTTGGTTGAAGGTTTTAGGTTGAAAGTTGAAGGTTGAAAGCGGTAGTATAATTTTTTCAAAAAGGAGTAACCATGACTCTCGATACTGTTGAAAAACCGCTCCCGCAAGAGGCAACTATGGAAACCAAATTAGAGCCAGAAGTGAAAGCGAACAAAATCATTGTTGCCAAACCCGTCACGGCGGAGTATAGCGTAATTATTGACGGCGTGATTGAATTTGAAACAAGCATTGACGACAAAATCTTTTTTGACGGTTTGTTCGCGGCAATGATTGAATACGTCGAGAAGCATAACGCTTCGGCGGGGCTTTCGATTTCACACAAACCCTACCAAGAAGAAGACGACAACCACGACGACGGGGTAAGCGATGACAGAGAAGCCGCCTAAAACTGGGAAAGACTTTGTTCAACTGGCGCGAAAATCAAAAAAAGTAGCCGCCGTAAAAGAAGGAAAAGGCTCTCATGTCATTGTCGAGTTTGAGGACGGCAGTTCAATATCTGTTCCAGTACACGCCAACAAACAATTGGGCAAGGGCATTCTTCACAAAATAACAAAGGCTTTCAAATCGGCTGGGGTGATTAGCGTAATTTTGTTTGCGCTCTGGTTTTTATTGCGTTGAGCGTTGCTAAGGTTGAATGTCAAAAGTCAAAGGTCAAAACCTGACACTTGATACTGGAACACTTGACACTTAATACTTTATCCCGTAATTCTATCAGTCAATTTAACCGCCACCCCAATATACGACGACGGCGTGAGCGCCGCAAGTTTGGCGCGGGTGGATTCATCCACTTTCAAAGTTTCAACCCATGAAGTGTAATCCGCTTGCGTGAGAGTTTTGCCGCGCGTTTGTTCTTTGAGGGATTCGTAGGCGTCGCTTTGACCGATGGCGCGGCGTTGTGATTTATGTCGTTTCAAGTTGAACGTTCGCGCGCGGCGCGGGCAAGCCAAGCAACAATCCCTCGACACTTAAATCTTCGTCCACGTCTTCCCAGTGAATGCCATAGCCGCCGCCCGCGACTTTCCAATTTGCGCGTTGTTGCGGAGTCGCGTGCAATAGGCGCGGATACCACGCTAACGGCACAATAACGGTTCGTCCGTCTTGAATATCCACGCGCAGAGAATCGCGTGTGCAACGAACGTTTTTAACTCGATGACCTGGTTGCAATTCCATATTCTTTGTTCCACCTTTCCAGTAATTCGTTCTGATGCTCGCCGACGATTTTTTCGATTTTGCGTAATTCGCTGGCGCTAAATCCGAGATTACGGGCAAGGGCAACAGGCTTAAGCCAAAACTTGGCGGATAAGTCGTCTCTGTCAACATGAACATGAGGCGGCTCGTTGATTAAGTCGTGGCTATAAAAATAAAATCGGTAGGGTCCGACGCGCAATACTGTGGGCATGTTACGCTTCCGTAATTCTATCAGTCAATTCCACCGCCACCCCAATATATGACGACGGCGTTAGCGCCGCTAATTTTTCACGGGTGGGTTCTTCCACTTTCAAAGTTTCAACCCATGAGACATAATCCGCTTGCGCGAGAGTTTTGCCGCGCGTTTGTTCTTTGAGGGATTCGTAGGCGTCGCTTTGACCGACGGCGCGGAGGATGGTTTGCGCGCCTTCGCTGACAACTTCCCAGTGCGCGTCGAGGTCGGCGCGGATGTAGGCTTCGTTGGGGGCGATGCGTTTCATGCCGCGTGTGAGGTTTGTCCATGCGAGCAGGGTATGACCTAACGCTGTTCCAAATGTGCGGCGAACGGTCGAGTCGGAGAGATCGCGTTGGAGACGCGAGACGGCGAGTTTTTGCGAGTAATGCGTCAACATGGCGTTGGCGACGCCGAGATTGCCCTCCGCGTTTTCAAAATCTATCGGGTTGACTTTTTGCGGCATGGTTGAAGACCCCACCTCGCCCGCGACGACGGCTTGCTTGAGGTAGCCGTCGCTGATGTAGCGCCAAATATCTTGCGAGAAATCAATCAGGACGGAGTTGGTCAAGCGCAGGGCGTCGAAGTAGCGAATCCAGTTGTCGTAGGGCAGGATTTGATTGGTAGCGAAATTCGGCTCGAGGTCGTAGGCTTGGATGAAGTCCGCGCTGAATGCGAGCCAGTCCACTTGGGGGACGGCTGTGTGCAGGGCGTTGAGGTTGCCGACGGCGCCCGTCAGTTTGGCTTCAAAGCGATGCGACGCGATGATGTCGCGGCATTTTTTTAGACGCGAATAGTAGATGGCGAATTCTTTGCCGAGCGTCGTGCCGACGGCGGGTTGTCCGTGTGTGCGGGCGAGCATGGGCAGGGCGCGGTAGGTTTTGGCGAAATCTAAAATTTGTCCGAGCAAAATATTGAGGGCGGGAATCATCACCGCGTCACGCGAGTCGCGCAGGGCGAGGGCTTGCGCGATGTTGTTCACGTCTTCGGAGGTCATGCCGAAATGAATCCATGAAAGCAAGTCGCCGAGCGAAGTATCCGCGAGTTTGTCGCGCAGAAAATATTCGATGGCTTTGACGTCGTGGCGCGTCTTGCGTTCGTGCGCTTGGATGGCTTCGGCGTCGGCAAGAGAGAACTCGGCGTAGATGGATTTCAACTGCGCGGATTCGGATTCGCTCAAGGGGCGAATCAAACCCGATTTCGCAAACCCCGCTAACAGGTCAAGTTCGACGCGCACTCTGTCGCGCAGAAAAGCAAACTCGGAGAGGAATCCGCTGAGGGGCGCAATCGAATCCGCATAGCGTCCATCTAATGAGGTGAGGGAAAGAAGGGTCATGGTACTCCAAGGGTTTAAAGTTTAAGGTTGCAGGTCAAAGGTCGAAAGTCGAAGGTCGGCGACTTTTGACCTTTGACTTCTAAACATTCAACTTTCAACTTTCAACTTTCAACTTTGAACGTTCAACCACCCCCCAATCGTCGCGTCGTAATGCGCGGTGGATTGGAAGCCTTTGACGGCGAGGCGTTTGCGAAGCGCGTCGGGGACGTTGCCGTTTTGAAGCGCGGCGAGGACTTCGGCGTAGTCGGCGGGGTCGCAGACGAGGGTGACGCGCGCGTGATTTTTTGCGGCGGCGCGGATGAGCGTGACGCCGCCGATGTCTATGTTTTCGATGACTTCGGCGTAGGCGACGTTCGGCTTGGCGATGGTCGCTTCAAACGGATAGAGGTTGACGGCGACGAGGTCAATGAAGTCCCAGCCGAGATTGAGCAACTCTTGGCGGTCTTCGGCGGTGGGACGCGCGAGCAAGCCGCCGTGAATGGCGGGATGCAAAGTCTTGACGCGCCCGCCTAAAATTTCGGGCGACTTGGTGTAATCCGCTACTTCGGTGACGGGGATTTGATTCTCGCGCAGAAGTTTGGCGGTGCCGCCAGAGGCGAGGAGAGTCCAGCCGAGCGAATTAAGATTTTTGGCAAAATCAACAATATTAGTTTTGTCGTGAACGGAGAGTATTGCAGTGGGCATAGATGATTTCCTTTGGGAGGTGATTTTGAAATCGGATTTTTGGAGCGGATAGCGGATAAGAGAAACGGATTGGGGAGCGGATGGCTGACGCAAAGCGGATAAACGGGATGAAGGGCGGGGTTATTTTTGCGCGACGACTTCTTTGATGGTTTTTACAAGAAGAGCATGCTCCGCTTGATGAACGCGAGTTTCGAGGGATTCTAGCGTGTCGGTTTTATAAATGGGGACAATTTCGGTGGCGAGAACGGGACCGTTATCTACGCCTTCGTCGGGGACGAGGTGAACCATGACGCCTGTGTGTTCGATTTCGCCGCGCTGGTAGGCTTCAAAGGCGCGTTCGATGGCGTGGTTTCCGGGGAATGCGCCGGGCAAAGCAGGGTGCAAATTGACGACACGGTTAGGGAAGCGGTCAAGGAAGGTGGATGTGAGAATTCGCATCCAGCCTGCGAGAATAATATAGTCGGGCTTGTAATCGGAGGCGTAGTTGGCGAGGCGCGCGTCGTACGTTTGACGCGAGTCGTTTTCGCGCTTTGGCAAGCAGATGGCTTCGACGCCCGCGTTGCGCGCGCGGGTCAAGCCATAGGCTTCGACTTTGTTGCTGATTACGGCGACAACGCTGGCGGGGAGTTCGCCCGTTGCGCAAGCGTCGAGGATGGCTTGAAAGTTGGAGCCGTTGCCGGAGAGGAGGATTAGGAGGCTGGTCATGGGTTGAAGGTTGAATGCGTTCGTAACATGCAACTTGTAACCTGTAACTTTCAACTCGTTTTAGTGATGGAAGAGGCGCACGCCGCTGAAGACCATTGTCATGCCGTATTCGTCGGCGGCTTGGATGACGTCGGCGTCGCGGGTGGAGCCGCCGGGTTGGATGACGTATTTGACGCCGCTGACGGCGGCGCGGTCTATGCTGTCGCGGAAGGGGAAGAAGGCGTCGGAGCCGAGCGCAACAGCATCGAGTTTGGAAAGCCATTCGCGCTTTTCGTCGGCGGTGAGTTGCGCGGGGATGGAAGTAAAAATATCGCCCCAGTTGGCTTTCTCGTTGGGCGTGACGTCGTCGCGCAGGAATTGGTCAATGGCGTTGTCGCGCTCGGGGCGTTTGGCGTCGGCTTTGAAGGGCAGGTTCAAAACGGACGGGTGTTGACGCAGATACCACAAGTCCGCTTTTTGACCGGCGAGGCGAACGCAATGCACGCGCGATTGTTGCCCCGCGCCCACGCCGACGGCTTGCCCGTCCACGACAAAGCAGACCGAATTGGACTGGGTGTATTTGAGGGTAATCCACGCGATGGTCAAGTCGCGGAGGGCGGCGGCGGGCAAGTCTTTTTTGGCGGTGACGATGTTCTCAAAATCAGACGGCGCGACGAGGCGATCATGGCGACGTTGTTCAAAGGTCACGCCGAAAACGTCGCGGGTTTCGACGGCGGTGGGTTCGTAATCCGCGCTGATTTGAACGACGGCGTATTTGCCTTGCTTTTTCTTCTTGAGAATCTCCAACGCGGCGGGTTCGTAGGCTGGAGCAATCACGCCGTCGGAAACTTCGCGGGCGATGAGGCGGGCGGTGGATTCGTCCACTGTGTCGGAGAGCGCGATGAAATCGCCGAAGGAGCAGAGACGGTCAGAGCCGCGTGCGCGCGCGTAAGCGGTGGCAAGCGGCGAGAGTTCGAGGTCGTCCACGAAGTAGATTTTTTTGAGCGTGTCGGTCAGCGGCGTAGCAATCGCGCATCCCGCCGGGCTGACATGCTTGAACGACGCGGCGGCGGGCAAATCCGTGGCTTGCTTCAACTCGCGGACAAGTTGCCATGCGTTCATCGCATCAAGCAGATTGATATAGCCGGGCGTGCCATTGAGGACGGCGATGGGCAAATTGGATTCATCGCGCATAAAGACGCGGGCGGGAGATTGCTGAGGGTTGGCTCCGTAGCGGAGAGGGATGGTGGAGGGCATGGGAGTCCTTTGCGTAAAGCGGATTTTTGGAACGGATAGCGGATGCGGGAAACGGATTAGGATAGCGGATATGAGAAACGGATGGATTAGGCGAGTAGGCGGGTTTTCTTTTTGCCTACGACAAGTTTGCCAATAACAAAGGTTTGTTCGGGAATTCGCTTTTGAATTTCGGAAACGGATTCTTTGTCCACGACGAGAATCATGCCGATACCCATGTTGAAGACTTGATACATCTCTTCGGTAGCGACGTCGCCTTTTTGCTGGATGAAATTCCACAGCGGCGGAACTTTCCATGAGTTGAGTTGAATCTCTGCGTCGAGGTTGTCTGGCAAAACGCGCGGGATGTTTTCGATGAATCCGCCGCCGGTCAAATGCGCGAGGGCTTTTAGATGCGGATGCGTGATGACCGATTGTAACAGCCGAAGATAGGATTTATGCGGCGCGAGGAGCGCGTCCGCGAGGGTGCAATTGAGTTCGTAGAAAAAGGTATCCAGCGGGGCGTCGGCGAAAATTTTGCGGATGAGCGAATACCCGTTGGTATGCGGACCCGATGAGGCAAGTCCAATCAAGACGTCGCCCGCTTGGAGATTTTCGCGCGGGAGGATATTATCGCGCTCCAACACGCCAACGATTGTTCCCGCGACGTCGAACTCGTTGAGCTGATAGACGCCCGGCATTTCAGCGGTCTCGCCGCCGAGAAGCGCCATGCCCGCTTCTTGGCAGGCTTCGGCGACGCCCGTCACCACTTCCGCAATTACTTCGGGAACAAGTTTAGCGGTGGCGACGTAATCCATAAAAAACAGCGGACGCGCGCCCTGCACGAGAATATCGTTGACGCAGTGATTGACGATATCGTAGCCAATGCCGCGATACCTGCCAGCCGCCGCCGCTAGTTTTACTTTTGTGCCAACGCCGTCCGTCGACGCGACGAGAACGGGATGAGTAAACTCTTTGAGTTTGGAAGCGTCGTAGAGTCCGCCAAAAGAACCGATGCCCGCTAGAACGGATGAGTTGTAGGTGGCTTGGACGGCGGATTTCATTAAATCAACGGTACGATTGCCGGCGGCGATGGAGACGCCTGAATCAGAATAGGCGGATTTATCAACGGATTTTTGAAGCGGATAGCGGATGGGGGAAACGGATGAGAGAGCGGATAAAGATTGCTCGTCGCTATCGGTTTTCGCTTGGCTTGCTTGCTCTGCTCTGTGAATAGACGCGCGGATTGCCGCGCCGCTAGGCGACGGTACGCTGACAATAGTAGTCGCTTTGCTGATAACGTTGAAACGGATGGGCGGAATTGGCGCAGACGGTTTATTGCCTTTGCCGCGTGGTTCTGGCAAAGGCGGCAAAACCATGCCGGGCTTTGCGTGAATAACGCGATATAAAAACTTCTGCCAATCTTGCACATCCTTGGGCGGAAAAATTCGCTTGAAGTCCAAACTGCGCCGTCCAAAATTGTACAACATTCCAACTTGGCTTCCCGTTGCCGTAAGATATGTCATCACCTGCCCCGCGTCATTAACGGATAAAGCGTGAGAGAAAGCTTTGCATTCAACGACCAAACATTCTTCAATCCACAAGTCGAGAATCAGATAGCCAATCATCTTATCGGCTATCCATACTTCGACGCGCTTTTCCATTTCGGAAGCTAATCCGTTTTCGCGGCACAACGCGTCTAGTCTGCGCTGATAAAACTTTTCAGCGTGTCCGGGCTTCAATTCATTATGCGCTTGCATTGCCATTCCGTTAACTTTGTACGTCAACAAATCAAATTCGGTTTTGACGTATTTTGAATTTTGATTATCCATTTAGACTCCGCGTCATCCGTTTCATCCGCTATCCGCTTCAAAAATCCGCTTTATCGCCGCGCCTTGCTTGCAATGTCCTTCCGATATTGCATTCCTTCAAATTTAATTTTTTCAATATTAGCGTACGCATCCCGCACTGCCGCCTCAATCACATCCGCCCACGCCGTCACCCCAAACACGCGCCCACCCGCAGTGACGACTTGACTGTTATCCGCTTTCGTCCCCGCGTGAAAACAAATCGCGTTGTCGGAAAGCGGCTCAAACGAAACGACTTTTCCGCTTTCCGCTTTTTCGGGATAGCCTTTGCTTGCCAAGACCACGCATACCGCCGCGCTGTCTTTCCAGCGGAGGTTGACGTCTTTCAAGTTTCCGTTCACACAGGCTTCGACAACATCCAGCAAATCCGTTTCGAGAAGCGGAAGAACGACCTGCGTTTCAGGGTCGCCAAAGCGTCCGTTAAATTCTAAAACGCGGATTCCGTTTTCAGTCAACATCAGCCCCGCGTACAACACGCCCACAAACGGATTTTCTTCGTCGCGCATTCCGTCAACCGCAGGCTGTAAAACGGATTTTAAAGCTTCGTTCATCAAGTCCGCCGTGAATATCGGCGCGGGAGCATACGCGCCCATGCCGCCCGTGTTGGGACCTTTATCATCATCCAGCAAGCGTTTGTGGTCTTGCGCGGACAACATCGGCGCAACGGAGACGCCGTCGGTGAACGCCATCAACGAGACCTCTTGTCCGCTCATGCGCTCCTCAATCACAACTTCCGCGCCCGCGTCGCCGAAGGCTTTGCCGACAAACATAGATTCAAGAGTCGTTTTGGCTTCTTCTGTTGTTTCTGGCAATATCACGCCTTTGCCCGCCGCAAGCCCCGAAGCCTTGATAACAATCGGGTAATCCACGCTGTTGAGATATTTTAGCGCGGCTTCGAGTTTGTCAAACGTCGCGTATCGCGCCGTTGGGATGTTATGCCGCGCCATGAAGTTCTTCGAGAAGACTTTCGACGCTTCAATCTGCGCCGCAGATTTTTTGGGACCAAACGCGGCGATGCCGTTTTTCGATAAATCATCCACAATCCCCGCCGCGAGCGGAATTTCGGGACCGACAATGACTAAATCAATCTGCGTCTCTTTACAAAAGCGGATGACTTCCGCATGGTTGCCGACATTCAATAATACGTTTTCGCCGCAAGCGCTTGTTCCCGCGTTGCCGGGCGCGATATATAATTTTTTCAAACGCGGCGACTGCGCGACTTTCCACGCCAACGCATGTTCGCGCCCGCCTGAGCCGATAAGCAAAATGTTCATAAGCTTCTTCGTCCCTCAAATCCTGTCTTTGCTGTCTCGGCGTTTACAGGAATAGGGTACCGCCCCGTAAAACACGCCTGACAATATCCATCCGCTCGCCCCACCGCGCGCATCATGCCGTCCAGCGATAAATAACGCAGACTATCCGCGCCTGAGATTTTGCAAATTTCATCGATCGTATGTTTGTGCGCGATTAAATCTTCAATCTTACCCATGTCCACGCCCATAAAACAGGGATGGGCAATCGGCGGACAAGTGATGCAAACGTGAACTTCCTTCGCGCCCGCTTGGCGCAATAACTTAATAAGAGGTCCCGTCGTGTTGCCGCGCACAATACTGTCGTCAATTACCGCCACGCGCTTGCCCGCGACATTTTCGCGGACGACGTTGAACTTCAACGCTACGCCGCGTTTGCGGAGCGAATCTGTCGGCTCAATGAAGGTGCGCCCGACGTAGCGATTCTTGATGAAGCCGTCGTTGTAGGGGATGCCGCTGGCGCGGGAGAAGCCAATCGCGGCGGGGGTGGACGAATCGGGGACGGGAATCACGACGTCCGCGCCTAAATCTAATTCGCTGTGTTGCGCGTGTTTATGCGGATGTTCGCCGCGATACAGCTCATTCACAAATTCCCGCGCCAACTCTTCGCCCAGTTTTTGGCGCACATGATGAACGTTGACGCCATCCCACACTTGGTCGGGACGCGCGAAATAGATAAATTCAAAAACGCATTTTGCGGAAGGCGTGACGGGCGGAAGCGCTTGCGTGACGGTCAACGCGCTGTTGGAAAGCGTGACGATTTCGCCGGGTTTAACGTCGCGGATGGCTTCGCAACCCAACGTGCTCAGCGCGCCCGTTTCGGAGGCGACGGCGTATCCGCCATTGGGCAACACGCCCACGCTCAGAGGGCGAAAGCCCCAAGGGTCGCGCACGGCGTAAACGCAGTCGCGGGTGAGAACGACGAGCGAGTATGCGCCCTTCCATTTTTGCATGGCGTCTTTGATGCGCGCTTCCCACGTTGCGCCCGCGTCGCGCGCCAGCATCAGCGTGATGACTTCGCTATCCGACGACGACGAAAAGCCGACGCCCTGCCGAAGCATTTCGTCGCGCAATTCCGCCGAGTTGACCAAGTTTCCGTTGTGACCGACGGCGAGCGGTCCGTGCATGGTTTCAATCATAAACGGCTGGACGTTCCGCGCCGACGACGAACCCGTCGTTGAGTAGCGCGTGTGACCAATGGCGTAGTGTCCCGTAAGTTTGTCCAGCGTGTGCGGACCAAAAACTTGCGACACTAAACCGACGTCTTTATAAACGGACATCACCTGTCCATCGGCGACGGCAATGCCCGCCGCTTCTTGTCCGCGATGTTGCAGGGCGTACAATCCAAAAAACGCCATGCTGGCGACGTCTTCGTTCGGCGCGAAAATTCCAATCACGCCGCATTCTTCTTTGGGACAATCATCTCCCAAACTAATTACATTCTTTTCGTTGATTGCTAATTTATGAGACACTAGAATCATCCTCCACGATTTTCTCCGCCGCTTTTTTCTGGACGCGGATGACTGCTTCGCGCACGGCGGCGTCGCCTAGCCCGAGAATTTTCGCGGCGAGGAGCGCGGCGTTGAAAGGCTCCAGCACAACGGCGGGAGCGATACCCGAAGGCATTCGCAGAGACGAGTAAACGTCCGCGCCGCCGAAGGCTTCGCTCGTTGGCGGGCAGGCGATAACGGGAGCGCTGACAAAGCCGTCGGTGAATCCGCTTAACGCGTTGCTACGTCCCGCGACGGTGACGTAAACCTTCGGGCGCGGATCAGATTCATATTCGCGCAAAATGGATAAAGCATGTTCCGCCGTTTTGTGGGCGGAGCCGATGCGGAGAATCGTCTCCAAGCCAAATTGCTTGCAGGCGTCGGAAATTTTGTTGCAGTGTTCTAAATCCGCTTTAGAACCCATGAGGATGATGACTAGGGGGGGCATAGTTTTTCCTTGATGAAAAGCGGTAAACGGTAATTAGTAAGTCGGCGAGTCTTTGCCATCCCAATTACCAATTACCAAATTACCAAATTACCGATTTTATGTTTTCCAACAACCGTTTTTCCACAGGATAACTCCCCGCTTCAAAAGTTTTACCCGTGAGCATTTCGTAAATGGTGATGTAACGCTCGCTTGCCGACGCCCAAAGTTCGGCGGGCATGGCGGGAGGAGCGCCGTCGCCGCGATAACCTTTTTCAGCGTAGGCAAGGCGGACAAATTCTTTGTCGAAATTTTCAGGGTCGGCGTTCGCCGCGAGGCGTTCCGCGAAGGTGTCGGCTTTCCAAAAGCGCGACGAGTCGGGGGTATGCACTTCGTCAATTAATATCACGCTACCATCTGGGGCGCGCCCGAATTCATATTTGGTATCCACGAGAATCAAGCCCGCTTTGCGCGCGGATTCTTGTCCGCGTTTGAAGACCGCCAGCGCCGCCGCTTGAACTTGATTCCAAGTTTGCGCGTCCAGCAAACCCTTCTCGACGACTTCCGCGCAGGTGAGGCGCTCGTCGTGTCCCGTCGCGCCGCCTTTGGTCGTTGGCGTGATGATGGGAGTCGGCAACGCTTGATTTTTCTTCAAGCCTTCGGGGAATTGATAACCGTAAATCTCGCGCTCGCCCAGCGAGTAGCGATACCACAGCGCGGTGGATGTGACGCCCGTGATGTATCCGCGCACGATGACTTCCACCAAAAACGGCTCGGCGACTTGCGCAATGGAGGCGTTGGGGTCGGGCGTGGAAATTAGGCAATTAGGAATTATGTCTTGGGTTTGAGTGAACCACCAAGCGGAAAGTTGATTGAGGACTTGCCCTTTGTACGGCACACTTGCAAGAATCACGTCAAACGCGGACAAGCGGTCAGTGGTGACGATGAGTCTTTGATTGTCGGGAAGGTCGTACCAGTCGCGGACTTTTCCAGTCGTTTTATTTGGCAAAGGCAAGTTTGTTTCATTCAAGGCTTGCGGGATAAGGTTGGTTAGGGTTTCTTTTGAAAGCATTGTTTCTCCAAGGTTTGCAGTGCAAGGCGGCTGTCGCCTTTTTCTACAATATTATCATCACAAGCATGAGCTAACGGTATTTTATCGCGTCGCCGGTTAAAAGCGACAGGGTTTTGCGAGACAGGCTAATTTTTGTTGGGCTTGGCGGCTTCGTCCGCCAGTTTGACAATCAACGCCGGCACATGGATTACACATGCGCCCAAAACTTTTTCAAGCCCTTGTCATGCGCATAAACACAGATATAATAGGCGCATCTTTCACCCCAGAGGAGTAAATTTCCATGACCCATATTATTACAAGTTTGTGTTTGCGCGACCGCGGTTGCATCGACGTCTGCCCGGTTGAATGCATCATACCCGGTCAACCGATTTCCGAGTGGCCCTGGATGTATATTGACCCCGACACCTGCATTGACTGCGGCGCGTGCGTTCCCGAATGTCCCTACTCGGCAATCTTTCCTGAAGACGAGGTTCCCGCCGCGTACGCCGCGAAAGGCACGGAATACATCAACAAGGTTGGTCTCACCGGTCTCTATGAAAATTCCAACCATCACGGCAAGCCCATTGTCCTTGAGACCACCAAGCAACTCGCCGCCGGCGAAAAAGTTGATCTCACTCCCGATATCAAGTTGAACTACGACTTCTTCAAGAGCGGTCCCGGTTACGGCGCGAAAGACAGCGACACAGGTTCGTAAGATTACGCAATCAAAAAAGGTCGGGCGTATCGCTCGACCTTTTTTGATTCTTGTTATTGGTGCGTCGCCGCGTCAAGGACGCCGGCGCCGATGCGTTTGGCGAGAGAAATATTATTCTCTTCCAATACGACAACCAGCGCCAGCGGAGCGCCGCCCCAATTGGGCAAGGCGCCTGCGACTACCCAAGCGACGGATTTATTTTTTGCGCTCGCTTGAGCGACGCTCATCCAATAGGGTTTGCCTTCCGCGATGAAGGCTAACGCCGTTTCTTTCGCCGTTTTTGTTGACAGCGCTCTCAGGGGCAGATTCTCCGCTGGAAGCGTTACCCAGCCCTGCTCGGGCGTGTTGACCGCCAAAGCGACGCGCGGCGCGGGCATGACGCCGTCGGCGCTTAATGCGGCGGCGGCGATAACCATTTGCAACGGACTCACGCGCAAATCTTTGAGCGCAACGTTTTCGCTAAAAGCGACGGGAACGTTTAACGTCGGTGCGCGATAAAAACCCAACTCGCGGTAATAGGCGTTTAGCGCGGCGGCGCTTGGTTGCGCTTCCCCAAACTTTGCGCGGATTAATGGAGTCGCCGCCGCGCCGATTGGATATAAACCTTGCGCAGCGCGATTCACCAGCGGCGAAGATTTATCTCGCAAGAGCGCTTCGCCCGTCTCGTCCAACCTGTTGGGATCGTAGCTCGGATGCGAAGCCATAACGAGAATTTCGCCAGTCTCCGCGTTCATCAAAATAATCGCGCCCACATGTGCGCCTAACGATTGATCCGCTTTGGCTTGCAAGACGAGACTTAAACTCAAGCGCACGTCCAAGCCGGGCGGGGGAGTTCCGTACAGCAAATGATCCTGCCAAATCAGGCTGGCGGGATTTCCGTTCAAGCCGCGCAAGTAATCGTCAAAAGCGGCTTCGAGACCCGCTTGTCCGTAGACGGAGTGCGTGTATCCAATAAAGGACATAAGATTAGGATAAAGATAAATACGCTTATAAATTCCATTCTCGTTTTTTGTGATGTTGATTGGCTGATTGTTTCTATCTAACAAGTCGCCACGCGGGACGTAACGGTCTGCGATGGCGCGACGCGGATTATCCGTGCGATTGAGCAAATCGGGCGCGCGGACAAGCGCCCACCACGCGGAAGTTAAAACCGCCGCCGCGAACCCCAGCGCGAGGACGCCGGCTAAAAATATATATGGCTTTGCGTCTTGCAAGGGAGCAGGTTCGACGTCTTCTGCGGCGCTGATTGTCAGCAAGATGAATAGCGCGATATAAGACGTTAACAGCGACGAGCCGCCATAGGAAACAAAAGGAAGAGTTACGCCCGTCAGCGGAAGTAAGCGCAAGTTTCCGCCGATGATGAGCAAGCTTTGGACGCCAAGATACGCCGCTACGCTCGCCGCAAGGTAACGGCGAAATCTGTCGGCGGCGCGGAGGGAGGCGATCAAACTTCGAGCGAGAATCAACCAGATGAGCGCAATCAACCCCACAGTCCCGACAAGCCCCGTTTCTTCCGCTATCGCCGCGTAGATAAAATCGGAGATGGCGACTGGCACGAGGAGCGGATTCCCAATCCCAAGCCCACGACCCAATACACCCCCGTTGGCAATCGCAAAAAGCGATTGCACGATTTGATACGAAGCGCCCGAAGGGTCGCTCCACGGATTAAGCCAACCATCCACGCGGACGCGGATAACGTCAATGAAAAAATAACCCGCGGCTAAAGCGCCGGTTGAAAACAGAGCGACGCTTAATAAGACGCGGCGTTTGCCGGCGGCGAGAAAGACGGCGACGGTGTAAATGAAAATAAAAATAAAAGCGGCGCCGAGATCGCGCTGAACGAGCAAAAGCAAAAGCGCAATTCCCGTGACGACCAGCGTTGGCGCGAGAAGGTGAAAGGAAGAAAAGCGAACGTTGACGCGGTCTGCAAAGTATGCGGAAAGATAAACGACGAGTAAAAGTTTGAGCGGTTCGGACGGCTGAAAATAAATCCCGCAACATCCCAGCCATAAATGCGGACCGAAACCAAGCGGGTTTGTTCCCAAAATCAACGTGAGCGCGGTGGCGAGCAATCCGCTGCTGAGCAAGACGTATTTATATTGCCTGAGAAAAGCGAGGTTTTGCGGCGCGCGCGACGCGCGCAATGCGAAAATAAAAACGGCGGCGCTGACTCCAAGCCAGATTGTTTGACGCGCTCCAAAATATTCATCCAGTCGCCAGATGGTAAGCAAGCCCCAACCGCTGAGCAACGCGGCGGCGGGAAATAAATATGGGTCGCGTTCGGGTAAATATTTGGAGGTCGCGCGATGGATAAAAAAGACAAGCGCCGCCCAAGCGAAGAAGCCAATCCAATGCGAGAACCTATAATCCACGTCCCATTTGCGTTCGCGCACGGCGGGAGAGAGCGTGAGGATGATGGAGTTGACGAACAGAAAAAGCGCCGCCCAACGTAGCAGGCGGCTTTGGATGACGTCGGACATGCTTCAATGTTACATCATTTTTGGGAAGGCGGTTTTGCGTTTCTTAGCTTTCCGCCGTTTCCACAAAATCAAGTTCGGGATTTTTCTCGGCATAAAACTTTAAGAAAAACGGCGTAGCGAACAAGCCCGCCCAAGCGTTGCGCGAGTCGCGGGCGATGATGACTTCGCCGCGACTGGGAAGATTTTCGATAACGGAGTCCGCGCCTTTTATCCAACGCATGACGGTATGCGGGAGGCGTTCGATTTCAGTCGGGACGTTGTATTCGGATTTGAGGCGGGCTTGCACGACGTCGAATTGCAATTGACCGACGACGGCTAAAATCGGTTCGCGTTTGAAGGCGTTGAGGTTGTATAAAACTTGAACCGCGCCTTCGCTTTCGAGTTGTTGCAAACCTTTGGCGAATTGTTTTTGTTTACTCAAGTCGGTGTTGCGGAGCAGAGCAAAATGCTCGGGTTGGAAACGCGGCAACGAGGCGAAGCGCACAACCCGCCCGACGGAGCAAAGCGCGTCGCCGATGGCAAAGTCGCCGTTGTTGGGAATCCCCAGCACGTCGCCCGCGTAAGCCTCATCCAAAATCTCGCGCTCGTTAGCAAACGGTTTATACGGACGCAACATGCGGATATTTTTTCCGCTTTGCGCGTGAATCAAATCCATACCGCGCTCGAAGCGCCCCGAACAGATGCGCACAAAGGCGACGCTGTCGCGGTGTTTGGGATTCATGTTCGCTTGAATTTTGAAAACGAAACCCGAAAAATCAGGCGCGTCGGGTTCGATGATTCCAGCGTCGCTTTGATACGGTTGCGGTTGCGGCGCGTATTTGACGAAGGCGTCCAAAAATAAACTGACGCCGAAGTTGGTTAAGGCGCTACCGAAAAAAACGGGGGTTTGCTTTTCGCGCAAAACGCTTTCATGGTCGAAAGCGACGCCCGCTTCATCCAAAAGATGAACGCTCTCGGCAAATTGATCGAAGCGCGTTTGCGTGACGAGGTTGTTTTTTATCAGGTCGTCCAGCGGCATGATTGTTTCAGACGCGGCGCGTTCGTTGCGCTCGACGCGCTCAAACAGGCTGACCATTTTTGTCGCGCGGTCATACACGCCTCTGAACAACTCGCCGTCGCCCAGCGGATAATTCATCGGGACGGGTTCCATGCCCAATACTTTTTTGATTTCGTCCATCAAATCCAATGGGTCGCGGGAGGGGCGATCCATTTTGTTGACGAAGGTGAAAATCGGGATGCCGCGTTTGCGACAAACCTCAAACAATTTCAGCGTTTGCGCTTCGACGCCTTTGGCGGCGTCAATCACCATCACGGCGCTATCCACTGCGGAGAGGGTGCGATAGGTGTCTTCGGAAAAATCTTGATGTCCGGGCGTGTCCAACAAATTGACGGTGTAGCCTTGATACGGGAATTGCAAAATCGTCGAAGTGATAGAAATGCCGCGCTCGCGTTCCATCTCCATCCAGTCGGATGCGGTGGCGCGTTGATTGCGTCGGGCGCGGACGTTGCCCGCAAGTTCGATGGCGTTTCCATATAAAAGCATTTTTTCGGTCAGCGTGGTTTTGCCCGCGTCGGGGTGCGAGATGATGGCGAAGGTGCGGCGGGTGGCGATGGGGGAGGGTGGGGGCATGGGGTCTCGGGGGGGATCGGTAAATTGGGAATTTGGAATCGGGAGTTGGGGGTGATTAAATCACAGCAACCCAAAGAACCAAAATTTTATTTGCTACCGTACATTTGAACCGCGAAGCCCGCAAAGTTCGCTTCCCACAGGGGGCTGTGCCAGAAAGCCTTTAAAAATCTTTGCGCTCTTCGCGTTCTTAGCGGTAAAAATCAACATGCACGGTAGAGAAATCTTTTTTACTTTTCGTACCCCATCCGCGCAAGCAGATTGTCTTTCAAAATAAACTGATGATACAACGCCGCGCCGACATGCAATAAAACCAGTAAAACCAACGCGGGCGTAATTAATCCGTGCAAAATGCGCGGCGTGAAAATGAAGAGGTCGGCGGGCAAAGACGCGCCCGAACCGCTTAGAACGATGGGCATTAATCCCGCTTGCATGGAAAGCGATACGCCGCTGACCGCCATCAATAACATGAGCGCGTACAAGGCGTAGTGAACGACCTTGCCGATTTGGTCAAAGAACGCGACTCCTGTGGTTGCCGACGCAGGTTTGGGCAGGCGCATTCGCGCAACAAAGCGGACGACGACCACAATCAACGTGATGATACCCAAAGCGATATGAACGCCCATCGGCGCGAGTTTTCCCGCCTCTGTGTTGGAGATTCCGCTCGTGTATTTTCCGAGAACGAAAGCGGCGAAAATTAGGACGACGGTTAGCCAATGCAAACTGACTTGTAAAGGATGATAACGAACAAGGGTATTTTTTGACACAAGATTTTTCCTTTTGATATTTTGATATAGATAGGTTGAATGCGAGATTCGCTACCGCGCGTTATTCGTAACGCAACGCTTCGATTGGGCGCAGGTTGGCGGCGCGGTTGGCGGGGTAGATGCCGAAGAACAATCCAACGGCGACGGAGAAACTTACCGCGAGAATGATGGATTTCGAGGAGACAATCGCGTGAGTCACGCCCGAAGCGTCTACTAACTTGGCGATGCTGACGCCAACGAGAACGCCAATGATTCCGCCGATGACGCTTAGCACGATGGCTTCCAACAGGAATTGCACCAGAATATCCGACTTGCGCGCGCCCACCGCTTTTCGCAAACCAATCTCGTGCGTGCGTTCGGTGACTGAAACCAGCATAATGTTCATAATTCCAATTCCGCCGACTAACAGGCTAATGGCGGCTATCGAACCCAGAAAAACCACCAGAATATTGGTTACTTGTTTTACCGTCGTAAGCAAATCGCTTTGAGTAACCACGCTAAAATCGCCGTCTTCGTTTGGGGCAAAACCGTGCCGCCGCAACAGCAACGCCGTAATCTGCGCGGACGCCGCGTCTACTCGTTTTTCCGAAACGGCTTCAATATTCGCTACGGTAATAATCGGTTCGCCGAGCGCGTTGCGTCCTTGAAAAATTTTAGTCTGCGCCGTCGTGATAGGCGTTAATATCGCGTTGTCTGGATCCACGCTACGCGTGCCGCCTTTGGGGGCGAGGATTCCAATCACCGTGAGCGAGATGCGCCCGCCGTCCGCGCCCGGAATAGCGACCTTGATTTTTTGTCCCAACGGGTCAAAGCCGCCGAATAAATCGCGGGCGGTTTGATTGCCTAGCACGGTTACGGCGGCGCGACTGTTCAAATCGCTTTCGCTGATGAAACGCCCGCGATCAATTTCAAGGTCGAAGATGGGAAGATACGACGGCGTAATGCCAGAAACTTTAGAATTCAGGTTGGCGCTACCGAATATCACCTGCGTATTCATGCCAAACTCAGGGGCGACTAAAGCGGCGTCTGGCACGTTATGCGGGTTGGCGATGGCAAGCGCGTCGGCGTAGGTCATGCTGGCAGCGCTTCCGCTGGGGCTTTTCACGCCGCCCATTTGAAACGAACCGGGCGCGACAAATAACAGGTTTGACCCCGCGCCCGTAATTGAACCCGTGATGCTGGCTTGCACGCCCTCGCCAATAGAGAGCAACGCAATCACCGCCGCGACGCCAATCACCACGCCAAGCATGGTTAACCCCGCGCGCATTTTATTGGCAATCAATCCTTCCAAAGCCGAGAGTAAACCTTCTAAGGTATCTAAAATCATGTTGTCGCCTTTTCTGGCGCTTCCGCCACCAGTCCGTCTTGAATGTAAATAACGCGTTGCGCTTGCGCGGCAACTTTGGGGTCATGCGTTACCATCACAACCGTAAGCCCCTGCTCGCGGTGCAGACTATGGAAAATTTCCATCACCTCCGCGCCTGATTTGGAATCCAGATTGCCCGTTGGTTCGTCGGCTAACAAAATAGAGGGCTGTTGCGCCAACGCCCGCGCAATCGCCACGCGCTGTTGCTGTCCGCCAGAAAGTTCTGTGGGGCGATGATACAACCGCTCGCCGAGTCCGACGAGTTCCAACGCTTTGCGCGCGCGCTGTATTCGCTCGGGGCGCGGTAGGCGCGGTCCGTTTCGATAATATTGCATGGGCAACATCACCTGTTGCAGGGCTGTGGCGCGGGGCAAAAGGTTGAAGGTTTGAAAGACAAATCCAATCTGACCGTTGCGCGCGGCGGCTAATTCGTTATCCGTCAAGCCGCTGACTTCGACGCCGTTCAATTGATACGAGCCGGAAGTTGGCGCGTCCAAACAGCCGATAATGTGCATGAGCGTGGATTTGCCCGACCCAGACGGTCCTGTAATCGCCACCCACTCGCCGGGCTCTACGTTCATAGACGCGCCTTGCAAAGCGTGAACCTCAATGTCGCCCATTTTGTAAACTTTGGCGACCTCCCTAATTTTGATCATTTACTTGCCTCCGCTAAATGGAGTTTTCATTTGCAAGGTGTTATCCTGCACGGGGTTAGCGTACACCGCCACCGTATCGCCTGCGGATACGCCGCTTAGAATTTCAACCTGCATATCCGTAATCAGCCCCAACTTGACGGGAGTACGCGCGCTCCCCGCGTCGGTGAGGACGGTTAGGTAAGCCTGTCCGCCTTCGGTTTCCACAGCGCGGAAGGGAACAATTAAAGTATCCGCTTTTTTATCAACAACGATGGTCACGTTGGCGGTCATGCCCGAGCGCAGAGGCAACGTCTTCGCGTCGGCGGCGTTCAAGCGGATTGTGACGGGATAAAGCACGACGCCCGATTGCACGCTGGCGGACGCGGCAACCTCGACCACCTTGCCGTTCAACTCGGCGCCGGGGAAGGCGTCCACTGTGACGGCGGCAACGCTATCCATTGCGATTCGCGCCACGTCGGTTTCGTCTAAATTGACCGCTATATCCAAATTCGACACGTCGCTTAACACAACGACGGTTTGACCATTGTTCGCCATTTCGCTGGCGTCTACAAATATCGCCGTCACAATTCCGTTGAAGGGAGCGGTCAGCGTGGCTTGTTCCACGCGCCATTCGGCTTGCTTCAAAGAAGTTTGCGCTTGTTCTAATCGCGCTTTGGCGGTTAATACGCGCTCGTCGTTGTCCCAATAATTATCTATCGCGGTGGAAAAATCATTTTCTGCGATGGACACGGAGAGACGCGCCTGCTCCGCTTGCCATTTCAAATCCGTCGTATCCAATCGCAAGAGCGGTTGCCCCTTTTTCACTTGCTGTCCGTCCGAGACGAGAACTTCATCCACGCGCCCGCCCGTTGTGAAAGCCAACGAGACTTCAACGAGAGGCGTTAAACTGCCAGAGGCGTCCACACTCACCAGCAAATCCCCGCGTTCGACGACGGCAGATTCAGTGGGCAAGTCGTTTGCGGCGGCTTTGGCAGATTGCTGTTTCGCAATCAAAAATCCGCCCGCGCTTAAAACGAGAACGGCAATAACAATATAGATAATCTGTTTACGCATAACTTACTTCTCCTGTAACTAAATTTTTGGCGTTTCATAGAAGTCAAGAATAGCGCGGGGGTATATAAAGCGGATATGCGTTTGATAAAGATTGTGTAAAGATTGTGGCTTATGCGTAGGCGCCAGACTTGGAGCCGTCCAAAAAGTGGACAGCCCCTCTTGCAAACTTAAAGAAAAATTAATACAATCGGGGAATGAAAAAATGAAAAAACACTTTCAAAGCGTATACAATGGCGCAACCGAGGATGTAAATTGCGCCTTCGGGCTTTTCGTCCGCCGCGTCTAATGCGCGGCGAATCTCTTTGTTGACATAGCCCTCTTTAACGACGGATACTTTTGAAAGACAAATGATAATAACGTCCGCATCGCGGGCGGCTTTGTAAATTTCGAGGTCGAAATCTTGACCTGGAAAAAGATTTTCTTCGTCCAGCCATGGGGCAATCCACGACTCGGAAATCAGGCGTTGATATAACTCGCGCACGGCGGGTTTATCTTGCGAGGCATGGCAGAGAAAAACGCGGAGTTGGGAAGATGGATTCACGGGGCGTCAATTCCTTTTGGCGTTCAAGGTTGCGCTATTATATGCGGAAACAAAAAACGCGAACGGAAATGACGGGGCAATTTTTTACGGATTTTTCGCGCAACGAAAACCGATGTAGACGTTTGCGTTGGACGGGTCGTTCCAACTGCGACGCGAGGAGCGGATCGAGCTAGCGGCGCTATTCCATGAGCCGCCGCGAATGACCCGATATTGCCCCAAATCGGGTCCCAGCGGATTGGCGATAATGTTGGGCAACGTCGCGTAATAATTTGCGGCGTACATGTCCGCCGTCCAATCCCAGATGTTGCCCGCCATGTCGTAAACGTCGTAAGGACTGGCTCCGCTTGGATAACTTCCCACCTTGCTTGTATCGCCGACAAAATTCGGGTCGTTGTTGTAATTGTAGTTTGCGCGGCTTTGATCAATCTCGTTGCCCCAAGGATAGACGCGCTCGTCCGTGCCGCGCGCGGCTTTTTCCCATTCCGCTTCGGTGGGCAGACGCGCGTCGCGCCATTTACAGTATGTTTTCGCCATATACCAATCCACTCCCATTACGGGAAAATACGCGTACCTTGCGTCGCCGTAATAGGTGGGACGCAAATAGGAATTTGAAAATTTCGGCGGCTGGCATACTTTTTCGTCCACGCATAATTTATAGAGCGCGTTGGTTATTTTATTTTTATCAATGTAGAAGTTGTCGAGAAAAACCTTGTGCGCGGGTTTTTCTTCGGGAGCGTGATCGTCGCTACCCATGATGAAATTACCCGCAGGCACAAGCGCCATTTGCGCGTTCTGATTGACGGTTTCTGTTGGAAGATTTGTGGAGGCGGACGTCGGCGCAAGCGTGAGGGACGGGGTAGCCGTAAACGTCTTGGTCGCTGTTGACGTAATTTGAGGGGCGGTTGGTTTTAATTGGAACAGAATGGACGCCCCCCACAATATTGCGCCAATCAACACGCTTGCGATGGTGGCGACGGCGAGATTTTTCTGGGCGCTCTTTTGCGTTCGGCGAATTTGTTTCTGCGAAGGCGCGGGCGCAATCTCAACTTTGGGAGGCGGTTCAATCGTTGGCGGCGCGGCTTCTGGCGCGACGTCTTTTGCTTTGCGCGGCGTAACGCTCGCGAGGCGCTCGTAGAATTTTTCCGACGGCAGAGACTCGTCCGTCACGTCCATGTATTGCTTGGCTTGAAAAATTAACCATGCGTCGCCGTTGAGCAATAGCGGAAAGATGTTCTTTTTCTTTTCGCGCGCGCGCGTCACCTCGTTTTGAACCATGTCCGATTCGTACGAGTTTTTGCTCATCACGACAATAAAAGCGTCGCTGGCGTCCAAATGTTTTTGAATAATCTTGGGCCACTCATCCCCGTAATCAATGTGGTCGTCAATCCAAACTTCAAACCCGTTGTTTAGGAGCGCCTCTTGAAGTTGATGGACATAGGTTTTATCTTTATGACTGTAGCTAATGAAAACATGTCCCATCTTGACCGCCTTGTTGGTTTGCGCAATTTTGGCGTAGGTCGCGCTTTATGCGCGACCTACATTTTTTACGAATTACTTGAGATACTTCCCAACGAGCGGTTTGAATTTAGCGCGCATTTTGGCGGAAATCGCTTTGGGATTTGTGATAATCGCCGTAGACAAAGCCCGTTCGCACTCGCAAGCGCGTTCCGCTTTCAAGCCGCGAACTAAACGGCGAATGGCTTCTTGCGCGATGTGCGTATTTTTATGGAGCGTTTGAATCACCATCTCCACCGTTACGGGCGATTCGCTTTCGTGCCAGACGTCGTAATCGGTGACGTGCGCCATGACCGCGTAGCACATCTCCGCCTCGCGCGCGAGAAACGCTTCGGGCGAAGTGGTCATACCGATCAGGGACATACCCCACGCGCGATATGTTTTGGATTCCGCTTTGGTGGAAAAACGCGGACCTTCAATTGTGATGAACGCTCCGCCGCGATGCGTTACCGCCCCCGTTGCGCGCACCGCCGCTTCCGCTTGATTAGAAAGGTCGCCGCAAAATGGGTCGGCGACGCCGATGTGCGCCACCAAGCCGCCCTCAAAGAAACTGCGCGCGCGGTCTTTGGTGTAATCAAATAAATTATCGGGGATGACGATATGCCCCGGCGCGTAATCCTCGCGCAACGAACCGCAGGCGCTGACGCTAATCACACGCTCCGCGCCAAGCGACTTCAGAGCGTAGATATTTGCGCGGTAGGGAACTTCTGTCGGCGTTAAGCGATGACCGATTCCGTGACGCGCTAGAAACGCGACGCACGTTCCTTCCAGCGTTCCGACCACAATCGGCGAGCTGGTTTTTCCAAACGGAGTTTCTACTTTATATTCTTTTGTGTCTTGCAAACCGGGCATATCGTACAAACCTGATCCCCCAATCACTGCGATGGATGCGATTTTTTTGGTCATGCTTTTTTCTCCAGTTTCTGCGTTGGAATTGTTGGTATGTCTGGCGAAAGGGTTACGGCGATGCGCGCGTCGCCGCATTGGATTTCATCGCCCGACGCGATGACGGTGGGCATACTCAGCGCGACGCCGTTCAGAATTGTACCATTAGTGGAAACGAGATCCTCCAGCCACCATTGCCCGTGATGATAGGTCCATTGCGCGTGGCGAACAGATACGGCGGCGTCGTCCAACGCGAGGTCGCAGGCGGGGTCGCGCCCAAGCGTGACGTCAGGTTGCGTAAAACGTTTTAGAATTGAAGCGGCGCGTTCATTTTGGACCGCGAGGTTGATTCCCGGAATTCGACGATTTGCCAGCGTGAAGCCTTGCCTTTGGATTTCCCGCCATAATAGATAGAACGCCCAACCCAAAAAACCGAACAGGGCAAGCGCCGTGATTAGCCGTAAAGCTAATACGATTGGTCCGCTCATTTATTTTTTCTGGAGACTGGCGGTTAAATGTTGATCCTTTAGAAATGCGGTGGGGCGATCAAGCGAGGCGCTTTGAAGCGGCGCGGTCTCTTTTAGGTCGGGGCGCGGCGGCGGGTTATCTTGCCCAAAGATGAGCGTAACTCCCGCCAGCGAAACGACGTCCCCGGGGTAAAGTACGCTTTGGTTAGTGCGTTGACCGTTTACGAAAGTGCCGCCCGTCGAGTTCAAATCGAAGATGACGTAACGCCCTTTTATGGCGCGTAATTGCGAATGGTTGCGGGAAACGCGCGGGTCGTCGACGATTAATTGGTTATCCAGTCTGCGACCTATATTAACCACCGGCAACGTGAGCGGAAAGACCTTTACGCCTTCCACGATCAAAAAGGCGTTTTCGGGCATTTTATCGCTGTCGTCAAGATTTCCAGCATTCAGAGGGTTTGCGTTTGTATCAGCCATGGATTCAATCCTATGCGACGCCACAATTTCCGCGTCATTGAAAGATATTTTTTCATCGGTTGAAATAGTGATTGTCGGCGATATTGTAAGCCTAAACCCTGCCTCTTGAGTTGCCGTAGCGATGGAATGCAATAATATTGCAAGCAATTGTTGGTTTTGCCACTTGGCGGCGGCGTATGGATGAACTATTAAAGTGTATACGTTTGGCGCGACAACGGAGCCGTCCTCTGCGGCAACGGCGTTGGTTTGAATTGCCGCCGCCAGCTTTTGAATAATCACATGCTCCACTTTTTTGCCGGGGAGGACGTTTAACAAATCCACTTCAACTAAGGATTGCAGGCGCGCTTCAAGTTCTTTTAGGTTCATTGGATTAATTGCTTAAATCACAAAGAGCGTTTGCAATTTGGACATTTCTTGTCGCTGGCTTTGACGACATAGCCGCATTTTTTGCAGGTGTTCGGTTGCGCCATGCCAAGCGGCGCGCCGCAGGCAATGCAAGCCGGCGCGCCAACGGGGTTTGCCGTTTGGCAATATTCGCAGGCTGTTCGCCTTAACTTATCCGAAAGATCCGCCGTCGCGCCCGCCGCCCTCGCGGATTGTTCGACGACTTGCCAAATGCGTTCGCTCATTTGCAGGCTCTCAATATCTTGGGCGATGTCGTCCAACCGGCCGAGCAAACTCAACGGGTTGCGTAAAGCGGCAAGCGCGCTCATCCCCAAGCTAGCCGCCACGCCCATCCACGCTTGTTGACCTAATTCCACCATGACGCCGTCTTCCACTTTTTGGATGGTCACGGTCATCGCCGTTTGTCCGCCTGATTCGGCTTCGGGGCGCGTGCCGACCTGCACGATTATTTTGTCGTTTTGCCCAAGCGTTTGCGCGCGCAGGTTGCCTTGATTGAATTCGCCAAGCAACGCTTGCGCCATATCCGCGGGGTTGAGGCTTCCGTGAAAGATTTTTCGTTCCATGAATTAGATTATAATCCTCTTTGCGCTTCTAATTAACTCACCTTACGCGCCCTCACCCTAGCCGCTTCGCGCCCCGCAGGGAGAGGTGACTCCCTTCCCCTTCGAGGGAAGGGCTGGGGATGAGGGAGAATTCCGCGTAAGACGAGTAATCATGACTTTCGCTTGTTTCTAAAAAATCGGCGCAAGAGAGCGCCGATTACGCTCAAAAAAAATATTTCTAGCGTAGTCAGCGTTCTCTAACGCTGACTGAGCGAAAGTTCTGGTAATTTAAGCGACGCATAAAAAATGAAACGATACCGTTTTCACTCTATCGCTTTTTCCCTTCTAATTGTCCTGTTTTCTTTTTGGACAATTTTTTTCGCGTCCGCCTCGAACGCCGCTCAAGCGCAACAGCCGACAGACGTTCCCACCGCCGTGTCTTCAACGGGCATGTACGCCACCGTGATTACGGAGGAGCCGCAAATCAATGTGCGCATGGGACCCAGTTCTTCCGTCTACCCCATCGTTGGGAAGTTGCCAACAGGCACAACCGTTCCCGCGTTAGGCAGGTCGGCGGGCGGAGATTGGATTCAGATCGAATACGCAAGCGCGCCCAACAATACCGGTTGGGTGTACTCGCCGCTTGTGCGAATTTCCGCCGGGACATTGCGAATCGTAGAACCGCCTCCCACTCCCGTTCAGCCTGCGACAGCCACCATTGACCCAACCCTTGCGGCGCAATATAAAACGACGCCGACCAGCACACGTCTGCCAACTTTTACGCCGCCGCCTTCAATCACTGTCCCGGCGTATACGCAGTCGCCTTCGGCGAATTTTGAAAACTCTGTGCCGATGGGAGTCATTATTCTCGCGTTGGCTAGTTTGGGAGCGATTGGCTTTTTACTCTCTTTGTTTTCGCGGCGATAGCCGCCATCCGTTTATGCGTAAACTTAGGTTTGTCGTTTTTTTTATATTGATATTGGCTGGAATCGCGCTTTCGCTCTATGCGCCTTTGCAGCCGTCCGCTTTTGCCCAGCAACCAACGGGCGCCGTTCCCACCGTGACGGGTACGCCTGCGGGAGCAGTCGTCGCTTTATATCTTGATCGCCCGCAGGAAAAAGTTTATTCGGGTCCAAGCTCTTATCTGTATCCAGCCATCGGCGTTTTGTTGGCGGGACAGGAAGCGCCGGCTTATGGCGCGTCTGAAGATGGAAATTGGATTCAGATTTATTATCCTGGCGTGACCGATTCGGTGGCGTGGGTCTATGCGCCGTATCTCAAAACAGTAAAGATTGGTCAACTGCCCAAGTTGAAAGCGCCTCCCACGCCGACGCCAGCTTCGACCCCCATCGTTAATCTCAATCCAACGCTGGTTGCGGCGTTTATTACCCCAATCGCTCCCGCGCGCTTGCCGACTTTTACGCCTCCCGCGCCATTGGTTATCGTCACGTTTACCGACGCCGCCTCAACCGCTAATCGCATCCCCATGGGCTTGCTGATCTTTGGCTTTGGTTTTATCGGGGCGCTAGGCATTTTGATTTCATTTTTGCGCGGAAGATGAGTCGTCGTCTTTTCTGCGCTTCTCGCGGTACATATTGACGTCCGCCCTTTTAAGGATAATGGACAAAGGCGTGGATTTTTCGGCTGAGCTGACGCCAAGCGAAAGGCTAATGGAAGGACCCGCGTGGCTTGCGTTGTATTCCTGCAAGATTTGGCGCACTCTGACTAGTGTGGATTCTGCCGCTTTCGCGTCGCTATTGGGAAGAAGCGCCGCAAACTCGTCTCCGCCGATACGCGCGACTACGTCCTCTGCGCGAAAGGCGGAGACGAGCAATTGCGCGACGCGTTTAATGTGCTCGTCGCCGACGTCGTGACCTCGTTGGTCGTTGATTTTTTTAAGACCATCCACATCCGCCATAATTAGGCTAATGGGGAATAGTCGTCCGCGCTCTTGACGCGCCATTTCTTCTTCAAAATATCTGCGGTTATACAAACCAGTCAAAGCGTCGCGCGTTCCAAGCTCCCTCAGTTCGTCTTCCATCTGCTTGCGTTCGGTAATATCTTGTTTAATGGCGATGAAATTTTTGACGTCGCCTTGCTCGTCCAATACGGGCGTAATCGTTTGCTCTTCAACGTACAACTCGCCGTCTTTGCGTTTGTTGGTCAACTCTCCGCGCCAAACTTCTCCCGCGAGAATAGTATTCCACAGACTTTTATAAAACGTCTCGTCCTGTTTTCCTGATTTAAGGATGCGCATGTTTTTTCCAATGACTTCATTCTCCGAATAGCCCGTCAGCTCGCACCAAGCCTGATTCGCCCACTGAACCGCGCCGTCTTTATCCGTGACGACAACGGCGTGAGAAGCGGTCTTCAACGCGAGGTTTTGCAAATAAATTTTCTCTTCCGCTTGCTTGCGTTCGGTAATGTCGTGGATGATTGAAAAAAGGAGGGTTTTGTCTTCAATCACAATGGGCGACGAATGCACCTCCACCGTGCGAACGCTTCCGTCCGCCAGACGATGCGGAAAGATAAAATAATTGCGTTCTTCGTGGAGAGCTCGCTGTCGTTCCAGTTGAACTTGGTCGGGCGGGAACATATTGATTTCCGCGATGTTCATTTTGCAAAGGCGCGACATGGGATAACCATAAAACGTTTCCGCCGCGCGGTTGACGTTTATGATTTCGCCCGTCGCAGGCTCGATAATCAGCATGACGGCGGAATGCTTCTCAAATATGTTGCGGAAGCGCGTTTCGCTTTCGCGCAACGCTTCTTCCGCTTGTTTGCGTTCGGTAATATCAATGGTATAGCCCGCCAATAGGATTTTGCCGTTTTGGGGTATCGGGAATTTGATGGTCGTGTAGTTGCGCCCGTTCAAATCTTCGTCGAGTTTCAAGACTTGCCCGCTGGAAACGACAGCCCAATCGTCGGTGGTCGTCTTCGCCGCAAATTCTGCGGGAAACAGCTCTTCCATTGTTTTGCCCGTAATCTCCCAACTTTGAACGCCGACCATCTGTTGATAATTATCGCTGGCTTGCGCTACTCGGCTTTCTGTGGAAGTTACTTCCTTGATGTAGGCGTAAATCGGCGAATAACGCATGAACAGCGAGAGCGTCTCTTGGCTCTTTCGCAACGCTTCTTCCGTTTGCTTACGCTCGGCGATTTCTTGTTCCATCGGGCGCAACATGAAGTAATACAAGGGCGGGAATAGAAAAATTATCAGTAAAGTTGAATCAACGAACATCTCCAAAGCTGAATCGGAAAACGTCTGCGTCCAAGCGCTTGAGGAGATTAGGCTAAATAAACCCATGACCATCGTTTCGACCAGAAAAATAATCGCGATGATGATTAGGAATGACCGCCATGCCGTTTTATTGGGGGAGGTTGTCGGTTTCATACTGCCGCTTATAGACAAGGTTTTTGCGCGTGAGAGAGTAGGGAAAATTTATTAGTTGTCGTCAATTCGTTTTACCAGCCATTCGTCAATTTGTCGCGCCGTTTCTTGATATGATTTTTCCATCATCAAATTATGTCCCGCTTCGGGGACGAGAACAAAATCCGCGTGATAATGCGCGGCGGATTTACGCAACGGTTCGACGCCGACCACCGCGTCTTTTTCGCCCGCCAGCAAAAGCATCGGCGTTTTGATATTTTCGGCGGGACGCCAAAACGGCGGGTTGTGTTGAAGCGTTACCAGCACGGATTCCGTGCCGAGGCGGGCGAACAACTCCTCGGGCGAAAGAAGCGCGCCGTCCGTAATTAATGCGCGCGCCGCCACTTGCGGATTCCGCACATAAGGTCGCGCGTTCCACGTCAAAGAAACGAGAAATATCCCAAGCGGGTCAAGTTTCAAGAACATCGGCAGGCTGTCTTTGACGGCTGTGTGCGAAGTCCACGGCGCGACGAGAATGATGGCGGGCAGGTCGTCGCCGACGTGGCGCAGATACCATTGCGACAACGCGCCGCCCATGCTGTGTCCCATGAGGATGGGTTTGCGCGGCAGGCGATTGACTTCGTCGCGCACGAAAGCGAGATAATAATCAAGCGTACACAACCAGATGGGGCGCTGAACAGGCGACTTGGCGTGACCGGGTAAACTGTACGCGACGCTTTCCCAACCCCATTCCGCGAAAAGTTTTTGCCACGCTTCCCAGCACCACGCGCCATGCCACATGCCGTGCGCCATGAGGATGGGCGTTTCATGCAGGCGTTTTTTGGGCGTGTAAACGATACGCTCGATTCCGTCTATGACTGTATGCGAGACCGTGTACGATTCCGTTTCGCTGTTTTTTTCAAAAGTTTTTCCCGCGCCGATTAATTTATTTTGCGGCGTTTTTAATCGGCGCATGTCGCTGGCGGAAATCAACTGCCATGCGACGAATCCAAATTGGACGGCGGCATACGCGAGAATAATGGCGAGGATGTAGTAAATCCAGAGCATGTGATTCTCCTGTTTGACGTCGTTGCTCCGTTACTGTTTATATATTTTCGCCCAATCGTCGCGGAGGAAATTGCCCATGACTTTATCCGCTTCGCCTTGCGCGGGGAGAACGTCGCCGTCGGGTTCGACGTACATCCAGACTTTGCCCGCGCCTTCGGGAATTTTGTCGTCTCTGGTTTCAATGGAGACGGGATGCGACGCGGAGTACGGCACGGGCAATTCCCAGCGCAGGGTAATCGGCAGGTCGTTGACGACGCTTTGCAGCTCAAGCAATTCGTCGGTCAGGCTGTTTTCAATCGCGCTGAGCGAGACGTTTTTCACGTTCAAGTCCGCGAGTTTTTGCAAAATATTTTTGGCTTCGCCGACGTTCTCGCGGTTGAGCGTGAGATGCGCGGTGAGGAAGAGGTCTTGCGAGACGATGGTTTCGAGGGCTTGCCATGATTGCGGTTCGCTGGGTTGCAGGATGACTAAAACATGATCCAAGCCCGTTTGCAAAAGCGTCTCAAGATAATTTTTGTCCGCGAGTTTGATTCCGTCGGTGAGCAAGCCGCAGACTTGACCGTTCTTTTCGGCGTGGGCGATGAGTTGCGGCAGGTCGTCGCGCAAGGTCGCTTCGCCGCCGGTGAAGACGACGTGCGGAATTCCCGCCTCCCAGGCTTTATCTAAAATCGTTTGCCATTCTGCGGCGGTTAGTTCGCGGTCAACGCGCTTGACGGGGGCGTAGTTGGCTTGCGAGTTGGCGGGCAATTGATAGGTTAACGCGCAGTCGAGACGAAGCGGCGAGGCGAGATCAGACGAATGGGGCTGGATGCGCTCAAAGTCCAGAAAAGAAACGGGGTCTAAATCGGGCGTCGAGACGAGGGAGTCGATTCGCTCCGCGAAGTTATTAAAATCCGCGAGCGCGATTTTTTTATCCACGCGATAACGCTTGGCGACTTCTTGCGCGGCTTCAGCGGGCGAAGAGCCTTTGATGAAGTGATAGGCGTATTCGGCGGCGGTGGGGTTGAGCTGCAAAACTGTGGAGGCGTTGAGGATGAGCAAGCCCGAACCGTTTTTGTGAAGACGCAAATGCAAGCGATAAGGCTTGCCGTCTTGGACGGCTTGCTTGTGATGAGCGCCAGCGGGCAACGGTTGGACTTTGGAAAAACGTTCGGCGACTTGGGAGAAAATATTCATAGCGGCTCCTTGATTTGTTTTTTGTGATTTTCAAACTGCAACGGACATCCGCCGCCGCATTCGGCGACGAGGGAACAGGTCTCGCATTTGAAAGGTAAATTTTTACGCTCGCGCAGTTGCGCGGAGAGTTTGTGATTCCAAATCGAATCCCATGAATCATCGAGAAAATTTCCCAGCGCGTGATAATACGATTGACATGGAATCACGTCGCCGTTGGATTCAATGCACATGCTGTACAACGCGGCGGTGCAACCTTTAACGCCAAGATTGCTCTGCGTCGGGTCAAAGTTGCAATATTGCGTCGGCGTGTACCAGATGAGTTTTTGTCTGCGCGCGGAAGTTTTTTGTGCCGCCAGATCGAGGATGGGTTGCAACTCGCTTTCGCGCAGACCTGTCCCGACGGTTAAACCGTGACCCGAATAAATCAGCGCGTTAAGTCCAATGGTTGGCACGCCAATCTCCGCGAGAAAATCCAACGTGGCGGGGATTTTCTCGACGTTGGTTTTCAACATCGTGGTATTGGTCATCACATAAAGTTTGCTGGCGAGGGCGTTCTTCAATCCTTGAAGCGTTTGCTTGAACGCGCCGTCCGCGTTCATCATCTCGTCGTGGATTTTTTCGTCGCAAGATTCAACGGTGATTTGAACGTGGTCGAGGCCCGCCTCCACAAGTTGATTGACGTAATTCATATCCGCGAGACGCCGCGCATTCGTGTTCAATCCCGTGATTTGCCCGTTGTTTTCGGCGTGACGAATTAACTCGGGCAGATCGTTTCGTAAAGTCGCTTCGCCGCCCGTGAAGACGATATGCGGAACGCCGAGTTCCCAAAGTTTGTCAATAATCAGTTTCCAGCGTTCAGTGGAGAGTTCTGGGAAAGTTCTTTCGCGGGCGTTGTAGCAATGGGCGCAATCGTTGTTGCAGCGATAGGTGACGGCTAAGTCCATGCGATACGGCGCGGACGGGCGCGCGCTAAAGGGCATAACGGTTTCGAGGTCGAGTTCGTGGATGGGGCAAGCGCCGTCGGGGCGAATGAGGTTTTCAAGTTGAAGGTTGAAGGTTGCAAGGTCGGCGGCGGCTTGAGTTTTGGAAACAGAATATTGCGAAGTCAGCGCGCGAACGCTTTCCTCTTTCGTCTTGCCTTCCAAAATCAACCACGCCATCAACGCCGCCGTCGGATTTAAGCGCATGACGCTGCTGGCGTTGACGATGAGCGTTCCCGTTCCGTCGGGGTCAACGCGCAGATGGACACGCGACTTTTCGTCTCCGTTTGCGCGGAGATAATGGTGAAGTCCCGATTTTGGGTTTTGGATTGACGATTTTTGATTGAACAATTTACGGAGATTCATGGGACGCCTAAAATAATTAGGACTTTCGTTCAGCCAGCGTTAGAGAACGCTGACTACGCTAAAGATATTTTGGCTCATCTGTAAAGAATGTGCAAAATGGTCATGCGTAGCGGACGTTCTCTAACGTCCGCGCACGGATTACACATGAGCCGATATTTTTTTGAGCGTAATCGGCGCTCTCTTGCGTCGATTTTTTAGAAACAAGCGAAAGTCCTGTAAAGTTATCTTCCGCCGCCTGCGCAAGCGCAAGCGCAACCCGCGCAGGCGCAGGCGCACGCGCAGGAACGTCCGCCGCCGCCGCCGCTTGAAGTTGGCTTGGGCGGGGGATTGGTCGCGCCGGTAATTTTTTCAGTGAACGTGGAAATATTGCCGACCGCGCTTTGCGCGAAAGTTTGAACGCCTGTCACCATTGAAGCGGCGAAATCTGCGCCGGGCAACCCGCTGGAAGCGCCGCCGCTGGACGAATTGACGGACGGAGGCACAACTCCGCCGCCCGACGCGGGGCGATAAGTCGGGTCGTAGCGTCCCCACCACATCGGGACATAAACGGGTCCGCTAAAGACGCGCCGCGTTCTGCCGTCGTAATCGTTATCGAGCATCGTCCACTCGAGGGCTTCGTCAAATTTCTGGCTTTTCACTTCGGGGGTGTTGGCAGTTTCCACTTGTTGCCACGCCTTTTCCATGATGGACTTGTAATAATCCAGCGTTTCTTGGCGGCTAAATCCGCGCATTTTTTCAGAGACGCTTTTGATGAGCGCGATGGTAACGTCTTGCAATTCGGTTTGACGCGCTTTTTTATCGGCGGTCTTAAACGCTTTGAGGAAGGCGCTTTCGTATTCATGCAGATCTGTCGGTAAAGGTTCGGTTGCGTCAATCTCCAGCGGATTGCGCGTTTTGACGGACGCCGCGTTCTTCTTAATCGCGCCGAACAAAATCATCGTCATAACTTTATCGAGGGGTTGCTCCATGACGATAGCGGATTCGACGGCGGTGAGTCCGCGTTTAATTCCGTGACCTTCGATGGAAATCTGCGGCGGAAGGTATTGCATTTTTCGACGCCGACCTTGAATCGCCGAAATCACAGGAGCGCCGACAAGCGTGAACGCAAAGAATCCGCAACACAGTAGCGTAAAGATTGAACTGCTGTCAATCAGCGGCGCAGACGAGGGCGGCGGCGGAACGTAAATTGAATCCGCTGGAACATAACTGCGCGGGAACGACGCGCCAAATTCATAAGATTCCGACGCGCTGGCGGCAGACGAATGCCATGTATACGTCACGCGGTCGGCTTCATCGTAGCCCGCTTGCGGCTCGGCTGGGAATACTCCGGGGGCTTTGTGCCAGCGCGGTTCTTCGGGTTTCATATTCGGCGGCAGGTGAAAGGTCAGCGTGAGGTCGGTTGGACCCGTTAGATATTGCGCGCCAAACCATTGCGGCGTAAACACGGCGCTGGCATAGGCTTTGTCTTTGTCGTCGGGATGCAAGACGTTGGTGATTTTGCCAACGGACACATGCACGCCGCCGACTCCGCCGGCGGGAATTGTTTTCGCCCCCATGACAACGGCAAAGCCGGAGCCGCCGCCTTGATAATCGCTTTTTGAAACAGAAACGGGAACGCCGTCCACATCCGCTGTGATGGCGTTCATTTCAAAGTTGGAATTGGGCGTTCCGACGTCTACAAAGTCAATCGGATGCGCGTTGGGTTGATTGGTGAAATCCCAAACGTAATCCAAACTTTGCGAGCCGTCCGCGTTCCAGTAAACGTGAACGACTTCCTTCTCCACGCGAAAAAGATACGCGGCGTCTTGCGCGGAGACGTTCGCGGCAAAACCCAACGACAATAAAATAACTAAAACGCTCAAAAATATTTTTTTCATATACCCTCCAACGTTAAACGTTGAACGTTCAACGTTTTCACCATTTCGGTTCTTCGGTCATTTGATACGTCGTGCCGCAAAACGGACATTCCACCGTCGGCGCGCCCGCGAGCATTTTGACGTTATCCGCTTTGAGATTGCCGCCGCAGTTGTTGCATTTCATCTGTTCGATTTTTGTCTGCGCGGGGAGATCAACCTGATAAGTAATATTTTGCGCGGCTGCTTCTTGACCGGTGAGTTTGGTCGCCGTGACGATGAGCCAAATGCCGCCCCCGATGAAGAACAAACCCGCGCCGCCGAATCCGACTCCATATCCAAGCCACGAAGCGCTGTCAGCGTTGGACGTCGAGCCAAGAATGAGCAGAAATGCGTAGCCTGATAAACACAATCCAATCAACGCTAGAATTCCCCCGCCGATGTATAAAAAGGTTTTATTGCCCATGTCAAAAATCTCCTTGCCAGTCGAGTTTGAACTTCCGCGCAACGTAAACAGTTTAACCTTTTCGCCCTATTTCGGCAAATGATTTTTGGAGCGGTTAGCTTATACTTAACTCGCCTTACGCAGTGTCGTTCTGAGCGAAGCGAAGAACCTCTACGATTGTCTCGGAGACCCTTCGCTCCGCTCAGGGCGACACAGCCAAACTGCGTAAGGTGAGATACTTAAACTGATGTTGCGCAGAACTCTTCATCATCCCCAACCCTTCCCCCGCAGGGGAAGGGAGTCCCCTCTCCCTGCGGGAGAGGGTTAGGGCGAGGGCGCGTCGCATCAGTTAAGACGCGCAAGCGCGAAGATTAGTTTAGGACAGGTGAAACGATGACCATTCAAGATCAATACAAAAAATGGAAAGAAACCGTTCTCAAAAAATCATTGGATAAATTCAAAGAGCGCAAGGAAATCTTTGCGACTTCGTCGGGGATTGAAGTTCCGCGCGTCGCCATGCCTAAAGATGAAGATAAAAATTATGAAGCGAAGTTGGGCTTCCCCGGCGAGTATCCATATACGCGCGGAGTTCAGCCGACGATGTATCGTTCGCGCTTTTGGACGATGCGCCAGTACGCGGGGTTTTCGACGGCGGAAGAATCCAACAAGCGCTATCGCTATTTGTTGGAGCAGGGGCAAACGGGCTTGAGCGTCGCGTTTGATTTGCCGACACAAATCGGCTACGACGCGGACGATCCCATCGCGCAGGGCGAGGTGGGCAAGGTGGGCGTTTCGATTTCATCCATTCAAGACATGGAGCGCCTCTTCGACCAAATTCCGCTCGATAAAGTTTCGACGTCTATGACCATCAACGCGCCGGCGGGCGTTTTGCTGGCGATGTATGTCGCCGTCGCAAAACGGCAGGGCGCGGATTTGCGCGGACTGCGCGGCACGATTCAAAACGACATTCTCAAAGAGTACGTTGCGCGCGGGACGTATATTTTTCCCCCCGCGCCTTCAATGCGATTAATCACCGATATTTTTTCGTATTGCGCGAAGGAAATTCCCAACTGGAATGCGATCTCCGTTTCAGGTTATCACATCCGCGAGGCGGGTTCGACCGCAACGCAGGAAGTCGCGTTCACGCTGGCGAATGGAATCGCTTACGTCGAAGCCGCGCTGACGGCTGGCTTGCAAGCGGACGACTTCGCGGCGCAACTTTCGTTCTTTTTCAACGCGCATAACAACCTGCTGGAAGAGGTCGCCAAGTTTCGCGCGGCGCGGCGTTTGTGGGCGCGGATTATGCGCGAAAGATTCAAAGCGCAAAAGCCCGCGTCGTGGCAAATGCGCTTTCACACTCAAACGGCGGGATCAACGCTCACGGCGCAACAACCTGAAAATAATATCGCGCGCGTCGCTTTGCAAGCGCTATCCGCCGTTCTCGGCGGGACGCAATCCCTGCACACCAATTCGATGGACGAAGCGCTTTGGCTTCCCGCCGAAAAATCCGTGCGCATCGCGTTGCGGACGCAGCAAATCATCGCGCACGAATCCGGCGTCGCAGATTCGGTGGATCCGCTGGCGGGTTCGTATCTGGTTGAATATCTCACCGACGAAATCGAAAAACAAGCGCTGGATTACATCGCCAAGATTGACGCGATGGGCGGCGCGTTGAAATCCATCGAGCGCGGCTTCATGCAAAACGAAATCCAAAACGCCGCTTACGTTGCGCAACAAGCGATTGAGAAGAAAGAGGAGATTGTCGTCGGGGTGAATGCGTTTGAAATGAAAGAAGAAAGAAGTTTGGAGCGCCTGAAAGTTGACCCTGCCATCGAGGCGGCGCAAAAGGCGAAGTTGGAGAAGTTGCGCGAGAGTAGAGATCAGAGCGTAGTCGTGGGCGCGCTTGGCAAATTAAAATCCGCCGCGCAGGGGACGGAGAATTTAATGCCGTTGTTCATCGTGTGCGTGGAAAACGACGTCACGCTCGGCGAGATTTGCAATACGCTGAGAGGCGTGTGGGGCGAGTATGTGGCGGATGGGTTTTAGGAATCGGATTTATAATCGGAAGAAACTTGGAGGTTGTCGTGACCCTTTTAGAACAAATCGAAAAACAATTGATTGCCTTGCCTGTTGAAAAGCAAAACGAAGTTTTGGATTTCATTGCGTTCTTGCAGGAGCGCGCTAATGCGGCGCAGTCTACAACTGTAAAACAGAGCTCGTTAAAAACGCACAAAGCCTTTGGCTCGTGGATGAATCGTAAAGTGGACGCGGTTAAGTACCAACAAGACCTGCGCGCCGAATGGAAAATTTAATGATTGCGGTTTTCGATACGAACATTGTGATTGACGCGCTTAATGGCGTCGCCGACGCCGACGCCGAATACGCTCGTTACGAGCGCGTACTTATCAGTCGCGTCACATGGATGGAAGTATTAATCGGCGCAAATGGCGATGATTTGGAATTGCGCGATTTTCTGGAAACCCATTTTGAAATCATTTCGCTTGACATGGCGGTGGCGGAAGAAACCGTGCAATTGCGTCGCGCTTATCGAATGCGTTTACCTGACGCCATTATTTGGGCTACTGCGCGCGTTAACGGCGCTGCATTGGTTACTCGGAATACAAAAGATTTTAAGCCTGAATGGGATGGCATTCATATCCCTTACAATTTGTAGACCTATTGAGCGGGCGAGTATGTGGCGGATGGGTTTTAGCCCCAAAGCCCACTCCGCCCATGTTGCATTTTAACGGACGTCTTACTTTCTAAGCGCTTCAGCCACGCGCTGCAGTCGCGCGCGAGCTTCTGTCGCCACTTGCTCCAGCGTCGGGTCTTGAATCAGACTGAGCATGGAAAGCGGGTCAACGATGTTGACTATGGTGGCGTCGCCTTCTTCGTAAACGATCACATTGCAGGGGAGGAGCAAGCCGACGTCGGGCTTGGCGGTCAACGCCTTGTGCGCCAGCGGCGGATTGCAGGCGCCAAGAATGGCGTATTTTCGAAAATCAACGTTCAGTTTCTTTTTCATCGTATCTTTCACGTCAATGTTGGTCAACACGCCAAATCCTTCGGCTTTAAGGGCTTCGGTCACTTTTTCTATGGCGGCTTCGTAGGTCAATTTGAGCGTGGATTGAAATCCTAATTCGGTCATTTCGGTCTCCTGTTTGATGGTTTGCGTCGCGCGACGTTCTTCGCGAACGTCGCTATTATACGGCGAACGCCAATATTGCGCTCAATCCGAATAAATCCAATTTCCGTCAAAATTTTTAGAAGGGCATTTTACGGCTGAATTGATACTTTTCCAGCGCCGCTTCAATTATATTTTTATTCTCTGCGCCTATCTCCTGAAACTCAAAACCGGTATCGTAGTAAGTCAGGTGTTCCTCCTGCTTGCACCACGCAACGCGAGCGGGAATGACCATGCGCGTGACGGGCGTTTCAGAGGATTCGCGGAATTCAATCCCCAGAATGATATTGCGATTGGTCTCCACGGGCTTCTCGCTGACCAGCAATGCGCCGAGCAGCGTCAAGTCGCTGAGATAGCCCAATAGGATATTTTTTTGAAGATCGTAAACGGGCGTAAAGGTCATTACTTTCTTGCGTTCTTCTTTTCGCTGTTTATTCATGGGAGCCTCCGATTATCCGTCAAAAAATATTTACGCCAAGCAGCTGGCGGAATGATCGTCGTTGGCGTTCAACCTCCAACGGCTTTTCTTCTATCATAGGGCTTTTTGGCAAAAAGTCAACTATGAAAAATTTTGCGCATTTTGCCCTACCCAAATTCTGCGCTCTCTGATAATATACATCCCGTACGCCGAACCACTGATTGCAAGTTGCAAGCCCTCGGCTCCCCCGTCGGGGGTTTTTGTGTGTCTAAGCGCCAAACTACTTAACTACAGGACTTTCGCTTGTCATTCTGAGCGAAGCGAAGAATCTCTACGATTGTCTCAGAGACCCTTCGCTGTCGCTCAGGGTGACATGAAGTTGAGCGAAAGTCCTGAACTATCAAATTGCCAAAACCAAACTAGGAACCTATGATTATCGAAAGAACCGACCTCCGTAATATCGCCATCATCGCGCACGTTGACCACGGCAAGACCACCCTCGTGGACGGCTTGCTGGGGCAATCGCACACCTTCCGCGAGCATCAACACGTTGAAGAACGCGTGATGGATTCCAACGACCTTGAGCGCGAACGCGGCATCACCATCCTCGCCAAGAACACCGCCATCACGCTGGTTGATCCCGTCACCAACAAACCCATCAAAATCAACATCGTGGATACTCCCGGTCACGCCGATTTCGGCGGCGAAGTGGAGCGCGTGATGAACATGGTGGACGGCGTCCTCCTCCTCGTGGACGCCGCCGAAGGTCCCATGCCGCAGACGCGCTTCGTGTTGAAGAAGGCGTTGCAAATGGGACACAAAGCCATCGTCGTCATCAACAAGGTGGATCGCAAAGACGCCGAGCCTGCGCGCGTGTTGAACGAAACCTTTGATTTATTCATCGAACTCGGCGCGTCGGAAGAGCAGGCGGATTTTCCCGTCGTCTACGCTCAAGCCACCGCTGGCAGAGCGGGTCTCAGCCCTGACTTGTCGCCTGATCTGCAACCGATGTTTGACGTCATCTTGAAGCACATCCCCGCCCCCAAAGTGGACGCCGACGCGCCTTTGCAAATGCTCATCACCGCGCTGGGCTACGACGACTATCGCGGCGTAACCGCCATCGGGCGCGTCTTCGCGGGAAAAATCAAAGCAGGTCAACGCCTTGCGCGTTTGACGATCGACGGGCGCAATCTCCCTGAATCCGCAAAATATCTTTACACCTTTCAAGGCTTGAACAAAATCGAAATCGAAGAAGCCAGCGCGGGCGACATCGTTTCGCTGGCGGGACTCGATGGAATCGCCATCGGCGAAACGCTTGCCGACCCGACTAGCCCCGTCGCGCTTCCCACAATCAAAGTGGAAGAGCCGACAGTGCGCATGACCTTCGGCGTGAACACCTCCCCGTTTACGGGCAAAGAGGGAACGTGGAGCACCTCGCGCAAACTTCGCGAGCGCTTGATGGACGAACTCCGCACGAACGTTTCTTTGCGCGTGGAAGACACCGACTCGGCGGAAAACTTTTTAGTCTCGGGGCGCGGCGAGTTGCATTTGGGCATTCTCATCGAGACCATGCGCCGCGAAGGTTACGAATTTCAAGTCTCGCGTCCCGAAGTGATTTATCACAAAGCGGACGACGGCGCGTTGCTTGAGCCTTACGAAGAAGTGCATGTCGAAACCAGCGCCGAGACTGTCGGCGTGGTGGTGGAAATGCTGGGAAGTCGGCGCGGCAAAATGATGGAAATGGCGGACGCGGGGCAGGGCATGACGCGCATGGTTTACATCGTTCCCACGCGCGGCTTGCTGGGCTTCCGTTATCAATTCCTGACGTCCACGCGCGGCGCGGGCGTGATGCACACCATCTTTCACAGCTACGACGAATTAGCGGGCGCCATGGGGACGCGTTCGCGCGGTTCTATCGTCGCATGGGAAGCTGGCTCAACGACGGCGTACGCGCTTAAATCCGCAGAAGAACGCGGGCAGTTGTTCGTCGGTCCCGGCGTGGAAGTGTACGAAGGCATGGTCATCGGCGAAAATGCGCGCGGCGGCGACTTGCCCATCAACGTCTGCAAAAAGAAACATCTGACCAACATGCGCGCCTCCGGCGGCGACATGGAAATTCGCCTCACCCCGCCGCGCTCGATGAGTTTGGACGAAGCGATTGAATATCTTTCCGACGACGAGTTGCTGGAAATTACGCCAGAGAGCTATCGCATCCGCAAACGCGTTTTGACCACCGACGAGCGCGGCAAGCAATCGAAGAAGGTGAAGGAACAAATCGGGGAGGCGTAGTTTGGTAATTAGTAAATTGGTAAGCAAATTGAAAGCGACAGGCGCTGCGAGGCGGCTGTCGCTTTTTGATTTGTTGAATGCGTTGACGGCGTTGTCACATAAAAGCAACTTGCATTTATTATTGAAGTTCTTTAACTCCGAACGACCGCGTTTTATATCGCGGAAAATAAAGTTTCAAATATCGTTTGATAATTTTCCCATCGCAAATCTTTGATACGACCCCAGCACGCGCAACATCACGGCGTACTCGCTCAAGTGATCCAGCGCGCGTTGGATTGGCTCGTCGCGTTCCGCGCCGACGAAGTCAATGTAAAATAAATATTCCCAAGGCTTGCCCGCCAGCGGACGGGATTCGATTTTGGTCAGGTCAATGTCGCGCAGGGCGAAGACGCTCAAGGCTTTGAACAACGCGCCGGGCATATTTTTGAGCGTAAACACAATGGACGTTTTCGCCTCGCCTTCGGGCGCGTCAGATTTGCGTTCGCATTGCGTGGCAAGGAAGCGCGTGTAATTTTCGGGATTGTCCTCAATGCCCTCCTCTAAAATTTTCATTCCGTACAACTCGGCGGCGCGCCGCGAGGCGATGGCGGCGGTGTCGCGCGCGCCTGATTCTTTCAGCATCTTCACGCTGCCCGCCGTGTCGTAAACCGCTTCGGGTTTGATGTGGCGGTTGCGCAAATATCCCGCGCATTGCCCCAGCGCCTGCGGATGGCTGATGACTTTTTTTATATCCTCCATTTTGACGTCAGGCAGGGCAATTAAACAATGTCGGACGCGCAAAAAATATTCGCCGACGATCTGCAAATTATGGCGCAGAAGCAAGTCGTAATTTTGATGAATGCTCCCCGCCAGCGAATTCTCGATGGGAATTAAAGCCGCGTCGCAGACGCCCGAAACCACCGCGTCAAATACCGCGTCGAAAGATTCGCAAGGTTGCGTTTCGACTTGCCCGAAATAATCAAATACGGCTTGCTCGCTGTATGCGCCCGCTTCGCCTTGAAATGCGATTTTCATAACGCTCCTTTGGGTTGAAAGTTGAAGGTCGCAGGTTTAAGGTTGCAAACAAAAACCTTGAACCTTAAACTTTCAATCTTGAATTTTTTCCGCCCACTCCACAATTTTTCGAAACCCCGCCTCCACGTCTTCATCCGAAGCCGCGATGGACATGCGCACAAAACCTTCGCCTTGTGCGCCAAACGCGGAACCCGGCGTCAGCCCGACGCGCGCTTCGTCTAAAATCCTTTCGCAGATTTCAAGCGCCGACATTTTTAGCGGACGAAAATCGAGGAAGAAGTAGAATGCGCCTTGCGGGGGCGCGACCAAAACTTTGGCGCTTTCCAGCTCGCGCGCAAGCCGCAACACCAACTCGCGCCGACGCGCATACGCGGCGCGCATGGCGGCGGTGACTTTTTGGTTGTCGGCGTCGGTCAACGCAAACGCCGCCGCTTTTTGGATGAAGGGCGCGACGCAGGTGATAGAATTTTGACTCGCTTTCAACGCGCTTTCAATGATGCGCGCGGGCGCGGCAAGATAGCCAACGCGCCAGCCGGTCATTGCGTAAGACTTGGACAAACTATTGACCAGCAACGTCCGTTCTTTTGCGCCGTCAAAAGCCGCGACGCAAGTTGGGCGCTCTTCGTAATATAAACTTCCGTAAACCTCGTCGCTGACAATCCATAAATCATGTTGCGCGGCGAAGTCTTGCAACTTTTGCAAATACGCGCGCGTGGGGTATGCGCCCGTTGGGTTGGCTGGATAATTCAAAACGAGGGCGCGCGTTTTTGACGTCAACGCTTTTTCCCATGCTTCAAAATGCGGGATGAAGCCGTTCTCGGCGGGAGCGGGGACGCGAATTGCATTTCCGCGCAACATGACCGCCATGTTGGAATGCGTCGCCCACGAAGGGTCGAGAATGAGAACGTCGTCGCCGGGATTCAAAATGGATTGCATGGCAAGATAATAGGCGTGAATGCCGCCGTGCGTGATTAAAATTTCGGAGGCGGGATCGTAGCTCGCCCCCTCGTCGCGCATCAACTTGGAAGCGGCCGCCTCGCGCAGGTCAAGATAGCCGCGCGAGGGTCCGTAATGCGTCAGCCCGTCGCGCATGGCTTTCAGCGCGACGTCCACAATCGCGGGCGGAGTCGCAAAATCGGGGTCGCCGACTTGCAAGCCGATGATTTTCTGTCCGCTGGCTTTAAGCGCGAGAATGCGGTCTGCCATCGCAACGGTGGCGGATTGGCGAATCAAATCAAATTGCGTGTTGACGGTTTGCATGAAAATTCCTTGTAACGGCGATGAGAATGGGCGCGAGTGTATCAAAGAAATAAAAATTCCGCCAACCGATTTGGCGGAATTAAAATAAAGCAAGGATTATTTTAATTTACCCAGTAAAAGGTTGAGCGGATTGCGTTGCGTTTCCTTGCGCCTCGACGGGTAAAAGGAAAATAAATTTACTCCCCGCGCCTTCCTCGCTTTCGAGCCAGATGCGCCCGCCGTGCATTTCGATCATTGCCTTTGCGACGGAAAGCCCCAGTCCCATGCCGCCGTGTTTGCGCGTGAGGTGCGATTCCACTTGATAGAAACGATCAAAAACTAGCGCCAAATCTTTGGCGGGTACGCCGACGCCGTTGTCTTCTACGGAAACTTTCACAAATTCAGATTGACGTTCGCCGCGCAAGATCACGCGCCCGCCTGCGCTTGTAAAAGCAATCGCGTTTTTTACGAGGTTGCTTAACACAATCGCTATTTTGCTTCCGTCGACGTCTGCGAGCAAATCCTGATCGCGTTCCAATTCTACGCTCAGCGTGACGCCTTTTTGAAGCGCCATATCTTGGAATGAAGCGGCTACGTCTTCAACGATGCGCGCCACAGAAATCTGGAATGAGCGCAGGCTGGCTCCGCCCGTTTGGTGGTTGTCCATATTTGAAAGGCTTTCAATGATCTCTTTCAATTTGGAAGCGTTGCGGATGATGGCGTCCACTTGTTCTTTGTATTCGTCGCCGACTAATTCGCGCAAAAACGTGGAGTGTCCCAGAATCAATCCCAGCGGCGTGCGCAGTTCGTGCGAAGTGATGGCGATGAATTCGTTTTTTAGTCGGTCAAGTTCGCGCGCTTCATTTTGGGATGAATGCGCGTTGCGTTCAAGCATATCGTTTTGCATGGCGGTTGCGGCGAACGCGGCGAGCGTTTCTAAAACGAGGACGTCTTCATCGGCGTAGCGTTCGGTTTTGTCGAACGCTTCCAATACGCCGACGGCTCTGCCGCGGACAATAAGCGGCGCCCCTAAAAAGGAACGCGCGCTAAAGGGACCCGGCGCGTCAATTTTGACGTTGTATTGTTCTTTTGTTGTATCGTCAAGGGCAAGCGGTTTGACGTTTTGGAATACCCAACCTGCGGCGCTTCCGTCCAATGGGACGCGGCGAGCGTTGTTCTGGGGCGACGCGACATAAAATTCGCGCGCGGCTTCGTCGTATTTCAGCAAGGACGCGGTTTCGCTTCCAGTCGTCTCAATGGCAGTCGAGAGAATGGATTGCAAATAAACCTCAAGGTCAACCGTCGCGTTGAGGCGGCTAGCTATTTCCAAAATGCGAACGAGGAGTTTCGCTTGATCTACAGCCATATTTTACCTGCGCGGGATTATACTTCAATTATAATAGCGAGCAACCATGAACAAACGTTTATTTGTATTCTTTGCCGTTGCGGTTTTTATTTCATCTTGCGGAAAGCCGAATGGCGCGCCGCCCGCGTCCGCGCCGTCTTCGACTTCGTTTTTGACGTCCGCGTCGAAAATGTCGCCGACCGAAACGCCTCTTCCCACCGTTAAGCCGGCTTGCGTTTCTCCGAAGCCAACGCAAAAAGATATTGACCGCGCTCTCGCTTACACGGGCGAGACGTTTAACGCATCCGAATGGGCGCGAAATTATACGGCTTCTGAAACTAACGTCGCCGTCACGTGGCAAAACGCCGCGCAAAGCGCGACGGTTTACCTCGAAGCGATTATCTTTTCCTGCGGCTATGAAGAGCTAGACCTCAATAAATATTTCAGCGCTGAATATTGGAAAGCCATTTTTGCAAATTACGAAAGTTATAAAACTATCGTCGAATGCAAAACGGACACAGGCTTAAGGCTGTATCAATTCAAAACGCAGAATCAAGGTTTTGAATACCGGATCAATTACTGGGTTCAGAGCGACACGGACACGCGCGTCATTGCGACGATGCTCGTCTTCCCCGCCGAAGCGCAAGCGACGCTGGGAGATTATTCGGCGCGGCTCTTTCCCAAGTTGCCGAATTGCTCTTAGTTACGCAGACGGTTTTGTTGTCGGCGAAAAATTTATTGGATTAATGGGCAGGTTGCCCTCAAAAAAGGAGAATGGCGCGATGAAACCTTTAGCGTTGATTATTGAAGATAGCCCCGTATTTAGCAAGATGTTTTCCTTGACCTTGCAAGCCGAATTTGAAGTTGAAGCGCTTCAGGACGGCGAAGTCGCTTTAACGCGGTTGAGCGAAATCGTTCCCGATTTGATTGTTTTGGATTTAAACTTGCCGCACGTTTCAGGCAAAGATATTCTTACTCGCGTCAAAGCGGACGTTCGTTTTGCTAAAACCCGCATTATCCTCGCCACCGGCGACGAGCGCCAAGCCGAAGCGCTGGACGACCTTGCGGATATTGTTTTGCTCAAACCAATCAACCCAAGTCAATTGCGCGATCTGGCGTTGCGGATGAAAAATAATTTATGAACGGACAAACTCGCTCCAACATTAAACCCGGCGCGACTGTGTTGATTGTCTTGAAACAAGACCAGCGCACGGGTAAACTCACCAAAGGCGTCGTCAAGGATATTCTCACCAAGTCGCCGAATCATCCGCACGGAATCAAAGTCCGCTTAGTGGATGGGCAGGTGGGGCGCGTGAAGGAAATTGTTGGGTAAACGCGCGCGGTTGGCAATAAATCTTAGTGGTAAAATAAAAACGTAAATCACAATCAACGGCGGCGAAGCCAGTGAAATTCTGGCGCTGTCCCGCAACTGTAAGTTAGTTAGGCGGTTGGATAGTTTTATAGTTGAGTAGTTGAACTACAAAACTATCCAACTAAGCAACTACCCAAACTAACAAAGTCAGATCGCCCGCTTTGATTGGTTCGTCGCATCTCTCGCGGAAAGGAGGTGGAGGACGGCTATCTTAGCGACCCTCTATCTCCCCTGTCATTCGGCAGGGGATTTTGATTCACAACCGCATAGCGGGCGTTCTCTAACGCCGCGTTGCGCTAGAGAACGCAACCTACGCAATTACAATATTTGGAGATAAAAAATGTTACGCAAACTTTTCTACTTGACTTTACTCATCGCCCTCCTCGTCGCAGGTTGCGCCCCCGCGCCTCTCTCAACGGGGCAGGCAAACATCGCATTGAAAGACGGACTCAACCGCGAAGTAAAACTATCCGCGCCCGCAAAGCGCATCGTCTCGCTTGCTCCGTCCATTACTGAAATTTTATTTGCAATCGGCGCGGGCGAACAAATCGTCGGACGCGATGAAAACTCCGACTTCCCCGCCGAAGTAAAAAATATCGCCAGCATCGGCTCGACGTATAAAACGCTCAACACCGAAGCCATCCTCGCGTTAAAGCCTGACTTGGTCGTCGCCGCAAACATCAACACGCCTGAGCAAGTCAAAGCGTTGGAAGATTTAGGAATCACCGTGTACGCCTTCAACAATCCCAAAGATTTTAATGGGATGTTCGCGCATCTCAAAATCGCGGGACAACTCACAGGTCACGAAAAAGAAGCGGCGACATTGGTTGAGAATCTATCCGCGCGCGTGAACGCCGTCGAAAAAATGACCGCCAGCGTTGCGACGCATCCCAAAGTTTTTTACGAACTCGACGGCACAGACCCGCTCAAACCGTGGACGAGCGGACCAGGCACGTTCATAGACTCCATGATTAAAATGGCGGGCGGCGTAAACATCGGCGGCGTGTTGAGCGGCGAATGGGCGCAAATCAGCGCCGAGGAATTGCTCCTGCAACAACCCGATATGATTATTTTAGGCGACGGAAAATTTGGCGCAACCGTTGCGTCAATCAAGACCCGCGCGGGTTGGAGCGATTTGAAAGCCGTGCAAAACAACGCCGTCTTTGATTTCAACGCCGACTTAGCCAGCCGCCCCGCGCCGCGCCTTGTGGACGGACTCGAAGCGCTACTCGGAATTTTGCATCCTGAGTTGGTGGCTGTGCCGTAGGTTGGTAAATTGGTAATTGGTAATTGGTAATCCGTTTCCATCTGTTTATCCGCTTCAAAAATCCGCTGAAGAATCCGCTATCCGTTCCAAAAATCCGTTAACGAATCCGCTTTGAAAAACGCCGTTGCCCCGCTTTCGCTTTTCTTCCTCGCCCTCGCAATGTTCTTCAGTCTTGCGATTGGCGCGGTATTCATCGCGCCCTCCGCGTTGTTGAACGCGCTTGCCGGGCATGGCGACAACCTAACCAATTCAATTCTTTGGAAAATCCGTTTGCCTCGCGCCGTTCTAACGGCGCTGACGGGTATGGCGTTAGGCGGAAGCGGCGCGGCGTATCAAGGTTTGTTTCGCAACCCGCTTGCCGACCCGTATTTGCTCGGCGTTGCTTCGGGCGCGGGGTTGGGCGCGGTGATTGCGATGAGCGTTCAATGGTCGTATTCGTTTTGGGGCTTGATGGCAATTCCCGCATCCGCGTTTGCGGGCGCGCTGATAACGGTAATCTTCGTCTACTTCGTCGCTCGCGTTGGGCGAACCGTTCCAACCTCCAGCCTGATTCTCGCGGGCGTGGCGACATCGTCCTTCACCGTTTCGTTGACTTCGTTTTTGATGATGCGCTCCGAAGGCGAGTTGCGTCGCTCAATGAGTTGGCTAATGGGCGGCTCAATGCAACTCGGCTGGACTTCAATCTTCGCGCTTCTGCCGTACCTCGTTCTCGGACTTGGCGTTTTAGTCGTCAGCGGACACACGCTCAACGTCTTGCAATTCGGCGACGACCAAGCGCAACAACTTGGATTAAACGTCAATCAAATCAAAACGATTTTGATTATCGCCGCGTCGCTAACCACTGCCGCCGCCGTTTCTTTTTCGGGGATTATCGGCTTCATCGGATTAATCGTCCCGCACCTGACGCGCTTATGGGTCGGCGCGGATTATCGGCGCATCATCCCGTTATCCATTGTCAACGGCGCGACGATTTTGCTCGTCTCGGATATTTTGGCTCGCGTGATTCTCGCGCCGCAAGAAATCCCCGTCGGCATTGTCACTGCTTTAGCGGGCGCTCCGTTTTTTTTGTGGGTGTTGCGTCAAAAAAGTGACAGTCACCTTTAAGGCGACTGTCGCTTACTGAGAGGAAAAAATGAAAAAAGGATTACTCATCGTCAACACCGGCGACGGCAAAGGAAAATCCACTGCCGCGTTTGGAATGGTCTTTCGCGCGTGGGGACGCGACATGAAAATTTGCGTCATTCAATTCATCAAAGCGGAGACGGGGCAATGGGGCGAAATCAAAGCCGCGAAAAAACTCGGCGTCGAATGGCACACAACCGGCGACGGCTTTACTTGGACGTCCAAAGACATGGACGAAACCATCGCGCGCGCGCGTCATGGCTGGAAGTTGGCGCAAGAAAAAATCGCCAGCGCTCAATATGATTTAATCGTGTTAGATGAATTCACTTACCCGCTGACTTATAACTGGCTGGACACAAACGAAGTCATGGAATGGCTGCGCGCCCATCGCCCCGCGAATTTGCATCTCGTCGTCACGGGACGCGCCGCACCCGCCGAGCTAATCGCGCAAGCCGACCTTGTGACAGAGATGAATGTCGTCAAGCATCCGTTTGAGCAGGGCATTGTCGCGCAAGCGGGAATTGAGTTTTGAAAAAACTTTGATAAACTTACCCGTGAACGCATCCCGCTTTTTATGGAGTTACACATGCACATTGCCGACGTATTAAAACAACCTGGAGTTCATTTTAGTTTTGAATTCTTTCCCGCGAAAACAGAAGAAAACTCGCTCTCGTTATTTGAGACCATCAAAGAGCTGTCTCCGATTCGCCCGTCTTATGTCAGCGTCACTTACGGCGCGGGCGGCTCCACGCGCGAGTTGACGCAAAATCTGGTCATGCGCCTGCAAAAAGAAACCCCGCTAACCGTCGTCGCGCATCTCACGGCGGTTGGCGCGAGTCAGGAAGAAATCCGTCAGCAATTAGAACGCTACGCGGAAAGCGGAATTGAAAACGTCTTGGCGTTGCGCGGCGACCCGCCGAAGGGCGTCGAAAATTTTGTCCCCGCGCCCGATGGATTTGAGTACGCCGCCGATATGGTAGCGTTCATTAAAAAGAATTTTCCAAACATGGGCATTGGCGTCGCGGGTTTTCCCGAGGGACATCCCGCAACCCCCAATCGTTTAAAAGAGATGGATTATTTGAAGGCAAAAGTGGATGCGGGCGCGGATTATATTTGCACGCAACTCTTTTTTGACAACCGCGATTATTACGATTTTTGCGAACGTTGCGAAGCGGCGGGAATTAATATTCCCATCGTTGCGGGGATTATGCCCGTCGCGTCGTTGCACGGAATGAAGCGCATGGTCGAGCTGGCGTTGGGCGCGCGCGTCCCCGCTAAGTTGCTTCGCGCCGTCATGCGCGCCGACAGCGACGCGGCGATTGAAAAAATCGGCATTCACTGGGCGACGGAACAAGTCTTTGACCTTTACGATAAAGGCGTCGCGGGCGTTCATTTTTACACGCTCAATCGCTCCACCGCGACGTTGAAGATTTACGAAACGCTGGGAATGAGTCTCGGCGAGAAGTGGCATGTGCCAAGTTTGTATGAAGGCAAATAATCAATGGCGCGAATTCCGCGCGTGGCAGTTGCCGCGCCGTCCAGCGGTTGCGGCAAGACGACAATTTCTACGGGTATCATGTCCGCATTTGCCGAGCGCTACAACGTGCAGGGATTTAAAATCGGTCCCGATTACATTGACCCAAGTTATCACACCGCCGCAACGGGGCGCGTCTCAAGAAATTTAGATACATGGATGCTCTCCGCCGCGCAAGTCAAACGCATTTTTGCGCTGGCGCAACACGGCGCGGATGTATGCGTCATCGAAGGCGTGATGGGATTGTTCGACGGCTACGACGGACTCACCGAGCGCGGCAGCACGGCGGAGGCGTCAAAGATTTTATCCGCGCCCGTGATTTTGGTTATTAACGCGGAAAAGGTTGCGCGAAGCGCCGCCGCCATCGCGCTGGGTTTTCGTGACTTTGACCCCGCCGTTTCCATCGCGGGAGTTATCGTCAATAATGTGGGAAGCGAAAGACACGCGCGATGGGTGACGGAAGCCATTGAAGCGATTGGAATGCAAGTCATCGGCTGCGTTCCGCGCATGGAAAAGTTAAACGTGCCTGAACGCCATTTGGGGTTGTTCATCGCCGAAGAACGAAGCGCCGCCACCAATTTATTTGTTCAAGAAGCCGCGTCGGTTGTTAAAAAATATGTGGATATGGAGAAGGTGTTTGCAATCGCCGAATCCGCGCCTGACTTTGAGTTCGCTTTTTCCGAAAGCCCCGCGACGCCGCAAACAACTTTGCGAATCGCCGTCGCCCGCGACGAGGCGTTTTGTTTTTACTATGAAGATAATCTCGACTTGTTGCGCGACTTCGGCGCGGAGATTGTGTTTTTTAGCCCGTTGCGCGACGCGGAACTTCCCCCAAATATTAGCGGAATTTATTTAGGCGGCGGTTATCCCGAACTATACGCGTCGCAACTTGCCGCGAATAGCTCTTTGCGCGCGGCGATTAAAGAAGCCGCCCGCCGACATATTCCCATCTACGCTGAATGCGGCGGGTTGATGTTTCTAACCCGCCATTTTGAAAATCAAGACGGGCAAAAATTTCCCATGCTCGATATTATCTCTGGTCATGCGCAGATGTCCCCGCGTTTGACGCTGGGCTACCGCGAAGCGGAAACTCTCCGCGACAATATTCTTTTGCCCAAAGGCGCGACAATACGCGGACATGAGTTTCATTATTCGGAATGGATTCGCTTGGATGAAAACTCGTCGCCCACTTACGCGATTAAGTCGCGTGATAAAAACGACGTTCAGCAAGAAGGCTTTGCAGACGACCATATTCTGGCTTCTTATGTTCACGTTCATTTTGAAAGCAATCCCAGCTTGGCGCAAAATTTTGTAAACGCCTGTCAAAAATATAAAAAGGAAAACTATGTCGCTTAAAAAAACAATCTCCAACATCAAACCGCTCGATGAAGCCGCCATGCAAGCGGCGCGGGCGCGTCAAAATATGCTAACTAAACCTCAAGAAAGTTTGGGACGCCTTGAAGAACTTTCGATTCAACTAGCGGGAATTACGGGGAAAGATATTCCTGCGATAAAAGATAAAGTCATTATCGTCATGGCGGGCGACCATGGCGTCGTTGCGGAGGGAGTCAGCGCGTTTCCGCAAGAGGTCACGCCGCAGATGGCGCTGAATTTTCTCGCGGGCGGCGCGGCGATTAACGTTTTGGCGCGGCATGTCGGCGCGAGAGTTGTCGTTGTGGATATGGGGATGGCTAATCAAATAACCGAAGGCAAAATCATCGAGCGTAGAATCGCTTCGGGGACGGCGAACATATCCAAAGGTCCAGCAATGACGCGCTCTCAGGGAGAAGAATCCATTCAAAGCGGAATCGAAATCGCGTTGGCGGAAATATCCAAAGGCGCAAGCATCATCGGCACGGGCGATATGGGAATCGGCAACACGACTCCGTCGGCGGCGATTGCTTGCGCGTTGATAAATCTGCCGCCCGAAAAAATCGCGGGGCGCGGCACGGGTGTTGATGATGATGGTCTCAAAAGAAAAATCTCTGCGATTACGCGGGCGTTGGAAGTCAACCAACCGAATGCAAATGACGGGTTGGACATTCTCTCAAAAGTTGGCGGATTTGAAATCGGCGGGCTGGCGGGCGTGATGCTCGGCGCGGCTTCGATGCGAACGCCCGTGATGGTGGACGGATTTATCTCGACGGCGGCGGCGATGATTGCCGTGACGATTGCGCCGCAATGCAAAGATTATTTAATCGCCGCGCATTGCTCGAAAGAAAACGGCCACCGCTTGATGCTGGAATGGCTCGGCATGAAACCGCTATTCGATTTAGATTTGCGTCTCGGCGAAGGCACAGGCGCGGCGCTGGGAATCTCGCTTGCCGAAGCCGCGTACAAAATTTTGTCAGAGATGGCGACGTTTGGCGAGGCGGGGGTTAGTAAGTAGTAATTGGTAAATGGTAATTGGGGATTGCCAATTACCATTTACTATTTACCAATTACCAATGCCCATTATCATCGCCCTCCAATTCCTAACTATCTTTCCCGCGCTCGTCAATCACAGATTTACCCCGCAAGAGATGGGACGCGCGGCGGGGTGGTTTCCGTTGGTTGGCGTTGCGTTGGGCGCGACGCTTTACGGCATAATTTTTTGCGCGCGAATATTTTTTCCCGCAAGCGTCGCCGCCGCGTTGACTTTATCCGCGTGGGTTATTTTTACTCGTGCTTTGCATCTCGATGGATTCATGGATTCGTGCGACGGTCTCTTTGGCGGATTCACTTCCGAACGTCGTTTGGAAATTATGAAAGACTCGCGCGTGGGCGCGTTTGGAGTCGCGGGCGGGATTTTAATTTTGCTGTTGAAGTATTCCGCGCTGACGTCTTTTACAACATTTTATGCGCTGATACTTGCTCCTGCTCTTGGCAGATGGATTCTGCCGATTATGATTTTCGCCTTCCCGTATGCGCGCGAAGACGGGCTTGGATTTGAAATGAAACAAAATGTCGGTTGGAGAGAAATTATCCTTGCGACATTTATCGCGGGAATAACTTCATGGCTTGTCTATGGCTGGCTCGGTTTTGCGCTCATGCTTGGCGCGGCGATTTGCGCGATGCTCGTCGGGTTGTACGCCGCGCGTTTGCTCAACGGTCTCACAGGCGATATTTACGGGGCAACGACAATAGCCGTTGAAATGTTGACGCTGCTCTTTTTTGCGTCAACACATTAAGTAAACACGAAACTTTCTTTCTTCTTTATTAGCAATGCAATTCCTCACAATTCCCCTCTCTATTTTCTTCGACCTCCTTCTCGGCGACCCGCCCAATCGTTTTCATCCCACTGCATGGATGGGAAACTTGATTGCCTTTCTCATGCGCTTTCGTCCGCGTGGAAATCGCTTTGCGGAGTTGATATTTGGCGCGTTGATTCTTTTCATCGGGCTGACTTTGACTATCGGCGCGGGATGGACTTTATCTGTTTTCGCTTCGCGGTTTTTATTTGGAATATTGATTGAAGCGTTGGCATTAAAGTTAACCATCTCCCTGCGCGGACTTGACCGCGCCGCCCGCGAAGTTCAATCTGCGCTGGAAGCGCAGAATTTGCCTGAAGCGCGGCGATTACTTTCATGGCATTTGGTCAGCCGCGACACGGCGAACTTGACCGAGTCGCAAGTCGCCGCCGCCGCGATTGAATCGGTGGCGGAAAACGCTTCGGATGGAATTGTCGCGCCGTTATTTTTTTACGCGCTCGGCGGATTGCCGCTGGCGTTTGCCTATCGCTTCGTCAACACCGCCGACTCGATGCTCGGCTACCGCGACGCGGAGTGCGAATGGATTGGAAAAATCCCCGCGCGGTTGGACGATGTTTTGAATTTTATTCCCGCAAGATTGACGGGCTTGTTTATTTGCGCGGCAACTGGATTCCGCAAACAAGCGTGGGCAATCATGCGCCGCGATTCGCAACTGACCGCCAGTCCAAACGCGGGCGTTCCCATGAGCGCGATGGCGGGCGCGCTCGGCGTGGAATTGGAAAAGATTGGGCATTATAAACTCGGCGCAAATTTGCGCGCGCCAACGATGAATGATTTGCGTCAGGCGCGACGCTTGTTGTATTTTTCGGTTGCGCTTGCGGTTGTGTGTTTTGAGTTGCTGTCATTCCGAGCGGAGCGAGGAATCTTTGCGATTATTTCAAAGACCCTTCGCTGACGCTCAGGGCGACATGCCAAAAAACTTTTGGAGTTTCTATGTCATCTCTCGTTGAACCTGCCACGCATGGCGCGTTTGATTTTGCCGAACTCGAACGGCTTGGATTAAATCCCGACGACGTTTTGGATTTCAGCGTGAACAGCAATCCCTTTGGCGCGTCGCCGCGCGTGAAGAAAGCGATTCAGCAAACGCCGTTGAAGCGTTACCCTGACCGCGAGTGCATTGCGTTGCGTCGCGCGTTGGCGCAACGGCTGGACGTTTCGGCGGAGCAAATCATGGTCGGCAACGGCGCGGCGGAATTGATTCAACTGACGGCTTTTGCGTTTTTATCGCGGGGCGATTCTGTCCTCGTTGCCGAACCCACTTTCGGGGAGTATGAACGCGCCGCGCTTTTGACGGGCGCAAAGATTCAGAGGCAGCGATCCACTCCGCAAGCTGGATTCGTTCCGCATCCCGCTGAAATCGAAAAAGAATTGCGGCGGCGGAATCATCGCCTGATGTTTCTTTGCAATCCAAATAATCCAACGGGACAGATTCTTCCGCTGGAGGCGCTGGATGCGTGGGCGCGAAAATATCCCGCGACGCTGTTTGTCGTGGACGAAGCGTATTTGGCGTTTGCCCCCGAAATGAAATCCGCGCTGACGTTGCGCCGCAAAAATATTTTGGTTCTGCGTTCCATGACCAAAGACTACGCCATCGCCGCCCTGCGACTCGGTTATGCGGTTGCGGATGAAAGCGTCATTCGGGCGCTGGTCAACATCCGCCCCGCGTGGAATGTCAACGCGCTGGCGCAAGCGGCGGGGCTTGCCGCTTTGGGCGACGAAGTTCATCTCAAAAAAACGCTGACGCGTTTGCAAAAAGAAAAAGAAGTTTTAACCGTTGGATTGAAAAACTTGGGATACAATCCCGTTCCGTCGCGCGCGCATTATTTTTTACTCCCCGTCCGCAACGGCGCGAACTTTCGCCAAAAACTTTTGACGCGCGGAATTCTCGTCCGCGACTGCGCCTCGTTTGGATTGCCCGATTATGTTCGCATCTCCACGCGACGGGCGGAAGAAAACGAAAAATTGCTATCGGTAATTGGCAAATTGGCGTAAGTAAAAATATTCTGCATTCCGCATTTCTCATTCTACATTTCCCCTATGAAACTACTTCTCATCCGTCACGGACAAACTCACTGGAACTTCACCCGCCGCTTTCAAGGGCATAGCGATATTTTTCTAAACGAAAATGGAATTCAACAAGCCGTCGCTTTGGGCGAACGGTTGGCGAGTCGGCGCATTGACGCGGTCTATGCCAGCGATTTGCAACGCGCTCACGAGACCGCGCGATTGGTCGCCCAGCGCCACGCTTGCGAAGTCCGCGCCGACCCGCGTTTGCGCGAGTTGAACTTCGGCGCATGGGAAGGTTTGACCTACGAAGAAATCAAAGCGGGCTACCCTGCTTTAATTGCGGATTGGGAAACGGGACGTCACGAGACCGCGCCGCCAGACGGCGAGACGCTGACGCAACTCGCCGCGCGCGCCAAGCCCGCGCTGGATGAAATCCGCGCGAAGCACGCCGACCAAACCGTGTTGCTTGTCGCGCACGGCGGCACGTTGCAAGCGCTGTTCTGTCTCGCGTTGGACGTTCCTATTTCCAAGTATTGGCAATTCCGCTTTTCGCACGCTTCGTTTACCGAGATCGCGTTTTATCCGCACGGGGCGATTGTGAATGTGTTGAACGATACGTCGCATTTGGAAAATAGTTAGAAGGTTTGAAAGTTGCTTGTTGAAAATTCTCGACATACGACTTACAACCTTTGACCTTCAACATTAAACCTTAAACCTTCAAACCTCCCATGCCCGCCAAACTATTAATGCTTCAAGGCTCTTCCTCTTCCGTTGGGAAGAGTCTACTCGTCGCCGCGTTGTGTCGCATCTATGCGCGGCGTGGAATTAAAGTCGCGCCGTTCAAAGCGCAGAACATGTCCAACAACGCCGCCGTCTGCGCGGACAGCAGCGAGATCGGACGCGCCCAAGCGTTGCAAGCGCTCGCCGCCGGCGTCGCGCCGACTGTGGATATGAATCCCGTCCTCATCAAACCCGAAGCCGATTCGCGTTCGCAAATTATTCTGATGGGACGCGCGTGGCAAACGCTGGACGCGAAAGATTATTACGATGAAATTAATGGGACGCGGACGAGAGCGGACGCTTCGCGCACGGATGATTCTAAAAAAAATCAGCGTCCATCCGCATTTATCAGCGTCCCATCAAAAACCGTCCTCTGGGAAAACGCCACCGCCGCGCTTGACCGTCTCCGCGCCGAGTATGATTTAGTCATCATCGAGGGCGCGGGTAGCGCCGCCGAGTTGAATCTCAAACGCGGCGATATTGTCAACATGGCGATAGCGCAATACGCAAACGCGCCCGTGTTGCTCGTCGGCGACATTGATCGCGGCGGCATCTTCGCGCAGTTGCTCGGCACGCATTGGCTGCTCGAACCCGCAGAACGCGCCCTCGTGTGCGGATTTATCGTCAACAAATTTCGCGGCGACATTACGCTCTTTCAAGACGGCGTTCAAATCATCGAAGACAAAGCGGGGATTCCCGTCTTGGGCGTGATTCCCTATCTGCGGGATTTATCCCTGCCCGACGAGGATGCGGTTTCAATTGAAAATGGGACGCGGATAAACGCGGACGCTTCGCGCGCGGATATTGATTTGGATAATCCGCGTTCATCTGCGAGCTTCGCAATCAGCGTCCCAACAATTGATATTGTCATCCTCAAACTCCCGCGCATCGCCAACTTCGACGACTTCGACCCGTTGCGAAACGAAGCTGGCGTCTGCGTTCGTTACGTCGCATCCGTCGCCGAATTTGGAAATCCCGACGCGGTGATCATTTCGGGAACAAAAAGCACAATCGCGGATTTGGAATGGTTGCGTCAAAACGGTCTCGCTGACGCGATTATTCAATTTGCAAAACAAGGCGGCGCGATTGTTGGAATTTGCGGCGGCTACCAAATGCTTGGTCAATGGATTGCCGACCCGCATCGCGTCGAGTCAAAAGAGGAGCGCGTTTCTGGTTTAGGTTTGTTGCCCGTCACAACGGAATTTTCCAAAGAAAAAAATACCTACCAAACCCAAGCGCGAATCAACTGCGAACGCGGCTGGCTGAGTCGCTTGCACGGCGCAATGGTCAACGGTTACGAAATCCACAACGGCGAAACGATTGTCATTCTGAGCGAAGCGAAGAATCTCTACGATAATCCTAGAGACCCTTCGCTGGCGCTCAGGGTGACAGGGGAGAATTCTTTCCTCCGCCTCGCCCGCAACAATGCCTCCGACGGCTACATCTCCCCCGGCGGAAAACTCTGGGGCTGTTACCTGCACGGAATTTTCAACAACGACGACTTCCGCCACGCATGGCTAGAAAGTCTCGGCTGGAAAAATCATCCGCGCGTAAAATCCCAAGCCCAAGCGCTCGAAGAAACCCTAACCGCCCTCGCCGACGCCGTTGAAAGCGCGTTGGACATGGAGGCGTTGGATGAAATTGTTTTTGGTTTAAGGTTGCAGGTTTAAAGTTGCATGTTTAAAGTTGCATGTTGCGTCGCGCTTTTGATTTTCCACCTTTGACCTTCAACCTTAAACCTTCAACCCTATGATGACCCTCATCCTCGGCGGCGCAAGAAGCGGTAAAAGCGATTATGCCGAACGACTCGCCCGCGAATTAAATAAGCCGACGCTCTTCATCGCCACTGCCGCCGCGTCGGATGATGAAATGCGCGTCCGCATCGCGCATCACCGCGCCGCGCGTTCCGTCGAATGGCAAACCCTCGAAGTCCCAATGAACATCGCCGCCGCGCTTGGCGACGTCAAATTTGAAGTCGCGCTATTGGATTGCGTCACCTTGCTTGTCAGCAACATCCTGTTATCATTGCCCGCAGACGCGACCTTTGAAACCGTCATGCAAAAAGTGGACGATGAAATTGATTCGTTTTTATCCGCGCAAGAAAAAATCGGCGGCGAATGGCTCATCGTCTCTAACGAAGTCGGTCTCGGACTTGTGCCGCCGTATCCGCTGGGACGCATGTACCGCGACGCGCTCGGACGCGCCAATCAAACCCTCGCCCGCGCCGCGCAGAAAGTTATTTTTATGGTCGCGGGGATTCCAATGGTTGTGAAATAGTAATTGGTAAATAGTAATTAGGCGTTCGTCTAACCTCGTTCCAAATTACCAATTACCAATTACAAACTTACCCAACAATGCTCCAAATCCAAACCCTCTCCGCCTCGTATCATTCCCGCCGCGTTTTGCGCGACGTATCTTTCGACGTCAACCGCGGCGAAGTCCTCGCGTTGATTGGTCCCAACGGCGCGGGCAAATCCACCATTATTCGCGCCGTTAGCGGAATCATTCCTTCAACGGGAATCATCCGCGCCAACGCCGAAGACATTCACGCGCTGAAACCGATTCAACGCGCGCGTTATCTCGCCGTTGTGCCGCAAGCGACTTCGCTTCCGCCCGCCTTCACTGTTTGGGAAACCGTTCTCATGGGGCGCACCCCCTATCTTGGATTTCTCGGTCACGCTTCGCAACGCGACGAGGAGTTGGCGTTGCAAGCGTTGAGTCGAGTCAACGCCTTGCAATTTTCCGAGCGATTGGTCGGCGAACTTTCGGGCGGCGAGGCGCAACGGATTTTATTTGCCCGCGCCTTATGCCAGTCCACGCCGATCCTTTTATTGGACGAACCCACCGCGCATTTGGATTTGCAATATCAAATTGGTTTGTTGGAATTAGTCCGCGAGCTTGCCCGCGAAAATAATCTCGCCGTGTTGATTGCCCTCCACGATTTAAATCTCGCCGCGCATTACGCCGACCGCATCGCCCTCCTTGTCGGCGGAGAGTTGCAAGCGCTTGGAACTCCGCGCGAAGTGTTGACCGCCGAAATGATTTCTCGTTCTTATGGTTTACCCGTGCAAGTGACCGAGCATCCATTTTTAGACGCTCCGCTGGTATTGGCGGGAAAGGCGTAAAAAAAGACGTTCGAGGTTCTTAAAAACTTTGGACGTCTTTTTCTTTTACGGCGCTTCGTAAATGACCGTATCCCCTTGCTGAAAAATATTTTTGAGACGCGCTTTGAATTTTTCTTCGTTGACGCGCATGGAAATTCGTTCAAGCGTCCCAATGTAGATGTAGCGGATTTTGTATTTATCAATAATCAGCCGCGCGTCTTCCCAGCGGGAGGCGATGTAGAGTTTGGTCATGTCCTCGCGGCGGGAGCCTTGCGGCGCGAAACTTCCGCGCCATTGCGCCTCGTGACCAGGCCAGCCGAGAACGGTTTGCAAGCCCGTATTTGCGGAGATGCGCGCATATCCGCTGTAACCGTCGCCCACCGCTTCGGCGATAATCCCATTGGGGACTGTGCGCAGAAAATCAATCGCGGCGGCTTCGTTGGAATTTTCGCGCTTGACGCGGTCAAAATCGTCAAGAGTGAATCCGTCAACGGGGGCGAAGTCGTTCGTTTTGTTGAGCAACCCGAAAATGGGATACAGCAAGCCGATAAAAATAACCAGACTAATTCCAATGTGAAAGAGAATATCTTTTATACCGCGTAAATTTTCCAACAGATACGCGGTCCCAAACGCGGCGACGAGACTCCACAATATCCACGCTTGATAATAGAACTTGAAGACAGTGTTGATGCGGTAGCCAAACTGGTCGCGCAAGTAAACGAACTCAGGGGCGATGACGAGGACGGCGGCGAGGGCGGTTAAGAGAAGGATGAAATGATGAATGCGGAATTGAAAATTGGCAATTGGTAATTGGTAATTATCGGGGCGCGAAATTGGTTTGGGGAAGATGAAGGCAAGCGTAGGAATTAGGATTGCGAGCAGGGTGATTAGGCTTCCGATATTTTCTAAGCGGCGCAGGGAGGTTGCGCTGAAAAATTCGGCGATGGTCATTCCTTGCGAGGCGAGGAACATGGAAACGAAATCTTGTTCAATGTACGAGCCGAGCCAGCCGAGCGCCCATGAAAGAATCCACATAAACAACGCGAAGCCGATTCCCAAAGAGAAGGCGAGCTTCCAATTGGGTTGGAGTTTTGCTTCGCTTTCTGCGCTCTTTAAATAAATAAGGTAGGCAAAAATGGGAATGAAGAGCGTCCCCCACATCACCCAGAGATGCGCGCCGCGCGTGACGTACATCATGTTTGGCATAATCCCGCCCGCTTGCGAAGAGAAGCCGAGATAGAACGGGAGATACAAGAGAATAGAGAGAACGCCAAGCGGCAAGCCAAACAGGAGAAGGTCTTCGACGCGCTCCCAGCGCCAGCCGTCTGCATGGGCGCGGAGAAAAACATAAGCGGCGACAATCAACGTCGCGGCGACGAGGATATCCCAAGTGTTGAGAAAGGCGATTCCGCCGACGACTAGCGCCGCGAATAAAAATCCCGCAGAGTGAAGGCGCAAGCGCGCGCCGAATAAATTGATTGTCCCGCTAAAACCGCCTAGAAAAATATTCAATGCGACAGCAACGGCAAGCAAACTAAACGGGATCGCCAAAACATGCGGGTGCAGGTCGCCGAGCAGGAAGGAAAAGAACGGGAACTCGTCAATCACTTCACGCGGACTGTGAACCATATCGTAATCTTGAATCACGCGCGAGGCGCGCCACCACCACAAGTAACGGTCAGGCGTCCACTGGAAGGGAAGCATCGGCGCGCTAGATAATTCTTTCATGTCGAGCCATGTCCAAAAGGGGCTGACGTTGTTTGCCCAAAAAAATCCTTTGCGGTGCAGAACTTCAAGCAGAGCTTCAAAGTTGGAAATTAGTAGAAGAAAGAGGGGGGCGAGGAGGGAGGACGTGATGCGTGATGCGTGATGTGTAATTGGTAATTGGTAATTGGTAATTGGGGATTGGGAATCGGTTTGACCTTCAACCTTTGACCTTTGACTTTCGACTAAGAGATTATATAAAATCCCATACGCGCCAATCGCGCCGAGCGCGAAGACAAGCGCGGTCATTAGATTGTGCGCCATGCTACCGTTGACGTTTGAGACGCGCGCGAACATGGCGGTCATCACATAGCCGAAGTAGTAATATGAAATGGCGTAACCAGAAAGCCAAGGGTCTTGCGGCGGAAAAGTCGGCGAGCGTAGGATTCCATTAATGAACGCCAGCTCCATCGGCTTCTCGGTGCTGACCAATTCGGGGTTGGCGGAACGGGCGAAGGCGAGAAAGGCGAAGACGACGAGAAATAAAATTTCAGTCGCGAGGACGAGGGCGAGATTGGATTTTATAAAACCGGCAATTGGTAATTGGTAATTGACGAGCGAAAAAACACTGAGCCCCATGAGAAGCGCGAACGCCAGCGCCATTCCCCCGACGTCGTTTTGCGCGACGCCGAGCGAGGCGAGCGCCCAAAAGATGTACGCCCAAATCAACAAGCCGACGGCGCGCGATAAGGTATATCCCCTATCCGCCAGCGCAGGGAAAAGCGCATACGCAAGCGGATAGGTCAGCCAGCCGAGAGCTGAAATGAGGAGATACCAGACGAGGAACGCGGCCATTGAGCGGCTAGCGGCGATTAATAGAGGTCAACTGCCGATAAGACCGCCGTGAGGTTGATAGGTCCGTAGACATGCGGAAAGAGGTCTGAGCGCAACTCTTCCACTGCTGGAGGCGTCTTAGGCGCCTCCCATTTAATTTCGGATTCCAATTTTTCTTCGTCAATGCACAACACGACGAGATTGGTGCGCCCGCGATAGAAGGCTTCGGCGACATGAACGGCTTGTTTTTCGGTCGAGCAGTGAATATAACCTTCGGTTTCCAAACTTGGCGCGGCATATACGCCGCGTTGCTGGGCGTCCAGCCATTCCTGTTTTGAAGTAATGTGTAAAATCATTTCGTGCTCCTTGTGGATTATAAATTTCGTAATACAGAATGCGTAATTACGGGAATGCTTCATAGATGGTCGTGTTTTGATCGCGATAGACGGTTTTCCAATATTTGCCGTTGTATTGTTCAACGCGGATTAATTTTGGCGCTATTAAACTTGCCGTGATTCTGTACACGGATTTGACGGATTCGCACGAAAAAGCCTTTAAAAATCAGCGTTTTTCCGCGCTTGTCCGCGTCCAATTTTAAGAATGTAAGGTAATCAGAGCAACTGCTTAAACTCCTCAATGGTCAAACCCGCGTCTTTGACAATTCCCGCCATTGTGAAGGCATTAATCGGGTTGTTGCGCGGAATGATGATAATGCGAGCGCCTTTTACCATTGAAATATGCTTGCCTTCGCGGACAACGCGAAAGCCCGCTTTCTCGAAGGCTTTCACGGCGCGTTGATGATGATGAATGCCCGGAAGTTTCGGCATAGTTAAACGGGAACTTCCACAAAGCGCGTCGCTTTGTCTTGGCTTAAAACTTCAATCGTTTCCAAGTATGTTTTAATCGCGTCCTTGATATTTTCAAGCGCTTCTTCTTCTGTCTCGCCTTGCGACCAACAACCGGGCAATCCAGGACACCACACCGCAAACCCTTCTTCGGTTTCTTCAAGTTGAATTTTGTATTTCATAAGTCCTCGCAGTCGCTGCGCGTCTCTCTCTATTATAAGCTTGCAAACATTTTTTCCTCAATTGCGTTTATTTCAGCGCCTCATAAATCGTCGTATTCCCGTCGCGATAAACCGACTTCCAATATTTGCCGTTGTATTGTTCAAATTTGGCAAAGCCGTCCATCGCTTCGAGGGGCGGGTAGACGTTGCGTTCAAGTTGCCCGACGACGATGTACTTAACCTGATATTTTTTCAAGAACGCGCGCGCCGCTTCGATTTCCGTCGTCGCGTAGAACATGCCGACCTCGTCCACGCGCTGTTGGACGTCGAGCGACACGGCGCCGCGCTGTTGACGCTGATGCCAATTCCAGCCGACGACGCCGGGCAAGCCTGTGTAAATGGTGAAGCGCGTACACCAACTATATTCCGTGCAATTGGCTTCGACGATCACGGGCGAACCTTTGACGGCGTCTTGCATCCAACGAATAGCGCGGTAGTCTTCGCTTAAGTCCATCGTCGCGCCGTCCCAATGTTCCGAGTAATTCATGTAGGTCATGCCGTCGAGCGTACGCGGCGCGGCGCGGGTCATGCGGTCGTTGATTTTATCCGTTGTGGCGGTGAGCGTAAATAGGAACGCGCCCGCAAATAAAATATAAAGTCCTGTCTGATACGTTGCGCGCCAACGAGAGTTCCAGAATGGAAAGACGTCTAGCAACCAGCCAAACGCGGCGGCGGCGCTGACGGCGAGCAACATCCACGCCTGTAAATATAACTTAAAAACCGTATTCATGCGCCCAATGTCGCCGACGAGAACGACGACTTCCACCGCCACAGTTAATGCCAACGCCGTGCCAATCATCAACAACACGCCGCGTTTGACGTCGGGCATGTCGGGGCGCAGAATCAAAATCCCCGCCCACGCCGCCAGCGGAAGAGCCAGCCAACTCACGCGAACGCCTTGCGTCACAAAGTACGCCAGCAAAGTGAGGACAACCACAAGACTAATTTCAAGCGGCAATAAATAGTCGCGCAATTTTTGCAAATGCGAAACTGGCGTCGCCGCCATCCATGCGCGCGTTTCCCACGCAAGCCACGCCACGATGATAAAAAGGAACAAGCCCCATTGCGTGAGATAGGATGAGATAGGCGTATGCGAACCCGTCCATGCGTTGACTTCGCCGTAAGATTGCCCGTACCAAGTAGTAAATGGCAAATAGAGTAACGAGCCAAGCGCGTACAACAATCCCGCCGCGCCGATAGCGATGATAACGGCAAAAAATTTTTCACCGCGAAGGCGCTGAGCCGCTGAGAAAATCTTTTCAAAAACTCCGCGCCTCTGCGTCTCAGCGGTTTGCTCTTCTTCGTCCGTCAGGTGACAGTCACTTTCAAAGTGACTGTCACCTAAGTTCTTATATATCGTATAAGCCACAGCCACAGCCGCCAACGGAAAGTAAGTATATAAATCCCAAGTGTTCGTGGGACGCAACGCGCCGACCATCAACGCGCCGACGAAAAACGACGCGAGCCATTCCGCGCGAGTCATTTTGGCGCGCGATTTGATAAACGATAGCGCCCACGCGATGATGAATAACGTAATCGGCATGACGAGCAGATGCGCGTGCATGTCGCTGTATAAAAACGTGAACAGCGGAAATTCCGTAATTGGCTCGACGTCGTTGGGCGCGGGAATGACGCGACTGGGCAACCAATACCAATCGCCGATGCTCACGGGCAACGTCGCGCCGACGAACAATGAAAAAAAACCTTGCGCCGCCCACATCCATTTTTGGAAAATATTTGCGTCAATGGGAACTATTCCTTGCGGCGCGGCGATGCGTTGCAGGCTCATAAAAATCAAACGCACCGTGCCAAGATTGCCGATGAGGACGGTCATAAACGAAGCGGCGAGCCCGGAGATAAATGCAGAATGCGGAATGCGGAGCGCAGAATATTCTGCATTCTGCATTCTGGCTTCTGCCTTTTCCAAAAGACTATATCCGATAGCGAAGGCGTTTATCGCAATGAGTCCGAACCATGTCGGCAAAATAAAATTGTACGCAATCGAAGGGACAATGCCGAGCAGCTTCACGGGCGTTCCCGCCAGCACGAAGCCGTAATAATAATAGTTGATGTATCCGCCCGCAAACCACGGGTCGTACGGCGGGAAACTCTCGCTCTTCAAGACCGCGTTGAAATACGAAAAATCCATCGGGCGCTCGCCGCCTTTGGCGGGGTGCCACATATCCGAGTTGCCGAGTCGAATCAATAAGTCAACGAGGAAGAAGACGAAAAAGAGAATCTCCACCGCCGTAAAAAATCTGCGACTGGAATTCCACTCCGCGCGGATTTGGTCGCGGCGCATCCAACCTAACGTCAAGCCGACCAGCGCCACGAGGACGACCGCCAACCCGATGTTTGTCCGCGTGTATGGGATTCCCACCGAGCCGCCCATCCATGAAATCCACGCGACTAAAACCAAGCCGACGATTCTGCTTAATGGATAACTGTATTGATTCAAACCCGATAACGCCAAGCGCGCGATTGGGTAAGCGACCAAGCCAAGCAAAAAGATAAACGCGTACCAAATTATCAAACCCACGAGGGGATATTTATTTTGCAACCAATCATAGCTGAACAACTGCGACCAAGTTCCGCCGGCGCGTTGTTGCGCGAGACGCTCTGCGGGCAACATTAAATCTTTGGAAGCTTCGTAGTTGTTCGCTTGCGCGGGCGTGAGATGAACGACTTTTGTTAAATCCACCTTGCCGAGAATGGATTGGACTTTCGCGGAATCAAAATTCTTTGACTTTTTGAAAATTAAAACTTTGGGATGGTCGTAAAACGTGAAAGCCTCTTCGGCGGCTTGGTCGTTGACGACGATGGGTCCCAACGTGGGATACGCCTCAAAGACTTTGACCAACTCAAAGCCCAGCGCGCCTGTGTAAGTCTCTGGCTTGGCGACGCGATAACAGCGGATAATATCCTCGCCCACAGGACAGCCAATCAGCTGGCGATAATATTCCGTCGTCAGCGGATAGCGTTCAGGGAGGCGCGTGATTTGCGCGTACTGGTGATTCGTGGGGATGATAATGTAATCCGCTTGATTGAGCGTATCCACAAAGCGGGCGAGTTTGTCGGCGTTGTCGTCCCAATAGACTTGCAGATTCAAGTCGCCGCGATATATGCCGCCAAAGGGATCGTAGCCGTCCACGCGGAAGGGCAAGCTCCAATCGTAGTCGGTCTCGTTGGCGAGGGCGGAGCCAGTTAGCGTAATTTTTCCGCCCAGCGTTTTGATGTTCAGGTTGTAAAAGACATGCGCCGCGACAGGAATCGGTTTGTTGAACGTAAAAGAAACGGGGTCGCCGCGCGAATCTTTGGCAGCTTTGCTAGGGGGCATCACGGCGGAGGCGCGGGAAATAGTCAGGGTGGGATCGGCGTCGGAGGCGACGGACAGCGTCACGGTCAGGGAAGAAGCGGACGAGTTCAATACGTGAGCGAAAGTAACGCCCGTCAGTTCTCCGTCGCGTTGGGGAATAACGACGGTTGAGTAGGGCGTATCGGCTTGGATAAATCCGTCGGCGGGAAAAGACAGCGGCTGGTTGCGCGTTTCGTTTCCCGTTTTGATTTGCAAGTTGATGGGACCGGGCGCGTTTTCAAACAGCCAGCGCGAAGCCGCCATGCGCGATTCGTCGCGCAGGTAAATGCTTTGGAAGGCGAAAGCCCAGAGGGCGGTGAGTGCAAGAACGATAATGCCGAAAATGCGTAAGGGGTAATTGGTAATTGGTAATTGGTAATTACTAATTACCGAATTACTAATTACTAATTTACTCGGCTTGTAACTCGTAACCGCCCACGCCGCCATCATGCACAAGAGCGGATAGACGGGTAATTGATAGCGCATGGTCGCGTTGAATTGTAGCGATTGCCAGATGAAATAAAACGCCGTCCAGCCCCACAACAAGAGATGCTTGCGCTCGCCTTTGAGGACGCGCCAACCCATGAGGGCGAAGCCAATCCACGCGAGGATTCCAAGCGGAAGCCCCAGCCCCCAAACAGTCAGGTTGGTGAACGAATATAAATGCGTGCGTCGCGCCCATTGCAAATTCCAGGGGAGGTCGGCTTCGCCGGAGGCTTGCGCGCGCAGTTCGTTGATGTTTACCACCCATTGTTGATTAAACCACAAGCCGTCGAAAGCGTAGGGCTGGAAGATGCGGAAGGAGACGACGGCGGCAATGCCGCCAGCTATTAGGAATAAGGTAATTAGGGAATAGTAATTGGTGGGCAGGGGGGCTTCTTTGTCGCGGTCAAAGTGACGGATGGCGAAGGCGGCGGGAAGCGCGAACGCCAAAACCGCCGCGTTGATTTTTGAAGCCATTGCCATGCCGAGCGCGAAGCCGAAAGCGAGGGAAAGCAAGAATAGCGGGTGGCGAAGGATAGAGGTAATTGGGTAATTAGTAATTAGGTAATTAGGGCGTTCCGCCAAATCCTGATTACCTTCCTCCCTACTCTCTTCTCTCTTCTCTCTACTCTCTACAATTTTCACCGCAAAGAACAACGCCAAAAACATAAATAGATTGACGAACAAATCCGTCGTGAAGAAATGCGATTGCTGGATTTGCATGACCGTCAGCGCGGAGAAGGCGGCGGAGAATAAGGCGGTTTTGCGTCCGTATAAATTGGCGACAATGAGATAGAGCAGGCAGATGGTTAGCAGGTCGGCGGTTGCGGAAAGACGTCGCGCGAAAAATTTGGGCGAGTCAAACGAGTCGGCGCCTGTTAATTCCAAAGCGTAGCGCGTGAGCGTCAGCGGCAGATTGCCGTAGACGAAAAAGGCTTGCCCGCGATTGTAGGGGTTGAGCGTGGAGTTGGCGGAATCAAAATATTCGCCCAAACTCATCCAGCGTTGTTGGTCAGGCGGACAAGCCTCTATGTTTATGGGAGCTACGCAGGCGCGCGCGTGTAGGTTCTCCAACACGCCGACTAAAAACAACTCGTCGGGATGCTGATGCTGTCCCTCGCCCCATTGTACGCCCGTCAAACGCAAATAGCCCGCGAGAAGCAGGACGAGGATAAATAGTAATTCATAAAGCCAGGAATGTTTTTCTGTCATAACCGCCCAAGTTTACTTCATCTTTCTGAAAAAATAGCGACGTCGTTTGCGAGAGTTTAGTTAACATTGGAACGTTCTAACGTTGCCTTCGCCTCGTCATACGCGACCTTATACATACTATCGTCATTATACTATACGGGATTCAACGGACGCGAATTCGATTTCTCAAACAAGAATTTGCTTGCTATAATGACCGTATCAAACAAAAGGAACAAACAATGGCAAAGCGAGTCGTCAAAGGTTTATATTACATTACCCACATCAACAACCTGCAATCCATTCTGCGCTATGGGATTCTTTCCCACAGGCAGGTTGAGAAACAGGATGTTCAATACGTGGCTGTCTACAATGCCGAGATCGTTGCCAACCACGAGACAAGACAAACTCCCGCTGGAAAAAGTTTATGGGATTATGCCAACGTTTACTTCCAGCCGCGTAACCCAATGCTTTATAAGGTTATCAGTGAGACCGAGAAAAAGGATATTGTCATCTTGGGAATCAGCCCGCAGATCGTGAATACGCCTGGGGCTTTTATCTCGTTGGGAAATGCCGCCAGTACATTATCGCCAATTTTGAACGTAGCAGACGGGCTGAATGCCGTCAACGATGAGTATTGGTCAATCATCAACAGCGATTGGTGGAAAACGGAAGATGGCACAAAGCGCAAGATCATGGCTGAATGTCTTGTGCCTGATTCAATTCCACCTACACAAATTCACTCGGTTTATGTGACCAGCCAGGAAGTCGCAGATAAAATCAGACCTGTCCTGAAAAGTTTCTCGCTTCAAGTATCTGTTGTTGCAGAACCGCACATGTTTTTCCAGCCAAGAAAAAGCGCCAGAATTACCAACAACATATCGCTGATTGACGGCGACATGTTCTTTTCCCAAATGCAGACACTTACAATCAGCGTGAACACGGTTGGCGTAATGGGCAAGGGATTGGCGTCAAGGGCGAAATATCAATTCCCCGACATGTACGTGGCTTATCAAGACGTCTGCCGCGAGAAAACCCTTGTGATGGGCAGACCTTATTTGTACAAACGGGAAGCGTCTTTGGATGAGGATTTGGCGGACGAGCCATCCACTTTGCCTAATCCCAATGCGAACAAATGGTTTTTGCTTTTCCCCACCAAAGAACATTGGAAACAAGGTTCAGACGCGGCAGGAATCGAGGAAGGTCTGAAATGGGTTGTAGAAAACTATAAAACCGAAGATATTCAATCGCTTGCCATGCCCGCGCTTGGCTGTGGATTAGGCGGCTTGGATTGGAAGGATATTGGTCCCATGATGTGCAAATATCTATCCAAATTGGAAATCCAAGTTGCAATTTACTTGCCGCAAGAGCAACCGATAGCGCCAGAATTTTTGACGCGTAACTTTCTGATTGGGAAATAATTTGAAAAATAAAAAAGGACTCGGCAATGCGCTGAGTCCTTTTTTGATTCGGGTTTACAAGTTGGAAGGTTGGAAAGTTAAAACGTTCAAACGTTCAAACGTTTAAACCTTCAAACGTTCTAACATTGCTTTTGCCTCCTCATACGCGACCTTATACGTATACTCCCCGCCATCGCAAGTCGCCAGACGCAATGCCTCTTTCGCATGGAATATCGCCGCTTCTTCATTGCTCTTAACCTTCAAACCTTCCAACTTGTAATCTTCCAACGCGAGCGTAGCGAGGAAGAGATTCACATCCGCCCCCTGCAACACGTACCCGCTGCGCTCCGTGATCACCAGCGCCTCGGACGCTTTTTCCTGCGCGTCCTTGAAATCGTTTTGGGCGTAACGTAACCGCGCCAGGTCGAGCAGGATGTCGGCTTCATAATCAACCAAATTGATTTGCCGACAGAGATTGAGCGCTTTGGACAGGTTTTCTTCTGCCAGAGTCAATTCGTTATTCATGCGATATGCCGAACCGAGCAACCAATAAGCGCGAACGAAATCGGTTTCATAGCGATGTTTTAATTGCTCTGTTATGTTTGCAATTTCAAGAGCACGAGTTGAACCAGCAATTGCCAATTTAGAGTTTTCTTTTAATAATCCAGGGTCAGAGCGCGCGATTGATATGAAATATTTAGCACTATAAGCAAAATTCAAGCCTAAAGTTTGAACTTGGACGAGTCCAGATTTTTCTATAATAGAACGTGCTTTTAAAATTTCTTGTGCGGCTTCATCCAATTTGCCGCGAAAAATCAGCAGATCTCCCAAGTCATGACGAGTAGTGGCTTCTTTGAATTCATCTTGAATTTCTAGACTTAATTGAAGGGACGTTTGAAGATTAATCTCAGAATCATATATTGCACCAAGGCTAAGTTGACACATTCCAATGGTACCTAATGTGACAGCAAGACCTTTCTTATCCTCCAACTTTTTTAGTATTTCAATATCTGTTTCAAGCAATGGAATAGCCAATTTAGGCTGTCCGCTCAGACTATAGGAAGTTGCGAGAGAACCCAATACCCACGCTTGAGCAGGTTCGTGTGCCACACATGAAGGAACGCTTTCGTCCCCAGAAAATAAAGCACGCAGTAATTCAATCATTAGATAGTAAGCGCCAAATTGGTAATGGAGAGGATTTGGAATTAGGAATTCATGTAATACTATAAGTGCTTCTTCATAATCTTTAGCCATTACTTCATGATGATATAGTTCTACAAGGGGGAAAATATCGGTGAGACTTTGTGGTTGAGATGTTGGTATCTTAATAGTTAGAAAGTAATCGCGAAGATGTGCATGTGCCTTAATACGCTCAGGCTCAGTCAGGTGGTCGTAGGCATAATGCCGCACGATCGGGTGCATATCGTAACGTTGCGTCTCGCCTGCGTATTGCAGTACTCCGCGCTTGCGCAGGTCGAGCAGGGCTTTGTCCAGGTCGGGGCTGGGGAAGACCTTTTTGAGCACGGCATATTCCATCGAGCCGCGAAAGCAGGAAATCTTGCTCAGCAAATCCCTGCGCTCGGGGGCTAAACTTTCATACGCGCGTTGTAAAACGTGATGTCGTCTGGCTCTCACATCCTCGAAGATTTCCAGATTCTTCACCGCCGCAATATCGCCGCGATGCTCATGGTCTTCGTTGATAAACCCTGCGAGCAGGCTCAAACTCAACGGGTGATAGCCGTACGCGGCACAGGCGGCGATGATCTCCGCGCGCGTGGCTTTGATGCCTTCCTTGTGGAAGTACGTCACCGCGTCCTCGGGCGAGAAGGCGGAGAGCGACTCATCGCGACAGCCTTTGAGCAGTTTGCCGTCGGCGCTCTCCAGGGCGCGCGGACACAGGCGCGTGGTCATCAAGGCTTTGGATTTCATCCCCGCGCCGCTCAAGCCGCGCAGGAAGGTTTCCGTCAGCGGGGAGGAGCAATCGCGCTGGGATGGGTCAATGTCCGCGTCTTCGTCATCGCTTACCAGCGCCGCATCCATCCGCCCGTATTGACGCAGCAAGCGCTCGAAGCCGTCCAGCACGATCAGGATGTTCGTCCCGCGCAGCGCTTCTAGCAGATCATTGACCTGCTGCCGCGCGGACTCTTTGACCTCCACCCCGAGATGTTTCAGCGTCTCAGACAGAAAACTCTCAAAGCCCGATTCCTTTTCATAGAACGACCACCAGACCGCCGTCTGCCATTGCGCGCGATCCACGCGGTTGAACCATGTCCACGCCAGCGCGGATTTTCCAAACCCGCCGAAAGCAGTCATCAGTAACAAGTTATCAGTGTCATTTGCCAGCCACTCATCAAGCATCTTGAGTTCAGCGGCGCGACCTGTGAATGTTGCCAAGTCACCGTAGCGATGGCCGAAGAACCAGCCTATTTTATATGGCGAATGACTTTCATGTTTAACGACTTCAACTTCTTTATCAAGTGCTTTAAATAAACTCTGCCATGCTTCATCGTCGCGTGTCTTATTCGTGAAGTCCACCCATGAAAGTATGGAGATAAATTTGGGCGGCGAACATTTTTCTAAAAGTAAGGGGATTGTGCGGCGTTGTAAGCCTACTGGGTCATCTGTGCGCGAGAGAATGCCTTCGTAAAGCGTCCATTCACTTTCCACCCATCTTGGAGTCAACACGAGCAAAGTGTGACGGCTGGTTTCAGAAGCGTCCGCCATGTTGATGATCGCTGGTTTGCCCGCGATAAAGTCACGATAATCAATGCAAACTTTCAGCGCTTGTTTTTCGAGCGTGGGCAAAAGAACATTCCGCACCCACTCTTCATCCTTGTGGCTGTATGAAATGAAAACATCGTATTTGAAATTCGTCTCTGCCATGTTGCCAACCTTTACTTGACTTCCAATATCATCAGGACTTTCGCTTGTTTCTAAAAAATCGGCGCAAGAGAGCGCCGATTACGCTCAAAAAAATATTTCTAGCGTAGTCAGCGTTCTCTAACGCCGACTGAGCGAAAGTCCTGATCATAAAATCTTTTCCGGGGAACGCCGAAGTATAGCGGTTTAATACGCCGTTGGGATAGAGCGCCGTCAGCGCGTTTTGCGATTCAATATCCGCGTTCTAAACGATGAACTTTCTTGACGCGCCAAATCACGGAATATAAATTCTCCCCGCCCCAAGATAATTTTATATATCCACGACAATCTCAACCAAGCGCTCCGCGCATTGCTCGCGGTACAAACGCTCTTCCATGCGATCAATGACGCCAATCGTCACAACGGGAAGCGACGTTGGCTTATTCTCGTCTTTAATGGTCTGCGCCAAAGAATCCTTGTCGTCATTGTTTCGATTCCCCGTCAGCAAAATCAATTGATTTTCTTGAGCAAAACGCCATACGTCGCGGTCGTTACTGTCAATCGGCAAACCAACGTCGGCAAAAGTTCGCATCGGAATATCAAGCAAGTTGAGCCAGCCCTCGTTTTCCATAACAGCCCAAAGCAAAATCCCTTGTTTTTTTAGATGGTGGTCAAGCAGAACTTTCATGCTTTATGTTCGGCGCGGTATTGCTCTTGCCATTCCCTTAGTTTTGCGAGAACGGCTTCTCGTTGCGGATAGTTTTTCTCCATCCGTTCTTGATTTTTCTCTTCCCAATATTTTCGGTCTTGTTCGGAAGACTTCAAGATTTCCTGATATTCTTTTTCCACTTCATTTTTATTTAAATGAATGTAATCCAGAACGTCCAGCATTTCCTCGTCCGTCAGCTCGTAAATATCGCGAACGTTTTTCAGGGGGTTGTTTTCCTTCATTTCATCCATGATGTGATACAAAGTGAGGCGCGAGCCATTCACCGTCAACCCGTTCTTCGCGCGCGTCACAGTGCGATTCTCGCGCGGCAAGGGACCGTCCGCTTTAGAGAGCGCTTCAACAAATTGTTGCGAGCGCAACGCCGCCAATTGGATGTTTATCTTTCGCGCTTCTTCTTCAAGTTTAGTAATTTGTTCTTGCAATTGTTCGGAGGATAAGTTTTGTTCCATGTCAACCTCTCACTTCTCAACCGTCAAAATCATAAAATCTTTTCCGGGGAACGCCGAAGTATAGCGGTTTAATACGCCGTTGGGATAGAGCGCCGTCAGCGCGTTTTGCGATTCAATATCCGCGTTCCAAAAGATGAACATCTTTGGCGCGGGGACAGCGAGCGTGTCGGCGAAATTTTGTTGCCAGATTGCAAAATCGCGGTTGGGGATTCCCGCCCAAACGCCGGGCAGACGCGTGTCTACCCAATGCGGGAACGGCACAATCCAAACCGTATCCGTTTGCCCGTGTTGTTTTTGAAACTGGCTGATGACTTGCCCCATCTCGGAAGTATTCCACGCGCCCATTCTGAAACTGGCGTCAAATTTATTGAAGACGAGATCGTAATTTTGATAGGCGGATATGGCGAAGAGAATCCCCGTCAAACCGTAGGCGACGAAGGCGCGTTTCTTGTCTGCGGTAAGGGCGTAGCATTGCTGCGCCCCGACAGCGGATACTACGCCCTCAAGCGCCAACGCCCCGACGAGAATCGCCGCCACCGCCGCGCCGCCTGAACGATTCAACGCGGGGTTCTCGCCGGGGAACGCCAGCGAAAGAACGGAGGGCATTAACAAAACGGGAATGGAAACCAGCAGGAACAAGTCGCGCCAATCGCGTCCGCGAACGTAACGCGCAATCAACAAGACGACTCCAATCACAAACAACGCGCCGGTCACAAAATCTAACGCGGGGCGATGCGGCAGGGAGTTGACCCAAATTTCGCCGTCGTCCCAGTTGAACATCAGCAAGCCGTTGTATAAATTGGATAAAAATATTTGCCATGCGGAGCCGGGCAAAGGCGTTTCCGCCGAACTTAATCGCGTCAATGCGCGATAGCCAAAAATATCAGGATGCGAGATCCAATAGCGCAACAACGGCAGAAACACAAATAAAGAAGTCGCTACGACGACGACAAATTGGCGAAGCGTTTGTTGAAAATTTTCTCTTGCGTACGCGAGATAAATCGCAAAAGCGACGACGACCAAAATCGGCATGATGCGAAACGGGGAATAGCCATGCAAACCAACGCCGAGAAAAAATCCCGCGAGGATGAAATCGTTGCGGTTGCGCGTCCGCAAACCGCGCGTCAAATAAAAAAGCGTCGGCGCGGCAAAGAGCGGATAGAGCGGAAAGCGCAAACCGATGCGCGCAATCACGTTGTTCCAATAAGAAATCCCAAAAAGAAAAAGCGCAAAAAGCCCCACGCGCTCGTTGCCGTATTCTTTGCCAAGCAAATAAATGTATGGCAGCGTCAAAATGCCAAGCAACGCCGTGCCGAGTTTGAGACTGAGAAACGAAAGCCCCGTACCGAAGACGCCCGCGATGAGATACGTCCAATACATTTGAAACGCTTCGCGCCCCGTGTTGCGAACAAAAAAGATGTTGTAATCGCCTTGCGAAATATCGTAGACGTCGAGAATTTTTTCGGCGTGGTCGCTAAACGGTTCGACGGGAATCGCGTCAATGCGGTAAAGCCTGAAAAATAACGCGACGCCAAAAGCGGCAAGAACGAGCGCGCCCAAAATTATTTTTTCGCGGCGCGTTTCGAGATTTGCTTCTCGCGTAGCGACGACTTTCGGGAGTTTTAGCCACAACCCGTAAACGAGAAAGACAAGCGCCAGAATCCAAAGCGAGACGTTGACGAGCGTGAATTTGTCGGCGCCAAAAGCAAAGAACGCCGTCAGCGCAAAGGCGATGGATAAAAGAAACGGAACGACGCGAACGCTCTGGTCGTCGGGCGTTTGTCTGAGGACGGGCAAGGCGGGCAAATGCCACTCGTCGTTTTGATGCGCCCACAGCGCAAAGCCGATAGCGAAAATATACAAAGCTAATCCCAATGAAGATTGGCGACTCGGCGGCTCCATCGAAAATTGCGCGACTAGCGCGACGAACAAAGCCAACGTGGAACGCCACGGAAAATGCGTCGCGCGCGGAGGCTCTGCGGGACGCTCTTCCGCCTGTTGCGCCACTTCGTCTGCGAGCGCGCGATTCAACTCCTCGCGGCGCCGCGCGTCCCACAGCGAGCGAATGAAATTAAAGAACGAAGTCCAGTCTTTGACGACGGACTTATACAGGTCAAGAACGGTGGGTTCTTGTTCGGGTGTTTGTTGGGGAGTTTCGTTGAACATATCCGCCCAAGTTTACTTCATCTTTGGGGTTTGCAAATTTTTGTTTCGGCGTTTAGTTTTTCGCAGTCATATCAATATCGGCTTGGTTGCAAAGATCTTGAATGTTCTGGTGAAGTTCGGAATAAATTATCTTCGCTTTGTTGGGTTGGTCGGTATAAGCGTTGATTTCATAACTAACGCAAAAATCATTCAAACTGGTTTGCAATACAAAAGGAGGCGGTTCGGCAACGACTCCGTTCGTCGCTTGCGCCGCTTTAATCAGCGTTTCGTGGATTGCGCGCCATGGTACGCTATAGCCAAACTTCACCGTCGTGTTCAAAATCATACGCGCTTCGGCGTTGTATAGACATTAAGATAAATATTTGGAATTTAAACCAGCCAAAACGCCTTGTTTTGCGGATATTTTCGGTAGAAGATTTTCAAAATCATTATCTTACTTTAGTTTCCGCTAACTGGAATGAAAAAAAACGATAATGGCGCAAAGCGTGGTAATCTTGTTTTGCGAAAAAATCCCACAACGCCATTATCAAAA